>OGCI01001506.1_pt1 | contig 19071 bp, 21 predicted proteins | sample 1570021 | NCBI WGS metagenome assembly OGCI01 (sample SAMN06264664, study PRJEB24512) | hot springs metagenome | isolation source: Hot spring water | place: South Africa: Tshipise | collected 2015-06-21 | reverse complement strand
TTTCCTGCTTTTCCCTGTTTGGCCAACGGATACCCATCCAAGACCGTGGCGGCGGCCGAAGGGGTTCCGGGCGTGGAGATTAGGATTGCCGAAATAGAACCCCCATACATGGAACCACAGAACATGCCACTCATCATGATCAACGCTTCCGCCGGCTCCACATAGAGAAGGAAGGGAAGAAGAAGGATGATTCCCGTCGATCCCGAAAGACCGGGCAAGGCCCCTACTAGAATTCCTCCTGCGACCCCAATGAAGAGGAAGGGAAAGTGATTCAAAACATAGAGAACGCCTTCGATTGCTGCCTGCATATAAATACTTCCTTTCGATCGATTACCATAGAGACGATACAGGGAGGGGAACCCTAAAGATCATGCGGAACAGCCAGAAAAGAATCGCTGTACTAACGATGGAAACTATAAGAATCCTCCAAACCCGTCGCTCTCCGAATAGAACCATCGAACCCGCTAGAAACGGAGGTGTAGCTACCAAATACCCAACCGTGTCGATGATAGCCACGTAGCCTAAAGCTACCAGGAACATCGATCCGATCCTCTTCTTCGCCGGAGTTAGGAAGGGCTCTTCACTACCCCCTTGGACTCCCGATGTTGTGAGATTCTGCTTTCCCTGTACTTCTCTAATTTCTCGCCTCCACGCTTTTATCCCTGTAATGATCAGTCCCACGGAAAGGGCAAAGAAACAGATACTGATGAATCGAGGGTACACCCGGGGGTCCAGTCCCCTCTGTTCCGAAGGAAAGGAAAAGGTATACTGAAAGAATGCCACCGCCAATAGGGCCGTGAGCACTCCATAGAGAGTATTCAATTTGTGCATGGTTCAAATCCCGATTGAAGGTATAGTACTCCCTGCCCCCATCCTGAACGGTTGGGGACAGGGTAACATTCTTTGGGTTTATTTATACTTGGAACCCAGTTTCGCTGTTTTTACAATCGTCTCGTAGAACTGGTTCTCGCGTTCCACCAGTTTCTTGAAGTCCGCCGTGTTTCGGTAATCAAGGATGATTCCCGCTTTATCTGCAAGCGCTTTGAACTCCGGATCATCCATCGCAGCCTTGAACGCATCGTGGAGCTTCTTGATTCGCTCTGGTGGCGTTCCCTTCAACGCGGCCAAGCCTCTCCATTGCCCCATAGCAAAATCGAATCCTAGTTCCTTTGCGGTTGGATAGTTGGGGAATTGAGCGAGTCGTTTATCCGTGAAGACTCCTAGGCATTTCAGCTGTCCAGCTTCCAGTTGCGCTACCCCTTCCGGAGGACCAACGGTAATCGCGTCTACCTGACCCGCTACCGCTGCGGTAACAGTGGGGCCACCTCCCGCATGCGGCACATGGTTAAACTTGCACCCAGCCACTGTTTCAAAGGCCAACGCAATCATGTGGGTTCCTCCACCGGAACCTGCGTTCCCTAGGTTTACTTGACCTGGCCGCTTCTTGGCATCCGCCACTAAATCCCGCAAATCCTTGTAGGGAGATTTAGCGGGAGCGAGGAACCACACGGGAGCGGTGGAAATATTGATGATAGGCTCGAACGAGGATGCGTCATAGGGAGTCTGCTGCATGTGAGTAACGGTGATGGAGGGGGTACACCACGCAACAATGTAGTGACCATCTGGTTTCTTCGTCATTGCTTCCACGTATCCCGGAACAGCCGCTCCACCTGGCTTGTTCGTGATGATGATAGGTACTCCCAGATATTTGGGAATCACTGTGGTAAAGGTACGGAACACAATATCTGTCGCCCCACCCGCAGCCCAGGGCACCATGATCTCCACTTCCCTTGTGGGAAATTTCTCTTCCTGTTTTCCTTCCGCTATTACGGAGAAGACAAGACATAGGAAGACCGTGCCGATGATCCCCAATCGAATGAACCTTTTCATAGATCCCTCCTCTTGTAAATGATTCTACATTATACCACCCTTCTCTCGAAGGATGGTACTTTTTCCGTTCTTCATGATCGAACGTTTAAAGTTCCAGAATATCCGGTCGACGGAACGTGTACCCTCCTACCTCCATCTGCAGTACCGGATACACCACAGGCTCAGAGAGCACTACTGGCCCCTTAGTGGTAGCCAGCATGGTATCCTCACTCTTCGTGCCGCTGATAGAGGGATTCCAGGTAAAAGCCTGGTTCTCCTGTACGATTTCGGTCGTATGCCATGTTACCCGGTAGTCCCGAGGCATATACCCGATCGCTCCTCCCTGATGATGCAATTCCCATTCATTGGGGTACCCCAACTGTTTGTACGCTTCGATCCCCGCTTTGAACGCGTCAACAGCGGGCCGTCCCGGTTTCGTCGCGGCCATGATCACCGAATCAATGTACACGTTATCCCGGTACTGTTTCCGTAAGGACTGCGGCACTTTTCCGAATTGAGCGAATCGAGTAATGGAAACGATTAACCCTCCCTTACGGGTATTCACGCTCAGCATAGCTCGGGTTTCGATTCGCCGTTCCGTCGTGATGGGATGACGGAAGGACGCGATTCGATCGTCGGCTGCGCAAAAAGCGATGACGAAATCGATCCGGTTTTCCCACAACTTTTGGGAAAGTCGCCCAATCACTTGACATTCCTTTTCGCCCCGTTTCAGTTGTTGCAAGGTTTCCTCTGCCGCCAGCGAAGAAAGACGGGCCAATTCGGTAATCCGTTCCACTTCCCAGGGAGTTAACGAATACCGAAGCCGTGCGATTTCGCCCGACACATCCATGGCACCGGGGAACCCATAATCTGAGGCGATGTTGGGACCCCCAAGTTCCTTTACGATGGCGGTCTCCCGTTCGTCATGCCAAGGATAGGACCTGATTTCGTACCCCTGTGCAGGAAGCTCCGCTTCCTTTTCCATCCGAACCGCCTCGATGTTGTTGCTCACCGCGAAGGCTTTATCAGGAGTGATAAGAAGTCCCACACCCCCTAGATCCGTTGCGATATTCACGTAGCTGATCTCGCCGCCGGTAAGCCAACTAAAGTTCGCCTGCCGTTTCAGGTACACGGCGGTGAACTTTCGCTCTTCCATGAACTTTCGAATTCGTCTCTGTTTTTCCAGAATCTCTTCTTTGATGAACATAGCTCCATCTTACGCTGTAAGACGTCTGCTGTCAATAGAACAATCACTGCTGATGGCATATGATTCTCAGAACCGCCGGGTCGAGGAGCGCGTGCTCAACACCTCGGGGACCACCAGCACCCGGAAGTACACGTTTAAAACCAGCGGAGTTGCGACGGGAAAACGGGACAAGCGGGAAGAATATGATAAAGACGGGAATCTGATCCAGTACATAGTGTACCAGTATGATAGCCAAGGCCGATTCTCCGGTATTGAAATCTACCTTAAAAACCCGACACCTCCTGACACCCTGCAGGGGCGGGTAACGGTGGAGTACAACGCGGAAGGGAAACAGACAACGGGAACCCGATATAACGCCGATGACACGGTGGCCGAAACCTACACCTATACCTACAATAGCCAGGGGCTTCTAAGCCGAAAGGATATTAAAAACCCCCTAGGCGTGCTGGTCTCCTATTCCCTTTTCTCCTATGAACAAGGCCCCCTGATCGGAGATCAGATGGAGTACTTTTTTTAAAAGGCTTGTCCATTTCGCAGTTCCACCTTTTCAATACGAAAAAAGCGAACCCGGTCTTTAAGATTAGCGCGATTCCTTCGGCTTGTGTTCCTGTTTCAAACATCATGCCCCAAAAATTCCCACCCCAATGGAACAGGATGGCCGCAGCCGTGCTTCCCCCCACAGAAAAGAACAGCCAGGTATAAAGGAGAGAATTAGGCAAAAAATCCAAAAGATAGAATAGGAACCTTACAGGCTCTTGAAGAAGAACCGCGAGCGGATAACCTGGAATGAAAAACAAGGGAAGATGCCACAGGGCCCAGAAACAGGCTAGCAGACCAGAAGCGGTGATGGCCGGCACCTTATGAAAGAGAGCGGGAAGCCCGTAGCCTCGCCACCCTAACTCCTCTGGGAGAGGCCCGAACAACAGAACGAAGAAGGCGAAGGGTAAAACCTTCAGGGGGGAACGAACTTCCTCCCGCGGGAGCAATTGCGAAGCCGGAGAACCCAATAAAACCGAGACCAGAATAGAGAAAACCTGGAAGAACAAGGGTAAGGCGAGCAAGAGGAACCAAGGTTTCCAAGAGCCGGAACGGAATAGAAGTAGTCTTTTCCAGAAATCCTTCCACGTGTCACAGGATTCTCCCCAGAGGAGCGTGAATATAGCGGAAACAACGGGGCCAAGGCCTCCTAGGCCAATAAGGATGATACCGGGCAGGCTCCTGGCATCGGTCCGAGTGATAAAGGAAATGCCCCAAAAAAACCAGGAAAATCCAATAGCGCCCGCAAAAAAGACAAGGGGGTTCTGATACTTCCCGATCCCGTATCCTTGCACACCCAGACATCCTGTATCCCCAATCTTTGAGAAATCCAGCTTTGGTAAACTTTCGACCAGCTGGTGCGGTAATAGATTCGTAGGGTTTACTGTACTTGTAAACTTCATCAGAAAGCCTCCTTCACCAGCACGTATACCCCCATTCCCTCGGCGGTGAATCCCACGTCCAATCGCGCGTTAATCCGACGCTGGGGATCTATCTGAAATCTGATTCCAAATCCGCCAACAATTTTAGGGGTACTTCCAGAAAAATACCCTGGTAAAGAAGGCGCCACATCCCCCGCTCCCAGAAACACCACCCCACCGACATTGCCTATTAGAAGAAACCGATATTCTCCCTGCACTGCCAGGCTCGTCAGATCTTGAAAGCGACCCATGGGATATCCCCGCATAAGGACCGAACCCCCGAGGGAGGGGTAGGACAGGAAAGGAACATCCCCCCAAGCAGTCTGAATTTTCCCCTGTAGGGCAAGTACCCCTGTTTTTCCCATAGACACATACCCCCGGATATCCAGCTGGAATACGCCATAATTCCAATCTGATCCCCAACCTGTCCTATACAATTCGAAGAATCCATCAGCCAATACCCCTTTAGCAGGGTTGAAGGAACTATCGCGACTATCCCACACTCCTCCGAACCCAACCCCCAAGGCTCTACCTCCTGCCCCTCCTCGCATGGCGGTCACAAGGGGCCCTCCTTCAATCTCACTGTACCTGAAGGAAAATCGGGGACCCACGTATAGAGACGAATGGAATGTTCGGTAAATAGACCCTTTCCAAACAAGGGTTGAAGGTTCATACGTTTCCACGTTCCCTTTTAACGAGCCAGAACCTAAGCCCCACCACTCCCCAGGGTAATGACTTAATTCCATATATCCCCCTATCCTGTATTGGTCCTCATTTACATACCATTCCGGCTGCGCCCCCACAGAGAATTGTAGGTTCTGAGTACCGGAAAAGAAAAAAACTACCTCACTCTGTTTTCTTGGCTTTGAAGCCCCTGGGGGTTCAGTACCTTGGTTCGGACTCCCCGGCTCCGAGCGGTCCAGTACCGACTCCTCAACGTCCACAAGACCCGGGCACATTATCGCGTACACTCCCAACCCAATCCCCGTGTCGGGGGTGTAAAAAGGAGCACCAGCTGGTATCAATGTCCAGCTTTCAGCGGAAAGCATGTTTACCGCCCAGCACCCGATTAAGAGCGGAAATGTTAAAAAGCGCTGACAAAGATTCTTCATAAAAGATGGCATGCGGTTATTCCTGTGATTCACTATACTTACCCTTTACGAATCTAGATCTGAATCTAAATGTAACGGTCCCGACAAACAGGGTCGTCCAAGCCGTTCGGTTCGGACGCTCGACCAACCAGTAGTGGATTTTCAAACGATACTGTGTCGTTAACTTGGAATTCTATTGCAACGCCTTCGGCGTCGGATTGCGGGTTAGGGAAGGGTCCTCCGCGAGGAAAGGTTCTTTCGGTACTCCGAAGGCGTGAGGCCAGTGTACTGTTTAAAAAGGGAATTAAAGGTAGATTTGGAACGGAAACCCGACTCCAATGCTATGTCGAGAAGGTTAGAGGTAGAGGATAGAATGAGCTGCTGAGCATGGCGCACCCGCTCTCGGTTCACCAACTCGAAGAAGTTCATTCCCAGTTCCTGGTTGATGACCTGGGAGAGATGGTGTGGGGAAAGGGACAACTCCACCGCCAGGTCGCGAAGAGAAAGGGTCTCGTCCAGGTACGCTTGCGTGTTTTGTAGGTGCGTCCGCACACGGTGAGCGATGTCCTTTACCTCTGCTGGGGTAAGAGGAGAGCGCTCGTATGCAGGCTCCCGTTTCAATCTAGTCAAGGGATCCTCATCAAGAAGGTTCTGTGCCGAAACGGCCCCCTCTCCTGAAATTGCGTGCTGTCGGGACGGCAAAGGGGGCCGATCCAAGCTAAGTTCTTTCTTGAAAATTTCTGGCTGCGTCAGCGCTTCGTACCCGAGGACATGGAGGATGCCAAGAACTATAAGGTCGGTAAACCGATTGATGTATTCCGTTACACCTGTCCAATAGCGGAAAAGAACCAACGCCGCGATGTACACGCAAAGCCCTATCCAACCGAATAAGACTATGTTTCTAAGCCAGTCTAACGTAAGCCCCTCCAGGGTGGAATAGTGTTCCCCCAGGCCCGCGCGGTGCCTATATATCCGGATAAAAAGCAGGGCCAAGTAAATACCCAGATGGAGGAGCTGGAAGACTTGCATAAGAAGGAACCAAGAATCCGAGGGCCTCTGGCTTTCCCAGTACTGTATTTTTTCCGGACCGGTCTTTAGGAAAAAAGGCACTAGCAATAGAGTATTCAGAAGAAAAGGCAGGAAATGCAGGAACCCCCGATTCCATCCTATCCTTGCACGAATTCTTTCCCAGCCACCCAGCAGAGTTTCGGTATAAAAATAAAGACATGGGCCAGTAAGGAAAGTGAAAGAAGCCCCAATCAAAAGGATATGAGGGTAGGTTCGGTAAGATCCTGTTTCGATGATGTAGGTGTAAAAAAACCCAAAGGACCAACTGAAGAGAATTATTGAAAGGAAACGGGTGGCTAAACGCACGGTCTTCGGTTTTCCACCCCCCAAAAGTATGAGACCTAGAAACAAGCTATTCACCGAACCCAAAATAAACAGTGCGTTCCAAGCTTCGATCCATCCCTTCACGATGGTACTCCAGACGATGACGCTCGAGGACCCTGCCGCGGAACGAGTACATCCAAAAGGAGAACAAAAGACAAGAACAAAAGGGAAAAGCCTAGAACTGGTGCAATTCGAGGGAACAGGGCAGTGAGAAAAAAGTACTTTTTCCCGTGGGCCCAAGATAATATAGATAAGAGAATGAGGGCTGTAGTGGTTCCCGTGATCCGAAAAATTTGGGGACTTCGAGTAGGCTTGCCTGTTCGTATGATCCTAACAGTCAAGGGATAGAACCGCCGTTCTTTTCGTAAGATGCCCTTAAAAATAATCCAGGTTCTGCCTAGGGAAAAAAGGAGAATACCCCATATTAAAAGCCATAAACCCCTCTCCCCCCAGATGATCCGGCTCATCCCTGGAGGGGAATACCCCTTCCACTGGGCCCAATCTCGAAGGACCCTTGCGAAAAATGGCCAGCTTCTTTGGCTGTTGGTAAGGATCACAATCCCTTCTCCAGTCACGGGAATTAGGTGGAAATGGCTCATCCAGCCTGATCCTTGACCCCCATGGGACACGGCCAGGGTTCCGTCTCGAAACCTCTCAAGAAAATGTCCAAATCCGTAAAAGGGAAAAGCGAGTCCATATAATCCAGGTATGGACGCCTGAGGCTCGAAGAGAAGTGCTTTCGTATGGGAAGAAAGAACTTTCTGGGATAAGGAATCACCACGCCCTTTTTGGCTTCCCGCAGCTATAAATCGAGCAATATCCTCTACTGTGGCAAAGAGCCCCCCTGCCCCCTTTTCCGGATACACGTAAGGTAAAATAGCATTTCCTGAAACCGAGTAACCATTGGGAACTGGTGGGTCCCATTCTGCGTTCCACGAGTAGCTGGAATGTTCCATACCTAGAGGCCCAAGGATCTCTTCCCGCATGTAGCTACTGAAATCCCTTCCCGTCACCTCTTCGATTAAGAGTTCTAAAAGATTGAACCCCACGTTGGAGTAGGAAAATTGCGTGCCAGGCGCTAGTACCAACTTTGCGTCCTGTGAAAGGGCTTCCTGAAGGGAGGGAAGGGGACCTTCTGGCCGATACCGGACCCCAATAGTTCCTAATCCAAGTCCGGATGTGTGACTTAGAAGACGCCGAACCGTAATCTCCTGTAATGGATAGGAAGACAGGGGAAAGCTCCAACTCCTTAGATAATTCGTGATGGGAGCGTCCAGTTCCAGCCTTCCCTTATCTACCAGTTTCAACACTCCCCACGCGGTGACGGACTTGGAGATGGATTCCACACGGCACCGGGTGGTGAGGGTGAGCGGACGTCCCACCTCCCTCTCCGCGTATCCCCAAGCCTTTGCCCATACGGGTTGACCTTCTTCCACCAGAGCAATAGATACGCCAGGTATCTGGTAGTATTTCATCCACTGGAGGACGTTCCTCTCTAAAAGCTGGGCGAAAGCATGCCCGGGAAAACCATCCCCTTTTGTGTTTGTGTCACATCCTACGCACGATACCAACGCCACTATCGCCACTACAAACCAGAGAACTCCCTTATCTCTGCTCTTACCCATTCGCAGATAGTACTCACTAATGATACCGCTCTCAAGGTACCGAATGGGTACCCGCTCTATACATGAACGCTTGTTTTCGCTATATTCCTTTTCAAGGGGATGGGGTTCCCCTGGTAACCGCCTTCCGGCTGATAACTCCTAAATGAATATCTACTCGTTCGGAGGAAGTTCTAATGGAACATCTATTCTATCTCATCTCCATTTGGCTTGCCCTCGCCCTTGCTTCGGCGGTGGTGGCCTACTACCTGAGAGTGTCCATCGCCCTGGTGGAAATTTGCGTGGGAATGATCGTGGGAGCCATTGCCACGGCTGGCGGTTGGTTCGAAGTCCTTGGCACGAAAAACGAAACTTTGCGTTTTCTCGCTTCTTCGGGTGCCGTGCTCTTAACCTTCCTGGCGGGAGCGGAACTGGAACATGAAACTCTAAAAAAGAAAGTGACCGAAGTTTCGGTTGTAGGAATCATAGGGTTCTTGGCCCCTTTTATAGGTTGCGCCTTAGTTGCTCGTTTCATTCTTGGTTGGGACACACAAGCAAGCCTACTAGCGGGAATCGCCCTTTCCACAACCTCCATGGCAGTAGTGTACGCGGTGATGCTGGAAACAGGGTTCAACACTACCGAGTTTGGAAAGGGGATCCTGGGGTCCTGTTTCATCAATGACATTGGAACTGTGGTGGCTTTAAGCCTGATCTTCGCTCCCTTCACCTACAAGACCTTCGTGTTCCTGGGGATCACCATACTGGTGCTTTTCCTTCTTCCTGTAACAAGCCGCTTCATCACTCGGCACTATGCAGGTAAAACCGCCGCCATCCGTACTAAATGGATGCTCTTTATCCTCTTCGCCCTTTCGGCCCTCGCTCTCTGGTCCGGGAGTGAAGCGGTCCTGCCCGCCTACCTCGCAGGAATCGTGTTGGCCGAGTTTGCCCGGGTCAACCATACCTGGCTTCGCCGCTTACGGACCCTCACAGTCGGCTTTCTTACTCCCCTTTACTTCCTTCGGGCTGGCACTCTAGTGTCCCTACCCGCACTTTTGGGAGGGTTCCTACTGTTCCTGGTATTGTTTCTTGGGAAAGTAGCATCCAAGATCTTCGGTCTGTATCCCGTTATCGCTCGATTCCGAACAGATCGGAAAGAACGTTGGTACTACTCCCTCCTGATGTCTACGGGCCTCACGTTCGGCACTATAGCCGCCCTCTATGGATTGACCAATAATATCGTGACTCAGTCTCAATACTCCCTCCTGGTGGCAGCCGTAATCGCTAGCGCAGTGATACCAACCCTCATCGCCAACGCGGCCTTCCTTCCGGCTCATCTTTTGGCCGCCCGACCGTCTCTTTCTACCACGTCGGCCCGTGCGCCCGGCGGAGATGGAAAGGGATTGGACGAAGAAGGGTAGGGCTCTCTTTACAAGGGATCTCAATAGGATTGTTTTGGATTGTGCTCCAGGCGGAGGGCTTGAATGCTACCTCCGCCTTAATTTAGAGCTCAGTCAAGAGTACCAGGGGCAAATCCGTCTTGAGGAAATCTTTTCCTACGCACCGGAGAGGGAGCCCCGCTATCTTTGCCACCGCGTAGGTCATGCAGTCTCCAAAGTTCAAGGCAGTGGGGTGTCTACCCTTGCTAAATAGGCGGTAGGCCCGAATAGCCTGCCGGTAATGTTCGGGTAAGGAGTGCGGACGAATCTAGGATCATACTCCTTCAACCCCATATCCCAAGATTAGTTCCCTTTCCTCCCGACTCGAAGCTTTCCCCCGGTATGCTTCAGGAAGGGAAGACCACACTTACTTGGAGAGAATTCATCGCCGTAATGGAGACTCGAAAACCGCACTCTTACCCAATTCCGCTTCGATTTCCAGGAGGCGGTTGTACTTCGCGATGCGCTCACTCCGGCAGAGGGACCCTGTCTTGATCTGTCCTCCGCCCATGGCAACGGCGAAATCGGCGATAAAGGCGTCCTCCGTCTCCCCCGATCGATGGGAGATCACGAACCCCCATCCTGCTTTCCTGCACAGGTCGATCGCTTCGATCGTTTCGGTAACGGTGCCGATCTGGTTCAGCTTGATGAGCACGGCGTTGGCGGTCTGTTCTTTGATCCCTCGCTCCACGAACTTCTTGTTGGTGACGAAAATATCGTCTCCCACGATTTGGATCCGGTTCCCGAGGGCGGCGGTATGCGCTTTGAACCCATCCCAGTCGTTCTCGTCCAACCCATCCTCGATGGAAACAATGGGGTACTTATCTAGCCACTTTTTGTAGAATTCTGTCATCTCCTGGCTCGTTTTCTTACCCTGGCCGGACTTGGACAGATGGTACGCGCCCTTTTCGAAGAAGGAACTGGCCGCGGGATCCAAAGCAAGGGCGACTTCCTTCCCTGGAGTGTATCCTGCGGCCTGAATGGCTTCCACGATCACCTCGCAGGCCTCGTCGTTGCTCTTTAGGTTCGGGGCGAATCCTCCCTCATCTCCCACCGCAGTGCTGTAACCTTTCTTCGAAAGGATCTTTTTCAACGCGTGAAAGGTCTCCGCTCCGTACCGCAGCGCCTCGGCAAAGCTAGGGGCCCCTATCGGCATGATCATGAACTCTTGGAAATCCACGCTGTTCTCCGCGTGCTTTCCCCCATTGAGAATGTTCATCATGGGAACAGGAATCCGCACGGCCCCGGGCCCACCTAGGTACTGGTAGAGGGGTAATCCCGCGTCCTCGGCCGCCGCTCGAGCAACGGCAAGGGACACTCCCAGGATCGCGTTGGCCCCCAACTTCGATTTATTGGGGGTACCGTCCAGTTCGATCAGGATCCGGTCGATCTCGGCCTGTCGGATAGGATCCATCCCCACGATCTTCGGGGCGATCACCTCGTTCACGTTCTGTACTGCTTTCAGAACCCCCTTCCCGCCGTAGCGCTTCTTGTCGTTGTCCCGGAGTTCCACCGCTTCGTTCTCTCCGGTAGAGGCCCCCGATGGAACCGAAGCCGTGGCCACGATGCCATTTTCTAGCGCGCAGAACACCCGAATAGTGGGATTCCCTCGAGAATCGAGGATTTCCATCCCTTTCACAGATTCGATACATGCCATATATCACCTCCAAACAGGTAAAACGTTCGCTTGTTCACACCTTCTCCGCGCCCGATCGATCGGACGCTTTCTTCAGTTTTCCGATATAGAGGAATAGGGGAATTGCGGCTCCCTGCAACACGAGAGAGAACACCACCCCAGCGGGCAGAAACCGGTCGTAGAGTAGACCGAACACGGCGCTTCCCGCGAACCAAGACACCCCGTAGAAAGTGTTGAAAACTCCGTAGGCGGTAGCCCGCTGATTCGATGGGATAAGGTCGGCCACGGCCGCTCGCATGATGGATTCCTGGGCGCCCATCCCGATTCCCCAGAGTACCACTCCCGCAATAGCACCCCACGATCCCCATACTCCGGTGCCTGTTCCGCTCCCCCCAAAGAGGAACGCGGGCACCGCGAACAGGAAGGATATCACGGTAGATATCGCCAAAACCGATAAGCCTTTCTTATCGTACCATTTCCCGAAGGCAAGGGCGGCTAACGCGTCCACGCCCATGGCAAGGGCATAGAGTAGGGCAACGAGGGAAGGTTCGATCTTTCCTGTTTTTGTAAAGTGAAAGGCGAGAAGGGGAAAATCTATGAACCCCGCGGCGAGGAGGGAAGCTGCCGCTAGGTAGATCCAGTACGTACGGGGAAAACCGAGCGCCTTCCATCCGCCTTTTAACCCTCCTTCGGGCAGTGCTTCTTTCCGCGCTTCGAAAGTCTGCGGACGAGGGTACCGGAAACGGGTATACGCCACGATGGAAAGGGCGATGATCGCGGGAATGGCAAGGGACGCAAAAGCGGCCCGGTACGCGTATCCCAAAGAAAAGACAGCTGCCACCACTAAGGGCCCCGACACGGCACCAATCTGGTCTAACGCTTCGTGGATCCCAAAACCCAATCCTCTACCCATTTGGTGGGTGGCGTGGGAAAGCATCGCGTCCCGAGCGGGGTTCCGGATCGCCTTACCCACCCGTTCCAGGATCATCAGGATAGCGGCAACCTCCCAGGCTCCCGCCAGTGCAAGCAGAGGCACCGCCAACAGGTTCAACGTGTAGCCGAGACCCGTGAAGAACCAGTATCGTTTGGTCCGATCGCTCAACGCCCCCGACACAAGGCGCAGAGCGTACCCGAGGAACTCTCCCAAACCCGCCACGAATCCCACCGTTTTGGCGTTCACCCCAAGGGTACCGAGAAAGGGACCCGTGATGCTCCTCGCCCCTTCGTAGGTCATGTCGGCGAAGAGACTCACCACGCCAAACAGGACCACGAACAGAAAAGCGTCCTTTCGCGTGTCCTTGCCCATTGGCTCCAGATCTTCCACTCGTGCTTGGTTCATGATTACAATCCTCCTCTGTAGAAAATACTCTATACACCTCTGCAAGTGGATGCATAGGGAACGATTCTCAATACCTGAGCTCGTCGTCCCTTAAATCTATTTGGGAGGGGTCATCAGCTGGATGGGCGGTTTCCTGCTCCCGCGTCGTGATTCCCTGCGGCCTCGGCACAGGAACGCAACTGAGGAAAGGCGGGAACAGGCGGCGGACTCCATCGCCACAATTAAATATACTGTAAAATCACCTTTTTTCCAGCCCCTCTTTCTAACCCCATTGATTGTGCCCCTTTATTGGTGTATATTTATGGTGCGTTATGGAGGTGCGTTTTATGCGCATGAGCATTACGATAGATGAATCACTGGTGAAAGAAGCAATGCGCGTGTTTGGAACTTCGGTAAAACGGGAAGCCATTGAAAAAGCGTTGCGGGAAGCGATTCGATCGGTACGGAGAAGAAAGGCCCTCGAGCACTGCGGTTCCATCGATTTGGGATTCGATCAGCAGGACCTTGAAAACCTGCGGAAACAGACATGATTCTGATCGATAGCTCGGCGTGGATCGAATACTACAAACCTTCCGGGGACGCGAGAGTCAAAAAAGCCGTATATCGAGTGATCCAAGAAGACGAAGCGGCCATCAATGGATTGATCCTCGTGGAAATAGCGGGATACGCTCGTGACTCGGTACGATCCCTCATCCTGTCCGATTTCGGAGCCTTTCACTCCCTACCGTTATCCGATTCCGTGTTTTTAAAAGCCGCTGACATTTGCGGGACTCTTCGCGAGCAAGGCGTCACGGTCCCCGCTACCGACGCGATTATAGCCGCGTGCGCACTGGAATCGAATGCCTCGTTACTACACCGAGACTCCCATTTCGAACAGATCGCCCGGCATTACCCGTTACAGCTCATATAAAGCATCCCAACGCCCCTCCCTCTCCCCTCGTACCCGCTCGACGCTGCGCTATCATCTTTTACACATTCACCTCCGGAACGCCTCTATATGCCGGAACCGGAGTAAGAGGTCCACAAACCGGGGGTCCCGCTCGGGAGTGCTCTCGCTAAGTAGGGCACGCCCCGATTCCCCTACCTCTATCCCCTCCGCCCGAAGCGCTCTTTCAGACGGCGGTAGGGTAGGAAAAGTTTCCTTCGGAGAAAACCAATATAGGTGGCTCCGGCAACCGCAGTCCGTGGAACCAAACCCTTCCACTGGCACTCCATCGATCTCGGCGAGTCCCCGGGCCAGCTCACACTCCAGGTTCCGGTAGGAGGCGATGGGGTACGCCCGCGCAAAGCTCGCGACCGTGGAAAGGTAATCGAGGTGCCAGTGCAACCTTTTTTGTCCCTTCCCACGCGCGTGTTGACCTGATGGCAGCTGTTCCAGAGGCGGAAGGATCTTTTTTGTACCCTTGCTTCCTATCCGCAAGTGCCGGGCCATCCGTGCCGCCAATCCCCGTTGAGCGGACCCCGCGTAAAGGTACCATCCGGGTAAAAAGTCAATCCTTCCCAGTGCGCCCACATCCAGGACACGCCGCTCCGAAAGCCACAGGGCCACCAGGTAGCTTCCCCGGTCCTCCTCCGCCAGCTTTCCATGGGAAAGGTCCGCGGGGATTCCCTCCCGCTCGATCCAAGCCCTGCCCCCTGAATCAGCGGCGATCTGGAACGTATGGATTCGAACGCGGGATCCCACGCGTGAAAGAGATGCGGCAAAGGCGGGATCCGTGTGAAGGTTCGGGATGAACCGTTCCGCAGGTCCATGGGATACGACGAAGATTACGTGGGCCCCAAATCCTTCATGTGTCGCCTCTTCCAGCTCCTGTAGATGTCGAACCGCTCGACTACTAGGCGCATCGGGAAACATGGCCGTACCATACGCCACCAGGGTACAACCCTTGACCTCGATGAAATGTCCTTTTCCTTCCATATCTTCCACGAAAAAATCGAACTGAGAGTTCCCCCACCGTACTTCCCGACGAACCGTTCGGGCGCCTGGGAATAAACGAGGGAGGATCAAAGTTTCCGCGAGTCGGTTCAACCGGGATGCGTAGAGAGGAACCACATAGTTGGTGGCGTATCCAAGGGGATACACGGCTACAAGAGTCCAATCGGTCTTTGGATTTCGGGTAGATCGAGTTTTCAAGACGCCCTGGTTTTCCTTTTCTGCGCTTTGCAAGCGCTTCTCCAGGATCACCCGTGTTCCTAGAAACAGGAGTTCCATCAACCTTCCGGGGTTGGGACAATGGGCGGCATAGGGACCTTTAGGAAATGCCTTTTGCGGTGTCCTATCCTGCATCCCCTTGACCTTAGCAGACGTTCCTACCCCGTCCGCTTTTTCCAACAAAGGACTCTCCGAAACTTCTACCTTGAACCGATTCAACCTACGAAGAAAGTAGGCTTCATGGTCATTACGGAAGAGGGGAAACTCAGAGGAATTTTCCACAATTTTAAACGATGCGTCTGACTCCTGCACTAACTCAGCCTATAAGGAAACAAGAAGAAAAGAAAGTCCCTAAGATCAAAGAGTCATGATGAGAAGAGCAGATGTTTTTTATCGAAAAGCTTGCTATACTCCCTTTCAAACTCGTATGGTAGATTCGAAAAGAAGCGGCCAGTACGAACGCCTCTATCATCAGATAAAGCCCCTTCTCCAGAAAAGTCCCAACCTTGTAGCGGGAATGGCCACCCTCGTTGCCCTCCTGCACGGTAAGCTTCGGCATCACTCCTGGACAGGGTTCTATTTCGTGGCGGGAAAGGACGAGCTTCACATAGGCCCCTACCAGGGACCCATAGCCTGTCAGGTACTGAAAGGCCAAGGAGTCTGCTTCGCCTGCGCCACTCGAGGGGAAGCGGTAGTAGTCCCTGACGTCCACGCCTTTCCGGGACATATCGCCTGTGACCCCCGCTCGAAAAGCGAGATCGTCCTTCCCCTCAAAAAGGATGGCCGGGTCGTCGCGGTTCTCGACATCGATTCCCACATGCCCGCCGCTTTTTCCGAAGAGGATGTGGAGCCTTTGCAGAGGATCATAGACCTGCTTTTACCCCTGGTTGTAGAAGATAGACGAATGGATATAGAGCCTTTACCTATTGCCCCTTTTTTCCCGGAGCACGGGAGTGACCATGGTATGGAAGGTCACCATAAACCTATAGATATTCTAAAGAAAGAGAGGTACACAGAATGACCAGTGCAGAGAAAGCGGTTTCCGCGTTCCAGGCGGGGTATAACTGCGCCCAATCCACTTTTATGGCCTTCATCGATGACCTGGGAATCGAGAAGAGGCAAGCCATGAAACTCGCATCCGGATTCGGAGGCGGGATGGGACGAATGCAGGAAGTCTGCGGCGCGGTGAGCGGTGGAATCTTGGCCTTGGGGGCTACCTTCGGGCATGGAGAGCCTTCCGAATCGGAAGCCCAGAAGAAAACCTACACGCTGGTGCAGGAACTGATGAAACGTTTCAAAGCCCAGCATGCAAGCTGCCTCTGCAGGGATCTAGTGCAGGGCATCGACCTAAAAACGGAGGAAGGACAAAAGCAATTCAAGGAGCGGGACCTGCGGAACAAAGTCTGCGTTCCCTGCGTGCGCACCGCGGTGGAAATCGTGGAAGAGTTGCGGAAACGATAAAACCCGAAAGATAAAGACCCGGAATTGCATTAGCAGCATGCCCTGAGTCTTAATCAGGGAACTATTCCCCGCTCACCCGGACTGTTCCCGCATCCATTCGACGAACTGCAGGATTTCTGTAACCACCGTATCACATAGGGAAGGAAAATCTTTTTCCAATTCTTGAATTTTGGGAGCCTCTAGCTCGAATCCATACAGATTCCTAAACACATGACGAAACCGAAGGAAGGGGAGTAGTCGCCTCATCGTTCCTTCGGTAATGACAGCTTTCCGCAAATCGGGCATATCCCATGACATTTCTATTAGCAAGTCTCTATGCCAACTTTCAGTTTTCGGTACTCCCCCATTCAACTCGACAGCAATTCGTTTGAAGATCCTTTCTAGACCCGAGTAGAAATCGTGAAATAACGATCCGATGATCCGGTTTCTGATATTCTCTTTGAGGGACTCTGGTACTTCTTCGAACTCTTTTTTCAATTTTTTTACCTGGGCTACCTCCCCCTCCACTTCTTTGGAAAGTCGCAGAAGTACGGTTGATTCAAATCTCATAACTTTGTCCCCACATCCCTTGTTTCTTGAATAATAGCGTCGTTTGCGTCCTCGTACGGAATCAGATCCACTCGAAAAGTTGTCAACGTTGCTACTTCGTCCAGGATATGAAAGTAACGTTCTTTGGGCAATCCTTTTACCACCAGGTCGATATCTGAACTCGTACTAAAAGGCCTATTTGTCTCGAAGGCCGAACCAATCCCATACACCTCAACCTGATATGTTTCTTTTAAATAGAGGGCTATCCGTTCCGCGTCCTTTCTGGCCTTAGCGCGTAAATCTTCCCGGAACAACCGCCTATGTAGATGTTCTTTTAGACGGTACATGTCGATAGAAGTATAGCATATCTATCCCTGCTCCGCGACCTATCGAAGAGTAACTGCGTCTCGCTGTTTTAAAAGGTAAACGCCCAGGGAACCAGCCCGTTAAAGTAAAAGCGCCTTCCCTGGGTTTGTAAAAGTTAGAAGCATTGAAACACAACTTATCCCACTAAAAGAGAGGTAAGGTTCCCGTATAGGAGCCAGTGATCGTACCCGAATCCTCCTCGGAAGGGGAAATCACACAAAGTGTATAGGTCAACGTGTACGTATCCCCATTCTTCGTCACCGTTAGGATCGTGTTTGGTTCTGCGGATTCATCCAGTATCCATAGTTCAGTAAAGGTGGCTGGTGTAACAGATCGATTGTATCCGATCCCACAGGAGATATCGAGAATCGAGTTCTGTTGCGTCGAGTATTCACCCGGATTCAACAATTCTTGCGATAGAGGAATAGAAATATTGAGGAAATCCCCGCTTCCCGTAGATTGCGGAAGGATTGAGGAAAGATAAATATCCAGCGAGTTGGTTACCGTATCGCGCTCCAACCATCCGTAGGAAAGGGTTCCCGTGGTATTCCCGATTGTAAAGGAACCATTGCCAGTTCCCGGCACTAAGACCGAACCTGTTCCTCCCGTAGATCCCTCATCGGTATTCGTTCCACTCGAACCTCCGGAAGCATCACACCCCACAAACAGAATCCACACGATGAAAAGTGTACCCAGAATCCGATTCCATTTCTTCATACCATCTTCTCCTGACAAAATAGAATTATGGAATGGATTCTTACTCCTGCTTTTTTCTATCGTCTACACACAGAAAGGTTTCACCAGATCCTGTGCATTACCGCAGGGCCAGTTTTCCTTCCTGCATGAAGACCTGGTCTACCCCAAGGGATCGGTAGATCCTGAACAGAGAGGAAAGGCTTAAATCCGCCTCACCCCGCTCAATTTTCCCGATGGTATTCCGGTGCAGTTCGGCCCATTCTGCCAGAGTTTCCTGGGAAATATCCAGATTAATTCGTCGTTGCCGGATCACCCTTCCCATTTCCCGCAACATGAACGCATCGGTAAAAGCACCCATCCCTCGTAAAGGATCGTTGGGAAAGAATAAAAAGCGGAACACACCCTTTTCCAACTGGACGCCACTCGCACCCAAGAACAGGTATACTCGATTCATCTCTAGGGCCCTGGGATCTACCTGCCCGTTAAGTACCCGAAACAGGGTATTCCTGTGCACCCCCACGTGAGTGGCAAGTGTTTCTACCGAAAGGCACAGGTCTTTCCTGTGTTGGTCTACTTCTTCCAACATTGTGTTCATTAGTTTAAGGATGGAGTATGGTTTTGGTTTCATTTAATGCGTCTTTGGTTTTGCTCTCGCTAGAGGAATCTCATCAATATCGAGCACCAGTGGATCCTATCTATTTCAATTCAGTCTTGAATTAAAACATATTATCGGGAAACAAGATTTATTAGAATAATTGAATTATCTATGACAATTTTTTTAATTTTATAGTCATCTCCATCCTTCTTCATTTCGAAAACAATCGTTGCGTTACTATAACT
>OGCI01001505.1_pt1 | contig 19091 bp, 14 predicted proteins | sample 1570021 | NCBI WGS metagenome assembly OGCI01 (sample SAMN06264664, study PRJEB24512) | hot springs metagenome | isolation source: Hot spring water | place: South Africa: Tshipise | collected 2015-06-21 | reverse complement strand
CTAAAAAGTGATGCTGATGATGCTGTTACCCGTGCAATCGAAATCATTAGAAATCGTGTTGATCAATATGGTGTTTCCGAGCCCTCCATTCAAAGACAAGGAGCAAGAAGAGTTATCGTCGAATTACCAGGTGTTGCAAAAGAAGAAGAAGCCAAACAATTATTGCAAGGCACTGCTCTTTTAGAATTCCGTCTGGTTAAAGAACCTGATTTTACCTATCAGATTATGGACAGAATTGATAAAAAATTAGCGGCAGTATTATCTGGTAACGATACACTATTAGCGAATCTGAATACCAAAGATTCATCCGAAGACACTTCTAAAGCAAATGATACTTCAGCAGTATCTGATACAACAAACAAACAATTAACTGAAGAAGAATTTCGTAAACAACATCCATTCTTCTCAGCAGCTTTGTTAGACCCGCAAGGTCGTTCTGCAGATGCATTTGTCAGAGAGGATGATAGAAATAAAATTTTGAGATGGTTATCGTTACCTGAAATTCAAAAGGAAATTCCAGATAACGTTGAATTTATCTTCTCCGCTAAATCAGTTACTACAACAGAAGATGGTAAAAAAATATACATGATGTATCTCGTTAACAAACAACCCGAACTGACTGGTGGAGTGATAACAGACGCGGTTGCGACTTTAGACCCGAATACATCTTCCCCGATTGTTAATATGGAAATGAATTCCGAAGGAGCAATTGAGTGGGCAAGAATTACCGGTGCTAACATCAATAAGAGACTTGCTATTATGTTAGATGGAAAGGTCTTTTCAGCTCCTGTTGTACGAAATAAAATTACTGGTGGAAGATCTCAGATTGAAGGTATGGAAAATCTGGACGAAGCAAAACTATTAGAAATCGTTCTTAAAGCAGGTGCACTACCAGCTCCTGTTGATATTATTGAGGAGAGAATAGTGGGACCTTCGTTAGGACAAGATTCAGTGTCAGGTGGATTAAATTCAGCGATATTAGGTTACCTCGCAGTCGCTGTTTTTATGATATTCTATTACAGAAAATCTGGTACAATAGCAGCTTTGGTCTTAGTTATAACCATACTTTTTGTACTCGGGGTTCTTGCAGGCTTCAAAGCTACTTTAACTTTGCCGGGTATTGCAGGTATAGTTCTTACTATTGGAATGGCAGTAGATGCTAATGTGTTAATTTTTGAAAGAATGAGAGAAGAATTAGCTACAGGAAAAACAATGAAGGCTTCTGTTGAAAGTGGATTTACTAAAGCTATGTCTGCAATTATTGACTCTAATATCACTACTTTCTTTACAGGTATTATTTTATATCAGTTTGGAACAGGACCAGTTCAGGGCTTTGCTTTGACTTTAATGATTGGTATTGCATCAACATTATTCAGTGCTCTTGTAATATCAAGATTAATTTTCGACTACTTAGCAGCGAAAGGTGCTAAAATTTCAATCGGTTAGTTTTTTATTGTATATAAATTTATAGGAGTTTAATTATTAATGAGAATATTTAGTAATCTGAATGTTAAATGGATGGGAATGAGAAAAACTTTCTACTTTATCTCCCTTGCAATTTTTATTCTTGGTATGCTTAGTATCATATTAAGAGGATTAGTCTTTGGAATTGATTTTAAGGGAGGAAGTGAGATAGTTCTTCAATTCGAAAAGCCAGTCAATATTGGTGAGATTAGAAATTATCTTGCCAATGTTGAATTGGGTGCTGTTGAGGTAAGAACTTTTGGTGGAGAAACTGGGGTACTTGTAAGAACCGAACTTCAGGAAATTCCAAAATCAGTATATCCAAAAGTGGTTGAAAGAATTAAAGAAAATATTTCATCAATTGTCCCTGGTCTTGAGTATCAAGTTGTAGATACTACCATTAATTCTATTACTTTAAATTTTCCCTCACCAGACACAACTGATATAATTATTAACGAACTCTTTGCACGAGGATTTCAAACAGGAAGAGTATCCGCTGAATTAGACAACACTCAAATGCTTGTTAGAGTTGGAATCGCCGATTGGATTAAAGAAGTACTAAGAGAAAAAATTCAGAATAATACTTTTGAAGTTTTGAAGGAAGATAGAGTCGGACCTAAAATTGGTGATGAATTAAAAAGAGATGCGATTGTTGCAGTTCTACTTTCACTCGTTGTAATCCTTATTTATTTAGGATTTAGATTTAAGTTTATTTTTGCATCAGGAGCAGTTGTAGCACTTTTCCATGATGTACTTATTACTGTCGGATTATACTCAATTCTTTATGGAGTAATTCCCGGACTTAATCTTGAAATTGATTTGCCAGTTGTTGCTGCGTTTTTGACACTCGTTGGTTACTCAATTAATGATACTGTTATCGTTTTTGATAGAATTAGAGAAAATATGAAGATTCATAAAACTTTGGATTTAGAAATATTGATAAATAAAAGTATAAACCAAACAATGAGTAGAACTGTAATTACTGGTTTTACTACTCTATTAGCAGTAATTGTTCTTCTTTTCTTAGGTGGAGATGTTCTTCGAGCTTTCTCTTTTACATTATTTTTTGGAATTATCGTAGGAACATATTCCTCAATTTTCGTAGCCTCTGCATTAGTTTTAGATTATTCGTTGAAGACTAAAAAGAGAATACAATTCTAACAATTTTAGGTTGTAAAGCTTGAATAAAATATAAATAGTTTTACAACCTTCTATCACATTATCTTTCCCAAATTAATTAAATTAAACAGTCTTAAACTCCATAGTTTAGATTAACTGTTTCTCAAAAAGAAACACTATTTAAAAATTTTTTTTTCGAGTACATTAAATTTTTTTTATTTTTTTTGAACTTACTTTCTTTTCTACTATATTCCACTAGCATTTAGGCAAAATTTACAGGTAATATTTACAAGTTATAAGTTATTAGGAAATTTTTACTTGATTTTTTTGAGTTTTATTCGATAATCTTTTGGTATAAGATTTTCTGGATCAAAGTTAAATAATAAAAAAGGATTTTAATGGGACAACAACAACTGTTACTGATAATTTTAGGTATTATTGTCGTAGGTGTAGCAGTAATGTTGGCAATCAGCATCTATAAACAAAAGGCTATAGAAAACAAAACTGATGTAATATTGAATGAAACTCAATATTTAGCATCATTAGCAATTCAATATTATAAAAAGGCGAAAACTTTCGGCGGAGGTGAATATAGTTTCGAAGGATGGTCGGTTCCAGCTGAATTTGACACAACTAATAATGGATTCTATAACGCAGTAATTACTCCACCTAATATTTGTGTAATAACTGGTGTAAGTAATGAAGGGGTAGCTGGAGGTGATTCAATAAAAGTGATAATTACTCTTAACGGCTCTGATATACAAACTCAAATAATTAACTAATTCTTTCACAAAAAAAAGGAGAACTAATATGGGTCAACAACAATTGCTTTTAATCGTTCTTGGTGTTATCATAGTTGGTATCGCTGTAGTAGTTGGTATCAATTTATTCAACACCAGTGCTGAAGAGTCAACAAAAGATACAATCGTATCAGAAGGGACTAATCTCGGAGCATTAGCTCAGCAATATTACAAAAAGCCAACAGAAATGGGTGGCGGTGGCGGAAGTTTCTTGGGATTTGAAATTCCTTCCAATCTGGACACAACCGTTTCTGCAGTCTGGACTGCATCATTAACCGCAGAAGAAGCAACTTTTACAGGAACACCTAAAGAATATACTGAATGGGTTGTTACTGTTACAGTTACACCTACAGGTATATCTTCACGTGTTGGTGAACCTTAATAAGTTTTTTTTCGAAAAGGGCTGGTTTTTAATCAGCCCTTTTTTATTTTAAAAAAGAATAATTTAATTTAAAAGTATGATAGAAATTAGATTCACTGGCCAATCAATAAATGGACAACAAATTAGCGGGACTATTGTTGGTTCCAATACTTCCGAAGTTAAAAAGAAGTTAAGCGAACTTACATTAAAGAAAAATATTCGAATAATTAAAAAAGAAAAAAAACGTACTTTCCTTTTCAAAGCTAAAAAAGGGAATGAGAAACCAATTACCGGTGAACAAAGAGCTTTTAATAAAAAAGAAGTGGAAGATGCTCTAACTCGATTAGGCTATTCAGTAATTTCTATCAATCATAAACTACTTGATTTTCAATTAAAACCTCCTCAAGCTGATATTATAACCTTTGTAAAAATAAGTGCTGAACTTTTGGAACAGAAGCTCGCTTATCAAGAAATTCTTACATTATTGATAAACGATACTCAAAATCAATCTCTTAAAACTGCACTCAAAGAAATTAATAATGAGCTTAAAAAAGGTGCAGATAGTCAGCAAACCTTCTTAAGATTTCAACATATCTTCGGAAAGTTTGCTGCTTACATGCTTGGCTTGGCTTCAAAAAGCGGTAATATGGTTGAAATTTATAAAGCCACGGCAAAATTTCTTGAAAGAAGACAAGAATTTAGAAAGAACTTAAAAAGTGCTTTGATTACGCCTTTAGTTACATTATTTGTTCTTTTTATTGCAGTTTTATTTTATGTGGGCTATATTTTTCCGGAAACTGCTCGATTATTCGTTAGGTTTGGTGTTGAATTGCCACCAATGACTGCGGCAACATTAAAAATCAGTGATTTTTTAGTCGAAAATCCTTATTTAATTGTTGCATTGATTGTCGTGCCGCCAGTTGCTCTAATTCAATTCGGAAGAACGAAAAAAGGAAGATACTTATTGGATAAATGGATATTAAAAATTCCAGTAATTGGTTCTCTTATTCACAAAACACTAATTGAAGTATTTTGCAGAGTGTTTTATACATTGTATAGTGGCTCAGCTGAAAGTATTGAACCAATCAGAATTGCTGCAGAAGCAACTGGGAATAAATATTTTGAAGATAGAATTAAAAATATTGCTATTCCTTTGATGATTAAAAAAGGAGTTGGAGTAACTGATGCTTTCGAAGCGTCCGGTGTTTTTACTGAAACAGCAATTGCGAGATTCCATAGTGGAGAAGAGTCAGGAACAATTAAAAATACTTCTCTCCAACTGGCAAATTATTACGAAACAGAAACAGTTTTCAGATTAAAAAACATTATTGAAATAATACAGGTAACTATTGCTATGATTATAATGATAGTAATGATAGCTCTTACAATCGTCTCAGCGGAAACCGCCACCGTTAGACCAAAAACACCGACTATGGGAATTTTAATAAATAAAATAAGCTATTTAGTATGAATTTTGAAAATATTGAGATGACTGATAAAATCGGTTATATTCTCTATAAAAAGGGACTCGTTGATGCTCAAACTCTTGAAAGAGCTCTGAATACAAAAATTCAGGATTTTAATAAGAACAGAAGAAATCTTGCTCAGATATTAGTTCAAGAATATGGGTTTGATCACGATTCTATCTTTAAAGAAGTTGCTACTTTATATGCTTTCAGGGAGTTCACTGACAGAGTTGAAGAGATTCCTGAAAAAACTCTTGAATTTATTAAGACAATGATTAACAACGCTGATTCAGAAATTAAAGATCTGATGCTTGATAATGCTATTATTCCCTATAAATTCGATGAAAAGAATAAAGATAAACTATTTTTTTTAGCAGTCGATCCAACAAATAAACTTATCCCAAAGATTGCTTTTGGTCTTGGTTCAAAAAAGTATGAAGTAGTTTTTATAAGAAAGAAGGATTATGATAAATTAATTAAAATCATAATAACTCCTGAAAATGAATATCTTAAAGCTCTACAATCAAGCAGCGAAGAACTAAATATTGATGTTAGAGAAGATGCCTCTTTAGATGAGCAAGAATTAGACGCTGAGATAAATAAAAGTGCTTTGATAAATCTCATTGAAGCCGCTCTGATTGAAGGTGTAAGAAAAGGTGCAAGTGATATTCACTTTATTCCGCGTTCTGGAAACCGAACAGAGATAATGATGAGAATAGACGGAATTCTACAGACCTGGCACATTCAGGAAAACACTTTACCTGAAGCTGTTGCAGCTGTTGTGAAAGATCGTTCTAAAGGTATGGACCGTTTTGAGAGGGAAATGGCTCAGGATGGTTTTATTCAAAGAGAAATAGACAAACATATTATAAGATATCGTGTTTCTGTATTACCAATTGTTGGTACTGAGCTAAAGAATAAGTTTGAAAGTATTGTAATTAGAATTCTCGATGATAGAAAAGTTATTAAAGATTTAGATAAACTTGGTTTGATTGGATATGCCAAAGAAGCGTTTGTCAAAGCAATAAATGAACCTCAGGGAATGGTGATTCTAACAGGTCCAACAGGTAGTGGTAAAAGTACGACTTTAGTTGCTGCATTGTATCAGGTTATTTCTCCTGAGGTAAATGTTCTCACTGTTGAAGATCCCGTTGAGTATGTAATTGAGGGAGCAAGACAATTAAAAATTGGTTTTAAAATGAATTTCGAACAAGCAATTCGTGCAATTTTGAGACATGACCCTGATATTGTGCTTGTTGGTGAGATGAGAGATAAAGAAACAGCTGAAACAGCTATTAAATTAGCAAATACAGGTCACTTAACATTTTCAACCTTGCATACTAATGATGCTCCAAGTGCTGTATCAAGACTTTATAAGATGGGGATAGAACCATTTTTGATTGCTTATGCTATAAATTTAATTGTAGCACAAAGATTGATAAGAAAACTTTGTGAAAATTGTAAACAAAGGATAAAAGAAATTGATGGCAGCTTGGCAAACGCTCTTAAAATTGATAAAGATGAATGGAAAAAATATACCATTTACAAAGCAGTTGGATGTAATGAATGTAATTATACCGGATATAAGGGAAGACTTGCAATACATGAAGCTCTTTACTTTACTAAAGAAATAAGACAAATAATTGTTAACTCAGGTGTTGAAGTGGACGAAGAAAAAATCAGACAACAATCTAAACGGGATGGAACATTAAATCTAAGAGAATCAGGTTTAGAGAAAGTTAAACAAGGACTAACTTCTTTTGAAGAAGTAATCGCTAATACATCAGAACAATAAAAGTGAATATGATAGAAGCAGGTAAAAATATTCTTAAAAAATTTTGTGAAAGTATTCCCAAGAGCATCTTCGGCTCTGAGCGAGTTCATTTTATTCTTAATAATGTTGCAGGGCTTTCAGAAGATGAAAAAATTACTCTTCGAGAAACTTTTAATAGTTTTCTTACTTTTATGTTAAAATCAGAAGCATCGGATTTTGAATTGGGTGGACACGGAAATGCTGGTTACATTTGGTTTAGAATTCATGGAATAAAAAAGCGTGTAAATGAATTACCTCAGTTTACAAATGACGAATCAGCTACTTTGATTGCTTCATTGTTATCTGAAAATCAAAAAAAGTTTTTGTGGGAAAATAAAAATCTTGATTTTAGTTATAGTTTTGAGGATGAAAAAAACAAATTGTCAAATAGATTCCGTTCCGATGCATTCTTCGATCTTGATACATTATCTTTAAATATGAGGGCAATTAATCAATTAATCAGACCGATTGAATCGCTTGAATTTCATCCTAATGCAATAAGAACAATGAGTCATTCGTATATTAAATTCGGACTTTCTTTAATTACAGGAATCACTGGCTCAGGAAAATCTTCTACGTTGGACTCAATAGTAGATTATCATAATAAATTTGACCCCTGCCATATTATAATTTTAGCTTCTCCTGTCGAGTACGTTCATAAATCAAATGTGGCACTTATTAAACATAGAGAAGTCGGGCGAGACGTAATGTCATTCAAAGAAGGGATTATTCAATCACTAAGACAAGATCCTGATATTATAATTGTCGGTGAGATGAGAGATCCGGAAACAATTATGGCAGCATTGGAAGTTACTGATACAGGACACAAAGTTTTTTCGACTTTGCATACTTCTTCGGCTGTGGAATCTATTGACAGAATAATCGCAGAAGTACATCCAAATGAGCAGGAGAGAGTTCGTAATAGACTTGCAGATGTTTTGATTTCAGTGGTTTCTCAAAAACTTGTTCCAAGCTTAGATGGAAAAAGAGTTTTGGCAAAAGAAGTTCTAATTGTTACTCCGAGTGTTCGCGCTGCTATTAAAAATAATAATACTAGTGAAATATATATGATGATAAATCAAGGTGGTCCTCAGGGAATGATTACACTTGAACAGGATTTGAAACGCTTATATCTTGAAAGAAAAATCAGTCTGGAAACAGCTATCACATATGCAAATAATAAAACAAGAATTAATCAAATATTGGCTGCATAAAAGATGAAACCAATTACTTTAGTATTTTGTGAAGGAACTGAAGCTAAACTAGCTGTTATTGAAAGGGATAAGAACGGCATAATTAGTGTGTTAGGTGTAAGTTCGTCATTTATTCAAAAGCCAACAAGTAAAATTGATTCAATACCAATTTTACCTACTAATGAACCCGGAATTGAATTTGAGGAATCAACATTTGAGTCAGTTGCAGTTGAAAATGATGAAAGTAATGTTAAAGTAATTTCGCTGGCAACTGCACTAATACAATCAGGGAAAAAGAAAACTGAGTTCATTCCGATATTAACAGAGCCTAATCTCATTTATCATATTTACGAAGGAGATATTTATGAAAGGAAACAGGATAATCTTGACACTCTTCGTCAAGAGGTATTAAAATCAAGAAATATAACTGTACAAAAGGGTTCGATCGATTATGTTGAAATGGCGGATGACCGTCTTTTAGCTACTGTTATTGATGGTCCGGTTGAGTGTTTACCTTTAATCAAAGCTGTCTCTAATTATGTAAGTAAAGATCAACCTAAAATAAATGTTATCAAAAGTGCAGAAATATCTTTAGCCCACTATGTCTTGAAAATTAAAAACTTTAAATCTGATGAATATTCAATTATTGTTTATGTTGGTAAAGAATATAGTAAACTCATTTTCTTAAAAGATGGTCAGATTACTCACATTGGCTCAACTCTGGATGTAGGCACAACTAATATTCATACTTATGATGTTTATTTTTCCAAAATTCTTTTAGAAATGGAAACAGGCAATATTCCTGTTATAAACAATATTGTTGTCTGTGGTGAAGATATTTCAGAAAATCTTGTTCTTTCTTTTTATGGAACTTTCCCGGATGCTGAGATAAGCAGATTGGAATTTGGTTCATTCAATTTGTCTTTATTAAATGAAACGGATAAAGCTTTAATTTCTTCTTACTCAATACCTCTTGCTGCTGCAGTAGATTTCTATGATAATCTGGATAAAAAGTATGAGGGAATAAATTTATTACCCAAACAAATTTTTGAAGAAAGAAAATTTTTTCAATTTTCATGGCATAGTATCGCAATCTTGCCACTGCTTTTTTTAGTTACAGTTTATTCCACTGTCAAAATTCTTGAACGAAGGAATGAAATAGAATTGGTCTCAAAACAGATTATTGAAAAAGAAGAAATCATCAGAAAAAATCAGACTATTATCGAGCAGATTCAGTTATTGGAAAGTAGAATCGGAAGTTTTGGGGTTATCACTTCTAAATTAGATACATTAGCAGTTGGTCGTGGTTTGTTGACTACTGTTGCTAATAAAATTGCGGATTTTGCTGAATCGAAAAAGAATCTTTGGTTGACAAAAATTGTATGGGATGACGGTAAAAACTTTGAAATAGAGGGATTCAGCACTTCCAGAAATTCAATTACTGATTTTGTTAACACAATTGAAGGAAGTTCATTAAAAGACATTACGAATGAAATCCTAAGAGAGAAAAGAATTTATCGTTTCAATTTAACTATTGATATTTCTAACTATTTGAGAAACAATGAATAAAAAACTAAGAAGTACTTTAATACTTTTAACTCTTCTTATACTGATTGTTGCAGTTTCAGTTGCTTATTATACATTTATGCTTGGGAAGGATTTAGAAGAAAAGCAGAAGAAACTTAAGGAGCTTAGTTCAAAAATAGTTGATGAAGCAGATTTAAATATGAGATTGGAAATGTTACAAAAGAGGTCTTTAGAAATTGATTCGATTTTAGCTAATAAAAGATTTTTTGTTTATTCTGAATTGACTCCTGTTTCCTTTTTCGAGTTTACAAATAAACTTGCTCAGTCTTTCTCAGCCGAATCACAGATTAACGTTGAATATATAGACAAAAAATCAGAAGGTGAATTTCAAACATACAATTATAAAGTAGAAGGGTTTGGTTTATTTTATGACGTTTTTGGAATGTTCAGAGCTATAGAAAAAAGTAAATCGTTAAAAAAAATTAGATCATTTTCGATTGGAACAACAGTTCAAGTAGATAAAAATGGTATACCAATTTATTATACTAATTTTGATTTTGTAGTTAAATCATATTTTACGAATAATAGAAACTTTGCTCCTTCAAAACAAGTAGTTGATAGTGTTGATAAGAAAGTTTTATATAATTTTCTATTTCCTTTGATTAGAACAGAAATTCCTCCGAATATCTATGATTTACTGGATGTTCAGGGTGCGAGATTATTAGCTCTTCTTCCAGATGGAGCATTTATTTCTGATAATAAAGGAAAAACATACTTACTATCCGAAGGTGAAGAAGTTTATTTGGGCTTTCTAACTAAAATTGATTACAAGAACAACAGCGTCAGTTTCGTATTGAATAAAGGTGGAATTATAGAAAAGATAAATTTATTCCTTGAGACAAATGATTCATTAAAGAATAAGAAAGAGAAATAATATGAAAACAATCAAATTTATAATTCTAATTCTCTTTAGTCTGAATTTTGTTTTATTAGCTCAGAGATATGTTGAGAGTCAATTTAAAACATATAGAAATCCTGATGAGCTGATTACTTTATCCGAGTCAATTCCTTTTAATAAAGCAGTTGAATTACTCAGTCGTATTAGCGAAAGCGTAACGGGTAAAAAAATAATAAGTATGGTTAACATTGAGGAACCAATCGGAATTCAATTAGATCTGATCCCTTATGAAAAAGCGCTAACTATTATTACTCAATTGAAAGGACTTATTTACGAAGAAAGAGAAGATGTAATAGTAGTTAAAAAATCATCAGAACCAGATGTCAAAAATTTACCTGAGTACGTTTCATTTGATACTAGAGAAGTTAAAATATCCGCTCTGTTTTTCGAAATGGACATCGGTGAATCGAAAAGAAAAGGTATTGATTGGAAACTCATTCTTTCAGGGAAAGGATTTCAGATAGGACCCGAATTAAGAACTCAACCTAAAAGTGAAACACAAACCGGAGCTACTTTGCCCTCGCAATTTGAATTAGGTAGTAGTGGAACATTTACCTCTGGTACAGTAAAAGTAGATGCATCCGCAATTTTCAGAATGTTTGAAGAGGAAAATCTCGGTGAGATAATAGCTAACCCTTCTATTTCGGTGCGTGACAGAAATTTAGGAAAGATTCAAGTTGGATCAGATTTCTCTGTCAGAACAAGAGATTTTGCTGGAAACACTATTGAAAGATTTTTCCCAACTGGAACCATAATCGAAGTTACTCCCTTCGTTTTCTCTGAAAATCTGATTGACTATATTTTATTAAAGATTAGAGTAGAGAGAAGTTCATTCAACACAAATGAACTAACCACCGAGATTAGAAAAACCAGCGCAGAAACTCAAGCAATTCTGCTTGATGGAGAAGAGACAGTAATTGGAGGCTTATTCGTTACTGAAGAGACGACAATCAGAAATGGAATTCCAATTCTAAAAGATTTGCCTTGGTGGTTTTTGGGTATAAGATATCTTACTGGTAGTGATGAAAAAGTTTTAAGGAAAAAAGAATTAGTAATCCTATTAAAAGCTGAATTGGTGGAATCTCTGGAGTCAAGATTTCAAAATCCAAAACTCAGCAGTCCCTTAAGAGAAGAGATTAAAAAAAGAAATAATGTCCTTAGAGATGTTCAAAATGAAAGAAAGAATTCTTCATCGGAGGTAAAATGATGTCACTTGAAAAAATTCTCGTTGTTGATGATGATATTAATCTTTGCAGAATATTGACTGAAGAATTATCAGATGTCGGTTATCAGACTCATTATCTTACTGGCGGAAATGAAGCTTTGGAGTATTTGAATAATAATACTGTTGATTTGTTATTGCTTGATTTGAATATGCCCGGTGTTGATGGTTTCGATGTTTTACAGGAACTATCAAAAAGAGAATCAAAACCAAAAGTAATTGTTCTTACTGCTTATGCAGATGTTAAAAGCGCAATTGAGTCTGCTAAACTGGGTGCAAACGATTTCTTAAGTAAACCTTATGACTTTGATGAGTTACTAATTACTATTCGAAAAGTTTTGCAAAGTGATTAGTATTTATGAGTTATGAAGATCAATTATCGAATTTTAATCATTAACTTTGTTGTAGTTTTATTAGTCTTACCAGCAACTGCAATTTTATATTATTCAACTCTGTCTGATTCATTAATTTCTTTACAAAAAAAGAACCTAAGTATTTCATTGAATAACTTTATTAGTGCTCTGCAGTCATTCAGCCAGCAGTTGGATAACTCTTTTTATCTTTTTTACACGAACGAAAAGAATTTTATTAAAAGTGAAAAAAATAAACTTGACTTTATTTTTTTATCAGAAGGAGATTCACTTACTCCAATTTTCTTATCAGAAAATCTAAGATTACCTTCAGAGCAATTTAGCATTTATAGATTAAAGTCTTCTTTTAGTAATCTTTATATAAAAAAAACTACAATTGATGGAAAAACTTTTTATTATGGGGAAATAATAGATTTATCATTTCTTAATTCAATCTCACAAAAAATTAATGCAGATGTAGTCCTATTCTCGGATAAAGTAATCATTGATGTATCAAATCCACAGTTAAATCAGGAGTTGTTTTTTGTATTCTTTAATGCGATTAGTGAGCTCTATGATGATGATAAGTATATCACTTTTTCTGAAGAAAGTAATTCAGTAAATATCGTGGCAACTCTATATAAACCATTCGACTTAGCTAATGATGCTGATAATTTATCTTTCCTTGTTTTTAATAAATTGGAAGAGTATTCTCAATTGAAAAACAGTTTGAAAAATATTTTGATAATAATTGGGATATCGGGAATTATTCTTTCAGTTTTGTTGTCTTATCTATTTACAATAAGAATCAGAAAGCAAATTAATCTATTGTCATCTGCAACAATGGCTATCAGGGAAGGTGATTTAAGTGTAAAAGTAAATATGAAAGGCAAAGATGAATTAGCTCGTTTGGCAGATACATTCAATTTGATGGTTAATAAACTTCGGAAGAATCAAAAAATATTAAGTGATTATTCAGACTTCATAACATTATTAAATCAAAAATCATCTTTGGAAGAAATTGCAGAAGTTGCCTTAAATAAAATAATCTCAACGTGTAATTTTTCAATAGGTGCTATTTATCTTGTTGAAGAAAATAATCAACCCCAAATTATATCAGCTCAAGGAATAAGTTTAGATTCATACTCATTAAATTCTAATACTTTGCTTAATCAGGTAATTGAGAAAAAGAGTAAGATATTATTAAACTTTGATGAGAATATTCCGTCTATTAAAACCGGACTTCTTGAAATTAAGTTGAATCATCTTATTATTCAGCCAATAATTTACTCTGAAAAAGTTGTGGCAATTTTAGAGCTCGTTTCCAGATATCCTCTTAATGAAGAAACCGTAGATTATCTGGATAAAATTCAGGAACAACTTGCAATCGGATTGATAAATGCGAAATCAGTTTCACAACTTGAAAATTTTGTTTCAGAGCTCAAAAAGCTTAATGAAGAACTGAAGCAAAGTAATCTTCAGATTGTTGAACAAAATGCTATGTTAATAAAATTATCAGAAGCTCTTCAAAATCAGGCTAAAGAACTTTCTATTCAAAAAGAGCGTGCTGAAGAATCAACCAAACTAAAGTCTCAGTTTTTAGCAAGCATTTCACACGAGTTAAAAACTCCTTTGAATTCTATAATTGGATTAACAGAAATTATAATTAATAAATCAGACTTGACTGATAAAGACAAAGAAAGATTAGAGGTTATTCAAAGAAGCGGTAAGAGATTGATTGAGTTGATAAATAATCTTTTGGATTATTCACAAATTGAATCTGGAAAATTAAAACCAGAGTTTTCAGAGTTTTCTCTGAATGAATTTGTAAATGATATAGTTTTCGAAATAGAACCGCTTGTAATTAAAAAAAATCTCCGATTTGTATTAAATAGAAAATTCGATTCTGAATTGAAGATTTATTCAGACAAGAAAAAATTATTTCAGGTTTTCATTAATCTAATCGGAAATGCAATTAAGTTTACTGAAGATGGTTATATTGAATTAACAATAAATCAGGAAGAAGAAAAGAATGTTATCATTTTCACAGTAGCAGATACAGGAATCGGAATTTCAGAATCTGAAAAAGAAATAATATTTGAAGAATTCAGACAGGCTGATGGTTCTTCTTCAAGAAAATACGGAGGCACAGGTTTAGGACTTTCTATTTCGAAAAAAATTGTTGAGTTGCTCGATGGTAAAATTTGGTTGGAAAGTAAATTAAATAGCGGAACAAAATTTTTTGTTCAGATTCCTTTGAAAAGTCAATCATTATACATCAGTTCAACTCAAAGCAAAAAAAATTTTATCAGCATTGATAAAGAAAATGATAACTTGATTTTAGTTGTAGATGATGACTCGGATACATTATTTACATTGACTGAAATACTGAATTTTTATGGATTTAAAACTACTGTTGCAAGAAATGGAATTGAATGTCTTAAGGTATTAGAAAATGTTCAGCCAGATATTATTCTTCTCGATATTATGATGCCGGAAATGGATGGTTTCCAAACTATAAAAAAAATAAGAGCAATCGAAAAACTTAAGCATATAAAAATAATTGCAGTCACAGCAAAAGCAATGGAAAATGCCCGTGATGTCATATTCAATTCTGGCTTTGATGACTGTGTATTTAAGCCAGTAAATTCCTCAGAGCTTATTCAGAAAATCTCAAATTACTTAAATAAAAACTTAAATTTAGAATATGAAAAAAGTATTAATAATTGATGATCTTCCGGAAAACATTTTATTAATAAAAGATTGTTTAGAATCAGAAGAGTTTGAATTTTATCATTCAAATGATTCAATGGAAGGTTTAGAAATTGCCAGAGAAATAGTTCCTGATTTAATAATACTTGATATAATGATGCCAAAGTATGATGGTTTTGAAATATGTAAATTTCTTTCAAGTGATCAGAAAACAGCTGAGATTCCAGTAATAATTTTGTCAGCGCTAAATAATTCTGAAGCAATCAAAAAGGGTTTAGAATCAGGCGCAACTGACTTTATTGCAAAACCTTTTGATTGCATTGAATTACAAGCACGAGTAAAATCAACTTTAAGAATTTCTGAGAATAAAAAATTATTTATTGAACTTGAAAGAAATAATTTTGCTGTCAAAGCTTATAGGTTAGCTAATCATAAAATAAAACAGCCTCTTACAGTACTTAAGCTTGCAAATACTGCGATTAAAAAGGAATTAGAAAAAGATCCCTTGGAAAAAGAATCTTTGCAAAAAAGAATTCTGTATATTGATAATGCAGTAAATGAGATAAATGAAATACTTAATGATTTAGAGCGGATTTTTAAAGAAGAATCAATGAGAAATCTGACTTAACTTGGAATCAATGTTTTAATTGTTTGCAATATTGTATCAAACTCATAAGGCTTTTGGACAGTCTGACTAATTCTTGCTTTTGAAAATTCATCACGATTAAAATTTGTATTCCCCGAAACTAAAATTACGGGCATATTAAACCCCATCTCTCTTAATTTACCGACACATTCAAGTCCGGTGATTTCGGGGAGATTGTAGTCAATAATCAATAAATCTACTTTTACTTCTTCATTGAGAATTCTGAAAACTTCTTTTGTGTTATTTACTTTCAATACATAAAAACCATTTGATTCAAGCAAATCTCCTAATAAATCATTTAGCATTTCTTCATCGTCTGCAAGCATAATTATTTTTTCTTTCGTGCTTAGCACTTTTTGTTCGTTTAATGTTACTGCAGGAAAGTAAATACGAAATGATGTGCCTTCATTTACTTTACTTTCAACGTCAATGTAACCATTCATCGCTTTAACTAATTGTGATGTAACATAGAGTCCAAGCCCAGAGCCAGTATCTTTTTGTTTTGTTGAAAAATAAGGCTCAAAAATTTTTGAAAGATTTTCTTCTTCAATTCCGGAACCATTATCAGTAACACTTATTTTCACGTAATATCCTTTGTTTAAAAAAGGAACTAAAAAAATATTTGAATCATCAACAATAATATTTTCAGCTTTAATGGAAATTATACCTTCTCCGGTAATCGCTTCTCTTGCATTTACACAAAGATTTAATAATATCTGATAAATCTCTGTGCTGTTCCCAAGAATTTTGTAAAGTGAATCTCCAATTGAAAAACTAATATTTATGCATTTGGGAAAAGTTTCATTGATTACTTTTGATAGTTCATTAAGCACATTTTCTAAAAATACAATTTCTTTGCGTTGCTGAGTCGGTTTTCCATAGGATAATATTCCTTTTGTCAAGTCTCTTGCTCTGAGGGAACAGTTTTCAATATTATCAATGAGCTTTAAGGCATTAGTATTATCCTTTAGTTTAGTCTTTAATAAATTTATGCTTCCAAAAATGCTCGCAAGCAAATTGTTAAAATCGTGAGCTAATCCACTGGCAAGCTTTCCAACCGTTTCCAATTTCTGCGAATTGCTTAACAGAGCCTCAATTGATTTTTGCTTCTTTTTTATTGTGATTAATTCTATTCCAATTACAAGAAGATTTGAAAATGCTTCGATAAACTCTATCTCTGAATTACTTAAAAATTTAGTATTCTTTATAAAGAAAGTAAGAGCAGATAATTTATTTTTTGCAAAACTCGGAAATATGAAAACAAAATCAGCTTCTAACAGTTGATTGATCTGATATCCAATGCTTTTAATATCGTTTTCACTTAGATAAATGTTTCTATTAACTGAAAACCATTTTATTAAAGGCAGTGAATTAGAACTGATTATTTTTTTTATTTCTTTAAGATTTATTTGTTCGGATTGATTAGAAAACACATCGTAAACCTGACTATTTTCAAAAACAACTAAAAAACTTTTTTCAGATTGAATTGCTGAACTAATTTCTGATAAGACTGACAAAGAAAATTCTGTTAAATCACTTTCATCTAAGATTTTTTTAATTAGTCTATCGGTGAAGATATTTTTGTCTGCTGAAATGAGATTGAAAACCTCAATTAAAAAACCTACTTTTTCATCAGTAAGATTGACTTTTACAAATCTAAAAATACATTCATTGGGTTTGCTCTGATAAATTTCCTGAAAATATTTCTCTCTGGAAATTTTATCGGTATTAATTTCAAATAGAGAAAAAAAATTTTTGCCAGTTAAATCCGAATATTTCTTTACAAAGTTCTCATTCGATCGAATAATAATACCGCTTTCATCAACTAATGTTGAAGGAATTGATGATTGATTGAGGTCATAATAATCAATAAGATATTTAATTTTATTATTCATCAATCAAACGATAAGCTTTAATTTTGTTATATAAAGTTTTTATGCTTATTCCGAGTTGCTGAGCCGTTTTTGTTCGATCAAGATTATTTTGATAAAGTATTTTTTGTATATACCATTTTTCTAAATCTTCAAGGGTAACTAAATCTTCGGGGATAACATTTGATTCCTGATTAAATTTATTTTTCCCGAAATTCCTTGGAATAACAATATCATTTTCTCGGATTATATTATTCTCGGAAAAAATTAAAGCTCTTTCTATTATATGTTCAAGTTCTCGAACATTACCCGGGAACGAGTAATTCATCAATAATTTTAATGCTTCCTCAGAGATAGTTTTCTTTATTTTGGATTTTGATTTAATGTTGAGAAAATGTTCAGTAAGCAGTGGGATATCATCTCTTCTTTCCCTTAATGGTGGGATGTAAAGTGTAATTACATTAAGTCTAAATAACAAATCCTTTCTGAAATTCTTTTTCTCAGCTTCCTCCATAAGGTTTCTGTTTGTTGCACAAATAATTCTGACATCAGACTTCAGATTATTGATTCCACCAACTCTTCTATACTCACCATTTTCTAAAAAGCGTAATAATTTTGGCTGAATACTAAGACTTAGTTCTCCAATTTCATCAAGAAATAATGTCCCTCTATTAGAAACCTCAACAAGTCCTCTTTTGGTAGTTTTTGCATCTGTAAAAGCACCTTTCTCGTAACCGAATAATTCGCTTTCAAGAAGCTGGTCAGGCAGAGAGGCACAATTTATTGTTACATAAGAATTATTTTTTCTGGTAGAATTTTTATGAATAAACTTTGCTAAAAGTTCTTTTCCTGTTCCGGTCTCACCTTCAATTAAAATATTGCTGTCAGACTGAGCAGCTTTTTCAGCAAGATTCAGTAATTTTAGAATTGAATCACTTTTACCAATTATATCAACCGGACTGATTTTATCAAGTTCTTTTTCAAGTATCTCAGTTTTTTGAAGCAGACTTTTTTGATATAGAGCTCTTTTTACAGTAGGGATAAGTTCATCAGTATAGTATTGTTTCTGAATGAAATCAAATGCTCCTTGTTTAACGCATTCAACAGCTAGTTTTAACTCAGTTTCTCCACTAAAAATTATTACTTCAATCGATTTATCATAATCTTTAACAAACTTTAGCACATCCTCACCACGTGAAGTTTTAAGATTAAGATCAAGAATAATCAAATCATAATTTTTTTTTCTAACTGCCGAAATAGCCTCATTTCCATCAAACACAATATCAGCATCGTAACCTTCTTCTAACAATAATTCTTTCACTAAGTAACATGTAATCTCTTCATCATCACATATAAGTATGTTAAACTGTTTATTCATCAGATTCTTAAAATTTTGTTAAAGCTACTGCAAATTTATATATTTGCAAGCCATTTCAAATTATTTGTTATACGTTGAACCCTAACAAAAATTTGATTGTTCAAAAACCAAAGGGCGCGTAGCTCAGGGGTAGAGCATTTGCCTTTTAAGCAAAGGGTCGGTGGTTCGAGCCCACCCGCGCTCACAGAGTCCCACAGTTGTGGGATTTTTT
>OGCI01001504.1_pt1 | contig 19095 bp, 17 predicted proteins | sample 1570021 | NCBI WGS metagenome assembly OGCI01 (sample SAMN06264664, study PRJEB24512) | hot springs metagenome | isolation source: Hot spring water | place: South Africa: Tshipise | collected 2015-06-21 | reverse complement strand
GACGCTGCTTTTCCTTCGTTAAATAAACCGTCCATCGCTGAACCGCCGTTTTCACCGATAATACCTTTCGGGAACAACTCTTTATACCATTTTTGGATATACTCTGTTCCTTTTACTGCCCCTTCGTTATTTAAGCCAATATCGTTGCGATCTAACGCACCGTTATTGTTTTTAAATACGTAACCGCCCATACCCGCGATAACGCCATGTGCGAAATAGAAGTTATCCCAAAGCGCTAAGAAACCGTATTGATCGCCTTTTGTGAACTCTTTTGAGAACTGATACAATTCGTCCATCGTTTCAGGCGCTTTGTCCATTAATTTTTTGTTGTAAATGAATACAGGAGTTTCTACTGCTTTTGGAAGTCCGTATAACTTTCCATCATACATTTGCGCCGCAATTGAAGATTCTGTAAACGTATCTAATACCGCTTGATCGACGTTAATTTCGCGAATTAATCCTTCCGTCACGAGCTGACCGATTTGGTCATGTGGAACAGTGATGACGTCAGGACCTGTGCCTGCTGGACCATCTAAACGAAGTTGATCGCGTTGTTTTGTCGCCATTTCAACTTCTTTGTACTCCACTTTAATGCCGTACTTTTCTTCGAACGCTTTAATCGCTGGCTCTAACGCCACCCCACGCTTGACGTCTTCCCAAACGACAAGCTTTTCTGGTTTTGGCGGCATGCCGTCTTCGGATACTTCTGTTTTTCCTTCATTTTCATTTTCTTTTGGCTTTGCCTCATCTTGTGGACCACAACCTGCCATCACACCTGCAAGCAACGCAAGCGATGAAAAAATGGATACCGTCTTTTTCATTTCGACCCCTCCTGTGTTTTAAGCAATACGTACAAACGCTTTCATTTTTTTGCGAAAACGATTGCACAACCTTTATCTTCATTATACAATCATTTTTCGTTTTGACAACTATTTTTTTCATCTTTTTTTGAATGAATGTTGACTTTTTACTGTCTTTCATTTTACGCTTGACATAGGCATTGTATGCGCTTCCTTAAACGGTCGCATCAAGAGCACCTCAATATGTGATAAAAAGCGCAATCGATTGCGCGTGAAATAGAGAGGAGTGATTGAAACATGTTGAAAGAAGCGATTTACCATCGTCCAAAAGATGCATTTGCTTATGCATACGATGAACGAACGTTACATATTCGTCTTCGCACAAAAAAAGATGACGTTGACGCCGTATATTTATTGTTTGGCGACCCGTACGTATGGGAAGATGGCGCGTGGCAATTTGATAAGCAACCGATGCAAAAAAGCGGTTGTGACGCCCTATTTGATTATTGGTTTATCGCCGTGCAACCACCGTATCGCCGCTTGCGCTACGGATTTGAATTGCACGATGAGGAAAACGTGCTCGTCTATACGGAAAAAGGCTTTTATGACAAAGCGCCAACAGACGATACCGCATACTATTTTTGTTTTCCATTTTTAAACCGCATCGACGTTTTTGACGCACCTAGCTGGGTGAAGGATACAGTATGGTATCAAATTTTCCCTGAACGGTTCGCCAACGGCAATCCGAAATTAAATCCGCCACATACGCTCCCGTGGGGAAGCGTCGATCCGACGACAACGAGCTTTTTTGGCGGCGATTTTGAAGGGATTATCGAACGGTTAGACTATCTTGTCGAGCTCGGCATTAACGGCATTTATTTTACGCCGATTTTTAAAGCCCCGTCGAACCATAAATACGATACGATCGACTATTTTGAAATCGACCCGCAATTTGGCGATAAACAAACGTTTAAACGGCTCGTTGAGGCGTGCCATGAAAAAGGCATTCGCGTCATGCTCGATGCGGTATTTAATCATAGCGGCTATTATTTCGCTCCGTTTCAAGATGTATTAAAAAACGGGGAGTCATCTCGCTATAAAGATTGGTTCCATATTCGTCACTTTCCGCTTCAAACCGAACCAATTCCAAATTACGATACGTTTGCGTTCGTGCCGGAAATGCCGAAGCTAAATACAGAAAACCCGGAAGTGAAGCAATATTTATTAGACGTCGCAACATATTGGATTCGCGAATTTGACATTGACGGATGGCGGTTAGATGTGGCGAATGAAGTCGATCATCAATTTTGGCGCGAGTTTCGCCAAGCGGTAAAAGCGATCAAACCGGACGTGTACATTCTCGGTGAAATTTGGCACGATGCGATGCCGTGGTTACGAGGAGATCAATTTGATGCGGTCATGAACTATCCGTTTACAAACGGGGCGCTGAACTATTTCGCGAAAGGACATGTGTGCGCGAGCGAATTTGCGAACACGATCGTTCACGTATGGCATAACTATCCGCAAAACGTAAACGAAGTTGCCTTTCATTTGCTCGGCAGCCACGACACGCCGCGCATTCTCACGCAATGCGACGAACAAAAAGAAAAAGTGAAACTTATGTTTACGTTCCAACTTTCTTTCAGCGGATCACCATGCATATATTACGGAGACGAAATCGGTCTAACTGGCGGTCAAGACCCGCTTTGCCGAAAATGTATGGTATGGGAAAAGGAAAAGCAAGACCGCGATTTATTTGCGCACGTGCAAACGCTCATTTCATTGCGCAAACAATATCGTGCCTTGCGCTTCGGAGAGTTTCATGTGTTAGAAACAAACGATGAAACGAATCATATCGCTTACGTGAAAACATATGACGACGAAACGATTGTTTGCGTATTAAACAACGGGGAAGCCCCATTGGAATGGACCGTTCCGTTTTCACTTGCTGACAAAACGGTCACAAACCTTTGGACAAACGAGCAAATGACGGAGCAAACGATGACAATCGAGCCGTACGGCTTTCGAATGCTGCTCGTACAAGCTACGTCCGCTGAATAAAGCGACGATATTCGCTTGGTGTCATCCCTTCCATTTTTTTAAATACGCGCGAAAAATACGCGCCATCTTCAAATCCGACTTGTTTTGCGATCGCCGCGACCGTCTCATTCGTCGCGGCTAATTTTTTCTTTGCCATCTTTAGCCGATAATCGTTTACATATTGCAACGCGCTCATGCCGATCGTTTTTTGCATGCAACGCGAAATGTAGTCTGGATGAAGGCGAAGCGCATGAGCGAGATGCCCCATGTCAAACGGCTCTCCGTAATGACGATGAATATACTCCATCGCCGCGGCACATACATGCTCGGCAGCAGACGGAATATGAAGCATTTGTTTTTGCAGTTGAACGATCCATTGAGCGAATAACAACTGTTGCGTTAACGAATGATCCGGCGTTTGTTGCTCGCGGACAATGTGTTGAAGCATCGCCTCCATCCCCGCTTGTTTCAACTTTCCATATTGGGGGATAAACAAGCGATATTGCGCATAATCGACATATGTAGCCTCTCTCTCAATAATATCACCCCATCCGTACGGCTGTTTTTCGACACGATCGTATTTTGGTATTGAAAAATGAATCCAAATAAAATGCGTATCTTCATCGCACGGCTCATGCCCATAATGTTCAAAGCCCGGGCATAAAATGACGTATTCCCCTTCACGGACAACGAACGTTTCATCTTGTTCGGTCATATATAGCGTCCCTTTTTGCACATACAAAAAATCGAATACAGAAAACGTGCGGCGAAAATGTTTCATTCCTTTTCGAAACATCGCCTCGCCCCCTTTAATAAAAACAGGAAACGGCGGAACGGAAAACGATATATACATAAGCCCCCTCCTTTCAGTCGGAAATGTACAAAAGTAATCGTCTTTTTCCCTTTTTTCCATTATAACAATCCATTAAACTAAAAACAGTTTGCAAGTCGGAAATCGTAAAGGAGTTGTCTTCTTTGGCAAAAAAGCTTTCTTTATTTGCGCTCACTTGGCCGATTTTTATTGAATTGACGCTTCATATGTTAACGGGCAACGCCGATACGTTTATGCTTAGCCAATATGCAGATGAAGCGGTTGCTGCGGTCGGGGTAGCGAATCAACTGTTGTTTATGGTCGTTGTCATGTTTGGCTTTATCGCAACAGGAACATCGATTTTAATTGCACAATATGCTGGGGCAAATGATGAAAAAACAGCTTCCTACATCGGAGCTGTTTCCATTTGGGCAAATATGCTATTTGGCGTCGTATTAAGTGTTGCCCTTTGGGCAGGAAGCGACACTCTTCTTCACCTTATGAACGTCCCGAATGAACTTATTGCTGATGCGCGCGCTTATTTGTGGATTGTCGGCGGCTTTTCGTTTGTGCAAGCGCTCATTATGACGCTCGGGGCGATATTGCGCAGCTACGGGTTTACGCGCGACATGATGAACATTACGATCGGGGTTAATATATTAAACATCATTGGAAACTATTTCGTTTTGTTTGGGCCGTTTGGCTTACCTGTATTAGGTGTCGAAGGGGTCGCTTGGTCAACGACGATCAGCCGTATCATCGGTCTTGTCATTGGATTTTTTCTCATCATGAAGCGTCTCCCACATCCGCTTCCGCTTTTGTCAAAAGAGGCGCTTTCATTTGCTTACGTGAAACAACTATTAAAAATCGGCATTCCATCTGCAGGTGAACATGTCGCTTACAATACGTCGCAGCTTGTCATCACCTATTTCATTACGATGCTTGGCACAGAGGCGTTAACGACAAGAGTATATACGCAAAACATCATGATGTTTATTTTTTTATTTAGCGTCGCTATCGGGCAAGGGACGCAAATTATCGTCGGGCATCTCGTTGGGGCGGAACGGTTTCATGAGGCGTATACCCGTTGCTTGCGGAGCTTACGGCTCGCTGTCATCATTTCGTTTGCTGTTGCGGCGTTGTTTTCCGTCTTTTCCGATCAACTGTTTTCCATTTTCACAAGCAACAAACGGATGATTGAAACAGGCGGGACGCTCATTTTGCTTACGATGCTTCTTGAGCCCGGGCGTTCTTTTAATCTCGTCATTATTAACTCTTTACGCGCGGCCGGCGATGTAAAATTTCCTGTCTACATCGGTATCGCATCGATGTGGGGAGTAAGCGTCCCGCTCGCCTATATTCTTGGCATTTCGTTCGATCTCGGTTTAGTCGGCGTCTGGCTTGCCTTTACAGCAGACGAATGGCTGCGCGGTTTGCTCGTCTATTGGCGCTGGAAATCAAACGTATGGCGCACAAAATCGTTCGTCAAAAAGGAAGCGACAGCTTAACGCCAAGCAAATGGTTAGCGACGTTTTGCCCGCTAATGACAACCATTGGCGATCCACCTCTCACGTGGATTGCCCCCAAATATAATGCTGAAATTTCCTTACATTCTTTCGACAGACGTAAATTGAACAAAAAAATACAGAAAAAAAGACAGCCGTTTTTTTAGCTGTCTGTTAACCGAATGTTATAATGCTCAAACCATTCGTGAAATTGAATGAAATACGCTAACAGCTGCGGACCAGACATGAGTTGACCGAACCATGGAATGCGAAACGATTGCCCTTTCGTTTCCACTAATTTCTTTAACTTCTTTCGATCAAACAATTCATATAAAACGGACGAGCGATTCGTTAAAATCGTCTCTAGCCGTTCAGCCACGATGTCCGTATAACGTGGATGATGTGTTTTCGGATACGGACTTTTTTTCCGATACAACACGTCATTTGGTAAAATGCCTTCAAACGCTTTGCGTAAAATTCCTTTTTCACGATTGTTGTACATTTTCATCTCCCACGGAATGTTCCATACATACTCAACGAGGCGATGGTCAGCAAACGGCACGCGCACTTCTAAACTTGCCGCCATACTCATTCGGTCTTTCCGGTCTAACAACGTCGTCATAAACCAAATCATATTTAAATAAAACAGTTCGCGACGGCGCGCTTCTTCCGCACTTTCTCCGTCTGCGTGAGGAACTTCACGAAGCGTTTCTTTATAACGCATATCGGCATACTCATGAAGCGGCAGTTTTTCGCGCCACGTTTCATTGAGAAGATCGAACCGCTCATCTAACGACCGCATCCACGGAAATCCATCTCGCTCAAAATCTTCTTTTCTATGGAACCACGGATACCCCCCAAAAATTTCGTCTGCACATTCACCTGACAAACTAACGACAAATTGTTGCTTGATTTGACGGCAAAACCAAAGAAGCGATGAATCAATATCCGCCATCCCCGGCAAATCACGGGCAACGACTGCCGCTTTTAAATCATCGGCTAATTGTTGTTGAGAAATGACGCACGTATGATGGACGGTTTGAAACGCATCCGACATTTGTTTAATCCATGGTCCGTCACTGTTCGGTTGAAATGCGTTCGCTGTAAAATATTGTTCGTTTTCTTCGTAATCAATGGAATACGTATGAAGTGATCCTTTTCCTTCACGTTCAAACGCCTTCGCAGCAATCGCGGTAATCGCACTCGAATCCACCCCACCCGATAAAAACGTACAAACAGGTACATCGGAAACGAGTTGTCGCGTAATCGCATCGATTAGCAACGTCCGAATATGTTCTACCGTTTCATCAAATGAATGCTCATGCGGTGCGCTTTTTACGTTCCAATATCGCCATTGACGCACGCCGCTTTGTTGAACGATCATCGCATGAGCCGGGCGCAATTCATAAATGGTTCGAAACACGCCATGCCCCGGTGTGCGCGACGGACCGAGCGCTAAAATTTCACATAAACTTTCGCGATCAATTTCAGTGCGAACGTTTGGATGAGCCAAAATCGCTTTTATTTCTGAAGCGAATAAAAACTCCCCTTGTTCATAGCGGTAAAATAACGGTTTGACTCCTAAACGATCGCGCGCTAAAAACAATTGCTTTCGCTCATCGTCCCATACCGCAAACGCAAAAATGCCGTTCAGATGATCGACACATTGTTCACGCCACTCCATGTAAGCAGTAAGCAACACTTCCGTATCCGAATGCCCTTGAAACGTATATCCTTTTTTCAATAACTCTGTTCGAATATCTTCTGTATTATATAGCTCCCCATTATAACAAATCGTATAACGATAGCCGTTTTTCATTCGCGTCATCGGCTGCACGCCACCTGCTGGATCAACAACAACAAGCCGCTTATGTCCGAATGCGACATGATCGTCAAGCCATACGTTCGTATCATCAGGTCCCCGCAGCGAAAGCGTATTGACCATCGCCAGCACCGTTTCTTTTTCTTGGCGTAAATGACGCCCAAAATGAACCCATCCGGTAATTCCGCACACGTCAATCATTCCCTTCTGTTGTGAACAAGTATGAAGCATGCTTTTATTTTATGCACCGTTTATATAAATGATGAGTTGTCTATAATGGCGTACGGAAGGAATTGACACGAAGGAGGAAATAATGATGGATCGTCTCTCATCATTGCGTACACAAAAACGGGCTTACGTGTACGGTGTTGTTGAACAAGTGAACGGCGAATGGGTGTTTTTTGACGAAGACGATGAAGCACATGAGTTTACAAGTTTGCCTGAGGAGGTTGAACTTTTTCGCTTCGGTCAATGGGTAAAAGGATGGCTTAGTGAAGATGGGGACATTTATGTGACAGAACGGTATACATTAAAAAACGGTGATCGTCTTCGCTACATCAAACCGTTGTCGCACGCATACGAACAATGGCTTTCCCAGCTACCCGACCACGCGTTTTTCCATTTTATTCATTTAATGAACGAATGGAACTTTTCCGTATACGATTGTTTGTATTGTTATAACTATATGTTATTTGCTGAAAAAGGGGTGAATTTTTTAATGTTTGATAATTCACTGGATATGTGCAACGTGCAACATTATTTTGACGACAAACAACATCGATTCGAGCTGACGTTGCAAACGGGAAAAAAAATCATTGGTGTCCAACTCGATCATTAAATGATAGATTTACTTCCTTGCAACACTTGTTTTTCAAATTGTTCCGCAGGAAGAGGTTTAAAAATGCCGTACCCTTGCGCATAATGACATTTTAATCGTTTCAACAATTTCATTTGTTCAGCCGTTTCCACACCTTCTGCGACAACATTTAAACGCAAACCATGACCCATCGTAATAATCGATTTGACGATCGCAATGTCCGAACGATCTTTATGAAGTTGATAAATGAACGATCGGTCAATTTTCAACGTACGAATCGGCAAATGCTTTAAATAGCTAAGCGATGAATAGCCTGTGCCAAAATCATCAATCGACACATGTACGCCAAGCTGTTGAAGCTGCTTCATGACGTGAATGCTGTAATACATGTTGCGCAGCATCGAACTTTCCGTTAATTCCAAATGCAAACAATGTGCAGGAAGTTTTGACTCGTTGAGCGCTTGTTGCACATCTTCAAAAAACGTCGGATGTTGAAATTGCGTCGCTGAAACATTGACAGAAACGATGAATGAATCGAAGCCGAGATCGTGCCATGTTTTCGTTTGCATGCATGCTTCAGTAAGCACCCATCGCCCAAGATCGTGGATGAAGCCAATTTCTTCTGCAATCGGAATGAACTCAAGCGGAGAAACAAGGCCGATTTTCGGATGTTTCCAGCGCAACAACGCTTCACTACCAATAACTTTTCCTGTCATTAAGTCCATAATCGGTTGATAGACGAGAAAACATTCGTTTTTTTCAAGTGCCTTTCGCAAATATCGCTCCAGCTCGACGCGATACATCACTTGCTCGTTCATTTTTGTGGCGTACAATTTTACGCCGTTGCCGCCTGTTTGTTTCGCGCGATTCACCGCTGTATCCGCATTTTTTAATAGCGATTGGGCATCCACACCGTCCGCTGGATAAAAACTAATCCCAACGCTTGCGGTTAAAAAAAACTCTTTTTCTTCATATACAATCGGCGCCGCAATATGTTGAAGCAGCTTTTTTGTCCATTCAACGACCGTGTCTACATTCGCTTGCTCAGTAAACAACAGGCTAAACTTATCCCCACCGAAGCGACCTAAATGAGCCCCTCGGGGCAATACGTTTTTTATTCGTTCGGCTATTTGTTTTAATATTTCATCCCCACCGTAATGCCCAATCGTATCGTTCACGATTTTAAAACGATCCATATCCACAAACAATACAGCAAGCGTATTACCTGTTTCTTTCGCTTGATCGATCGCTTGTTTTACGATGTTTGTAAATTTCAATCGGTTCGGTAGCCCCGTATCGACATCGTGATAGGCGATATATTTCATATGCTCTTCCGCGCGCTTTTGTTCAGTAATGTCGCGACCGATGCCATAAATGCCAACCTTTTTTCCGTCAACGATAATCGGAACGTTTTTAATTTGGAATAAATATACTTCTCCTGATTTCGATGGAATTTCTAAATTGTATTGTTGCACTTTCCCTTTTAACGCGCGATAAAAATAGCGGCGCACGCGCGGAATATCTTCTTTTTTAATGTAATGAAGCGAGTTTGTATGCAAAATTTCTTCTGCCCTATACCCGAACACTCGTTCAAACGCCGGATTGACGCTTGTAAAATTACCTTCTAAATCGGTGGAATATACAATATCTGGATTATGCTCGAATAAAGAGCGGTAATATTGTTCCGATAGCTTCATTTTTTGACGCATCTCGTCCATATCCGCTCGACAATCGTCAACAACGAGGGCACAAATGACTGCTTGTTCCGATGCATCCCCAATCATCGGAAAAAGCTGCGCTTGGGGCAAATGATGATGCACGTACTGTTCGACTTGCATCCGAAACGAAGGGGAAAGCGAAGAAACAAAAATCGTTAGCTGGTCGTACTCATATAAACGATAGTCGCTCACCCATCGTTCCCAATCCGCAAACGTGTGGCAAACCGTTTGAAATAATTTCATCCCCTTTTCCCACTCTTTCTTTCTCTTTATATTTTTAGAATTATCAATTAATTTCATTATAGCACATTTCCATATGGTAGAAAAAGATAAAAGTTGGCGAATATGCCAACTTTACGAAAAGAAAGAAAAGCCAAATGGTAGTTTAAATCCGAGATATAGCACGATCACAAACGCAACAATGAACTGAAGCCAAAGGACGTTCGTGTTTTTTCCTTTTGCCGTCCGAACGAGAATCATTTCCATCATTCCAATGACCCATAAACCGACAATCACTTTCACGATATAAAGGAACGGAAATGAAGACATGCTATGTAAAATCCATGCCCCTGTCGCGATGATCAAAATGTAAAATAAGCGCAACAACATGTGTACCATTTTTGTTTTTTCATGTCCTTTTGCTTGAAACGCAATCGCAACGACAAATAAAATAAGCGCGACAACCCACGTCGTAATATGTGCATGTGTCATACAGATGCTCCTTTCTTTTGATTTCATATATGCCCATCATAACACGTCCATATGACATTTGAAAAAGAAAACGCTCACCTTTTCTATTTACTTTCTATATTCACTTCAAGTATGTTATATATGTGACGATCGAAATAGGAGGGATTGACGTGAAAACAGCACAAATCATTGAACTAACAGAAAAATACGGCGCAAATAACTATCATCCACTTCCAGTCGTTTTATCAAAAGGCGAAGGTGTATGGGTAGAAGATCCAGAAGGGAATCGTTATATGGATATGTTAAGCGCTTACTCTGCGGTCAACCAAGGACATCGCCATCCGCGCATCGTACAAGCGCTCATTGAACAAGCAAATAAAATTACATTAACATCCCGAGCATTCCATAACGATCAGCTCGGTCCATGGTATGAAAAAGTCGCGAAATTAACAAAAAAAGAAATGGTTTTACCGATGAACACAGGAGCGGAAGCGGTAGAAACAGCCGTCAAAGCGGCGCGCCGCTGGGCGTATGACGTGAAAGGCGTTCCTGCCGATCAAGCGGAAATTATCGTTTGTGAAGATAACTTCCACGGTCGGACGATGACAGCTGTATCGATGTCATCAAACCCAGAGTACAAACGTGGATTCGGTCCAATGCTCCCAGGCATTAAAGTTATTCCGTTCGGCGATGTCGAAGCGCTCAAGCAAGCCATTACACCAAATACAGCAGCGTTTATTTTTGAACCGATTCAAGGGGAAGCGGGCATTAACATTCCGCCAGAAGGGTTTTTAAAAGCCGCATATGACGTATGTAAACAACATAACGTGTTATATATTGCTGACGAAATTCAATCCGGTCTTGGCCGTTCTGGTAAAATGTTTGCGTGCGATTGGGAAGAAGTAGAGCCAGATATGTACATTCTCGGTAAAGCGCTCGGTGGCGGCGTATTCCCAATTTCATGCGTTGCCGCAAACAAAGATATTCTCGGCGTATTTAATCCGGGATCGCACGGATCGACGTTCGGGGGCAACCCGCTTGCTTGTGCTGTTTCGATCGCTGCGCTTGATGTAATCGTTGAAGAAAAATTGCCAGAGCGCTCATTTGAGCTCGGTCAATATTTCCAAGAAAAATTGCGCGAAATTAATCATCCGCACATTAAAGAAGTGCGCGGCAGAGGACTATTTATCGGCGTTGAACTGCATGTTGCGGCACGCCCATATTGTGAAAAACTACAACAAGAAGGGCTATTATGTAAAGAGACGCATGACACAGTCATCCGCTTCGCTCCACCGCTCGTCATTACAAAAGAAGAGCTCGACTGGGCCATTGAAAAAGTGAAAAAAGTATTTGAACAGTAAAAAGCTGGGGCACCCCAGCTTTTTATTTGACTACATTCCGTAACGTCCCGATTTGATCAATCGTAATTTCAATCACATCCCCCGACTGTAAAAAGCGCGGCGGATTCATTCCTTTTCCAACACCAGCTGGCGTTCCTGTCGCAATGACATCCCCTGGCTCTAACGTCATCCCTTTCGACAACGTCGCAATGATCGTCGGAATGTCGAAAATAAATTGCGCTGTCGTTGCCGATTGTCTCACTTCGCCATTTACTTTCGTTTCAATATGTAACGCATGCGGATGAGCGATCGCTGACCGATGAACGATCCACGGTCCCATCGGACATGACGTATCTAAACTTTTGCCAAGCAAATATTGTTTATGTCTTTCTTGTAAATCGCGCGCAGTCACATCGTTTATAATCGTATAACCAAACACGTAATCGAGCGCCTGTTCTTTCGGAATCGCTTTTCCTTTTTTTCCAATCACAATCGCAAGCTCTCCTTCATAATCTAGCTGATCCGTCACATCCGCATGGCGTAAAATCGGTGCCTCATGTCCGATCACTGTCGTTGGCGCTTTCGAAAATACAATCATATTTTCGCGATCCGCTATACTTCCCATTTCTTGCGCATGATCGGCATAATTTTTTCCGATACAAAAAATGTTTTTTGTCGGACGTGGAATCGGCGCAAGCAACTGCACATCGTGAAGTTCATACGTCCACTCTGGCTGTACGCGCTCAAGCACACGTTGCACTTTTTCAATGAACAATTCCCCAAGTTCGACGCATTCAATCATCGTATTCGGTATCGTTTCATCCGCTTTCGATAAATGAACGACCTTTTGCTCGTGTACAACCCCGACAAACACATCCGATCCCGCATATGCTGTCACAAATTTCATTTTCCATCCCCTCTTTCGTATGATCGAACATCACTATTTTCTCTTTTTCACGTGTAGACTCCTTTGTAAAAAAATTATTTTTCAGCATATTATACTATTTCCTTTTTCTTCAGAATATGTATAATAGTTTATACGTACAGTCATTTACAGACTGTTAACGAAAATGAAAAATGTTGGTGAATCTTATGTCTCTTTCCCTCATCGAAAAGAAAAGACGACAATTAATTGAATTGGCACAAACGTACGGTTTTTCTGCGAAAGAAACGATCCAATGCAGTCAAGAGCTCGATGAATTGTTAAACAAACATTTAAAAGAAGCCGTGCTTTTCCATAAAGAAAAAGAGGACAAGCCTTGTACGACATGATCTGTTCATGTCGTTTTCTTTTTTCCGTATGTCATCCATCGCCATACTCGCTCCATCGGTCCGATGCGATATGTTTTCAACCACCAATGGCTCCATACGACTTGAATGACATACACGATACATGCGACAGCGAGCGCTTGTTTCGGTGTTACTTTTCCATACCATCCGAAGCCATATGAATAAAACAACGTCGTACAAATGATCGATTGCGTCAAATAATTTGTTAACGCCATTTTGCCAACAGGAGCAAAAACATGAACGACTTGCGATGCCATAAGCGAAAATGCAGTAAAATAAAACAAAGCAAGCGCAGGTCCTCCAATCATATCTTGCGCATACGTTGTCACAATATTTTTTTCGACATAAGGCAACATTTTAAAAATGACGCCGACAACGAACGAACCGATGCACCACTTGTTTATCGTTGCGCGATTTATGTTCATGTCATGAAACCATTTTTCTTTTGCGATATATGCCCCAAATAAAAAAAACGGCAAAATCGTTAAAATAAAAATGAACGCTTGTGTAAACGAGTTGACGTACAACCAATCATACGCCCGCTGCATAAAAATTTGTTCCCATGTCCCTTGTTGGTAGTTCGCGACAGCTTGCTTCGCTAACGTCGGCTCTGAAAAATCGACATCGCCATATTGTTTCCACATCACCCACATCAACATCGTTGAAACGCCAGCCCAACCGCCCCAAAGCGAAAGCGCAAAGCGCCGCAACGTCTTTGCCCTTGCCCGAAAAAACGGAAAAAGAAACAACCCAACGATCGCATAACCGATTAAAATATCGCCATGCCAAATGAAAAACGCATGAAACATCCCAAATAACAACAACGCAAACAAGCGGCGTAAAAAAGTGACCCGGAATTTCTCGCCCCCTTTGTCAAGCATGATCCATGCTCCCCAGCCGAACAACATCGAAAAAAGCGGATAAAAGCTCGCTTGCGCAAATATATCAACAAATGCGAGCAGGAAGCGATCAAGCCCATCTTTCGCAAACACCGTGGCATCGACATACAGCGTCGGAAGCGAAAAATCAAGAACGTTCACAAGCAAAATGCCAAACAACGCAAAACCACGCACCGCATCAATCATTGAAATACGCATAATCTCCCTCCTTTTCCATTTCAGCGTAAAGAAAAAAAAGACCGCTGTCAATTGACAACGGTACATGCCATTATATCAGTTGTTAACTATTCATTTTCCAAAAAACACATCTTCCATCGAACGCTCTTTTACATTTAGCTCATACACATTTATTCCGCTGTTGCATAGCATACGTACACATGTCGGAATGGAATCCTCATGATATAAAGAACAATAAATATAATGATGATCATGGTATATATGTGCTATCTCATCACTCATTGTTTGCTGCAAACGTTGCGCAGCATAATTATAGTCTCCCTTTATTTTAATAACTATCTCCACGTGCGAGACACCGCTCTTCTTTAATTGTTCAATTGTTCCGATTTTCGAAATGAGCCCATTTTCCATAATGGCTACCTTATCACAAATTTTCTCCACTTCGTACAGATTATGAGAAGTCATAAATATAGTTAAACCTTCATTTGATAAGCGCTTAATCATTTCTTGTATAGCAAATGCCGACTCGGGATCCAGTCCGGAAGTCGGTTCATCCAAAAATATGACCTTTGGATCTCCAATTAACGCTTGAGCAATACCGAGTTTTTTCTTCATTCCAAACGAATAATGTCCAACTTTTTTCTTCTCATGTCCATTTAACCCAACCTGTTCTAATAAATCATATATATTCTCTTTTTTCACTTTCGTCCGCTTTAATTGGGCAAAAAACTTCAAATGCTCTATTGCATTCATATGGAGATAATAATTGCTCACATCAGGCATAACTCCTATATATTTTTTGATCTCATCCATATTTCGATGGCTAATTCCATTTATAAAAAATTTCCCTTCTGTAGGAAGGCATATCCCCGTCAACATGTTTACTGTCGTTGTCTTCCCAGCCCCGTTTTTCCCTAAAAACCCAAAAACTTCTCCGTTCTGAACATGAAATGACACTCCTTTGACAACTAGCACGTCCTTATATCTTTTTTTTAATTCATGTACTTCAATCATATTCATTAAAAATCTCTTCCTCTCATGTACAAAATAACAAGTAACACAATAAGAAAAGAAAACAGTAACGGAACAAAGATATACAACCCATTCTCCATCATATAGTAATAAGGAAACATATATTTTAACATACTTATTCGGGCATCAAAAAGAGACCATATACCAATGATAGGAATAAGTAAGCCTACTAGTATCCCCAAGAACATCGTATGGTTGGGTCTGTGCACAAATGAAGAAAGTAATATAGCAATGGCAATTACAAAACTTAAAAATGATAAAAGTTTGATCAATTCCATGATATAAAATTCGTTTGAGTATAAACTAACAATAGAAAAAGAGATGAGTAAGCAAACTCCCCAAAAGAGAAAAATCCCTAAAAACTTTCCAAAAATAATGGCATCACGAGAGCATTTCGTTACTAGCAAACGCATCGTTTGATGCTCTATCTCCTTATTCACACAATCATGTGATAACGCCATCACAAACAATGTTCCTAAAAATAACACAAGAGCGCGAATGCTTGAAACAAAAACCGGCACATCACCGTTATTCATCAATAATGTTTGATGATTCGAAAAAAATTTTCCAGATAGAAAACTAATTGATAAAAACAAAATAATAACCAACATAGACTTCCATGTTTTAAACAAAGATTTAAACTCTTGAATACAAATTGCCCACATCATTTTATCACTCTTTCCGTTTCACCTTTCTTGACAACATGTAGATTAGCTGCATAAACATTATTGTAGCAAAAATAAAATCGTATGGCGGCTTATTTCTAAACAGAAGATATAACACAATAAGGATGGATAAAATAATATATCGCACAAAACATTCCTCCCTTGAGAACTACAACAAGATCAAAACAAAAGATCCTATGAGCAAACAACAGCACACATACTTCAAAAAAGAAGTGTACCTTCTTTTTCTTACGTCCATAAGAACAGAGAAACATGAGAACAAGAGAGAGTAGATCCATATTTTTATGAAAAATAACCACTTAAAATCCATAAAAAAGACATACATAATAGCAAACAATATAGTAAACTTTATATTAAAAAACAAAACTAGGTAATCCAAACTCTTTTTAATAACACAAAACTTAATATCATAAAACTCTAAAAATCGATTCACTTTCCCTATTCTTCTTTTCAGCTTTACTTGATAATGAATAAACGAGTGTATTACAAACACAAAATAAAAAATAATAAATTCTAAATGATATATATCATTTTTATACAAATACAGAGCATAACAAAGCACAAACAAAGACATATATGTAAAATCATGAAGATTCTTTTTATCTCTAAAAAAAAGGGTTATGATCGTACGAACAATAGGATCACGAACCCTTCTTATGAAGGGGACATATAAGATATTGTGTAGCCTATTGCTTACATCAGAATCTTTTCTACCATCATAGTTAACAGCTAACAACTTATCAACAAAAATCATATGGAATATAAAGGATGCTGGAACACCCCAGAAAATAAAGCTATCAAAATAATCCTTTGAAATTTGAAAATAGTCTATTCCTAGAGTAAAATAAAAAAACATAATAAACAATATTTTACTGATCCGTACTGTTACTTTCGAAATAAACATATATTCAATCAATGGAACAAAAGACAAGAGTGCGAAAGTTCTTCCAAAATACAGTACACTTAATTCCCACGGTACATCCAAAGAAAAAAAAACAACAATATTCAAAATATACCATCGAACCATGTCTCTTGAAAAAACTCTGCAAATAATATTTAAGTATGAAACTGTGCGTGCAGATATCGGAGTAGTATACACAACATTCAAAAACCTCTTTGTCGCATCACCTTTTTCAATTGATATAACTATTATGTTTAAAAAAAACAAAGTAAAAGGGACTATTTTCAGAACGATATTTTTGTTATAACTACACAAAATGAATGCAAATATTATATTCAAAAATAGCGAAAAAAGCCATGGATAGAGTTTATTACTCTCATTTTCTACAAATCTATTATATAAACGATAGTATACGATATAAGCTTTTAACATTTTATCCACTTCCACGTTAATTCTTGTTTAAACTCAATATTTTTCTTTCCTCTATAACATAGAAGCGGTCTATTATGTTACTCGCGACTTCCCTTATATGTGTTGTAAACAAAGTCATTCCTCCCGTTTTTTTGCGCTCGAGTATTATTTTTTTTATTTCCTCTACAGAATTGGAATCTAATCCTTCGAAGATTTCATCACATACCAGCAAACAAGGCTGAGCCAACAAAGCTGCCAAAAACACCACTTTCTTTTTCGTACCAAAAGACAAACGGGATATTTGCTTATCTAGATAGGATTCAAGACAAAGCCTCTCAACTAGCTCTTTCTCCTCATTTTGACCATAACTTTTCCGAAAGAAATTTCTCACAAACAAAAAGTATTCTCTTGGAGTAAGTAAATCACAAAAGGAGAATTCATCGCTAGGTACAAAACAAATGAGTTCCCTCAATAATTCTCTCCTTATTTTTCTGAGATCATAGCCTAAAATAAAAACATCTCCTTCTTCAAACGATTCGTACCCAGCCACACATCTTAAAAAGGTAGTCTTACCAACCCCATTTTCTCCACCCAAATGAACAATTTGTCCACTTTCGACATATAATTGTGCACTTTCGAATATCTTCATATCTTTAACTTTTTTTGTAAAATCTCTTACAATTAGTCCCGAACCAGTAGTCATTGCACTCCCCTTCTTTTTCTTATATAATATATACGTGAGAAGAAAGGGAGTGGATTTGCTTTTTTCACTAGGTACTTCCTTTACCTAGCGTTTGTTCAGCAATAAAAAGTCAACAGCTATAAATTTTTATAGTCCTAACAACTTTGCAATATATTCGATAACTGATGATGGCAAGCTAGACAGATATGAAATAACAGCTTCCACTCCCCTAATAATCGCATCTACAATGGCACTTCCTGCAATCGAAACAATTGCCTTTTTAATCCATTCCGCTAACTTATCCCAATTTTTAACCAAGTATTGAGCGATTTTCTTGATTAATGCTAACATGTTATCACGTCCCTTTCTACATCTTTTTCTACAAAACAGAAAGCAAATCCAACTCCCGTTTCTGATTCTACTAAAAGTGAAAAAAATAAAAAATCCGTATTTTACGCCAATTTTTAGCGGAAATTCGCCATTTTTTCTAATAAATATTGAAAATTCCATTTCTAAAAAGTAAAATCTAGTATCAGAAAGGGGAGTATGGCATGCCTATTCGATTATTGATCACGAGTTATGATTCTATCTATCTACTCGGATTAAAGTCACTATTATCAAATGAAAAAAATATAGAAATCATTGACTATACATATAACTATCCAGATAAGTACATATGTTCTATTTCCTTTGACATATTAATTATGCACATTCCGTTTCTTAATACAAAAACGATTGAATGGATTAGATACGCAAAGAAACAATCACCTCTCGTTCACTTTATACTTATATGCCCCTGCTATCATCCCGCTGTTGTTTCGACAGCATATGAAGTCGGCGTATCAGCAATCGTCACAAGTGAAATATTTCAAACACAACTATCAAATATTTTGCAACAAGTAGCTAATGGGCAAACGTTATTCTTAATTGAACAACAGCCACTTCTGTGCAAATTAAATGATATGGAAATCCGTATTTTACAGATGATTGCAAATGATTATACAAATAATCAAGTAAGTGAAAAACTTAACATAAGTAAACGTACAGTAGAGCGCCATCTTTCTTCTTGTTTTGAAAAGTTGGGTGTCCATTCAAGAGCGGGGGCAATTGCTGCTGCGATGCGACTAAAACTCATAGAATAAGTGCTAGCCTCGTTTAGCTAGCACTTATTTTTTAATTCACATATCTTCCTGTCTTTCCTATTGATTGCCAATATTCGTTGCGCAAATGTACTTTTTGTATTTTTCCTGATGCGGTTTTTGGCAATTCTTGAACGAATGTGACGCCGGTGATGGCTTTAAAATGGGCAAGTTTTTCACGTGAAAAGGCGATCAACTCTTGTTCTGTCACTTCTTTTCCTGGACGGACGACGACGAATGCATGCGGCGTTTCGCCCCATTTTTCATGCGGAACAGCGATGACTGCCGCCTCTAACACCGCTGGATGCTCGTACAACACCCCTTCGACTTCAATG
>OGCI01001500.1_pt1 | contig 19133 bp, 11 predicted proteins | sample 1570021 | NCBI WGS metagenome assembly OGCI01 (sample SAMN06264664, study PRJEB24512) | hot springs metagenome | isolation source: Hot spring water | place: South Africa: Tshipise | collected 2015-06-21 | reverse complement strand
CGGTCACTCTGGTGGCAATATGGACATTCTTGGCTCATATCCCTATTTTACCAATCTCCTGAATTTTATCCACTCCCCCTGTACTGAAACACCAAACCGGGGCGTAGACACAGCCTGTACGCGCCTGGCAGGTCAGGGCTTTTCAATAATCAGACAGAGGCACACCGAAGAGAGAAAGCCCATACGAGGGATGTGCCTATGGAGGCAGGCGCACGCCCAGGAACCGCTGAACTACAGACCTCTGGGGTTGTGGGGCAACGCCCGCTTTCCGACCTTGGGCACCTTTACTGGAGTTGGGGGGATGGACTGGCAACGCCCCGCCGTATCCTTCTCTGAGGCGGGATTCTCCGGTCGATCCGGCCTGTGCACCGTGCGGAAAAAGGCACCGGAGCGAGCTTCAGCGCAATAGCGCCAGGGCCACGCCCAGCATGGCGGCCAGGATGCCCATCAGCCAGAAGCGTTGCACGACCTGCGTTTCGCTCCAGCCGCCCAGTTCGAAGTGATGGTGCAGAGGTGTCATGCGGAACAGGCGCTGTCCGCCCGTCAGCCGGAAGTAGGCTATCTGCAAGATGACGCTGAGCATCGTCGCCACGGGGATGATGGCGATGATGGGCAGCAGCAACCACTGACCGGTCATCAGCGCGACCATGCCCAGCGCCGCGCCCAACGCCAGCGAGCCGACATCGCCCATGAACATCTGCGCCGGATGCGCGTTGTACCACAGGAAGCCAAAACACGCCCCGACGATGATGAAAGAAAACTGTACCAGAAACGCCTGTCCTTGCAGGTGGGCAATGGCCCCATAGGCGGCAAAGGCGCTGGCGGTGATCAGGCCTGCCAGGCCATCCAGCCCATCCACGAAATTGACGGCATTGCTGGTGCCCACGATGATGAAAACCGCGATGGGAATCCAGAGCAGCGGGGGGATGTCCACGAAGGTGGGGAAGAGCGGGATATACACGCCGTTGGCGTTCTGAAAGCCGCCGCCAGCGAAAGCCATCACCGCCGCCGCCGCAACCGCCAGCACGATCTGAAAAGCCAGCTTAGTGCGGGCGCGCATTCCTTCGCCGCGCTCGCGCACGCCCCGGATGCCTTCCAGGTCGTCTATGGCCCCCAATGTGCCAAAACCCAACAAGACAAACAGAGGTAAAAGGATGCTGGAGCCAGTCACTGTCTCCTGAATCAGGCGGGCTAGGTTCAGTCCCAGCGTGATCAGCACAACCGGCACCAGGATCAGCACGCCGCCCATGGTGGGCGTGCCCGTCTTGGTCAGATGAGTTTGCGGCCCCGTCTCGCGAATCTGTTTGCCCAGCCCCAGCCGTCGCAGAATCTCGACGAAAGGGTCGCCCCAGATGGCAGTGAGCAGGAAGGTGATCGCGCCCAGGCTAAGGGCGAATGGCAGTTCGGGTGTCATAGGTAGATCGCGTCATCCGCTGTCGCGCCCGGACGTTGCGGGGGCGCGTCCCACACGGCGATTGTACGCCAAAGCTGCGCCTCTGCCCAGGGGTGATTGCAGAAGGTGGGCATTTCAAAAAAGTTCACGGTCGGCTAGGCATCAGGGCCGTTCGGGCTTGTCGGGTTTTGTGAACTTAACTGAAATGCACCCCATTTGCTATGCATTACCCATAAGTCTCCCCTCACCCCTACATCCCCTCGCCCTCGCGACTGCGTCGCGGGGCGAGGGGACTTGCTGTCTCTGGCCCAGGCACTCCCCTTGTCCCGCGCTGCGGGAGAAGGGGCCGGGGGTTGAGGGCCATCGGCTCAAGAGGTGGGTAATGATAAGCCGACGCGGAGGAGGGGGCACGAGGCACGCAAGTGCCGAGCGGGGGTGAGGTCAACGCCTCCGCGTCGGGTAAATCGCCGAGAACCTTTGCTCGCCTCAGTTTGAGAGGTACATTTCACAACAGTTCACCCCAGAGCACGGCTTCAGAAAGCCGCCTCGGTGTGCTTGCACTCGTGAACCCAACTGGAATACGCCCTGGCGGGACAGAACCGCTCACGGCCAGACGGCTTCGCCGGCCAGCAGACGGCGAATCTGTTCCGGGAATTGATCGGGATCGAAGGGTTTGCGCAGCAGCCCATCGAAACCGGCGGCGCGCACCTGCGCGATTTCCTCGCGATCGCCGTTGGCGGAGATGGCGACGATGCGCGTGTCGCGCAGGCGCGGATGCTGACGCATCTTGGCGAGCGTCTGGAAGGGGTCTTCGTAGGGCAGGTGAATGTCCATCAGGATCAGATGCAGACGAGGCAGGGTATCGGCGAACTGCACCACCTGCCAGCCGCTGGTCTTCCATTCGCAGTGAATGACGCCCATGAAGGCCAGTTGACGGGCCAGCACCACGTAATCCGGCACCGCGCCAGCTACCACCAGAATATGGGCATCATAGGGGGTCACGGCCTGACTCATGCAACATTTCTCCAGCGCCACCCTCGGCCTATCGCCGGGCGGCGATTGCCAGCGCTGAGTGTTCAATATTCGCGGGCGAGCGGGCTGCCGCCCTGCGCCACCAGTTGATAGCGCACGTCGTCCGGCGGGATCTCCATCAGCACCACCAGCCGTTGCAACAGTTCTGCACCCAGCGGCGCGGCGGTGAGGCTGCCCCAGTAACCATGAGGACGGTCGAGTTTGATCAGGATCGATACCACCGGGTCGTTGGCGGGCAGGAAGGCGACGAACGACGCGATCGAGTTCCCCGGCGCGAACGGCTCATAGCCGTAGGGCGCGGGAATCTCGGCGGTGCCCGTCTTGCCCGCGACCGTGTAGCCCGGCAGATCGAACTCGATCTCTTTGCTCTCGCGCAGCACACGCACCATGATGTCGCGCGCTTTGTGCGCCGCCTCCTCGCTGATGGGCCGGTGAATGGCCGCGGGCTGCGTCTCGATCACCTGACCGCCATCAAGGCGCGCCTTGACGATGTGCGGCTGCATGATCAGCCCGTCGTTGGCGATCGCATTGACGGCGGTGAGCAGTTGCAGCGGGGTCACCGATACGCCCTGCCCGTAGCTGTTGTTGAGGAATTGCGCCTCGCTCCAGGTGGGATCGCCCGGTTCGACCAGAATGCCCGGCGATTCGCCTTCCAGGTCAACGCCGGTGGGACTGCCGATGCCGAACTCGCGCAGTTTGGGATAGACCTTGTACGGGCCGATCTCCTTGTAGATGGTGGCCGTGCCTGTGTTCAGCGAATCAATGAACACCTGCGCGAAGTCCGGGTTACCGTGCGAGGTACGGTCCCAGTTGCAGATTGCCACGCCGCCCGCCTCGAAACAACCAGGGTCGTAATACGACCAGTCCAGGTCGTGCGTGCCCAGGTCGAGCGCAATCGCCATGGTGAGCACCTTGAAGACCGAGCCAGGTTCGTAAACGTCAGCGATGGCCGGGTTGCGCGCGCGTCGCAGGTTCTCCTCCGACAGGTCGCTGGGGTCGAAGGGCGGATAGTTGGCCATGGCCAGGATTTCGCCATTGCGCGGGTTCATGATCAGGATCGTGCCGCCGGTAGCCGTCGGGTCTTTCTCCAGGAAACCGGTCAGCACTTCCTGAGCCAGGAATTGCAGATCGCGATCAATGGTCAGGATCAGACTCATGCCGTCGCGCACGCGCGTCGCCTTGGTCTGGCTTTCCTCCAGGAGGGGGATATTGCTCTTGGTGACGCGCTTGCTCTGCCCGGCCAGCAGGGTCTGGTAATAGCCCTCAACGCCGTAATAGCCCTGGCCGGTGTGTCGGTCATCGGCTCCGGCGAAAATGCCCACGATCTGCGCCATCAGCGATCCCTGCGGATAGATGCGGATGGGCAGCGGCTCGATGATGATCCCGTCAATATCCAGGTCGGCGATGGCCTGGCCGACCTCCGCGCTGACCCGGCTCGCCAGCAGCACATAGGGCGGGAACTGACCGTTGGCGTCCGGTTCGAGCAGGCGATAGAGCTTGTCTTCGGAAAGGCCCACCAGTGGAGCCAGTTTCATCGCCACGTCCTGGCGATCTATCACCTGGTTGGGGCTGATGCCAATACGGTATTCAAACGAATTGGTCGCCAGAAGATAGCCGTCGCGGTCGAAAATCTGCCCGCGCGCGGGCAATATCTCGACCGTCTGTTGGTAACGGCTGCGCGCCTGATTTTCGAGCGCCTGCTTGATCTGCGGATTCATGCGAAACTGAAACGACAGCAGACGGGCCAGCAAGACCAGGCTGACGCCGATCAGAGCCATACTGAGCAGAGTCAGACGCCGGTTGAGGGTTTCGTCGCGGTTCATGGTCGTGTCCTGCCCCCTGGGCGCTACTTATTCTGCCATTCCTGGAATTGACGTTTTAAATTATCCCACTGTTTGCGCAGCCAGCCACCCAACGTTTCGTCGTAGACCTGGGCGGGAGACGTGGGGGTCGGCCTGGGCGTAGGAGTGGTGAGGGGGCGGTCGTAGCGATACCCGTCAACGATGATGTACTGGATTTCGTCGTCGCTCGCCTGACGGAAACCCAGCTCTGCCGCCCGCGTCATCACCCGCGGCAGGCTTTGTAGCTCGGCAATCTCCACGCGCAACCGCTCGTTTTCCTGTTGCAGGCGGGCGCGGTAGTCAGTCATCGCTTCCAGTTCGCGCGCCGAAATGGTGCTGCGCGAAGTCTGGAACAGATACAACGCAGCGATGATCAACCCCACCATTCCGATCAGCCCCAGCGTGGCGACGAATTGCCGCTGATTGCGCCAGGGCGGTTGGATGGCGTGAGGTCGTGCCAGTGGACGGGCTTCGTCGTGATCCATAGGTCAGATGGCAACGCCATTCGCGGCGCTCGGTGTGCCTGCGCGACGAGTCCGCTCCTCAGCGCAGGAAGACCCCGTGTGCGCATTATACCCCAATCTGTTCTGGCACAGGCTGGGGGATTGCATCAAACTGCTTGCCGCTTTACCTCACCCCCAGCCTCGCTACGCTCGGCTTGGAGGCGCGCCAGCGCCGAGCGGGGGTGAGGTCAACCAGAAGATCACACCTGAGTTTACTTCTGCCCATGGTTCTGCTGGCTGGTTTTGATTGCGATTACCCTGCTGGCAGATGGCCCACAGATGTTTGGGGATACCTCAGCGCCCATGCCAGACAAGGGGCGTGTCATGGCATCACCGTCAGAGTGGTCAGGTAGTATAGCGTCGAGCCGGTCGGTGCGCCGTCCGGCGTGTAGAGGGGTAGCGGCGCGGCGCTGAGCATATCGAACAGGCCGATCAGCAGCGGATAGTCGCCCGGCGACAGGTCGCAGGGGACGCGCAGCGTCCGCCCGTCCAGGTGATAGGTGCCCGCCGCCCAGTCGAGAGTACGCGCGCCGCTGGGTTCAGCGTCCACCCTGGCCACGCCCTGCCCTCCGGCGTCGGCCAGCACCAGGCCGATGCCCAGGTCAACGCCCGGCGCGTCAACCGCGTACCACCAGCTTTCGAAGGGCACGTCCTGGCAGGCGCGGACGGTCACGCCGCCCGGCAGATTCCACCCCTGCAGGCTGATCGCGTCGCCGAAGCGCGCCAGGTCGCGCAGGTCGGCGGGCAGGCGGCGGTATTCGCGCAGATAGTAGGTACGCCGGTCACCTACGGCTGTGCCTGTGCGATACAGAGCAAAATCAGCGTGCACGATGTCCAGGAATGGCCCCACAGGCTGCAAAATCAGCTTCTCTTCGCCGTAGAGATACCACAAACGCTGTGCCCCCGCCAGGGTAGCGGCAAAGCCCTGCAGGGCAGCCGGGTCAGCGGTGAGCACACGGTTGAGCAGGTGCTCGGCCTGGGGATACTCGTGTGGCACGTAGCCCACGAAATACATGTTGCGCTTGTCGGGGCGGGTCGGCAGCCGGTCGAACAGGTAAAAGGCCAGTTCGCGCGGCTCCTTGATCCCACTGACCAAAAAGCGATCGTCCGGCTGATAATCCGGCGCGATGAAGGCGACGGTCGCCTTGTAGGGCACGCTTTCGCGGTAGTAGCGGAACTCGGTCAGCGCGGGGATGGCGATCAGGACGAGCGCGGCCACCTGCACCTGCCAGGGCAACCGGCGCAGCGCGAAACCCAGCAGCACGGCCAGCGGCGGCAGCAGGATGATCAGGTTGCGCGTGGTGATGCTGCCCGACCAGATGTTGAGGATGAAAGCGATCCCCAGCCCGAAGAATGGCACCAGCAACAGATAGCCTTTGCGCCATTCTGGGCCGAAGCGGAAGAGGCGTCCCTCTTCGCGTCGCACATAGTGCGCCCCTACCGGCAACAGTAGCGCGACCAGCAGCAACAATTCGCCCAGGGCGAATGGCGCGATCTGCAATTCCCGGTGAATACGCACCAGCGTGTCCCAGTTCGAGGGTAGGGCGTAGGTCTTGCCGCCGCCCCGGTACAGAAAACGGTGCATCAAGGGCAGTAGCCATGCTGTGAACGACAGCGCGATTGCGGCGAATAGGCCAAAGGCGCGAACATAGCGCCCGCGCTCCCAGCGCACCAGGATAATGAAGGTGAGTGCCAACCCGGCCAGCACGTAGGCGGCGAAGTAGTGCGTCTGCAGAGCGGCTACTCCAAATAGCACGAAGAGCAACGCATAACCGAAGCGCGGGCGGCGTACCCAGCGCAGGAACGACAGCAACAGCCCCGCCGTTACCAGCGCCAGGAGGGCATAGGGGCGGAATTCGTGCATGTAGAACAGGGCGAAGGGGGCCGTCCCCAGCAGAAAGAGGGCGTACAGGCCCGTCCAGTGGTCGAACAGGTCAGCGCCCAGGCGATAGACCAGCGCCAGCGTTAGCATGGTGCACAGGACAGACAGCCAGCGCGTCGCTCCCTCGGTCACGCCCACCAGCTTGACCCAGTACACGCCCAGGATACGCCAGCCGGCGGGGTGAGCAGCCTGCCAGGCCATCCATTGCGCTGTTTCTGAGGCATTCAGCACGACGCCTGCGTGTACCGTGTTTACCTCATCGGCGCGGTAATCGCGTTCACGGAAACGCTCCGCTGCCAGCGCCACGGGGAACAGGATCAGCAGGGCGACGATCAGGAGTAGACCTGCCGAAACAGGTTCGCGTACAGCACGGTCTATCCCTTGGGAAGCCACACTCTTACTACTCCCTAGAACCAGGAGCCACTACCAGCATGGGCGCTGTGCCTCCCTTTTGCGACCCCATCACATGCTCACTGGCACGACCGACCGTGTAGATACCTCCATCGTAGGTCACAGTCACAGCCTTCAGGGCGAACTGCGCCGCCAGCATTTCTACCGTGTAATCGGTCGTCACGCAATGTCTGCGTCCCCAGTCGCAACGCGCGATCGGGTCGAACCACACCACCGTCAGCGGCTGGCCTTTCGCCTCCCTGACCAGCGGTTCCCAGCCGTCGAGCGTCTCCGGCACAGCGCGGACGGGTACGCCCGTTTGCACCAGCAGATGCAGCGGCGCATTGGTCAACACCTGGCCAGCGGGTGGGTGCGCCCGCACGGTGCGCACCAGGTCAGAGTAGCGCCACATCTCGTAGGTGGCCTGCGACGCCCTGGAGATGTCCTGCAGAGTGGATAGATTGTCTTGCAACCGCCCGACAGGGTAGAACAGCCATAGCATCGCCAGCGCATTACCCAGCCAGGCGACGGCGCGCCCTCTCTGGTGCTGCCGCAACCGGCCCAACAGTCGGTCGAGGGCGACGAAGGTCAGCCCGATCACAGGGACGTACAGCGGCGCGAGCAGCCGTTCGTCAATGGGGTCGAACTGCACGCGCGAGGCGCTGATCACCACAAAACCGGCGTAGAAGACGCCAAACAGCGCCAGCGGCAACCAGCGCAGCGCCGCCAGCGCTGCCAACGCCCTGCCCCGCTGACGAACGATAACGATCAGCAATGCCGCGCCGATCAGCCCCACCACGATCAGGCTGCCCAGCCGATCGTCGGGCCTCAGGCCTTCCGGCGTCAGCCAGGCGAGCGTCAGATCGTAGACGGCGCGCAGGTTGGCGTACAGGGGGCGCGTAGACGGGCCGCGCTCGCCAGTCATGGTGCCCGCGCGGGCCTGATTGTAGACCAGCCACAGGGCGAGCGGCGCGGCAGCGGCCATGGTGAAGACGACCGCCCGGCGCAGGCGTTGCCGAAGAGATGCGACCTGGTCGAGCAGCAGCCAGAGTCCCCCTACCGCGATCAGCACTGCGCCAGTGTAGCGTTGCAGGCTGGCGAGCGCCGCCAGGAGTGCAGCGATGCTCACCGCGCGCGCCGTAGGGTTCTGCCGGGCGCGATCCAGCGCGGCCAGACACCCCAGGCATAGCAGGACAAACAGCGGCTCTGACCAGGCGAAGGAGGCCACGTAGATCAGCGGATAGCCCAGGGCGACGGCCAGCGTTGCCAGCGCCGCCAGCCAAGCGGAACGCAACAGTCGCCGCAGCAGCATACCGGCAACCATCACCGTGCCCGCGGCTGCGATCAGGTGCGCCAGCCGCAAGGCGTCCAGCAGGTGCAGCGTCTGCCCGACGAGATCGCTCAGGCCGAGCAGCGCCGCGATCAGCAGGGGAAACAGCGGCGGCCACAGCACGAACGGCTCACCGTTGTAGCGGGTGAAGCCTTCGCCAGCCAGCAGATTACGCGCGGCGGCAAAGTAGTTCCAGGCGTCCGGAGATGTGCTGACGCCCCCTGGCGTGCTAATCCACACCAGCGCCGCGCTCAACAGGGCGGCGAGAAGCATCACCGGCCCAAAGACAGTCCGTCTGCTAGGAGGAAGGGGGGCATCCTGGGCCATGTGGCGCAGTCTCCGTCAGTGGCATTTGGGGGCATCATTCACCACGGAGAACGCAGAGGGCACAGAGAAAGCACAGAGTGTCTCTCTGTGCATTCCTCTGTGTTCGCCGCGTCCTCGGCGGTTCTATAAACGCCATTTTCCCGCCAGAGGGCGTTTTAGAGGCCATTTGATAACCCCTCGCCCCGGCGCTGTGCGCCACCCCTCTCCCTCAATGGGGCGAGGGGAAAACCTGGCCCGTCTCCCCTTCGCCCCCTCAGAGGGAGAAGGGGCCGGAGGTTGAGGGGGGCTTTTCAAGCGGTCTCTCAGCCGACTTCCGGTTCGAGCAAAGCGGCCAATCCCAGTTGGCGCAGCCGTTCGGGCGTGGGAACGCCATTGTGATCCCACCCCATGATCCGATAATACTCGTCGAGCATCGGCTCCAGTTCGACGACGTGCCCCGCCGCCGGACCGCCCGCCATCGGCTGACTGAGGTTACGCGCGGGCAGCGTGTCGTTAGCGCGGGCGAATCCTTCGCGCACGTTGAACAGCCGCACCAGTGTCGAGACGCGCTCGCCCAGCAGTTGCAGGTCGGCGGGCGCGGGATAGTCGAAGCCAGTTGCGGCCACCACCAGTTGCCACAGTTCCTTGAGCGTCATGCCATAGCCGGGGAACAGGCATAGGCAGGCGCTGTCCCAGGCGGCGGTGTCGGCCTGCGTGTCGCGGAAGAGCTGCGGCTTGCCGGCGATGGTCAACGGATCGGCGGCCCCGCCAAACAGTTCGCTGAGCGGTGCACCGCGCAGATGGCACGCTCCCCGCTCCGAGACAGCGTAGGCCAGCGCCGTGCCTTTGGCCGCGCTGGGGTGATAGGCGGGCATCTCCAGCCCCTTGACGTGCATGGCGAAGGGCTTGCCTTCCGGATAGCGTTCGGCGATGGCGGCTACACCCTGCGCCAGCCAGACCCCGCACCCCTCGACTTTGGCCATCTTCGCCACCAGTGCCTCGGCGGCAGCGCCGTCACCCCACACAGGCGCGATGCCGTCCAGCTCCGCGGCGCTGATCAGCCCGCGCTGAAACAGCTCCATCACGAAGCCAAGCACCCCGCCCACGCTGATGGTGTCCATGCCATATTCATCGCACCACCAGCTTAGACGGATGATCGTCTCGCGGCTGCCGATGGCGCAGTTCGGCCCCAGGGCGAAGATCGTCTCGTACTCCGGCCCTTCGATCACCTTGCCGTCGTCTAGCGGGATCGTCCATTTGCCGCAACCGATCGGGCAGGCGAAACAGGCGTAGTCCTTCTTCCAGTTGTGCTCGCGGAAGGCCGCCCCGCAGACTTCGTCGGCCAGTTCGAATTGCCCCTGCTGGAAGTTGCGCGTGGGCAGCGCGCCCATCACGTCAATGATCTCCAGGATGTTGGCCGTGCCCTCGCGGGTGAGCAGCGTCGTCTTGCTGGACATGCGCACGGCGCGGAAGGCCAGTTGCAGCGCGCGCTCGTATTTCTGTTTGTCGAAGACGCGCACAGGGCGGTTGCCGCGCACCACGATGGCCTTCAGCCGCTTCGATCCCATCACCGCGCCGACACCGCCACGGGCCAGGGCGCGCGTCTCGTTGAAGATACTGGCTACGTTGCGTTGCTGTTCGCCGGGCGGGCCGATCACCAGCGATTGCCAGTCGTGGCCGAACTCGTCGCGCAGCCGTTCCGTGGCGGCAGTGACCGTGCTGCCCCATAGCTGATCGGCGGGGCGCAGCTCGACCCGATCGTTGTCTATGACCAGCATCACCGGCGAGTCTGCCGCGCCAGTGACCACCAGGGCGTCGTAGCCGGCGTATTTGAGCATCTGCCCCCAATAGCCGCCGCAATAGGCGTCGAAATAGGTGCCCGTGGCCGGACTGCGCGTGGTGACGCCGAAGCGCCCTGCCGTTGGCGCGGTGGTGCCGGTCAGCGGGCCGTTGTGAAAGATCAGCATGTTATCGGGCGAGAGAGGGTCGGTGCCCGGAGCCTGTTCGGTGTAGAGCAGCCACGCGCCCAACCCCTTGCCGCCCAGCACCAGCGGCATGACTTCGGCGGGCAGGGAAGTAGTGGTGATCGCGCCTGTGCTCAGGTTGACCCGCAGGATGCGGTCGCAATATGCGCGTTGTTTCAGGTCCATCGGGTTCGCTCTCTCCTACTCTGCCAGGGGACTGAACGCCTTGCGTTCTTCGATGAAAATGGCGCCGGTCGGGCAGATGCGGGCGCACTCTGGCGCGCCGCCGCACAGATCGCAGACTACCGGATACCAGGGCAACTCTTTCTGTGGCGCTGCGGGCGTGCCGCTGCCGATGATGCGCACGCCTTCGTCGGAATGGACGATCACCTGCGTCGGGCAGATTTCCACGCACTTGCCGCAGTTGTCGCAGCGCTCGACCAGCAACTCCACCGCGCCGCTCTGCGGGTGCCAGCGCAGCGCCTGCGTCGGGCAGACGTCAATGCACTTCTTGCACAGGGTGCAGAACATCACCTTGAACTGCCCAACGCCTTTGCCAGGATCAATGCGCAGACGGGCCAGGTGTGTGCCATAGCTCCCGCCGTCGTGACTCGCCACGCAGGCGACGACACACAGGTTGCAGCCGGTGCACTTGGCCGGATGCGCTTTGAGCTTGACGTACTCCCATACCTCGCCGCGCAAAGCTTCGTCTACCGTCCAGCCTTTGTGCGCGATGCCGCATAGTTGCTCGATCAGGCGCTGCGGGTCGGGCGACTTGGTCACGTTGCGGCCCATCAGACAGCCCGCTGCGCCCGCTTCCTGGGCTTCCGCGTAGAGTTCCAGCGCGTCGCGCTCGTTATCGGAGCGCGCGCCGCCCAGCACCAGCACGGGGATATCGGCCACCTCGATCAGATGGCGGAAGCTGTCTACATCGCCCGTGTAGGGGATTTTGAGGGCGTCCGCGCCGATCTCCGCGGCCTCGCGCGCGCCCAGGGTGAGCAACTCGACGATGTTCGCGCCCGTCACCTGCCGCCCATAGGCGATCGGCTCGATGATGCACGGCAGACCGGCGCGACGGCACTCGTTGACGAAGCGCGCGCACTTGTCCACCCCCAGCGCCTCGACTTCATCGTCGTAGCCGACGAACAGGTAGATGGTGATGGCCGATGCGCCCAGCGCTATCGCCTGCTCAGCGGTGATCATCTTCTCGTTGAGCAGAATGCGTTGCGGCACGGCGTTGGCGACGTTGGATGTGCCCAGGCGGGGCATGTTCATCCAGTCGGCGCGGACGATCAGCGCCGGGCCATCGCGTCCCTGGAAGAGCGGTGCCAGGCGCATGGCCTGGCCGGGGCTGAGCAGGATGCCGTCTACGCCGCCGCGAATGACCGCTTCGGTGATGGCGCGCAGCTTGACCACATTGGGCGTCACATCGCTCATGTAGCCGTGATCGGCGGCGACGCACACCGCGCGTCCGTCCCCATGCCGGTTGAACAGGCGATCCATGCGGGCCTGCAAACCTGCTTTCATCGCGCACCTCCTACGCTGTCTGTGGAACTGCGCCATGTACCAGCGCCTGGAAGGCCGCCAGCGTCCCCGCCGGATCGGGCGTGCCGAAGACGCGCGCGTTCAGCCACAGACCCGTCGCGCCAATTTCCAGCGCTTCGTTGAGCGTGACATCCGTCGGGTCGAATGGGTCGGCTTCGATCCACACCGGCAGACCAGCGGTCATGGTCAGGATGGTGCGTAGCGAGTCCGCGCCAGGCCAGGGGATAACCACGCCGTCCGCCCCGCACTCGATGCTATACGAGACGCCCAACTCGATCGCCTTGCTGCGCAACACGACGCGCGGCCCGCTCGCCTGCACCTCGGTGATGAGGGGCATACTCAGCGGCGTGCCGTTCAGCGCCAGTTGCACAACGTTCTTCAGGCAGCCGGCCTCGATGTGCTCTTCGTGGCCCAGCAACACATGGGCAACCAGGGCGCTCGCGCCCAGATCGAGCGCGTCGGCGGGTTCGAGCAGCGGGATGTGAAAGATCGTTTCGGGCGGCAACACGAAATCTTGGCCGCGCAGGGCATTCGTCCAGTCGGCGCGGACAAGCAGGGCCGCATCGGCGCGGGTGCGCCCGCTCAAACGCCGCGCCTGACCAGGGCTGGCGACGAGGCCGTCGGCCAGCGGCAGGATCGGCGCGACCGCTTCGGCGAAGCGCTCCAGGCCGGGTAGTGCGCCCAGGGCTAGCCCGGCGCTGGTATCCACCACCAGGCTGCGTCCGTCGGCGGGACGGACGAACTCGTTGATCCGGTACAGTTTGCTTTCCATACGTGCTCCTCGTTGTGCTGTCGCGCCAGTGGGGGCGGAGGTCGAGCCTTCACGTCCCCATTATAGCGCCGCTGCCCGCGCGCCGGATAGCACTTTGAGGGCGATGAATGGCCGGATTCCGCGCGTCATTTGGCACTGGTTTTGGGGGAGGGGCCGTTATGACAAAAGTCAAATCCTGCTACAATGGGAGCCATGACCTTAGCGAGGGGGCGATCCGTAATGAGCGTTCCTGACGACATAGAGCTACAAGCCTGCATTCCTGTACCCGTGAATCCCAATGGTTTCAACCCGGACTGTGTGCTGCTCCACGGCCTGAAGCCAGAACATGTCCGCCGGGCTATGGAGGATTTCATAGATTTCCTGGGGTTCATCAACCAACAGCTTCATGCAAAAGGAATTCCACGCCTTGAGAGCTTTCTGATGCCAGCCAACTTCAGCAGTATCGTTGGCGAGTTTATGAACATCAGCATTCCGAAGTATTGTCCCAGGCTGGTCAAGAACCAGCATCACAACGGGCATCCAGATTTGGTGCCGAAGGGCTTGTTTCCTAACGATGCGGTTCAGTATGCGCTGGAAGGTATCGAAGTCAAAGGATCTCGTCATGCGACGGGCTGGCAGGGGCACAATCCCGAATCTGTATGGCTGATCGTGTTCCATTTTGACAGCAACACATCCAACGACACAAGAAGGGGTATCGCTCCCAAGCCGTTTCGGTTCATGGGAGTCTATGCCGCTCGGCTTGGCAAAGAGGACTGGGCTTTTTCAGGACGTTCAGCCACCAGCCGGCGGACCATCACTGCCAGCGTAACGCGGAGCGGCGTGGAGAAAATGAAGACCAATTGGGTATATCAGGTCTCGGACTCAGGTGAGGGGTAAGCTCAGTTGCGTTTTCTTGATGTATAGCTGGGTCAGTGCAGGAATAGCCCGCTGGCTCATGGCATAGTATTCTTCGTGCCGCTCGATCCCGATGCAAGCATATCCTACGGCCTCAGCAGCAGCGACGGTAGAACCAGACCCCATGAAGGGATCAACGACAATCCCTTCGCCAAGAGGGAGAGCAGCATAGACGATCTGGCGCAAGAACGATTGGGGTTTCAGGCTCGGATGGTTGGCTATTCTACGTTCCCTTTGGGGAGTACGCTCACTTTCAATCACGTCTTCGAAGGGATTGCCATCCGGTTTTCTGCGCAACCCGCCTGTTTGGAATTCTTTCAGACAGTCTCCGACCGTCATTCCTTCTGGCAAGGGCTTTCGGAAAAGTCCCCAGGGTTCGTAACAGCCTCGTGGCATTGAGCAAATATCGGGGAACATTTCTTCTGCGTTCTTAGGCCTGTCGCCGCCTCGCATCGTCCTCACTAACCTGACGATCTGTCCGCGAAACTCAAAACCTGCGTCCGCAATGGCCCCGAAGACCGTTTGCGAAAGGAAGACATTAGACGCCAGGAATACATGGCCTCCAGGGCGTAACACCCCTAAAACAAGCCTGGCCCACTCGGAGAAGTACTCTCGTATTCGTTCTCTTTCTTTGTGACTGAGCGCCGTGAATCTTGGCAAGGGAGATCGCTTGTGTCCGTCAAAAGAGGGAGGGATACGCCATATGCCACCATTACCGTTGGTTCGCTTCTCTAGCTGATCCGGATCGTACTCCTTAACGCCGTATGGGGGATCCGTCACAACGGCATGAATGCTTTCTTGTGGTACTTTGGCCATCCATTCAAAACAATCCGCGTGAATCACGATAGACTTCGTGAATGGATAGAACTCGTAACCAGGCGCGTATAGCTTCTGCAGCTGATCTACTGTCATGGTAATCACCTGGCACTCAACGGTTTCTGCCAGCGCCATCAAAAATACGCCGCTTATCAAATTGCATCATAGAACAATTGTTTTGTCAAGCAATTGGCAAAGCGCCAAGCGCCAGGGCGATACCCTGTTATATTCCCACCAGCATCCCGCCGACACGCCCTTGCCCCGACCGTGCTCCCTATGCCCCCGCCGCGCCTCGCTACAGCGGCGCGAACTCGCGGCGCGGGAGCGCCTGCCCCCACAGGCCGTAGGGCCGCCTACCCTCGTGAAGTGCCCCGTCTCTGGGATGGTGTGATTGAGGGGAAAGCCCATGCCCTCCCCCGCTCGCCCGTATCAACAAAGGCAAGAATGCACAAATTTCCCTTGTGCGAACTGCCCAGTGCTCCGTGCGTTGGCTCACTTTTCGGCTGCTTCCCGCTCTGTTAAACAACGCCTATTCAGATAATATGCCCTATTTTGCGCGTAAAATTTAGGCGGTTCGCCTATGCCCCTGATCATCGTCAATTTGTGAATTATTGCACAAAACTCATTTTGTGCGTTTTGCCGTTCGCCGTGTCACGCGAACTTCATACCATTGAAGGCAAGCCAAAAAAACCTACCCGAAATAGTCTTATTTTCCATCGTCCACTGATTGATCAGATCGATCACAGCAGACAGTCGTGTTCCGGCGAATGCCGCCGTCAACGGTCAGCGGCGTTGCGCCGGATGACCGTGTTATCGGTGGGCCGCGCGCCAGTATGCGGGCCGTTCATGCTGAAAGGGGAGCGACCATGCCAGCTCAGACTCTGCGCACTGACATGCCACCTGACCAACCCTTTGGAGCAGAACACGATGCCTGCGCCCTGATTATAAGCGTGCGCAAGCGTGGCGAGAGCACCTATGGCACGCTCAAGCGCGCTCTGGGAGCACTCGCCCACATGGGGCACCGCACCGGTTTTGTTGAAGGGGAAGGCGACGGCGCAGGTGTACAAACGGACATCCCCCGTCGGCTGTGGGCGCGCACCCTCAGTCAGGTGGGCTTGCGAGCGTCCCTGGCTACCGATCCTGCCTTCTGGGTGGGGCATCTGTTCATCCCCAGGCAGATTGATCTGGACATGGCCCGCGAGGTGATCAACTCGCACTTCAACCAGGCCGGGCTGAATCTCCTGGTTGAACGGCCTGGGCGCGTGCGCCCCGAAGCGCTGGGCCGTCACGCTCGCGACAACGCGCCCGTCTTCTGGCAGATCGCCGGTCATGCCGACGTGCCCGACCTGGAAGCGCGTCTGCTGAAGGTGCGCACCGCCCTGGAAGACGCCTTGCAGATTCACTTCGCCTCGCTCAGCGCCTCGACGGTGGTCTACAAGGCGCGCGGCTCCGTGGAAATGCTCACGCAGTTCTATCCCGACCTGCAGGACACCGAGTATCACACAGCGATGGTGCTGTGTCATGCCCGCTATTCGACCAACACCGTCTCGTCGTTCGAGCGCGTACAGCCGTTTTCTCTGATGGGTCATAACGGCGAGATCAACACCATCGCCCGCTTCCGCCAGGAAGCCGAGCAAATCGGCGTGCGCCTGGCCCTGGGCAACTCGGACTCGCAGGACGTGGATCGCGTCTTGCACGCGCTGTGCGTGGACTACGGCCTCGATCTGACCGAGGCCATCGAGATGATCTTCCCGCCTGTGCCGCACGAGGTCGAGGCCATGCCGCCCGCCCTGCGCGCCGTTTATCGGCGCATCCGCCATGCGTTTGGCCCCTATGCGCAGGGTCCGGCGGCGGTCGTGGCCCGTTTCGGCGACACCGTGGTCGCCAGCGTGGACGCGCTGGGGTTGCGCCCGCTGTGGTTCTTCGAGACGGAGAAGGAATATTACCTGTCGTCGGAGCGCGGCGTGGTGCCCCTGGAAACGATGGTGTGCGATGCGCGTCCGCTGGCTCCCGGCGAAAAGCTGGCGCTGCGCGTGGAGCGCGGGCGCTCGGTGACCGTGCTCGATCACGCGCAGATTCGCGCGGCGGTGATGAACGAAGCCTTCCGTCGCGAAGCGCCGCAGTTCGCCGAACGTTACTGGCGCGGCTGGGATCGCTCGTATCCCGCCGGGCCGCGCGCTGGCGGAACCTGGCCTGGCGGGTCTGGCACGGCTCTGTCTCCGCAGGAAATGCCTGCAACGCTGGTCGAGACGGAGGTGGTCGAGCGCCCTGCTCCGCTGCCGCTGGCGGTGAATATGCCCTGGCGACGTCCGGAGCCGTTGCGCGCCGTAGATACGCCCGTGCTGGCCGCGACCGGCTGGAATCGCGAACACGTCAGCGAGGTGGAAAGCCTGGCCATCGAAGGCAAAGAACTGGTTGGCTCGCTGGGACACGACGGCCCGCTGGCGGCGCTGAGCCAGGAGCGCGTCAACCTGGCCGACTATTTCAAAGAAACAGTGGCTGTGGTCACCAACCCGGCCATCGATCGCGAGCGCGAAGCTGAGCTTTTCTCCACCCGCGCGGTGGTGGGGGCGCGTCCGGCCATCGGGCAGGCCCCGCATCCTGGCGACATCCTGATCGAGCTGGAAACACCGTTGCTGCCCGGCGGACATCCTGTTCTGGGCGGGCCGGAGGTGGCGAGTGAGATCGCCGGCGCGCTGGGCACGCTGGCGCTCGACGACCTGATCGCGCAGTTTGGCGAGCGTTGCACCTGGCTGACCCTGGGCGTTTTCGACGACGAAGACGTGAGTGCGGCGCTCAACCGGCTCGCCAACAGTGCCGTGACTGCCGTGCGCGAAGGGGTGCAGTGTCTGGTGCTGGACGATACCGAGACTCTCGAAGCCGGCCTGGGCTGGCTTGACCCGCACCTGGCGACGCGCGTGGTAGATAACGCTTTGCGTGGCGCGGGAGGCGCGGATGACGACAATCTGCGCAGACGGACGGGGATCGTGGTGCGTAGCGCCAGCGTGCGCACCCTGCACGACCTGGCCCTGCTGCTGGGCTTCGGCGCGGATGCCGTCAACCCGTACGGGATGCTGGCGGTGGCGGTGACGGGCGGCAAGGCTCCGGTGACGCTCGACGAGCAGGAACTGATCGAGCGGCAACGCCGTCTGCTAGTGGCGCTCACCGGCGGTCTGGAAAAGGTCATCTCCACCATCGGTTGTCATGAGCTGCGCGGCTATGGCACGGTGTGCAGCGCCATTGGCCTAGCTCCCAGCCTGGCCGATACGCTGGGTGTGCCCAACTACTTTGGGGGCGAACGCGCTGGCCTCACCTGGGCACGGCTGGATCAGGAAGCGGCGGTCCGCGCGGCGGAATTGCGCGGGGAAGCGCGCGCCCAACTGGCCCGCGTCGATCGCTTCTATCCCAAGTTCTGGAAGAAGGCCGAAGCCCTGGCCAACGGCGAAATCACGCTCGACGAGTACAACGCCGCCTACCAGGAACTGACCGAGAAACTGCCTGTCGCCCTGCGGCATGTGCTGGGCATCAAAACGGTGGAAAGCGACATTGATCCGGCGCAGGTAGATATCAGCATCGGCGGCTACGACCTGCCGATCCTGATCAGCGCCATGTCCTTCGGCTCCCAGGGCGAGCTATCCTACCGATCCTATGCGGAGGCTGCAGTACGGCTGAACATTCTGTGTATCAACGGCGAGGGTGGCGAGTTGCCCGATCTGCTGAGCGGCGACTACTACAAGCGCAATCGGGGGCAGCAGGTGGCGTCGGGACGGTTCGGCGTCAACGCGCAATTTCTCAATTCGTGTAGCGTGATCGAGATCAAGATCGGGCAAGGGGCCAAGCCGGGCGAAGGTGGTATGTTGCCCGCACACAAGGTCACGCCCCAGGTGGCGCAAGCGCGCCGCACCAACCCCTACGTCACGCTCATTTCCCCCTCCAACAACCACGATCTGTATTCCATTGAAGACCTGGCCCAACTGATCGAAGAACTCAAGACGGTGAATCCCTACGCGCGGGTGTCGGTCAAGATTCCTGTGGTGCCTGGCGTAGGGGTGATCGCCGTCGGCATCGCCAAGGCGGGCGCAGACATCATCAGCCTGAGCGGCTACGACGGCGGCACGGGCGCAGCCCGCAAGCACTCGCTGCAATACGCGGGCCTGCCCGCCGAGGTCGGCGTGGCGCAGGTGCACCGCGCGCTGATTGACGCCGGGCTGCGGCACCGCGTCGAGCTGTGGTGCGATGGCGGCATGAAGACCGGCTCCGACGCCTTCAAGATGATCTTGATGGGGGCCAACCGCGTGGGCTTTGCGACGCTGGCAATGGTCTCCATGGGCTGTACCATCTGCCGCAAATGCAACGAGGGCACCTGCCATGTGGGCATCACCACGCACATCAAGACGGTCGAGGAGGCGGAGTCGCTGGGCCTGAAGCACTTCGAGCCGCGCGATCGCTGCCGCGCCGTCGAAAA
>OGCI01001499.1_pt1 | contig 19140 bp, 11 predicted proteins | sample 1570021 | NCBI WGS metagenome assembly OGCI01 (sample SAMN06264664, study PRJEB24512) | hot springs metagenome | isolation source: Hot spring water | place: South Africa: Tshipise | collected 2015-06-21 | reverse complement strand
TGTGCGTGTTCTTCTTTCGGGGCGCAGGTAGTCAGTAAACAGCGCCAAGATGATGCCAGCGATGAATCCGCCCACGTGCGCAGCGTTGTCGATGAAGCCGCGGCCAGCGTAGCCGATGGCGAAGTTGACGAGGATGACGGGCAACAACCCGATGCCGAAGTTTCGCGCAAACTCTTCAGGAAGTTCGCGCCGATATTTGATGCCGAAGACGAAGAGCACGCCGATCAATCCGAAGAGCGCACCGGATGCGCCCACCGACGGATTGTCGGTAGCTTTGAAAAGAAAGCTTTCCAACCAGCCGGAAGCCAGATCGGGACGAACGGTCAGGTAGCTCGCAACTACGCCGGCGATGCCCGAGACGATCCAGAAGACGACGAACTTGGCCGAACCGTACAGCTTCTCGACGTATGGGCCGAGCAACAGCAGCCCGTACATGTTCAAGAAGAGATGGATCGGGCCGGCATGGAGGAAAATGGGCGTGACGAATCGCCACCACTCGCCTTGATCGACAAGCGTGTTGATCTTGGCGCCGTAGGAGACGAGTACGCTGTAGTTCTCCGACCCGCCCGACAAATACATCAAGATCGAGAAGAAGACGTTGACCGTGAGAAAGATGACCGTGAAAGGGGCCGGGCGTGAAAGCACGGCACGGAGAAAGCGTCTGGTGCGCGACTGGCGCGCGATCTGAAAGGCGGCCGGCGTCGGCGCGCCGCACTGCAAGCAGAAAGGCTCGCTGGCACCGATCAGCGCACCACAATAACGACACACACTCGGTCGCCCGGTGTAGTCCGTGTTCCCGTTGGCAGTCTCTTCGGTCAAGCTCTTCGACGTCGCTCCTCGCTTCATTCTAACACCAAACGGGACGAAGAACCGCAAGGGCCGCAGCGCTCCGCGCCAGCGAAAAACTTCGTTCGTTCCGGCAAGGAACGACACGGCTGAACGCCGCGAGACTATTGCCCACGCGCGAAAGCCGGACAACTTTCTGCCGACCAATGAACTGGAACATCAGACCGCGCCGCAAGCAAACGGACGCGCGCAGCCGGGCGGCCGGCGCATGTTTCAGAGTAAAGAGCGGTTCGATCCCGCGCAAAGGCCACGCGCCTCGCTGCGGGCTTTCGATGTGCGGTCGCCAGGTGGAAAAACGGGTTCGCGTCGTCACTTTTCAACAGAGCGCGCATCGTTCAGCGTGATGCGCTCGCGCAGGCGAATCTCGCGCGGTGCGTTCGCATCGTCCACCACTTCGACGGGAATGCGCCAAGCGAATGACTTGATGCGGCACAACCCCGTGTTGTCCTCGCGGCAGTAGTAGAACGTTGCTGTCGCGTTTATCTCGGCTGCACCCGGCGTCGCGGCTCGAAGATCCGCGCGCAGCGGCAGCCGAACTTCCGTTCCGCGCCAAGCTTTTTTGCCCGTCTCAACAGAGAGCGCGTCGTTGCCGCGCACGATCTCGACGCTCGCGCGCTGTGGAGCCATCGGGTTGAGATGATAGCCGGAAGGCAATTCGACGTCGAGCACGAGCGTGATCGTTGACCTTGCGGCGACCTTTTGCATCGGGAGTGAGAGCGTCGCCTCGGGTGGTTTTGGCTGCTCGGCGCGGACCGTCATCGGCGGCGTGAGTCCTTTGATGGGCAGCGTGCGCGTTTCGCCAGTGCGCGCATCGACGAGGCGCACGGCGTGGTTGTTGGTGTCGGCGACGTATATCGCGCCCCTGGCGATGCTCAAACCACCCGGTTCATAGAACTTCGGACGTCTGCCGTCAACATGGCCGGGACCGGGGCCGCCGACAAAGGTGCGCACGGTTTGCGTTCGCGGGTCGAGAACCTTGAGTTTGTGATTGTATGTGTCGGCGATGTAGAGCCGTCCGTTGTAGTAGGCGATGCCGAGCGGATGTTGAAAGCGCGCTTGATCGGCGCGTCCGTCGCGGTCGCCGAAATCGAAAAGGTCGCCACCTGCCAACGTCCGCACTCGCCCGTTGGGACCGAGTTCGATGGCTCTGATGATGTTCGACTCGCTGTCGGCGACATAGAGCGTGCGGCCATCGGTGATCAGTCCGGACGGCTGCGCGAAGGCAGCCTCTTCGCGCGGTCCATCTTCGCGCGCCTCCGCTCCCGATCCGGCGAACACGCTGACGCGCTGGCGCTCGAGATCGAGTTGCCAGATCTGGTGCGGTCCAGCCATGGCGATGAAGAGCGTTTTTCCGATGAGTTGCAAGTCCCACGGCGAAGAGAGAGCCGTCTTCGCCGCTTCGCCTTCGCGCGTCGAGTAATCGGCAAGCTGCGCGCCCGTTCCGGCAATGGTTTCAACCGTGCGCGCGCGCAAATCTATGCGTCGGATGGCGTGGTTGCCGGTATCGGCGACATAGAGAGAATCACCATCGAGCGCCATGCCCTGCGGATTTTTGAAGGTTGCGCGGTCGGCTGGTCCGTCTTGCATTCCGGCTTCGCCCGTGCCGAAGGTGTCAAGCAGCGTTCCGTCGAGGCGCGCGACCACGATGCGATGGTGGTTCGAGTCGGCAATGAAGAGCCTCCCGCTTTTGTCATCAGCCAGCACTTTGCCCGGAAAGGCGAGCGGCACGTCGCCGACTTTCGCCCGCTCGAGCGCGAAGCGAAGGGGCTCTTCGTTCAGCTTGCCACGCTGGCGGTATTCAGCGACGAGCGCGCCGATCGTTCGGTCGAGAAGATCGTAGTTGCCTTCTCCGGCCACCGTTTCCACGATGTAGCCTTCGGGATCGATGAGCACGAGCGTTGGCCAAGCGCGCACGGTGTAGCTTTCCCAGATGGCGAACGACGCGTCGTTGACCACCGGGTGTTCGATGCCGTAGCGCAGGATGATGCGGCGTATGTTTTCCGTATCGCGTTCGTTGTCGAACTTGGCCGAATGGACACCGATGACGACCAGTTGATCGGCATACTTGGCTTCGAGGCGTTTGAGATCGGGGATGATGTGGATGCAGTTGATGCAGCCGTAGGTCCAAAAATCCAACAGCACGATCTTGCCGCGCAGCGCAGCCAAGGACAACGGCCGGTCAGTGTTGAGCCAGCCGTTGTGTGGCACGAGTTCGGGCGCGCGCACACGCGCTTGGGTCTTCATCGTCTGTGCTTGAACGTTTGCCGCGAAAAAGAGGCTGACGAGGATGAGCGTCGCAATGGTTCTGTTCTTCATGGTGACACGAAACGGCTCCGTGCGCGGTGAACCGTCGTGCCCGTTTGAAACCGCGTGGTAACCGACGCTTCGAATTGTCTCACGACTCGCCTTGCGCCTTCAAGCCGAAGATCGCGATGAAGCGCCTTTGCGCTCTCGGCGCGTTCTTTGTGACGCTCGCTACACGCCTCTTTGCCGTCTTCGGGGCCAGCGTTGCGCTTTGTCCGCGCTTTTTGTTAGTCTCTCCGTTACTCCACGCTCAGAGGACGCACATCGGACGTGTACCCAGTAGGAAATCTCTTCATTCCGGTCTCGCACGGCAGATTGGAAGCGATCTTGAAGGAACCGCGCGACGGCGCGCGCGGCGCAGCGCTCGTCCTTCATCCGCACCCGCAACACGGCGGAACGATGCACAACAAGGTTGTCTTCCGCGCGGCGCGTGGGTTGGAAGACGCCGGGTGCGCGACGCTGCGCATCAATTTTCGCGGCGTCGGGCAGAGCACGGGCCATTATGCGGGTGGCATCGGCGAACGCGAGGATGCGCGTGCGGCGCTCGATCTCCTCGCAGAGAAGTATGCTTCGTTGCCGCTCGGGCTCGCCGGTTTCTCGTTCGGTTCGCGCGTCGGATTGGAGACGGGCATCGGTGATGAGCGCGTCGGTTTTCTGATCGCTATCGGCACGCCCGTTAACATGTACGACTTCTTTTTTCTGCGCGGGTGCCGCAAGCCGATCCTCTTCGTTCACGGCGAGCGAGATGAGTTCGGCGACGTTGCGGCATTGCGCGCGCTCGTCGCCCAACTCCCGCCGGAGGCAAGGGCGCAATTGCATGTCGTGCCCGGCGTCGGCCACTTTTTCGATGAAAAGGTCGACGAAGTGCGCCGCGTCATCGCCGAGTGGACAAGGCAGCAGCTAGCGAGCGCGTCTGAAACGGACCGCCGCGAAGCGCAAGTTTGAATGTGACGACCAAGGATTTCATCAACGAGGCGAAGCTGTTGATCGGTGCTCGGCGTCGCCGCTGTTTGTTTTTTGGCGCATGGAGCTGCGCGCTCGTCGCGCTTTGTTTGACGTGCGCCGTGTCGGCGCAATCTGCCCGGCAGTCCTCGAAGCGGCCACTGCACGCGCCCGACGTCATCTTTGTGCCGACGCCGATGGAGACGGTGATGGAAATGCTGCGCCTTGCCGACATCAAACCGGACGACGTGCTCTACGATCTAGGAAGCGGCGACGGGCGCATCCCCATCATGGCGGCGAAGCTCTACAACATCCGCGCCGTCGGCATCGAGATCGATCCTAAGATGATTGAAGTCGCGCGAGCGCGGGCGCGACAAGAGGGCGTCGCCGACCGCGTCCGCTTCATCAACGCTGATCTTTTCCGTGCGCCCATAGGCGAAGCGACGGTGGTGACGCTCTACCTTTCGCAGACGCTCAACCTGAAGCTTCGGCCCAAGCTGCTGCGCGAGCTGAGACCGGGCGCGCGCATCGTTTCGCACGATTTCACGATGGGAGATTGGAAGCCGGAACGGGTGGTGCGCGTCCCTTGGCAGAATTTGTACCGCACGGTCTATCTCTGGACCGTGCCACCACGGCACGCGCTCCATCGGGGCCGTGCGCCGAGTAGATCAAGCAAATGATAGGGATGAAATGTGAGCCTCCTTTGATTAGGCTCGGCGGCTCTTGAGGCGCTCACCTCCTCAGGCGATCGTTTCCCCGTTGTCGTAGCGGTGCGCCTCTTCGGCGTAGATCCGCTCGATCACGTCGTGATACTTTTCATCGATCACGCGCCGTTTGACTTTGAGCGTCGGCGTCAGTTCGCCACCTTCGATGGATAGTTCATGCGCGAGCAGCGCAATGCGCTTGACGCGCTCGTAGCGCGAAAAATCTTGCATCAAACGATCTACTTCGCGCTGGACCAAATTGACGAGGCGCACGTCTTGGGCCAACTCCTCGTTCGGGCGATCGTCAAGCGGAATGCCTTCGGCAGCAGCTTGCGCGCGCAGCTTCTGCCAATCGGGAACGATGAGCGCTGCCGGGAACCGCCGCCCGTTGCCGACGAGCACGGCTTGACTAATGAGCGGGGATGCTTTCAACCTTTGCTCGATCGGTTGCGGCGCGATGTATTTGCCGCCGGAAGTCTTGAACAGTTCTTTCTTGCGATCGGTGATGTAAAGAAAGCCATCTCGATCGAGCATGCCGATGTCGCCCGTCCGAAACCAGCCGTCAGCGGTGAAAGCAGCGCGCGTCTCTTCGGGCTTGTTGTAGTATCCGCGCATGACGTTTGGACCACGCACTTGGATTTCGCCATCGGCGGCGATGCGTACCTCGACGTTGCGGATCGGGCGCCCGACGCTGCCCATTCGATTGGCCTTGGGCGTGCAGACCGAAATGACCGGCGAAGTCTCCGTTAATCCATATCCCTGAAGGACCATCAGACCCGCGCCGGTGAAGATATAACCTAGTTCGGGCGGAAGCGCCGCGCCGCCCGAAACGAAGAAACGCAAGCGCCCGCCTACCGCTTCTTTCCACTTAGAGAAGACGAGACGCGAGGCCAAGCCATGCTTCAAGGCGAGCGCCAGCGGCACGCGCTCGCCGTTCAGCGTTCGCCGAGCCCACTCCTTGCCTACCTCCACGGCCCAATCGAGCAGCTTCGCTTTAGCCGGTCCACCTTCGGCGGCGCGTTCGCGAATGCGCGCGTACATCTTCTCGAACAGGCGCGGGACGGCAGCCATCACCATCGGGCGCGCTTCGCGCATATTCTCGGCGAGCTTCTCGATCGATTCCGCATAGTAGACGCTGACGCCGTAGTGAACGTAAACGTACATCAAGAGTCGTTCGAAGACGTGCGAAAGCGGCAACACCGAAAGCGCCACGTCCGACTCGCTCAACTGCAGTTCAGCGGAGCTGTCGATCATGTTCGACACGAGATTGGCGTGCGTGAGCATCACGCCTTTGGGTTCACCGGTCGTCCCCGAAGTGTAAATCAACGTGGCGAGATCGTCAGGGCGGACGGCTTGCGCGCTCTCTTCGATCATGTGTGGCTGTTTTTCAGAGAGCGCACGCCCTCGCGCTTCGAATTCAGCGAGCGTGATGGCGCCGGCTTCGTCGGCTCCTTCGGGATCGAAGAAGATGACGTGCTCCAACGCACCGCGCACGTGCGCGGCGATGCGCTCGAAAGAGGCGCGATGTTGGATGAAGAGCACGCGGGCTTGCGCGTCGTCGAGGATGTAGCGGACCTGCGCCGGTGCCTGCGTCGGATAGATAGGGACGTCAGTCGCTCCGGCAAGATGACACGCGGCATCGACGAGCACCCATTCGGGCCGATTCTCCGACAATAACGCGACGCGATCGCCACGACCAATGCCGAGCGCGCGCAGGCCGAAGGCGATGCGGCGCGCGCGTGCGATGAACTCTTCGGACGAGATCGCGTGCCAGCGGCCCGCGCGCTTGTAGTTGAGCATGTCGGGCTTGCGATGGCGTTCGACCGATCGTTGAAAGACCTCGACCAGCGTCTTCGGTTCATCCGGTGCGAGCGGCACGCGCGTTGGGCGAGCCGCCTCGGTTTGCGTCATCGACATAACGCGCTCGCTCCTTTTTTGATCCGATTGGATGACTCGCGTCTTGCGCCACGAAACGAGGCGCGCTCGAAAGAATCTGTGCAGCGAAATCGCCCCTCAAGCCGCGCTCACGCCGTTCAGAAAAATATCTACCACGTGATCGGCCATCGGCGCGAGTTTGTAACGCTTCTTCGACAGAATCCAGTTGGTCGCCATTTCGTCGAGCGCGCCGAAGAAGATCTTGGCCGCGACCTTGGCGTTCAAGTCAGCGCGAAAGATCTCCATTCGTTGCCCCTCTTCGATCACTTCGCGAATGATGCCGAGATATTCGGCCAGTCCGGCAGCGGAGAACTCTTCCATGAACTTGATCGAACCGCGAAGCTCGACTTGAAAGACCACTGCCAGATCGCGGTCCGCGCCCAAGCGTTCGAGATGCAACTGCGCGATGCGCCGCAGTTTTTCACGCGGGTCGCCGATCGCGGCGAGTTGTCGCCGTCCTTCGGCGATGGCCTCTTCCATCGTGCGATCGAAGATCGAATGAAGTATCTCTTCTTTGCTGCGAAAGTAAAGATAGACAGTGCCATCGGCGACGCCCGCCGCGCGCGCGATGTCGGCGACTTTAGCGTTGAAGTAACCGTGACGGGCAAACACGCTGATAGCAGCGTGCAAAATAGCCTCACGCTTGTCAGCCACAGCCGGACGTTGGGATAAAGATCGAACGGTGCTCATGGCGCTCGAAAAAGGACCGGTGAATGATGATTCACTCAGCAGCGCGTCTAGACTACCGCGCTTCTTCCGGATGCGCAACCCGATGTTGCCATCAGGCGCGTCCGCGTGTTCCTCACCTTCCGGGCTGGCGATCTGATAGGAAGTGCTGATCGGTTGGTCCGAAAAGCAGGGAAAAGTGGCAGAGCCAACACAGTTCGAACGCAGCTTCGACGGCTCCCCTCGCGTGAAGCTTTGTTACTTGAGTAGGTAAACAGAGCCGACCTGCTCGAAGTCGCCGGCAGGGGTGAGCACATCGGCGATGCCGAAGGGCTTTCGGAAGGCTTGGCGAGCCGAGGGAGTTTGTGGCGGAGGGGACAGGACTCGAACCTGCAAGCCCTTGCGGGCGGCGGTTTTCAAGACCGCTGCATTACCAATTATGCTACCCCTCCGCAGCAGGAGATTATTTATAGCGCAACCGAAGCGCTTTCTCAACTTTCATCGAGACGAGCCTTGTCGCCGCGCAAGCGAACGGCGAGCGAAGCCGCTAGGCTCGGAGAATGACCCTTTGCAGGAAGCATCGGACTTCTGTGCGAACGGTTCGGGAAAGTCGCCCGAAGCGTTTCCCCTTCGCGCTCGACCGACAAGACTCTTCGCGCGAGACCACCCTCTGCCCTCAAAGCATGCACTAGCTGAGAGCGGCGCGTGTTTTCGGAGACGTGCAGGGCAGCTCTTTGATTCCGGTGTGGAAAAGGGCGTTTCCTCTGCGGCTTGCGAGCGTATATAATCATCAGTTTATGGGCGAAACACGCTCTCTGCTCCAAGACCTGCTCGTGCTGTTGTTGGCCGCCGTGCCGATCGTTTTCTTCTTCCGGCGGTTCAACCTGCCCTCGATCGTTGGTTTCATGCTCGCGGGCGTTTTGATCGGGCCACACGGTTTGGGCTTGATCCGCGAAGCGGAAGCGATCGAAGCGCTAGCTGAAATTGGCGTCGTCCTCTTGCTCTTCAGCATCGGCTTGGAGTTTTCGCTTCGAAGCATCATCGACATGAAACGCGCCGTATTGCTCGGCGGCGGATTGCAGGTCGGGTTGACGGCGGCGGCGACAACGCTGATCGCGTTGCTCGCCGGACGACCCTTTGGACAGGCGATCTTCTTCGGTTTCCTCTTCGCCGTTTCGAGCACGACCATTCTGCTACGCAGCTACATCGAGCGCGCCGAAATCGATGCGCCGCACGGGCGCGTTGCCGTCAGCATCTCGCTCTTTCAAGACTTGGCCACGATCCCGATGATGCTTTTAATCCCTGTGCTCAGCGGGCGCAGCGGCGCGTCGCCCGCGGCGATCCTTTCGCGGTTGGGAGTTGCGTTGCTTGCCGTCGGCCTCATTATCTTTGCGGCGCGCGCAGTGGTTCCATTTCTGCTGCGTCACATCGTCGCGCTTCGGAGCAGCGAAGTTTTCATCATCTTCATCGTCTTCGTCGGCTTGGGCACAGCATGGTTGACCGCCGAGATCGGATTGTCGCTCGCGCTCGGCGCTTTCATCGCCGGACTGGTCCTATCCGAATCCGAATACAGCCATCAGATAGTCGCCGACATACTGCCGTTTCGCGACGTCTTCAACAGCATCTTCTTCATCTCGATCGGCATGTTGCTGTCCCTGAGCACGCTCATCGCCGATTGGCCGACGGTGCTTGTGTGGACGATCGCGTTGATCGTTGGCAAAGCAGCGCTCGCTTTCGTCGCCGTTCGCGCGCTTGGACGTTCGTTGCGCATTTCTTTGATGACGGGGCTTGGGTTGGCGCAGATCGGGGAATTCTCGTTCGTCCTCGCACAGGCCGGATACCCACAGGGGTTGCTGTCGGCAGCCGATTACCAGCGCTTCATCGCTGCTTCCATCCTCTCCATGATCGCCTCGCCTTTTTTGATCGAAGCTGCGCCGCGCCTCGGTTACTTCCTGCAAGAGAGACTGAGCGGACGCAAAGAGGACGAGGAGGACGAAGCGCTTTCTGCTGGTGCGGAGCAGTTGTCCGATCACGTGATCATCGTCGGATACGGTTTGAACGGGCGAAATCTGGCGCGCGTGCTTCGGCGGACAGGCATCCCGTACATCGTCATCGAACTCAATCCCGACACCGTGCACGAAGCGGCGGCGCGAGGTGAACGGATCATCTACGGGGATGCGACGCGGCGCGAAGTTTTGCACCGCGTCGGCGTGGAGCAGGCGCGTGTCCTTGTGCTCGCAATCTCCGACCCGACGGCGACGCGCCACGCCGTGCAGCTTGCGCGTCAACTCAACCCGCGGGTTCACATCATTGTCCGCACGCGCTACATGATCGAGCTCCCAGAGTTGTTGCGTTTGGGCGCAAACGACGTGATCCCGGAAGAGTTCGAAACGAGCATCGAGATCTTCTCGCGCGTGTTGCGCGAGTACGGCGTCGCGCGCCACGAAATACAGCAGCATGTCAACGAAGTGCGACGCGAAGGTTACCAGATGCTTCGCTCGCCTTCGCTCCCCCTCATCGAGGCGGAGGAATTGGCCGCGGCGTTGAGTTCCGCTGCGACCGAGACGGTGCTGATCGAGGAAGGCTCGCCCGCTGCCGGAAAGACGCTCGGCCAGCTGGACTTGCGAAGGATGACCGGGGCCACCGTGATCGCGGCCATTCGCGATGGCCAAGCGGAGATCAATCCCGGTCCAGAATACACGCTCAGCGTCGGAGATGTGTTGATCCTTCTCGGCAATCCTCGACAGATCGCCCAGGCCGTCGAGCATCTCAGTCGAAATTGACGAAGAAGGTCGAGTGCTTTGCACTCTGGTAGCGAGCGGAGGCGAGAAAGACGTTCGTCTAGATCGCGCGTTCGTGAACCTGACCGTGCATGACCCGAACGACTCGCGTCGGTCGCACCGCTTGAACGCAATTGGGTCGGAACAGCGGTCAGCCTCGTTGCCCCCAAGGCGTGTCGTCAAGTTGTCAGTCGCCTATAGATGGCGGGCAAGCGTTCGGGCAAAGAAAGCACGTCGTCGATGATCGTATAGCCGACTTCGCCGTACAGGTCGCGCAGTTCGGCTTCGGAGTCGCGGTCGATCGTGATGCAGAACGGGATGATCCCGGTCAAGCGTGCTCGACGCAAAGCCTCGCGCACGTCGTCGCGCGCATATCGCGCATCACCATAGTCGTGATCATATGGCCGTCCGTCCGAGAGGACGATCAGAAGGCGCGTGCGCGCTTCACGCGCGGCAAGACGCGCCGTCGCGTGGCGAATGGCCGCGCCTAACCGCGTGTTGTGCTGGTAGGTGATGCCGCCGATGCGGCGTTCGATCTCTTCCGTGAAACGCTCGTCGAAATCTTTGACGACGTAAAACTTCACGTTGTGCCGCCCTTCCGAGGTGAAGCCGTAGATGGCATACGAGTCGCCGACCGCTTCGAGCGCCTCGCTCATCAGAACTAGACCTTCCTTTTCGATGTCGATGATGCGACGACCCGGATGCGTGTAGGGTTGCAGCGGGTTGCGCCCGATGGTGCGCGCCGTCGATGACGATTGGTCCAGCAAAAAGGAGACGGCGACGTTGCGCTCGCGGCGCAGGCGCTTCGTGTAGATGCGCTCCGACTGCTGTCCGTCGGCACGGCGGTCAGCGACGTAGTCGATCACGGCGTTCAGGTCGTAGTCCTCGCCGTCGAGTTCGCCGCGCATGCGGCGCAGCCCTTCGGGCCTCATCAACTGGAACTGGTTGCGGATGGCCGAAATCAATCCTCGGTGGCGCGTGCGCGTTAGTTCGACGAAGGAACGATCGCCCATTTTGACGCGCTTTTCGATGACGCGGCACCACGCGACGCGATGGTCCATCAAATCGCGATCCCATTCGTCGTAGAGATAGGCCGCTTCGCCAGGCTCGAGCGGCTGTTCGGGCGTCTCGGCGCTGGTCCAGCGCTCCGCTCCGTCGAGCGTGTCGGACTCTTGTTCCAGATCTTCGAGCGCCCAAGCGTTGAACAATTCGCGCGCTTCGTGGCGGCGCTCGCGCTCGCGCGATTGCGGCTCAGCCTCGCGCGCTTCCGCGGGCGTCTTCTCGCGACTGGAGTCGCGCCCTTGAGTTTCGTCGTTGGTCTCGTTCTGTTGCGCCGAATCATCCGGCGTGACCGAGCGAAAGAGCGCATAAACACGGCTCGTCGCCATCAGCGAATCGGCAACGGTTGCCTGCGGACCAGCGAGGTAATCGGCGACGATGGTCTCAAGTTCGCTGACGATTTGACCGTAGAATTGCCGTGCATCGTCGCGCGCACCGCCGCAGAGCGTGATTTGAAAGAGCAGTTCAAACGGGACGACGTTCACCGGAAGATCCGCGATGCGCGGGCGCGTTGCGCGTAGATGTTCGCGCACGAGATCGAGATCACGCACCAGACCGCGATACTTTCGGCGCAGCAGGCGGTCGATGCGGCCGTTCTCCAGCATCGAGAAGATACGCGTCGCCAGCGCCTTCTTCGGGAACAGGGAGAGCACCGCGCGGTAGTCGCCCTCTTCCGGCATCGTGGGCCGACGCTCGCGCGAAAGGCGCGCTTCTTCCTCGGGCGGAAGGGCGGCTTCGCCTTTGGTCAAATCGTTGATGTAGCCGTCGAGCGAAAAAGCGTCGAGCGCATCGGCGTTCTCCGGCGCGTACAGCGCCGCGATCGATTCATAGGCCGCGCGCAGTTCAGCTGTGCCGCGCGCGTGCGTGCCAAACTCGATTTGACCAGCGGCGTGCGCGGCGAGGACTTTGTAGAGCCGGAAGTTGAGCTCTTCGGTTTCAAACTCAGCGACGTTGGGTGGCAGATGTATGGTTCGCCCATCGTTGATGCGCGCTTCGTTGCTCGCATGGACGAGCGGGGCCACTTCGACCTCGCGCCCCGTCAACGCCTCGATGTAAAGGCGCAGCGTGGCGGCGACTTGTTCGAGCGTCAAGCCGGCGCCGGAGCGCAAGGTTTCGTTGCTTTGGCGTGTTTCGAGCGCGTAGTAGCTGCGGCGCGCCTTGGCATTGGTCTCTTGCTTGAGGCCGTTTGCGGCCCACGCTTCGAACTGCTCGATCGTCGAAGAGCGAAGCGCCGACGGGGCCGAACGGAAGCAAGCGATGGCCGCTTCAGCATCGAGCGCAGCGATGCGTCGCACGGTGAAGATGACGCGGTGCAACGCCGCGTTTCCGGATCGTTGCTCGCGTTGAATCGCACGGACGACCTTGGGACCGGTGCGCGCCAACGAGATCATGGCCGCGTTCGACTGCGCGGCCACTTGCTGCAACAGGTCGGCCCATGCATCGAACGCTTCGGGCGCGGCGCGCAAGAACTCTGCGCCCGCGATGAAAGCGTGAAGCGCGGCCGCTCCGCCGTGTTCGAGCGAGCTTTCGGCGTGCGCAAAGAGTCGCCTGATACAGGTTGCGTCCAATCCGGCGGTCGCTGTCGGAAGGACGCTCCAGAAGTCCGTGGCGACGCCGCCAGCGCGCGCGGCAAAGGCGGCTGCCAACTGTACGGCCTCGCGCATCATGAGTGGCGCTTCGGCGCTGAACCGGTTGAAAGCGTTGGCCACCGGAACGGTGGCGTGAAAAAAGTCGGCGCTGTGCTTGGCCGAACGGCGCGCTATTTCGTGCGCCACTTCGAATGTCCAGCGGAGCGCCTGTTCATCACCGATGACTTGTGCGAGGCGCGGAGCCTGACGATAGGTCGCCAGCGCGATCGAATTCGAGAGCGTCATCTGCCGCAAGCAGACTTGCAGCAGCAGTCGGCGCACTTCCAACGGGAGCGGTGCAAGATGCGCCACGCCTTCGGCGAAAAAAGACTGCCCAGCGTCGGGATTGGTCATCAACAGCCTGCGCCCTATTTCGCCCCACGCACGCAGACCTTCGGCGTCGAGAAGATGCGCGACTTCCGTCGTCGCGCGCAAGAACTCGGCGCTCGCGCGAAAGCTGATGACCGCCAGAGAGGCGCTCACTTCCAGCGCCACGCGCGCCCGATCTGCCGGAAGATGGCGAAGTTGGCGCAGCAACTCAGACATACGTTGCCGTTCGCTCGGATTGGCGATGGCACGAAGCCTATCGCGCCAATCGCGGTTCAACGGGCGCGTCTCCTCGGAGTCGAACATGTGTCCTTCGTCGCGTTCCACCATCTCGCTGCTGATTAGATGCCGTGGAATCCTCGCTAGTGATCCGCCGGAGCGCGTTGCCGTTCACAGATAACACGGTTGCGACCGCAACTTCAAACCTTCATATTGTCGAACGGTTTTGTGCGGAAATGATCGCTGTCCGATGCAGTTTCTCTTGCGATCAGCGTAAAAAGGGTGCGCGGATGGCTCCGAACCGGAACTTTCAACGAGCGGCGACATCGCTGCCGGAGAAAAGGTGATTCGACCTGCTTTGTGGAAGTTTCGTTTCGGAAGAAGAGGGCGAGACTGCGCGCTCGATCTGCGCCGACGCGCCGTCTCAAAGCGCGCCCTCGGCGGGCTGGCGATGGTTGCCAGATCGTCCGCCTAGCCGATGAACATCTCGTCTTCGCCGTAGGATTGGTTGATAGGTTTAGGAGTTGGCGCCGTGAGCACCTCGAGGCCACGCCGGATGCCCGCCATGATGGCGGCTAGCTCACGCGCCGGATCGACAATGCGCGACTGAATAAAGCGCGTCGTCGCCACGACTTGGGCGTGCGTTTCATCGATCGAGCGCCCGATCATCTCAACTTTGTCGCGGGCCGTTTCCACCGAATGGCTGACGAGCGCTTTGATTTCACGCACTTCGTCGCGGACGATGGCCGCCGATTCCGAAAGGTGCATGGTCGCGGTCGAAAGATGCCCGGACATCTGGTGAACTTGCGCGGCGATCTCGCGCCCTTGGGCGGCGATGCGCCGCGCCTCCTCACTGAGCGCCGTCGCGCGTTCGATCAACGGCTCGACGCGCTTTTCGAGCGCCCCCACCGTGCGCGCGATGCGCCCGACGAGCACGGCGATGAAGATAGTCGCCAGCGCAATCACGACGAACGAGATGGCGATGACGACCAAAATCCAAAAGAGCGGGTCGTTGGCGTTGATCTGAAGAGCCAGCAGAGCCTGCACGATTCGTCCCCGGCCTTGTGAGCTGGTTCGAACTTAAGCGATCGGCTCCAGAGAGCTTTGGCCCGAAGGCTGCCGATCGAAACTTACGCTTTCGGGCGAGAACTCAAGATTCGCGCGCTTCCGGTAGTTCGGCCCGCTGTTTCTCTTCGACGTAGGCCTGCTTGCCGGCTTCGATCGCCGCGGTGATGCGCTCGCTCTGACGCGCGGCTGCTTCGCGCGCGGCCTCGGCCAGTTCCGACGCTTTTTGCGTCGCCGTCGAGTAGTACTCGCCCGCTTTGGCCCCGATCTGTGCGGCCGCTTCGCGCGTACGGTCGACGCTCTTGCGCGTTGCGTCGGCGATGTCGCTCCGCAGCTCGCGTCCCGGTTTGGGTGCGAACAACAGCGCGACGATGGCTCCGATGGTGCCGCCGATCAAAAAGTAGGTCAAGCGCGTCGAAAGATCGGTTTCGCGGTCCGTGACGCCAAACGGTTCATGTGTGCTCATGGCAATCCTCCCCGGTTCGCTGCCGGTTTCGATGAAAGTTTATTGGGCCGAAATCAACTTCCCACGGCCCGCAAGCGCGTGGGATTCTTGGGCTCACCACTTCTTACGCGGTGATGCACGGCATTTCAACCGTCTCCTCGTGCGTCACTTCCCATGTGCCCCACGGTACACGGGAGATTCTAGCAAATCCCCACTTGCGATGCCATGTTCTGCTTCGGAGCAAGTGTGGGAGTCCGTGCGTGCCACCCCTGAAGTGAATGGGTTTCGTCGCTCTCCCACGCCCCTCGTCTTTATAACAAATGCGCGAAGGGGCGAGCAAGAAGCTTGAGGGCGGAAATCACAGGGCGCAAGAGCGCGTCGAGGTGTTGGCGCTCTAACTTCGGTGTTCAGATCACCGTGGTGATGATCTCGCGAATGCTGCGTTGCAGGTCGCGATCGTCGGTGATCGGCGCGGCGAGCGCGACTTCGGCCGCGCTGATGGGAGCGATGCCGCGCGCGATCAATTGCGCGGCATAGATCAGAAGCCGCGTCGAGACACCTTCTTCAAGCCCGTGACCGCGCAGGTTTCTCACCTTCTGGCCGATCAACACCAGATCGCGGGCGACATCGATCGAGACGCCGCCTTCGCGCGCAACGATCTCGGCTTCGAGTTCCGGCGGCGGGTAGTCGAACTCGATGGCGATGAACCGCTGTCGCGTGGATTGTTTCAAATCCTTGAGGATGGATTGGTAGCCCGGGTTGTACGAGACGACGAGCATGAACTCAGGCGGCGCCTCCACCACCGTGCCACGCTTTTCGATGGGGAGCCTGCGGCGGTGATCGGTCAACGGGTGGATGATGACCACTGTGTCTTTGCGCGCTTCGACGACCTCATCCAGATAGCAGATGGCTCCGTGACGGACGGCGGTGGTCAGCGGACCGTCGTGCCAGACGGTCTCTTCGCCTTCGAGCAAGAAGCGCCCCACCAGATCGGTTGCCGAAAGGTCTTCGTGGCAAGCGACGGTTACCAGCGGGCGATTGAGCCGCCACGCCATGTGCTCGACGAAGCGCGTCTTGCCGCAGCCGGTCGGTCCCTTGAGCATCACGGGCAGCCGGACATGATAGGCCGCCTCGAACAACTCCGTCTCGTTGCCGACCGGGAGGTAGAAGGGTTCGTCCGCGATGCGGTACTCCTCGATTGCGCGCTCGACTAACGCTTTTTCGGCCATGTCTCAAAAAACTTCCCCTGATGGGCTGACGCTCGCCCCGTTTTGATGTATTCTTGACCGTTTGGTGCAAACTCGATGAAGAACACAATGCATCTTAACATCCGGCCATGATGGCGGCAAACGAAGCTGGCGCAGGTGCCGGTCGGAACCAGGCTTGAAACGCCATCGGCCCAGCAAGAACACGCATGGCGAGCCATGCGGGCGCGCGCGGTGACTCGAGAGGTGTGAGAAAGATGAAGATCGCGGTGGCAATGAGCGGCGGCGTGGATTCTTCCACAGCGGCGGCGCTTCTGCGCGAAGCCGGACACGAAGTCATCGGCTTCACCATGCAGTTGTGGGATCAGCGCCGCAATCTGGTGCTCGATGAAAATGGCGAGCCGCTGCCGTCGCGCTGCTGCTCGCTCGATGACGTCTATGACGCGCGACGCGTCGCGCAGCAGTTGGGCTTCCCCTTCTACGTCCTCAATCTCGAACGCGACTTCGAGCGCGCAGTGGTTCAGCCGTTCGTACAGAGTTATCTGAGCGGCGAAACGCCTATCCCTTGCGTGGCCTGCAACAGCCGGTTGAAGTTCGCCTCGCTCGACCGGCTGGCACAGAGCTTGGGGTGCGAGCGCGTGGCGACCGGTCACTATGCGCGCGTCGTGCGCGATGACGAAACGGGTCGATACAAGCTCTTTCGCGGACGTGACCGACGCAAGGACCAGTCCTATTTCCTCTGGGAGTTGACTCAGGAACAACTCGCGCGCGCAATGTTTCCACTCGGCGAGTTGACCAAGGAAGAGGTGCGGGCGGCGGCGCGTCGGCTTGGGCTATCAGTGGCCGAAAAGGCTGAGTCGCAGGAGATCTGCTTCGTGCCGGACGGCGATTACGCTGGGTTCATCGACCGTTACTTGGAGGCCGAAGGCGAGCGCCGTCCGCCCGCTGGCGAAATCGTCTCCACCAGCGGTGAAGTGCTCGGCACGCACAAGGGAATCCATAACTACACCGTGGGCCAGCGTCGCGGTCTTGGCATCGCGCACGGGCGTCCGCTCTACGTCGTCGCCATCGATGCCGAGCGCAATCGCGTCATCGTCGGCGAGGACGAGGAGTTGTTGTCACGCGAGTTCTCGGCGGCGGGTGTTAACTGGATCGCGTTCGATCAACCGACGGCGCCGGTGCGCGCCGAAGTGCGCGTCCGGTACCGGCACGAGGCGGCGCCGGCCACCATCGAGACGACGGGCGAGGGAAGAGCGCGCGTGCGTTTCGACGAGCCGCAGCGTGCCATCACGCCAGGTCAGGCGACTGTTTTCTACCGCGGCGACGAGGTTCTGGGCGGCGGTTGGATCGTGCGCGTCAAGCGCTGAAGAGTCCGTCGCCTCGAATGTCGTCTCGAAAGGGCGAGCGCTGATGCAAGTTTGCGAGCGCGAACCTGCGCTTTTTGCGCGTTTTCGGCTCAACTGCGCTTCGCGCCGTCCAGCGGACAGCACGGTCAACCCCCCTGGTTCTTGCGCGTTCTCGGCCTTTCCGAACCAAGCACTTGCGGGAACCGAACGGAAAGGAACTGTAAGCGAGGAAATCCCCTCTTTGCTGCGCGCTCCATGTCTTCTCGACACTGCGGGATGATTTCGGGCGTTGCCGTTTCTCCGGCAAGTTCAAAAGCTTCGAGTTGCTCCGATTGGCGAGAGCAGCGGGTTTCGGACCCAAGGGCTTGAACTTTTCCGCTCCGGGTTGCGTACATACGCATGAGCGTTTCGCCTTTTTTCGAGCGACTTCGAGGAGGAGGTAGCAAAGTCACCGATGGCCATGTCGAACGCGCGCAAACTCGTTCTAATTTTCGGCGGGTTGTTTCTCGCCTTGGTGCTCGTGCTCTTCATCAGCGTGCTGATCCTCTATTTCTACGTTGGGTCGAGCGAGCCGAACATTGCTTCCAACAGCGTGTTGGTCGTGCGCCTCAGCGGCGATCTGCCTGACTACATCGCCGAGAGTCCGTTCCCGATCGGCTTTTCGCCGGCAATGTTCGATGGCAGTCGGCAGTCGCTCACAGACCTGCTCTGGCAGTTGAAAAAAGCCAAGGTCGATCGGCGCATCGGCGGCGTGCTGCTCGAAGTTGAAAATCTCGACATCGGATGGGCCAAGGCGGACGAAATCCGCGACGCCATCGCCGATTTTCGCCAGTCGGGCAAGCCCATCTACGCGTATCTGACCTACGGCGCCAACGCTGAATACTACGTCGCCTCGGCGTGCGAGCGCGTCTATGTCGCTCCGGTCGGCGATCTGTTCATCAACGGGTTGGCGGCCAACGTCATCTTCTTGCGCGGCGCGCTCGACAAGCTCGGCATCTACCCGGATTTCTATCAAATAGGCAAGTACAAGAACGCACCCGATCAACTGACGCGGCGCGAGATGTCCGAAGCGCAGCGCGAGGTGATCAATTCGCTGCTCGACAGTCAATTCGCTCGCTACATCAACAACGTCGCGGCGGCGCGCAAGCTCTCTGCCGAGACCGTGCGCGAACTGATCGATCAAGCGCCGCTTCAAGCCGAGCGTGCCAAAGAAGCTGGCTTGATCGATGACGTGGCCTATCGCGATGCGGTGGAGAACGACCTAAAGCGGCGCCTCGGCTACAAGGAGACAGAGAAGCTGCGCGCGGTCAAGGCTTCGCAGTACAAGCGCGTCGCGCCGGAATCTCTGGGGCTCAATAAGGGAGAACGGATCGCCGTCATCTACGCTTCCGGACCGATCAGACCAGGGCGCTCGAATAATTCGCCGTTCGGGTCGCAGAGCGTCGGTTCCGAGACCATGGTGCGCGAGATCAACGAGGCGCGCGACGACCAATCGATTCGCGCCATCGTCGTGCGCGTCGATAGCCCGGGCGGCACGGTCTATGACTCCGATTTGATCTGGCACGCGCTCGAAGAAGCGAAGAAGAAAAAGCCGGTGGTCATCTCGATGAGCGACGTGGCGGCATCGGGCGGTTACTACATCTCGGCGGGAGCCAACGCGATCGTTGCG
>OGCI01001494.1_pt1 | contig 19177 bp, 19 predicted proteins | sample 1570021 | NCBI WGS metagenome assembly OGCI01 (sample SAMN06264664, study PRJEB24512) | hot springs metagenome | isolation source: Hot spring water | place: South Africa: Tshipise | collected 2015-06-21 | reverse complement strand
TTGGCATTGTCGCGATCCATTTTGTTGATCAGGACAAAGCGGGGAAGGTTGAATTTATCCAGATACTGCCAGGTGATTTCGGTTCCTACCTCCACTCCGGCAACCGAGTCAACCAGCGCAATAGCACCATCTGCCACACGCAAGGCAGAAATGACCTCGCCGACAAAATCGAGGTAACCCGGTGTATCCAACACATTGATTTTTACATCTTTATATTCGACCGGAATCACCGAGGTGCTTAAAGAAATCCCACGACGAATTTCTTCCTCTTCGAAATCGGAAACGGTCGTTCCATCCTCAATTCTACCTAAACGGGTAGTCGCACCCGTAACATGCAGGAAAGCCTCAGAAAGCATGGTCTTTCCTGCACTGCTGTGAGATACCAATGCGATGTTTCGAATAGCCTCAGTTTTATACTCTTTCATGAATCGTAGCCCTTCACTTTCGTATGATTGCCCGACGGCTTATTTTAAGGTAAGTTGCCAATCTTGTCAAAGATTGTCCAACAGTTGCATTAAAAACCAATAAAATCTACCCAGCCGGCATTCTTGAGTTTATCCATTACCCTTGGAAGGGGACCAGAATAACTCATATACAGGTGTGAGCGAGCGCGGGTCATTGCCATATAAAGCAATCGAAGATCTTCAACTTCATTTGGAGAAGTAAATAACTTTTGAAGGAAGGGAATGATTATGGCTTGTTTCTCTAAACCTTTAAATCCATGTATAGGATTTACAATCACATCAGTTCCTTTGAGAGCAGTCTTGACGGTTTCAATATCTTTCTTCGCACGGACCAATACTGCAATCTGATTTTCCCGCACGTCCTGTTCAGTAAGGGAAAAGATTGTATTCCTGATAAAACTGAGTTCATCATTCAAGTTCTCACACTGTTTCAGCACCGGTTTTGCCCCATGACGCATCTTTTCTGGCGTTAACTCCGGTGGAATAAACTCACCCGTCTCCTGCAATGATTTTTCAATTTCCGGATTATCTTTAATCAGTTGATATGCTGCATTGTAAATTTCCCATGTATTTCGATAGGGTGTTCGTAGCCAGCGCGTCCTGCCAACCACATTGATCCCTTTTTCTTTCCAGGAAAAAAGCCGATAAATGCTCTGGGATGGGTCATCTGCAAGGAATAGAATCCCCTGATCGGGAAGGAGAAAATGTTGAATTACCCGAAACCAAACCGGTGCCCAATCCTGCGCTTCATCAATGAGAATGGCATTGAACTGTTGAATTTCTTTTTTCTCTGAAGATTGCAGATGCTCCAGAGCATAATAAGGTAATTCATTCCAATCCCACAGCATATTTTGACGCAGGTACTGACGATAGGCCTGGAGAAGATTAAATACACCTTCACGATGGCCTTTTGAGAGACGTAATTTCGTCCCAACACCATGCCTCTCGATTTGAATGTAATCTTCGGCCTGAACAATCCCCATTTCTCGAATCCAGTTCAATTCCTGTTTTATCGCATTTTTTCCAATCATTTCCACTATCGGGTAATCTTCTCGTGCTTTATCCAGCCATTTATCCAGTAAGGATTCCTTTTGATCGTCTTCTACCTGGAGTGCCCAGGGCAGCAAAGAATAGCACAAACCATGAAAAGTTTTAACTTTAACACCTGTACCATCCAATTCACTTTCCAGCCATTGTTGTAAAAGTTTATTGTGGGTAACGACCGCAATTTTCCAATCAGGATAAAGTTTTGAAAGATAGCGAGCACGTTGAATCAAAACCAGGGTCTTGCCACTACCTGCAAACCCGCGTAACAGTCGAATCGAGATATTTTTAACCAGATTAGCCCCTTCAGGAGGAAGTTCTTCTTCCTGCTGATCTCCCTCCAATTGGACTTCCTCAAACAGGCTCTGAAGGCGCGCTTCTTTCTCCTGCGCTTTTGTTAGTTGAGGTTTCTCCAATTGCACCGGTTCGGTAATGATGCTTTCCTGTGCTGGATCCAGAATAATTGTGCCTTCTGGTCGGGATATTTCAACGATAGGAAATATAGTTGCCCGGATCAAATTTAATTGTTCCCTGGATAAGCCTCCCTTTTGCAATCGAAAAGCAGGGAAGATATTTTTCATCCGGTTGAGGAGCAAGTCCGGTATTCTTAAGTCGTTCTCCCCCCAAACAAATCCTTCGCCCCAGACTCTCCAGAGTTGAGTAATGACTGATTGTGGAAGATTCGGTAAAACTGCCGCATAACTCCACGGAATTTTCCATCCTTGAGAAAATCCAACAACGCTGCTCTGTTTCTTTGAAATTTCTTTCTCTAATTCAAACCCATACTCACGGGCAATAGTGACCGGGTTTTTTTCTTCTCTGGTTTTTCCCTCTCTTGTCCGAATTGAAACATGATGAGGATCGGCTTTTTCCACTTGAATCCAATCCTTCACTTCCAGAACGACATATCCATAATTACTGACCACAATAAAATCGGGGTATCGGATATCCCGGGTGGAGAAAACCTGCGGTTCCACATAAATAGTAAATTCCTTGGGTAAATTTTGCCTGAGAAACCTCAAAGTTCTCTTCTCCCCCTCTGTCGCGTGTTCTCTGAGATTTCCTACCACTTCTGCCATATGTACACCTCAACAAGAAAATTTAGGAGAAATCTAGACCGCGCTCTTTAAGACTTACCCAGCGATTTTGTCCAATAATGATATGATCCAGCACCCCGATATCTAACATCTTCCCTGCCTGAATGACGGTACGGGTTAAATTGATGTCTTCAGGGCTTGGGGAAGGATCACCGCTTGGATGGTTATGAACCAGAATCAGTGAGGCAGCCGATGCCTGAATTGCCAGACGAAAAATTTCTGCTACGCGCACTGTGGAAGCATTTAATGATCCAATATACAGTTGTTCGATTTTAATGACACGATTCCGGGTATCCAGCAAAATAACCCTTAAATGCTCCTGAAGAAGTGCACTCATCTCATAACGCACCAGTTCCGCTGCATCAGCTGGGGAGGTGATACTGGCGCGTTCCTGCGGTTCCATCATGGCAAGTCGCCGCCCCAGTTCGATGGCTGCCTTAAGTTGAGCAGCTTTGGCGATCCCCACTCCTTTAATGGAACTCAATTCCGCAAAAGAAGCGCGATGCAACCCATGCAAGCCCCCCAGAGTTTTAAGAATTCGCTGCCCCAACTGAACTGCATTTTCTCCTTGCATGCCTACACGCAATAATATAGCCAGTAATTCCGCATTGCTCAGAGCCTGCGATCCCAACTCTGCCAGGCGTTCTCGCGGACGATCCGTCTCCTCAATATCTCGAATTCGATAGGCATGGTTATTTTCTTTTACAGCCATACGTTAAGTATAGCCAAATTCTGTTAAACCCCTTCAGGTAACCATGCTATAATTTCCAAGGAGCAAATCATGACTGTTGACCCAACGTTTCTATCGAATTTTCTCTTAATTTCAGTAGGGTTCACTGCCGCATTCCTCGCTGCCCTCTGGCTGAGTCTGATTTTCTGGGTTTTCAGGGATATTCGACGACGAACCCGGGATACGCTGGTCCATATCCTGGCTGTACTGGTTGTAGCAATTCTATTCCTTCCGGGGATGTTAATTTACTTCATTCTGCGTCCTCCAAGAACACTGGAAGAGGAATTCCAGCAATCACTTGAAGAAGAAGCGCTGTTACAGACCATTGAGGAAAGCCTTTTGTGTCCCGGATGTGGGAGAAAAGTGAAAGAAGACTGGGTTGTATGCCCGGCATGCTATACCCGTTTAAAGAAAACCTGCCACCAGTGTGGGAAAGCCATTGAACTGTCATGGAATTTATGTCCTTACTGTGGGACACCTGCCCCAGGTATGCGTCGAGAAACCCTCTCCATTGACGATGCAATGAGAAACCTCGTCATGGAAACAGAGATAAAATCCTCAACCGAGTCTGTTTCCTCTCCCGAAGATCCAGATCAAGTATAATTTTTATATGTTATCCTTACCCTCCATAGAACCAATTGATTATTTACTGATTGGCCATGTCACTCGAGATCTTACTCCAGAAGGTCCGCGAGTTGGTGGAACTGCCACTTATTCAGGACTCACCGCAAGAGCCCTGGGGTTAAGAGTAGGTGTGGTCACGGCCTGTGATTCTTGCTTTGACGTTCCCCGGTTATCTCAATACACGGTAGTCGGGTTGAACTCCCCAGAAACCACCACATTTGAAAACATTCAAACCCCTCAAGGTCGCATTCAGAAAATTCATCAAAGAGCACCAGGGCTGGGGCTTTCATTAATTCCCGAGACCTGGCGTTCTGCACCCATTGTGCATCTTGGTCCAGTAGCCAATGAAGTGGATCCAGGTCTGGTGAGAGCATTTCCTAACGCTCTCATTGGCCTGACTCCACAGGGATGGCTCAGAGCATGGGACAAAAACGGAAATGTTCAGTTCACTGATTGGCTTGAAGCAGGCTATGTTCTGGAGCAAGCCACCGCAGCGGTGCTCAGCATAGAAGATGTCCGTGGGGATGAATCATACATTGAAGAATTTGCTTCTCACATCCGAATTCTGGCTGTTACAGAAGGTGCTCAAGGGGCGCGAATTTACTGGAACGGCGATGTAAGACGGTTTACCCCGCCCAAGATGAAAGAAATTGATCCTACCGGTGCAGGGGACATTTTTGCCGCGGCTTTCTTTATCCGCCTTTATACCACCAGGGATCCCTGGGAAGCAGGTCGATTCGCCACTCAACTGGCGGCTTACAGTGTGACAAGGCCGGGATTGGATGGCATTCCAACTGCTCAGGAAATTCAACTCTGTCTCACAGAAATTGTTTAAGGTAGAGGGTTATGGCGAGAATTTACACACTGGTCAATCAGAAAGGCGGAGTGGGAAAAACCACCTCTGCCATTAACCTTGGAGCCTATCTGGGATATTATGGACAGCGTGTCCTTCTGATAGACCTTGACCCTCAAGCCAATGCCACCTCTTCTCTGGGCGTGGATAAAAACAGTATTCGTGGGGGCACATATGAAGTATTGATTGGAAAGATGCCCATCACCCCACACATTCTGCATAACCCTCGTTATAAAATTTCGCTGTTGCCCTCGTCTCCAGCGTTAGCCGGCGCAGAGGTGGAACTGGTAGATATCCCCGCTCGGGAACACCGGCTGAAAGAGGTGCTTGCTCCCGCAGTGGATCGATATGATTACATTCTGATTGATTGCCCTCCCTCCCTTGGTCTGTTGACCATAAATGGGTTGGTAGCCGCATCTCACGGGGTGTTGATCCCTGTGCAATGTGAATACCTTGCTCTGGAAGGATTGGGACAACTCACCCAGACCATCCACAGAGTTAAAAATTCTTTGTTCCCTGATTTGCAAATTCGCGGTGTCATCCTGACCATGTTTGATGGGCGCACACGACTGGCTACCGATGTTGTTGCAGAGGTAAGAAAATACTTTCCTGATAAAGTTTTTCAAACAATCATTCCCCGAAGTGTGCGTCTGGCAGAAGCGCCCTCGTTCGGGAAACCCATTTCTGTATATGCACCAGAGTCTCATGCGGCACAAGCCTATCAATCTCTTGCCAAAGAGTTACTGGCTTTAGATGGCATTCACATTCCTGAACTGACATAAGAAAGGTGATCATGGCACGCAAAGGTGGCTTGGGAAAAGGTTTAGGCGCATTAATCCCCGGAGAATCTTCCCAGAATGAAAGCGGGGTGATTTCCCTGCCTGTTGATCAAATCAAACCGAACCCTCGTCAACCACGCACGGAAATAAACGAAGCCAATTTACAAGAACTGGCTGAATCGATTCGAGAGCATGGTGTATTACAGCCGGTTCTGGTCACCACAGAACCCGGAAAGGATGAGTATTACCTTGTGGCGGGAGAAAGACGTTTGCGAGCCGCTAAACTGGCCGGGTTAGAAATGATACCCGCCATCATCCGCCCGGTGAGTGAACAAGAACGCCTTGAACTGGCCCTGATTGAAAACCTGCAGAGAGAAGACCTTTCACCTCTTGAAACAGCAGAAGCCTATCAACAGTTGGTGGAAGAATTCGGCTTGAGGCATGAAGATATTGCTATCCGGGTAGGAAAAAGCCGCGAGGCAGTGAGCAATACTTTGCGGCTTCTTAACCTTTCTGAGGAAGCCAAAAAAGCCTTGCAAAATGGAGAAATAAGCGAAGGGCATGCCCGGGCGTTACTTGGATTACACACCGAAACCGCACAAAACACAGTCCTGAAAGTTATTCGCGAGCAAGGATTAACAGTACGCCAAACGGAAGAATTGGTGCGCAAGATGTCTGGTGAACGCCCACTAAAACAGCACAAGCGCGGTCCATCTCCAGAAATTCAGGAATATGAAGAACAACTTCGCACACGCTTTGGCACAAAGGTCTCCATTCGCCATGGACAAAAAGGCGGCTCGATTGTAATCTACTACTATTCAGAAGAAGAATTTGATCATTTATTAAATCAATTCCTGGGGCATCCATGATTCGCGTTCTGTACCATGCGCAGGTATATTCCTCACCCTATGTCAAAGCCGGCACAGCCATTGCCATTCAAGATGATCGTGTTCTTGCTGTTGGTTCGGACGAGGATTTACTTTTGCTATACGGGAAAACAGCACTTTGTGAGGACATGCAGGGAGCCTGCATTTTCCCAGGGTTGACGGACGCGCATCTTCATTTAGAACAGTATGCACTCTCGCTTCAACGGGTAGATTGTGAAACCCAAACGCTACAGGAATGTCTTCAACGGGTAAAGGCAAGGATAGAAAAGACACCGCCCGGAAAATGGGTACGGGGACATGGGTGGAATCAAAATCTATGGAGCGAAGGCTTCGGAAATAATACTTTACTGGATGCCGTCAGTCCTCAAAATCCAGTTTATCTGACTGCTAAGTCTTTGCATGCTGCCTGGGCAAATTCACAAGCCCTGGTACTCGCCGGTATAGATAAAACCACTTCCGACCCACCCGGAGGAAAAATTCAACGCGATCCACAGGGAAGGCCAACTGGCATCTTGTTTGAATCTGCCATGCAACTGGTAGAACGTGTTCTGCCTGCCCCAACTCCACAGGAAGTTGCCGAAGCCATTCAGGAAGCCCAGAAAAATTTATGGAAAATGGGCATTACCGGTGTACATGATTTTGACCAGTCCCGTTGTTTTTCTGCTCTTCAAATCCTTGACCAGTCAAACACCCTCAAAATACGGGTACTGAAAAGCATTCCGCTAGAAAACCTTCCCGATGCGATCCGGCTGGGGTTACGCAGTGGGTTTGGTTCATCCTACCTGAGAATTGGTTCGGTGAAGTTATTTGCAGATGGTGCACTGGGCCCCCATACTGCAGCAATGTTTCAACCCTACGAAAACGAACCCCAAAACACAGGCATCCTCTTCCTGGATCATGAAGATGTTGTTGAATACGGGAGGGAAGCCGTCCAACATGGGCTCAGTCTTGCGATCCATGCCATTGGAGACCGTGCCAATCATGAAGTTTTGCTTGGATTGGCACAGGTTAGGGCATTCGAGAAAGAACAAAAAATCCTCCCCTTGCGGCATCGAATTGAGCACGTGCAGTGCCTTAATATAGAAGATTTTCCACTATTTGACAGACACCAGATTCTGGCTTCGGTTCAGCCTGTACACGCTATTTCGGATATGGAAATGGCGGATATTTACTGGGGAACAAGAAGCCAGACTTCATATGCCTATAAATCGCTTCAGGATTACGGGGCAAAACTGGTATTTGGATCCGATGCTCCGGTTGAGAGTCCCAATCCATGGCTGGGAGTTTACGCCGCAGTTACCCGCCGAAAATTAAACGGGTTTCCTGGAATTGAGGGCTGGCATCCAGAGCAACGGATTTCCGTACAAGATGCGCTTGCCGGATTTACCATATCCCCTGCTTACGCTGCGGTTCGAGAACAAGAACTGGGAAAACTGGAGAAAGGCTTCCTGGCAGATCTAATTGTTCTTCCTGAGTCTCCGTTGGAAATTCCTCCCGATAAACTGCCTTCACTCCTTCCAGTAGCCACTATGGTGGGGGGAGAATGGGTATGGTGGAGTTAAATCATGAAAAACACCTCGCCGCTTTCCCTTGAATTGCTGGTTCCTAAAATGGGTGATTATCTGGTCGAAAAAGGTTTGATTACCCATGAACAATTGACGCTGGCACTTCAGGAACAAGAAAGGCTCAGGAATCGGCAGGAAAAATCGCCACTTTTAGGGAAAATTCTCGTTCAAAAAGGGTTTATCACCCAGGAAAATTTAGACCGCGCAATTGCGGAACAAATCCTTCAATACCAGAATGCTTTACAAGAAGCCAATCAAAAACTGGAACAACGGGTCAAGGAACGTACGGCTGAATTAGAAAAAGCCCTCGAACAACTCCACTCTTTAAATGAACTAAAATCCAACCTGGTTGCAAATATCTCTCACGAATTACGAACTCCACTCACCCACTTAACCGGTTACCTGGATTTACTTCTTGCTGGCGATTTGGGTCCCTTAAACTCCCAACAACGGGCTGCTCTTGAGGTAATTCAACGTTCCTCAGAACGATTAGCGCAATTGATTGAGGATCTGATTCTCTTCTCAGTGAGTGAAAAGAATCAAATTTATCTGAATATCCGTCCTGTCAACGCCTTTGAATTACTTTCCTCGGTTTATCAGCGGAATTCTCATAAAGCAATTGAACGGCAGGTTCAATTTCATCTTGATCCACCAGACAATGCCTTAATGATTGCCGCTGATCAAGAAAAAGTTTCCTGGGTGTTAATGCAACTGATCGATAATGCCATCAAGTTCACCCCTCCTCTGGGAACGATCTCTCTTTCTACTGAGCGAGATGAAGGTTTCTTGAAAATTCAGGTGTCTGATACCGGCATCGGCATTCCTGCCAATCGTATCGAACAAATCTTTGAGCCTTTTGTACAATTAGATGGAAGTTCCACTCGAAAAGCAGGCGGAACCGGGTTAGGGCTTGCCCTGGCACGCCGAATCATCGAAGCACACGGTTCGGTCATTCATGTCCATTCTGAAGAAAATAAGGGGAGTACATTTTCATTTGCTTTGAGAATAGTCTCTGCATAAGAATGAGTAAGAACTTTAGTGGGGAGTTTATTTAGAAATGGGCACACCGGATCCAACCACACAAGCGGTTGAAATACGTCATCTATACGAAATCAGTCGAATTGTCACTCAAAGCACAGACTGGAATTCGGCATTAGACCAGATTGTCCCCCTTCTACGATCCATTTTCATCTTCGATAACCTTGCGGTATATCTGGCAGATCCATTTCATCATACCCTGGATGTAATGTTTGCAAGAGCAGTTGGGAGAGGACGCTCAGCAGAGGCGGATATCGCATGGGGTGAAAATATCGCCAATCAAATTATGGATCAGCCCGAAATCAAGATTGTAGAACCCGACACCCTGTCCAGAGACAATCGTCTGGCGAGCCCTTATATTTTGGGTATACCACTTCAGGCAGGAGAACGTACACTGGGAGTACTGGTCCTGATCCGTTTTGGGGGACCACCGTTTAACCAGTCTTACATTCAACTTGCTCAATTTATAGCCCAGCAGATCAGTTTACTGGTAGAACGCCAGAACCTCCAAAAAGCCTATGACATTTTGGAGACCCAGAGCAAAGAAAATCGGGTTCAAGAAGATTTTATTTCAACGATTACCCATGAATTGCGAACGCCATTGGGTTTCATTAAAGGGTACACCACGACATTACTTCGGTCAGATACTGAGTGGGACGCGCAAACTCAACAAGAGTTCTTAAGAATTATTGATCAGGAAACGGATCGGTTGCAAGAGTTAATCGAAAACCTTCTGGATTCTGCGCGCCTTCAAAGCGGAACGCTGAAAATGGTATTTCAACCGGTACGGCTGGATTCTCTGGTTCGCTCCACCATTGAACATCTCAAAATGCATCACCCCTCATTTACAGCACATGTTGAGACGGAACCCCATTTTCCTTCCATTGAAGCCGACCCCAAAAGGATTAATCAGGTATTGGAAAACCTGTTTAATAACGCAATCAAATATGCTCCCGGGTCAGATGTTTGGGTTAAAATAAAAGAACAGGATGGAGAGGCAATTCTCACCATAGAAGATCACGGACCTGGAATACCGCAACGTTACCTGCCTTATGTCTTTGAGCGCTTTTTCAGGAATCCGGATACTTCGCCTAACGTTCACGGTACAGGCTTAGGGTTATTTATTTGCAAAAAGATCATCCAGGCACACCACGGGAACATTCAGGTGCACTCCATCCCGGGAAAAGGGACCACCTTTATCATTCGATTGCCCATTTATCAACCGAAAGACGGGGATTTTGGCGAACTTTCGGAGGAGGTCTAAAAATGGCAGCGCCTCATATTCTGGTGGTAGATGATGAGCCAAGATATCAGCATTTGCTCAGGGTGAACCTCGAAGCTGCTGGATATCTGGTGAGTACGGCAAGTAACGGGGAAGAAGCCCTGGAATTTATATCTTCTCGCCAACCCGATCTGGTCATCCTGGATGTCATGATGCCCCATCTGGATGGATTTTCGACCTGCGAGCGAATCCGACAATTTTCAAGCGTTCCCATTATCATGCTCACTGCCAAGGGAGAAGAACAAGATCGCGTGAAGGGCTTAAATGTGGGCGCTGATGATTATGTGGTAAAGCCCTTTTCTGCAACAGAGTTGATTGCGCGGGTTCGAGCAGTTCTCAGACGTGCTCAAACCGCTGACTCTGTGACCCAAAACCGGTATTTCATCCATGGCAATTTGAAAATTGACTTTGCCAGAGCAGAAGTCTGGAAAGATGAGAAACCTGTTTTTCTATCGGCTACAGAATACCGCCTGCTCATCCAGTTTGCTCATAACATGGGTAGGGTGCTTTCACCAGAGGATTTGCTTACTGCTGTCTGGGGAGCACAATATAAAGACGATAAGGAAATTTTATGGGTAAGTATTGCTCGATTGCGGCAAAAACTTGAGGATAACCCTCACAACCCCATCCACATTGTGACACGTTCTGGGCTTGGATATCTCATGCCCCCTATTGAAAAAGAATCTTCTGAAACAGGAAAATAAACATGGTGACACAATACGACGAAAAGGGTAAAATTTTTACACAGGTCATTTCTAAGAAACCTGTACCGGTTATTGTGCAAACCACTCAGCATACCATTCGCGGTACCCTCCATGTACGTCCAAGCGAACGGATTATTGACGAGTTGAATGCTTCCATTCAATTCATCGCGATAACGGAAGCAAACGTTCTCGACCCTCAGGGGAATTTGTTGTATAAAAGCAATTTCCTCACTCTGAATAAAGAACACGTCATCTGGATCATCCCAGATGAGGAGATACAAAGTGCTTAGAGGAAGAATCCATGAATAATCCAGGCGCATCACCACGTCAAGCCGATCTTGCCAAACTGAAAGATTATCTTATTAATGTTGTTTCTCGGGAACTTGAATCCAACCCACCTCCTTCCGGTGAAGACCGCCGGAAAGTAGTTGGTCAACTTTTAATGCAAGCCTACCAGACGACCCGGCTTCAACTTCCTAACAGCGTTCGAGATCAATTATTTCATGATATTCTGGATGATTTACTCGGGTTTGGTCCATTACAACCTCTTCTGGATGACCCGGAAATCTCTGAAATCATGGTAAATGGTCCTAAATTGGTCTATATAGAACGCAAAGGGAAACTGCAAAAGACAAATATCACTTTTGAAAATGATGCGGCAGTCATTCGGCTTATCGAGAAGATAGTTCTACCGTTAGGGCGTCGCATTGATGCAGACAGTCCCACCGTAGACGCCCGCCTCCCGGATGGTTCTCGTGTAAATGCTGTGATTCCGCCTTGTGCTATTGACGGTCCTACAATCACAATTCGCAAGTTTCAAAAAGACAAACTCACCATCCAACAGCTTATCAATTACGGGTCCATCACGGAGAACATGGCAAACTTTATTCGGGCATGTGTCATTGCCCGATTAAACATCATCATCTCTGGCGGAACCGGTTCTGGAAAAACCACCCTGCTGAACATTCTGTCTGGTTTCATTCCAGAAGATGAACGCATTGTTACCATTGAAGACGCCGCAGAATTGAAACTCCAACAGGAACACGTGGTGCGACTGGAAACAAAACCACCAAACTCTGAGGGTAAAAACGCCGTCACCATTCGTGATCTGGTGCGTAATGCCCTGAGAATGCGCCCTGATCGGATTATTGTTGGAGAATGCCGCGGCGGTGAAGCGCTGGATATGTTACAGGCAATGAATACTGGACACGATGGTTCATTGACTACACTCCATGCAAACACTCCTCGCGATGCGCTTTCCCGTCTTGAAACAATGTGTTTGATGTCGGGGATGGAATTGCCCGTTAGAGTAATTCGTGAACAAATTGCCTCTGCCATTGACCTGATCATTCAGGTATCCCGTCTTAAGGACGGAACCCGAAAAGTGGTCTCTATTACTGAAGTTGCGGGAATGGAAGGTGATACCATTGTCATGACCGATATTTTTAAGTTTGAGCAAACCGGTATTTCAGCAGATGGGAAAGTCTTGGGAGAATTGAAGCCCACAGGCATTCGACCTCTCTTTACCCCGCGGCTTGAAGCAGCAGGATTCAAACTTGGTCCTGAAGTGTTTGGCGCTAACCTGGCAGATATCCTTGGCGGGGGTCGGCGCAGATAAAATTCGCTCAAAGGAGAGCAAATGGAAAATCGGCTCATCCTGATTCGTCGAAAGAAATTGGGTGCAATTCTTTATGATAGCCGGCGAGTGTCATGCCGCTCGCTGGAAGAATGCGCCCGTATTCTGGAAATTTCGCCAGAACAATATTCTCAATTTGAACGCGGAGAGGCTTCTCCAACGCTTCCTCAGGTTGAATTGCTCTCCTTATATCTGAATATTCCTGTTGATGTTTTCTGGGACAATAAACCCATTTCGGCAGAAAGGCAAGCGGAAGTTCCGCAAAACATCCACACAGTTCTAAAATTGCGCAATCGAATTATTGCAGCAAGTTTACGTCTTGCCAGACAGGAAAAGGGAATTTCCACCAGCCAGTTAGCCGAAAAAACAGGGATTGAGGAAGAATTATTGTTTTCATATGAAAACGGAAACAGGGAAATTCCTTTGCCAGAACTGGAAACTCTGGCGGAAGTATTGGATGTTCCCATCAGTCAATTTTTGGATGAAAAAGGTCCGATTGCTAAACGGCGTATCCAGCGACAATGGGTAGAACAATTTGAAAAACTTCCGGAGGAAATGCAGCAATTTATTGTGCAACCCGTAAACCGCCCTTATCTGGAACTGGCAATGCGATTATCTGCGCTGGATGCGAACAAGCTACGCTTGATTGCTGAAAGTCTTCTGGAGATTACCTATTGATGGAAAAGCAAAATACACCTGATCAACTCGCTAAAACCGGACAACAACTGTACCGCGCAGGGAAATATCTTGAAGCGGCGGCACAGTTTGAAAGAGCCGCAAAAGCCTACGGAGAAAGCGGTGACATGGTTTTGTCTGCTGAGATGGCGAACAATCAGAGTGTAGCCCTCCTACAAGCCGGTGATGCTCAGGGCGCCCTCAAAGCCTGTGAAGGCACAGAGCAAATTTTCCATCAAGTGGGTGATATTGAACGAGAAGGGATTGCCATAGCGAATTACGCAGCGGCACTGGAAGGGTTGAATCGACTTGAAGAAGCCCTGCACCATTATCAACGCGCTGCTGCTTTGTTTAAACAAATCAATCACTCTGAGATGCGCGCAGTAACGCTCAAAGCCATATCTTCTTTACAGATTCGAACCAACCGGCAACTTGAAGCCCTGGCAAGTATGGATGCCGCCCTCGAAGAACAAAAGCAACTTACGTTGAAGGAACGTTTGCTCAAAAGGCTCCTTGATTTACCTTTCAAGATGATAGGGAAAAAGTGAATTTGTTCCAATCTCAGCATCAACTTCGCCCCGTAGCCCTTCAGGATAAACCACATTTACAGGCATTTCTAAAAAAAACCATCTATCTCCACCAGCACCTTGACTGGAGAAACCCACTGGATTGGGTGGGATGGCAACCCTTCTGGCTCGCAGAAAAAGATGATCAATTGATTGGGCTACTCGCCACTCCGGCTGACCCTCCCATGGCGGCATGGATCCGCATCTTTGCCGCTGATCTTTTTACTTCTCCTACCCGCATCATGACTGAACTGCTGGGAAAAAACCTGGAATGGCACCACGAAAACAGCCATGTACCGTTTTTAGCCTCTTTGGGACTCAGTGAATGGTTCGCCCACATCCTCCATGATTTGAGGTTTATCCATTATCAGGATGTGGTGATGATGATATATGATCATAATTTTGTGGTTTATGAACCTTCTCGCGAATCTTATGCAATTCACCGAGAGATGCAACTTGAAGACTTGCCTGCGGTTACAGCGGTAGATAACGCCGCTTTTGAACCTTTGTGGCAATTAAGCCAGACAGATCTGTATTACGCATTTCAGAAATCCACTTATAAGACCGTCCTGGAAATAGAAGGGAAAATTGTCGCTTACCAGATGAGCACAGAAAGTGAATACAAAGCCCACCTGGCGCGTCTGGCAGTCCTTCCAGAAATGCAAAACCGTGGATTAGGTTCACAAATGGTGCGCAGTTTACTTCATCATTTTATTGTTCAAAAGGGACTAAAAAATGTGACCCTGAATACACAAAGCACCAATACCACCTCTTTACATGTATACCAACATTGTGGGTTTCGGTTAACAGGTGAACAGTATCCGGTTTTCATCTTGCCGCTATAATCCATTCCAGGCAAAAAGCAAAATAAGAATCTGAAAATCCATGAACTTGCCATCCTTAAAAAGGCAGTGTATAATTTGGAGCGTCAGCGCCTGTAGTGAAGTGGATATCACGTCACCCTCCGGAGGTGGAAGCCCGAGTTCGAGTCTCGGCAGGCGCGCCTCTTTTTTTAATCAAAATCCTCTAAAGTTTTTACACTTTCTTGATACCGTTCTAATCCCCCTCTTATAAATATTTGTTATCTTATCTATCAAGACAAAACCAGTCTCGAAATAAATTGGGAGGTTAATTTATGATCGCTTTTGGTGGTGGGTACCTTATCTACCTGCTTTTCAGTTTACCAGCCTTACTATTGGGGTTCTGGGCTCAATTCAAAGTACAGTCAGCATTTAATGAGTACTCCAAAAAACGGAACGCTTCCGGTATGACTGGAGCAGAGATTGCACGACGCATTCTAAACATGAATGGGTTGTCGAATGTTCGTGTAGAAGCCGTTGACGGCTTCTTAAGCGACCACTATGACCCTGTGGCGCGTGTTCTTCGACTCAGTCCTGAGGTTTACCACAGCAACAGCATTGCCGCCGCCGGAATTGCCGCACATGAAGCGGGACACGCTATTCAACACCATGAGGGGTATTTCCCTCTCCAAATCCGTTCGGCAATCGTTCCAACGGTACAGATTGGCTCCTGGCTTGGTCCGATTATCTTCATGCTGGGTTTCTTCTTCATGGGAACTACAGTTGCATGGATTGGGCTGGGATTATTTGCGGCGACAGCAGTGTTCGCCTTGATCACCCTTCCGGTTGAATTCGATGCAAGTCGGAGAGCAAAAGCCGTTTTAGCCGATGGCGGGTTGGTCTATTATGGAGAAATGGAAGGTGTCAATAAGGTGCTGGATGCTGCAGCATTGACCTATGTAGCGGCAGCCGTTCAAGCCATCTCGACGGTGTTATACTACGTGTTCTTGCTTTCAGGAAGACAGAGGGAATAAAAAATCAGTCAATGAGTTACAGACAGGTTGCTTGGAAGACAGGTAACCTGTTTTTTTTACTTTCAGGATGTGATAATTTACACAACCTTTGTTAATTAGAGTAAAATGGGAATAAATTCCCTGTAGAGGTGTTCATGAACGAGAAAACCATTCCTGATATTGTGATTGGGCGCCTGCCACGTTACTTGCAAGCCCTTGAGCATATGCTTCAACAAGGTTGCACCGTCACCTCTTCAAAAGAATTGGGCGAAAAAATTGGCATTTCAGCAGCCCAAATTCGAAAAGACCTTTCTCAATATGGAGAATTTGGCAAACAAGGCAAAGGTTACTCTGTTCCATTTCTTGTTCATAAACTACAACAAATTCTAAAAGTCGATCGGATTTGGGACATGGCTTTGATCGGCGCAGGTAATTTAGGAAAAGCCATCGCATATTATCAAGGGTTCATTGATCATGGCTTTCGAGTAGCACTGATTTTCGACTCTGACCCACAAAAAGTTGGACAGGTGATTAATGAGATTCCGGTGCTGCACACTTCAATGATGATTGAAACGATTCAAACCCACCAAATTAAAATCGCCATGCTAACCGTACCGGCTCAAGTTGCCCAAAGCGTAACCAATCAACTCATTCAGGCTGGCGTCAAAGCCATTTTGAACTATGCCCCCATTACATTGACTGTCCCTGATGATGTCCATGTGCAATATATAGACCCAATTATTCACTTACAAAGAATGACTTATTATCTGGATTAAACCATCCAGGGCTGGCACAGTCTCGCCAGCCCTGTTGCTTGCTTAAGCCAGAAATTTCAGGTTTGTAAAAGGCTCCGCGAAAGCGCTTCGCGCATCGAAAATGCCCGCGCTGCACCTTCTGCGGTGCAGGTAGTAGGATTATCCACCAGGTAGGCTGGGATACCCAGGGCTTTTGTCAAATATCGATCAATCCCCTTGAGAAGCGCTCCACCCCCGCACAACGCTACTCCTCGGTCAATGATATCTGCAATCAATTCAGGTGGCGTTTTCTCTAATACTCGCCTGGCACAACCCACTACTTCCTGTAAGGGCTCTTGTAAGGCTTCCACAATATCATCAGTGGTAAGGGAAACGGGTTTGGGAAGCCCACTGACCTGATCCTGCCCCTGCACTTCCATCGTTTGCTGTTGCTCTTGTGGAATCGCCGCGCCAAGGCGAATCTTCAACTGTTCAGCAGTAGGCTGGCCAATCAACACCCCATACTTTTTGCGCACATATGCGATAATGGCTTCATCCATGCGAATCCCGCCTGTGCGTAAAGTTTCTCCACGCACTATATCGTACATTGCCAGAACTGCTGCCTGAATAGTACCACCTCCAATGGATAAAACCATATTCCCTGAAGGCGTACCAATGGGTAAATCCACACCTAAAGCGGCAGCAATGGGTTGCGGGATAAGATAAACTTCTCGCCCTGCCCCAAGTCCCGCTTCATGAACAGCACGGCTTTCCACGCTCGTCACCCCATAAGGTACAGTGAGCATGATTCGCGGGGGAAACAACTGCATGGGACCGGAGACTTTTCGCACCAGAAATTTCAGGAATTTTTCGGTTTTTTCATACTCGGCGATTACGCCGTGCTGAAGAGGCCAAACCACTTCAATGGCATCGGAGACCCTGCCATACATGTCCCGGGCTGCTCTGCCAGACTCTACCATTTTCTGTTCGGCTACCACCACAGCAACTACCGTGGGCTCATTGATTAAAATTTGATTACCTTCGACAATGATAGTGTTCGTTGTCCCCAAATCAATGCCCAATTCACGCGTGAATAATGCCATGACATTCCCCTGACTGGATGTTTAGTGATGACGGCGGTATCTGCGCACCGCTTCAATGCGCAAGTTGGAACGACGTAAGGCAGCCTGGATATTCAGGTACTCATCGGTGTCTTGAGGAACGCCTTGTTTAAGTAAATTTTCCGCCCTCCGCCGCGCTTCTTCTGCCCGCTGAAGATTAATTTCTTCTACGTTTTCAGCCGCATCAGCAAGAATGGTTACCTGATCTGGCTGTACTTCAGCAAAGCCCCCCGCTACAGTAAAATAATGCTCTTCCCCGTTCTTTTTGACATGAACAATACCATATTGCAGGGTCGTTAATACGGGGGAATGGTTAGGCAGAATGCCCATCTGCCCACCTCCCCCCGGAAGGATAACCATATCCACGTCTTCTGAAAATACAACCCGATCCTGCGAAACGATTTCACAGCGGATTGGCATAATTCTCTCCTAACTCTGTAATTCTCGAGCGCGTGCTACAGCGTCATCAATGGTACCCACCATGTAAAATGCCTGTTCAGGCAAATCGTCATGCTTGCCATCAAGGATTTCCCGGAAACCTCTGACAGTTTCTTTCAGCGGCACGTACACTCCAGGCCGCCCGGTGAACTGTTCAGCCACAAACATAGGCTGGCTGAAGAAACGCTCGATCTTTCGGGCGCGTGAGACAATTAATTTGTCATCTTCACTCAGTTCATCAAAACCCAGAATGGCGATGATATCCTGTAAGTCCTTGTATCGTTGAAGAACCCGCTGAACTTCCCGAGCCGTACGATAATGTTCTTCACCAACAATCAGGGGATCCAGAATTCGTGAGGTAGAGACCAGAGGATCCACAGCCGGGAAAATGCCCTTTTCCACAATGGCACGATCCAGTGCAATGGTGGCATCCAGATGGGCAAACGTCGCTACTGGGGCAGGATCTGAGTAGTCATCTGCCGGTACATACACTGCCTGCATGGAAGTAATCGAACCATGGTGAGTGGAAGTGATGCGCTCCTGTAATTCGCCCATCTCTGTTGCAAGCGTGGGTTGATACCCTACTGCCGAAGGCATGCGCCCCAGTAATGCTGAAACTTCCGAGCCGGACATGGTAAAGCGGAAGATATTGTCAATAAACAACAGAACATCCCGTCCCTGATCACGGAAATACTCTGCCATTGCCAGCGCTGTCAAGGCAACCCGCAAACGAACACCACTGGGCTCGTTCATTTGACCAAAAACCATTACTGTATCCTTCATAACCCCCGATTCGAGCATCTCGCGGTATAACTGCGTCCCTTCACGAGTGCGTTCACCCACACCGGCAAAGACGGAATTTCCTTTATGGACGGTGGCAATAGAACGAATCAGTTCCATAATGATAACTGTTTTTCCGGTTCCCGCACCACCAAAAATACCTGTCTTCCCACCTTTGGTAAACGGAGCAATGAGATCAATTACCTTCAACCCCGTTTCAAATACCTCTACACGAGTAGACTGGTCTTCAAACTTAGGGGCTGCACGATGAATCGGATACTGGATTTCGCTTTCCACCGGTCCTTTTCCATCAATGGGTTTTCCAGTGACATTGAAGATACGCCCCA
>OGCI01001492.1_pt1 | contig 19199 bp, 20 predicted proteins | sample 1570021 | NCBI WGS metagenome assembly OGCI01 (sample SAMN06264664, study PRJEB24512) | hot springs metagenome | isolation source: Hot spring water | place: South Africa: Tshipise | collected 2015-06-21 | reverse complement strand
CAATTTATCATGGTATATTCTTCGGCAAGGATGGGTAGTACGAATCCCTCTATAGGAAGGTCGGTTGGGAGCATTGATATTGGCAAAATGATTCTTATCCCACAATCGTAGGAAGATTTCGAGATTTTCCCTGATGAAAAGACTCAAGGGATCGAAATAGAAGGGATCTTTGATACTATCCACCGAGAGGGCCAACGCCGGTTTGCCCATTAGAACCGCTTGCCTTGCCGCCGCAGCGGTTCCCGAATAGATAAGATCGGTTCCCAAGTTGGGACCTAGGTTGATTCCCGAAATCACGATATCTGGTGGGGGTATCTTACCGCTCAACAAACCAACGATGACACAATCGGCAGGGGAGCCACTGCAGGAGAACACCCCATCCTCCATTTTCTTCAGTTGTATAGGCCCCTTCAATGTAATTCGATGGGAAGTTCCACTCCGCTCGCCATCGGGCGCTACCACAAATACCGTATGATGGGTCCCGAGTATATTCCTTAAGCTCTGCAATCCTGGGCTCTTAATACCGTCGTCGTTGGTCAATAAGATGTTCATAGAGTTTACAGAATCTGGGCTCCCGAGGAAGGGGTACAGAGAAAGGATACGGCTTTGAATCCAAAGATCCGCTCATACTCCTCCAGATGCTTTTTAAACTCCTCTAAGGCATGTTCATAGAGTAAAGTAATAATACAACCACCGAAACCCGATCCGATCAACTTGGATCCCAGCACTCCTTCGGTTTCCAACGAACGCTTTACCAACCAGTCGATTTCTGGACAGGATACTTCGAAAAGGTCCCGCAGACTCTCATGGGAACGGTTCAGCAATTTGCTCAATCCTAGAAGATTCCCATTTCTCCGAAGGATTTCTTCCGCTTCCTTCACGCGATAGTTTTCTTCCACTATATGAAGGCATCTTCTTCGAATACTTTCCGGGATCAAGCCCATGCTTTCCCGAATATCCCGCGGGGAAAAGTCCCGTAAACTAGCGCCTGGCTTTTTTCGTTGTAGTAATTCCAAACATTTCTCACAATCCTCCCACCGTTGGGATAGTTCTTCTTCCACTACCGATCGAGGAACCTGAGAATTGGTAATGAGAAACTTCACGTTCCCCATGGGAATGGGAACATACTTCCATTCGAGAAACTTTGTGTCTAGTATGATCCCTTGTTTTTCTTTACCCAGAAGCGAAGCGACAATCTGTACATATCCACATTTCTTTTCTAGAAAAGTGCTTTCCGCATAATGAATGAAATCGATCAGTCTTCGGTCCGTCACGGAAAAGTGGAATAAATGCTGCAATCCTACCGCCATTGCGGTCGCCATAGCGGTAGAAGCACCCAATCCGATCCCAGAAGGGATATCTCCCGAAATGGTTACATTCAGCCCCTTGATACCAGAAAAGCCTGCTTCAAGGAATGCTTGGATGACCCCTTTCAAGTAGTTGGCCCAACGATCCTCTTTTTTATACTTTAAATTGATCAAACTGGTACGTTTGCGTTCACCCAAATCCAGCGCATAGAAACGAAGGGAACTATCCTTTCGAGTAGAGATAGCCATGGTAATGGTTCGATCCATGGCGAAAGGCAAGGCAAATCCTCCGGTAGATTCCGTGTGCTCTCCCAAGAGGGTCACTACTCCCGGAGCCTTTGCGATAATATTCGGTGGGTTGCCGTATTCGTCGGAGTGTACAGAAACAAGGTCTTTCATGTATACACAACCCCCTACTATCTATAAAAATAGAATAGTACTATATTAAAGGAAATTCTAAAACAATTCAATGAAAATGTAGGTTCTATGAAGACGGTTCTAACAGTGTTGTCCGGCATTCTGCTTCCGTTAGCCCTTCCCAACGACTACTTTCTCCATGGAAACCCCTGGATCGGAACCTTCTGTTTAGTTCCTTTATTTTTCGCCCTATACCAAACAGAATCTTTGGGTAAAGGGATGCGCCTTTCTGCCCTATTTGGGGGGATTTCCACCTTTCTCTCCAACTACTGGCTCATGTTTTTCAAAGATTACGCGTTTCTAACCATCGGTTCCGTTACATTGGCGTACTGTGGAGTCTATGCAGTGTGGGGTGGTTTCTTTTGGCGTTTCTCTAGACCCCATCCCTACCGCCCATTCTATATGGCAGCAGTTTGGACTCTATTCGAGTTTTTTAAATCCATTGGATACCTTGCCTACCCATGGGGACTTATCGTGTATCCCTTCAATGAATTGCTTCCCCTCCTGCAAATTGCCGATTTGGGGGGTATCTGGCTCCTTTCGTTCCTCTTTTCCTTGGGAAACGCCTTCGTTGCCGAACTTGTGTCAAGTAATATCGTTCGGCCTTCAATGGAGGATCTCCGGTCCGGAGTCTTTCTAGGTGCCACTATCCTTTTATTCCTTGGGTATGGATACTATCGTATGGGGACTTCCATACCCGAGACATCCCGGTTGAGGGTAGTGTTGGTCCAACAGAACATGGATCCATGGGAAATGGGAAAAGAGACAGAAAACCTTCGGATCCTAATGAAGCTCTCCCGAAAAGGGATCCAACAGTTAGAAGGGAACACAAACCTTGTAGTATGGAGTGAATCGAGCCTTCCCCGACCCCTGCAGGAGAACCACCCATTCTACCAGCGAGTACCCCCGGAAGAACCCTTCCTGCAGTTCTTGAAACAGTGGAATGCGTATTTTCTCATTGGGAACCCTGTAGTCCGACGGACGCAGGATCGAAGAGAAGTCCAGAACGGTGTCGTCCTTCTAGATAGCGCTGGAACGATTCTGGACACCTATGGGAAACGCCACCCTGTTCCCATGGCCGAACACATACCTTTCTATGAAGTACCCATCGTGCAAGCTTTCTTCAAGAAGGTGATTGGGCTAGGAGGAATCTGGGCTCTGGGAGATAGAGATACGATCTTCCGGATTACCAGTACAGAGGGAAAGGAGATCCGATTCGGGGCGCCTATTTGTTTCGAAGATGCCTTTCCCTACCTCTGTCGACGATTCATTCTAGCCGGTGCAGATCTATTAATCAACGTTACCAACGACGCTTGGTCCCGAAGAATGTCTGCTCAGGTACAACATTTCGTGGTTGCTCGATTTCGATCCATTGAAATGAAACGGATCTTGATTCGAGCTACCAATGGAGGGGTTACGTGCGTGATAGGCCCCTTTGGAGAAGAAATCGCTTCTTTACCGATGTTCCAGAGCGAAGTCCTTCCCCTAGAGGTGCCCATACGAAAAGAGAGTACCTACACTTTCTATACCCTGTGGGGAGACTGGTTCCCCCTTCTCTTGTTTGCCCTGCTTTTAACCACGCTTCTCGGGAAAAACGACGTTACTCGAAAGAAGAATCCTTTGGGAGAATGATCAATCCTTGATATTATACTTCTTCTTGAAACGATCTACCCGGCCCGCGGTATCTACCAATTTCTGTTTACCGGTGAAAAAGGGATGACATTGCGAACAGATTTCCACCCTTAAATCCCCCACAGTGGTGCGGGTTTCGATTACGTTTCCACAGGCACAAGTTATTTTTGCAGGCACATACTTCGGATGAATATCCGGTTTCATGATCACCTCACTGCTCATTCTATGATTTCACTACATATCCGTTACGGTCGAGGTATTCATCGATCGCAGGAATGCCTCATTATTCTTGGTTTTCTTCATCCTGTCAATCAGGAGCTCTATGATCTCTACATCGTCCATCGGGTTGATTACTTTTCGAAGGATCCACATTTTGTTCAGTTCTTCCTCTGTCAAGAGAAGTTCTTCCTTCCGGGTACCCGATTTCTTGATATTGATCGCAGGGAACAATCTTCGGTCCGCTAGACGGCGATCCAAAATCACTTCCATATTGCCCGTTCCCTTAAACTCTTCGAAGATCACTTCATCCATCCGGCTTCCGGTTTCGATAAGGGCTGTAGCGACGATGGTAAGACTCCCCCCACCCTCTATGTTTCGGGCGGCTCCAAAGAACCGTTTGGGTTTATGGAGGGCATTAGAGTCCACACCACCAGAGAGGATCTTTCCCGAGGTGGGGACCGTCTGGTTATAAGCGCGGGCCAACCTCGTGATAGAGTCCAGAAGAATTACCACGTCCCGCCTGTGCTCTACCAGCCTCTTTGCTTTCTCAAGAACCATCTCGGCTACCTGCACATGCCGAGAGGCTTGTTCGTCGAAGGTGGAAGAAATTACCTCCGCCTTCACGTTTCGCTGCATGTCAGTAACCTCTTCCGGCCGTTCATCTATCAGTAACACGATCAGATACACCTCGGGATGGTTCAAGGTAATGGCGTTTGCGATCTTCTGGAGCAGGATCGTTTTCCCTGTACGGGGAGGAGATACGATCAAGCCTCGTTGCCCTTTTCCAATGGGGCAAAAAAGGTTGATCATCCGGGTGGAAATATCCCCATCAGGAGTTTCCAGGTTGAGTCGTACATTGGGATACAGAGGGGTCAAGTTGTCGAAAGGAATCCGTTGTTGGGCTACGGCTGGGTCATCGAAGTTCACAGTTTCCACCCGTAGCATGGCAAAGAACCGTTCTCCTTCCTTAGGGGGTCGGATCTGCCCATACACCGTATCACCCGTTTTTAGGTTGAACAACCGGATCTGCGAGGGGGAGATGTAAATATCGTCGGGTCCCGGTAGATAACTATTCTGAGGAGACCGGAGGAACCCATACCCGTCGGGAAGGATTTCCAAACTTCCATACGCATAGATAGCTCCGCTCCGTTCTGTATGAGCTTTCAGAATCGAAAAAATCACTTCCTGTTTTTTCAAGGAAAGAAGGTTTTCCTGCGGTACTCCCAAATTGGAGGCCAACTCCCGCAGGTCTTTCATGCTCATGGTAGTTAAGTCATTGATACTGAGGACAGGCGCCCCACTTTCAACCGTACTATTCGTCTGGTGTTCCCGGTTGTTATTGTTCTCCCCGCTTCTATGGGAATGCTTCTTTCGATCGAAAAATCTTCCCTTTCGATTTACCTCTTCACCTTCGCCAACGGCAGACTCAGCCGTTCCTATACTGGCAGGTATGGAGGAGATTTCCTTATCGTATTCATTCACCGGATTTATCGTTTCTTGTAGTTCGACCGTTCCCGTATTTGTGGTTTCCCAATTCTCCTTATCGGGAGTCTCCTTCATCGATTCCTTTATTAACTCTACCCGTATCTTTTTCTTTTTATTGTGTTCTTTCCGGGCCAGTAAAAGAGTTTTTGCTGGATCATTTTCTTGCTTTTCCTCAGGAGGTACTTCCTCACCTACCATTCTCTGATCATTCTCCAGATTGTTCTGCGGTTGGGATTCCAGGTTGGAAGGAAAGGATTTCTGTTCTTCACCGTTGTCGTTCGAGCTCGAACTTAGATCCAACTCATTTTGCCCTTGCTGCGTTGGGGAAGGTATAATCGTCCCATTGTCTCCATTGGTGGGATTCCGTTTTTTACGGAAAATTGCCATGTATTTCTCCGATTAGATTAGGATTTATGTAATATTAGATGCATGAAGCATTGTCCGATTGAATGATCAAAATAGGCCTATATCGGAAAAAACTGTTCTATTCAAATATAGGCATTCAAACGTTCAATGTCAATATCGAACTCCTTGCATACACAGCTCTCAAGAAGTAGTAGGGAAAGCAAGGCTGTTTTCTTACGAATTTCTTGCCTTGTCCCCGTAAACTGGATCCTTTCCACTCGCAGGTAACCGTTAGACCCTGAAAGAGCAATGTATACAGTACCTACGGGCTTTTCTGTCGTGCCCCCCGTTGGCCCCGCAATTCCCGATACTCCGATACCCCATTGGGTGTTCCCCATTCCCATTGCCTGTTGAGCCATGAGGGTAACTGTTTCTCTGGAAACAGCCCCGCTTTCCAAGAGCACCCGCTCGGGTACGCCAAGAAGATGTACTTTTGCCTCGTTGCTATAGGTGATTACCCCTCCCCAGTAGACCTTTGAACTTCCAGGAATATCGGTAAGAAGGGCACCAATCAAGCCGCCCGTGCAGGATTCCGCAGTACTGACCATCTCCTTCCTTTCGATCAGTCGTTTCACCAGATTCTCAATCCAGGGTACATTCCCGAAACGAAGAATTGCCCTAGGAAACTCTCGGTGAAGTTCAGGAAGAAGGTCTCCAGGATCCACTCCTTCCGATCCCTCTTTCCGAATGAATACAGTTCTATCTGCGTAGATCCGGTACTGTGGTTCTGGGAGTTTCCGTTCCTTAAAGAACTCTACAATCCTTTGGGGTGTTAGGAGAATTGAGGTAAACTCAGACATTCTGTATCATCTTCTTCAATTCCTGAAGAGGTAGTGAAAAAATATCAATTCTATCACTTCGTTTGATCATCTCGCATTTTCCTTCGAAGGTCACGCCATCGGCAATCTTTAGTTTGGCCGTGCGAACATTCCCATAGATCTTGCCCGAAGAAAGCATTTCCACCTTTTCAGAAGCTTCGATATTCCCGTACACAACTCCCCCAATGATGATAGAGTTGGCCTTAATTTCTGCCCGCACCACCGCACCCTCTTCGATGAAGAGGAATCCCGAAGATTCGATGGAGCCTTCGAATTTTCCCTGTATCCGTACTGAATGATCGAACTTTAAGATCCCTTTCAGAACCGTATTCTTCCCCAATTTAGAGCGCACAGGATTCTGTTCGGATTCGTAGAAGGGTGCTGCCATGGATCGAAACTCTCCCCTAACTAAAAGTAGATCTATTTTGTTTTCATAACGAAAACGCCATCCCAGTCCTCGGGAGGGGGATTCTGAAGGTAAAATTTACATCGGTCAATGTATACCTTTGAAGGGCCATCCTCTGGATCAATTGCCAATGCCTCCTCGAACGCATGAAGCGCTTTGGCAAAATCCATCATCTTATAGTACCTTCGACCTTCGGCAAATTTTTCCAACACTTTCTGCTTTGCCTCGGTAATCAAAAGCACCTCCCATCTACCCTTTCCCAGATCCCTTGAATGCATCGAACTGCCGCTGGTACCGTTCTTCTAACTCTTTCAACGAAACTTCCTGTTTCCGAAGATCATTTTCATGACCTTGCAACTCGCGGATCCGCATGTCCAGCTCTTCGAACTTGGTTTGGAACTGGGCACACTTCTCCTTGATTTTAAGCAGTAGTTTACCTATCTGTTCTCGATCTTCCAGATCGATCGTTTCCAGTTCCCTAAGCAACCCCTCTATTGGGCGACGAAGCTCTTCGACAGCTGCTCCCAACAAATGATTCACTGACTCTAGCAGGGCTATCCGCCTTTCTCTCTGCAGCATTTGATCGGTAAAATCCTTATGCCTCAACACCGCTTTGATTCTGGCCAAGACTTCGGAAAAATTGAAAGGTTTGGTGATATAGTCTTCCACTCCCAGTTCAAACCCCTCGATCTTATCTTTCACATCATCCATCGCAGAAAACATGATGATAGGGATAGACCGAAACTCTCTGAACTCTTCGTGCTGTTTCAAGATACGGGTAACTTCCCAACCGGAAATCTTCGGCATGATGTTATCCAAGATGATTACATCCGGTTTAAAGGATCGCACTTTCTCTAATGCTTCTTCCCCATCCTCTGCCTTCTCTACTTGAAAACCCAGTTTGGAGAGCATAACGTCGAAAAAATCTAGATTGATCTGTTCATCGTCTACGATTAATATCTTTGACTTTGCCTTCATTTCCTTCGCCTTACCATTCTTTTTGTTGAAAGTACAACACCTGTCCCCAACAGTATCACGGATACCCCTATACAGAGAAAGGCAAACCAATCACCCCATTTAGTATACAGGGTTTGTGTTCCTGTGTAAACCGGAACCTTACCGATCAAAAAACCTTCCGTGTAGGGTTCCAGTATTTGCAAGATCTTTCCATTGGGATCAATCACACAAGTCATTCCTCCATTGGAACACCGTACCACACTTCGCCGGTTCTCCACTGCCCGGAATACCGCTTTGCTCATGTGTTGCATCGCTGCTGCCACATGTCCAGACCAGGAATCATTGGTGAGATTGATGATCACCTCCGCTCCCCTTAAAATAAACTCCCGACTGATATACCCAAAAGAATCTTCGAAGCAAATAGGGGTAGAGAAAGAAACTCCTGCAGCTCGAAATACGGTAAACTCCTTTCCAGGTTCCCAAAAATGTGTATCTGCTTCTTTCAGTTTCTTGTAAAACCAAGGAAAAGTACGCTCATAGGGGAAGTATTCCGTAAAGGGAACCAGATGAGTTTTTCGGTAAATGGATTGTATCTTTCCTTGATCGAACAATACAGCCGCATTGTAATCGACTCGACGCAAATTTCCAAAACGATCCTTTTCCAATCGACCGTCGTCATTACCGAACACGAAGGGTACAGTTTGCTGAGAAAGATAGGTCCTAAGTTCTTGCACAATATCGTAGACATCGGGATCTTCTCGGTACCGTGTGTGCCAATCGATCCCTGGTACAAAGGCGGTTTCGGACCATACGACCAACTCTGGTCCTTCCTTCAAGGCTTCGTTACTCAACCGAATCAAGCGTTCCAGGTTCTGTCGGTACGCCCATACTCCCCCCTTCCATGGATCGATGTTATGCTGGATCAACGCAATCTTCCACTCCCGCGTTGAGGAATAATCGATCCTATGGATCAACCCGTACACCAGCGTCCCTAGCAGCAGAATACCGTATCCAACGCTTTCCTTCCAATGGTTCTTTAGGAAGAGAAAAAATTTACTTCCTTTCCAGCCCGCTTCCTGAAACGCAGCCGCTAAAAAGGCCGAAGGGAATACCACCAACAAGGATACTCCCCACACGCCCGTTAAGGAAGCAATCTGAATAACTGGAAGATACAGGTACTGTGAATACCCCATGATTCCATAGGAGTACCCTAAAAATCCCTTGGTACGAAGATACTCATAGGATATCCAGACTAGGACTTGCACTAGGTAGCCATACTTGGGAAATAACCAGACTGACAAACGCAAAAACGGGAAAGTCAACATCAGGTAGGTAAAGTAGATCATGGGAACGATAAAAATCGCCAATGGGTGAAAGGTAGCTAACCAAAAATTGAACAGGGCATAACAGATAAAACCGTAGAACGCCCCATAAATGGGGGAACGAATCCAGGAAGCTTTTGAAGCTACGTAGAAGGCTGGAATGAGGGAAACATACCCTAGAAACCCAATACCCCAGCGAGATACATATCCAGGGAAGGATAGAGAAAAAAGAAGGGCTGACAGGATCAATAATAAGAAGTCAAAAAGGATATGTTTAAGTTTTGCTGAGGTAGGTAAAGGAACATCAACCTCCGCGGATAGAGCTCTGGATGCCAATCTGCTACCTCAAGGACCAGGTACTTTCTTTCAATTCCTTTCCTGGGCGGAACACCGCTACCCCATGATCTTGCACACGGACGGTTTCTCCCGTTTTAGGATTGCGAGCTTTTTCCCTTCCCTTGCGGGTACGAATTTCAAATGTTCCGAAGCCCCTGAGTTCCACCACGCGGTCTTCGATAAGGGCTTTTTTAACAGCTTCAAAGAACGAGTCGATGACGAAATGGATATCCTTCTTGTTCAACCCAGATTTCAAGGCGATTGATTCTACTATCTCTGCCTTGGTAAGCTTTTTTTTCGTCACTTCAACTCCTTTCTTACTAGCCCCTCTCTGTCCGGAGTTGCACGGTTAATGGTTCATGCTTCCAGGGACTTCAATTTTTCGATCAACCGAGATTTCTTTCGTGCCGCAGTCCGCCTATGAATGATATTCTTCCTTGCTGCAGTATCTAATAATTTTTGGCAAACCCTGTATACCTCGACTGCTTTTTCTTTATTCTTCTCTTCGATCAGTTCTAGAAACTTTCGAATCTCAGATCGGATTCTACTTTTTACCATCCTGTTTCTTAAACGACGGGCTTCGCTTTTCCGTTGACTCTTTTCTGCAGAACCTTTTGCTGCCAAGCTGGCTTCCTCCCTCAAAATAAGCTCTTGAACATTTTGGACGTTAACAGATAACTGTTTGTATGTCAATAGTTAAAAAAAATCCACTCCTTCTTCCAGAGTGGATCCACCAAACGCAAAACCTGCCAAGTTACTTAAAGTCCCGGGGTCTGCGTTCCTGTCGATGACATTTCTCGCACTCGGCCATATTTCGTACCTTACCACTGGAGAAGATAGTTTTCATCTTGATTTCTCCACCGCAGGGGCAATAGAACCGTTGGGTAAGGGATGCAGTACGAGCGTTTTTACTAATCTGACCCATTCGATCATACCTCCATCAGAATGACTGAATAAAAAATACCGGTTTTCTAGTCCCTCTGTCAACTCACCTATGCCGCAGTGCGTCTATTCTGTATGATACTCTAGTAAGGTGTGCACAGGCAGAGTCCCCAATTTTTCCCGGAATCTTAAAAAGGGCAATCCAACTACGGAGACCACTCCTACAACCCGGGAACCAGCTTCTTCAATGAGCGAAATGGCAGCTTTTAAGGTGCCTCCCGTTGCAATAAGATCATCTACCAGTACTATCCGAAACTCGGGTCGAACATCCTCTCTATGTACTTCGATCGTATCTGTTCCATACTCCAGATTGAAGGTTTTCGAAATTGTTTTTCCAGGCAGTTTTCCTTTCTTCCGAACAAGGATCAAGGGGATCCCCAACTGTTGGGCCAACGGTGCGGCAAACAGGAACCCTCTTGCTTCGATTGCCGCTAGGGCATTCCCCTCTAAGCGTATCACTTGTTCCTTTAAAGCCTGCAGACATTCTTGGTACACCGAAGGATTCATCAAAATTCCTGTAAGATCGTAGAATAGAATACCCGGTTTTGGAAAATCGGGTACTTTTCGAATCGCCCGGTCCAATCGCTCCTGGATAGTTCCTCTCTTCGTTTCCATGAACCAAACCTCGTCGTTTCCTAAGTATTATTCCAACAGTCCTTGAAGCCAGGTTTCCACTATTTTATCCCTGGTATCTTCCTTTACAATTAAGGATGGACGAACCAATTCCAATTCCGAATCCTGTACCATTCTCCGGAGGGCCTCGATCCCTGCTGAGGAGGTAGAAAACAAAGCTCCTTTCCGACCTGCAAAATTTACTCCTTGAAAAGAGCGATACAGTTCTTTGTAGGAACTATTCGGTAGAGAGATGCCGTCTTCAGCTCCGAAGAGCATAAAATCCACCGGGGTTAAATCAGGTATCCTCACCTGCGCTGCGAGTTTCATCGTGATCTTACAGCCCCATTGAGTCAATATTCTTTCCAGGATACGGGCAGTTCGAAGGATGTCCGGATTTTCGGTATATACGATACAAACCTTCTTTGGCGATAAAGCCATGTAGAAATGGTAGTATGAATCCCCCCCCTTGTCAACGATACCGGCTATTTCAGATTTTATACCCTCTCTTAAACTCTGGGACTCGGGCAAAGGCAGTTTCCGAAAGGGGGGTCCGGATCCCTCGTTTTAATAGCTCGCTTCCCAATCCTGCCACCATAATGGCATTATCAGTGCAAAGCTCCATCGAAGGGAAAACAACCTCTAGATCTTTCCGATCGGACAGGGTTTTACGAAGGTAAGAGTTGGCTGCTACTCCTCCTCCCACTACAATCCTCGTAATGGAAAAATCTTCCACTGCAGCAAACAGGCGTTTCAACAGGAAATCAATGGCAGCTTTTTGAAAGGAAGCTGCGATATTGGCAAGAGTAGCTTCGTGACCGGGATTGCGAAACTGTTCCAATTGATTAATCACAGCCGTTTTGAGACCAGAATACGAGATATCGTACCGATGTTGTCCCTTATGTAAGGAAGGATCCGGAAACCTGAATGCCTCTGGGTCTCCTTCCCGGGACAACCTGTCTATCGCCACTCCACCCGGAAACCCTAGATGATAGAACTTAGCTACCTTATCAAAAGCCTCTCCACACGCGTCATCTATAGTACTTCCAATGACTTCCAAATCATCAAAATCCCGAACAATAGCCAAGAGGGTGTGACCACCAGAAACCAATAATCCTATATAGGGATACGGGATGTCCCTCTCTATATGGGGGGCATAGAGATGTGCCCGAACGTGATCAACCGCCACTAGGGGTATGTCTAGCGCATACGATAGGGCTTTCCCAAAGGTGAATCCGACCAGCAAGGCTCCTAAGAGTCCGGGCCGATTGGTGGCGGCAATAGCCGTAAGGTTCGCGGGGGACACCCCAGCTTTCTGTAACGTTTCTCTATAGATGGGAAGGATCCATTTCAGATGCGTTCGGGATGCCAACTCAGGTACTACCCCATAGTAGGGGCTATGAACACTCACCTGAGAAGCCACCACACTACTGAGTACCTTTTTACCATCCTGTAGAACAGCCATTGCGCATTCATCACAGGAGGTTTCGATTCCAAGAACAATCATGAATCAATTATACACATAAGCGAGCAGTTCGGGAGCCTGTTCCTTCAGTTTGCGGAGAGCCCGGATTTCTATCTGACGGACCGTTTCAGGAGAGATAGATAATTTGGAGCTGATTTTCTTAAGAGTATACCGTCTACCCCCCAGAAAAGCGAAGCGATACATGAGTACTTTTCTTTCTTTTTCGAAGAGTCTTTTCAGACAACGAATCGTGTCTTCCCGCATAATTTTTTTCAGGAACACAGACTCGGGGCTGTAAGTATAATCTTCCAATAGGTCATGGAGATTACAACTATCCTCATGCATTTCGCTATCAAGTGAAACTACCGTACCCGATAAGCTCAGGATATCCTGAACCTCATGGGTCTTCATTCTGATATGATCGGCAATCTCCTCTATAGAGGGTTCTCGCATGAAATCTTGACTTAAATCCAAATAGGTTTTTTGTATTTTTCTGAGAGCATCTTCCTTACGATGAGGTAAACGGATAGATCTTCGCTTGTTGGAAAGGGCACGAGTAATAGATTGTTTGATCCACCAGGAAGCATACGTACTGAACCGAACATTCTTCCGGTAATCGAACTTTTTAACGGCTTTTAACAGCCCAATATTCCCTTCCTGAATAAGATCCATCAGCGGCACATCGGGACAAATGTACGACTTGGCAATCTTTACAACCAGCTTTAGGTTGGACTCAACGAGTTTTTGACAGGCCGCCTGATCTCCCTTGATAATTCGGCGAGAAAGCTCCTGTTCTTCCTCGAAGGTCAGAACTGGGAAATCCTTAATGCGGGCAAAGTAAGATCTTAGAATATCTTCTTGTGTTAATGGAACTGCTTCTTTATCGACCCTTTTCATAGCAATAAATAATAATGCAATAAATATACCAACTAGTTTTAGTTTTTCTTGTTTATTTGTAATTGTTTGTATAGTAAGTAATTAATTATAATATAGGTATTCAGTAAAGAATAGTGGGAGATCAAGTGTATGATTTTTTATACAACTATTCATTCTTAATTGAAGGGGTCGAGAGTTGCTTGAAGAGTATATCCGCTATTCCTAAGGAACCCCTCCTCGACATGATCTTCGCATATTCAGTATACAACATATCTTCGAAAATTTCTTCCCCCAATGTGCGTTCCAACAGTTCTGTTTTCGGAACAGTCTTTCTCATTCCATCCAGCATCTGCTTGATGAAGATGGCTTCAAAATCCTGACAGGCTTCCTTCAATTTTTTTGTATCCTTCGCCGTTTGAGTTTGCCTTTGGAGCCGATTGAGGGTTTCTATCTCCGTTGTTTTTTGGGCCAAAGGAACCTTTGACTTATCTAGGGGAAGATCGATGGTACTCATACTTCATTATCTCATTATCGTTTCAAGTTTGCCGCAATGCCTAGCATTGTATCGGAGGTTTGTATGGCCTTAGAATTAAACTCGTACGCTCTCTGGGCTACGATCATATTCACCATTTCCTGTACAATGGAAACGTTCGACATTTCGAGAAACCGATGGATCGTCTTTCCCATTCCATCGAATCCGGGCCGGCCCTGGATAGGGTCTCCTGAAGCTGCCGATACCTTGAACAGGTTTTCTCCAATCGCTTGTAGTCCAGTAGGATTGATGAATCTATACAGCTCTAGCTGTCCAACTGTTATGGGATCATCGTTCCCCGGAACCTTTACCGTTACCCTCCCATCCTGAGAAATGGAGAGGGTCTCCCGGATGAACCCCTCCGGTAATATAATCTCGGGCATCAATCGATATCCATTCGAAGTAACGAGTTGTCCATTGGAATCGATCTTAAACGCTCCATCTCGCGTGTATCCATAGGTACCATCGTAGAGAAGAACCCGAAAAAACCCCTCCCCTTCGATAGCAATATCCGTTACGTTCCCCGTGTTCTGCAACGAACCCTGGGTGAATACTTTTTGGGTCGCTGCCACCTTTACTCCGTGTCCTACTTGCACTCCCGTAGGAACAAGGGTCACCTCTGTAGCTGGTGTACCTGCCACTCTCCGGGTTTGATAGAGGAGGTCCTCGAAATCGGCCCGGTTTTTCTTGAACCCTGTGGTATTTACGTTGGAAAGGTTATTGGCGATCGTGTCTATATTAAACTGTTGTCCGGTCATCCCAGACGCAGCGGTCCACAAAGATCTTACCATACTCTCTATCTCCTTCCCCTAGGAATGCCATTAAGCACGTAACACTTCATTGACCAATCGTCCCAATAAGGTGTCGTGGGTTTGAATGGACTTTTGATTCGCTTCGTACGCCCGGTTTACCTCGATCATCCGCACCATCTCGGTCACGGGATTTACATTCGAGGCCTCGAGGAACCCTTGATGGACCTTAGGTCTTCTATCTCGTTCAATTACAAGAGCGCTTCCGGATTCTTCCGTGTCCTTCCACATGGAAGATCCCTGTTTTCGGAGGTACCTAGGACGTTGGAATCGAACGATTTTCAAGGTATCCAGTTTTTCCGTTTGATCCCATTCATTTTCAGAACGGGATACCAATCGATGATCATTGGGAACAAAACGTCGATTCACGAACACGTTCCCATTTTGGTCTACCACGAAGTTGTTTTCTTTGACTTTGATGGGACCCTTTTCTCCCAATACCGGGTACCCTTCTTTGGTAACTAGAAGACTCTCTGGACCAAGAACGAACGAACCGTTTCGGGTGTATCGTTCTCCATCTGGAGTAAGAACAGTGAAAAAACCCTCCCCTTCCAGGGCGAAATCAAAATCGCTCCCTGTTTCTTTGAAGGCACCCTGGGTAAACTCCGTGTATACCTCGTTAGTCTCTACTCCTGTACCCAATTTGCCCACAATAGGCGCGATATCGATGGATCCCATGGGAATACGTTTTACCCCATCGTCATCCATTCTACGCATCAACAGTTCTGGAAAGGCTTTGAACACAACCGTATCCCGTTTATATCCCGTAAGATCCGTATTGGCGAGGTTGTTGGAAACCGCATCCATACGGTTCCACTCTGCTACCATTCCACTCGCACCAATGTAAAGACCTCGAATCATTTCAACTCCTTCAAGTCATTCCTAGTATCGGTGTCTAGAAAAAATCCTTAATGGAAGGTAAAGGGGAAAGATATATACAGTTCCACGTAGGAAATACCGATATTGACAATAAACAATACTTAATATAATTTATAGAATGTTGGATTTTTGTGCATAAAAAGAATCATATACCAGTCTATCATAAGAACCAAACCCATAAAAAACCTCGAAATAATGTGGAAAGCCTTCGAAAAGTGAAGGAAATTGATACTGATCCACTAGCCCTCTATTTGAAACAGATTTCTCAGTACCCCTTATTAACAATAGAAGAAGAGCAACAGATAGGGGAACGTATTCAGAGCCTTCGTAAAGAGCTAGGTGAACTGCGAAAAAAAGCCCAAACTGAGCCTCGGGAAAAGGAGAGGATCGAACAAGAGATACGAAGAGTGGAAGAAGAGCTACGAACACAAAAGAATCGTATGATCAATTCAAACCTCAGATTGGTAGTCTCCATTGCAAAGAAGTACCAACACAGAGGGCTATCCCTTCTCGATTTGATCGACGAGGGCAATATTGGTTTGATCGAGGCAGTAGAACGGTTCGATTATACGAAGGGGTGTCGCTTTTCTACCTATGGAACCTGGTGGATTCGTCAAGCGATTATTAAAAGTCTAGCCGATAAGGGTAGGGTCATACGGATCCCTATCCATATGCTGAACACCATCAAGAAATGTTATTTCATTGCCAAGAATCTCACCCAGGAATTAGGAAGAGACCCGAATTCTAGCGAATTGTCGGAATACATGAACATTTCTAAAGAAAAGGTAAGTGCCATCATGCAGCTTACCCAAGAAACAGCTTCATTAGATACGACAGTAGACGATGACAATTTAACTCGCCTATCCGACCTAATTCGGGACGATGGGAACGCAGAACCCTTCGAATCGGTTTTCCATCTGACCATTCAGGACACGTTGACGGAAGTACTGAAACAGTTGAGTGAACGGGAGATGCGGATCATCCAGTTACGGTTCGGTCTCGATGGCGAAGGGCCTCTTACCCTGGAGGAAACGGGTAAACTTTTAGGAATCACTCGGGAACGGGTGAGGCAAATACAGGAAAAGGCCATTTCGAAACTACGGTTATTCTCCCGTATCCAGGATTTCCATCGATACTACTAATTATTCGGGAAGAATCGATTATCCAACCCCATGCATTTCGAGAATCGCTTGTACGATATGGTACATATGCTGGTCTATCCGATGGAGATGATTTAGAAGGTCCATGTGGATTTCCGTTGTTTCTAGTGAGGGCTGAATGCCCACGTTTAACCGTTCGAAATGTTTCCTTCTAAGGGTAGTCTGGAGTTCCCAGCTCTTTTCTGCTAGTCGACTTAACTTCTTTGCCTCTTCTAGGTCATCCTTCTCGAATACTGTCATTACCTGAGTGAAATTATGCCTCACCATCTTGAATAGTTCATTCACCTCCTCCATCCCCTCATCGGAGAACTGGAGTCCCTTTTTCAACAGTTTCTTGGCCCGGTCCTGAACGTTCTTGTCGATCACATCCGCCAGGTTTTCTAGCTCGTTCACAATGAAGAGATAGCCTACCTGAGTTCGGCTTTCCTGATCGGTAAGGGGTTGCTTGGAGATCTTTGTTAAATACAGTACGATTTCCCTCCGTAGGTAGTCCAACTGTTTGTCATCGGATTTGATTTGAGCACACAGGTCTCGATCCCTATGATTAAAAATATTCTGACTGGTAGACAACATTCGTTCAATGATGGGAGCCATGCGTAAAATTTCTTTTTTGGCTTGGATCAATGCAATGGTTGGTTCGGTAAGGATTGAATCGTTCAAATACTGGACTCCAAACTCTTCTTTCGGAGGCAAAGGGGGAACGAATCGGTTAAATACTTTAACGATCCAAGGGAGGAGGGGTATTACAACTATATGGTTTATCACGGGCATCAAGGTATGGGCCATCGCTATTTGACGTGGCAGGTTGTTCATTGTGCCAGTGATCAGGTAGGTAATTTGTTTTGCCAAAAAAATGTACAGATTCTCGCCTCCATACGGAATATGGAGGAGAATGTACGCAATAAAGACTCCAATCGTTTGAAACACCACATGGATATAGGCGGTGCGTTTGGCTTCCCGGTTTAACGTCAAGCTTCCCAAGATGGCGGTTATGCAGGTGCCGATGGAAGCGCCTAGATTGATGGGAACTGCCTGGTACAGGTTGATGGAACCAGCAATAGCCATGGCGATCACGATTCCGGAGGTAGCTCCAGAGGACTGGATGATCATCGTGAACACCAAGCCTAACAGGATTCCTAATTCAGGGGTTTCAACAGCCTTCATGGCATTCAAAAAAGGTTGATAGCCCCTTAAGGGCTCCATGGCACTGGACATCATCTCCATACCGAGAAAGAGGAATCCAAATCCTAAGAGAGTATTAGCAGCAGATTTCCGTCTTTTGGAAGATACGATAAGGTATGCGAAGAACCCACCCGCGATGAAGAGGGTAGCCAGTTTCGTTATTTTAGGAAACGCAAACAATTGTCCGAGGAAGGTAGACCCTAATTCAGCGCCAAGGGTGATGGCTAAACTCTGTTGGAAGGTCAGGAGTCCCGAACCTACCAGCATGGCTTCCAGCACAGTAGTAGCCGAGGAAGATTGATTGAGGATGGTGACTCCTAAGCCCGTTAGGTATCCTCTGACTTTATTTCTAGTGAGGTGGAGCATGACCTTGCGGAGCTTGTCGCCGGCAAAGGCGGTGATGTTGTTGTTCATCATCACCATTCCGAAGAGGAATACCGCCAGTCCTCCTACCAGGTCAAACAAATTATACGCAGTCAACTTTTTCCCTACGTTGCAAACGTTTTACTTTTTCAACAGAAAAAACTGGGCGATGGCAGGTTTGAACTGCCGACTTCTACCGTGTGAAGGTAGCACTCTCCCGCTGAGTTAATCGCCCTTGAGCGCCCGATGGGAGTCGAACCCACATCTTCAGCTTGGAAGGCTGAGGTAATAGCCGTTATACGACAGGCGCATGTTCATAATGTATATACCAAAACTGCATACAAGTTGTCAAGATTCCTACTTTCCTGTATAGTCGGTGCATGGGCATTAGAGGCGAATTGTTCTCTACACACGTGCACTCACAGTCGGAAAAGCGAACCTACTTTTTCAACATCAAAGAAAATCGAAATGGGGATATTTTCCTCAATATCGTGGAAAGCAAGAAGCATGGGGAAACCGATTTCGAAAGACATCAAATCGTAGTGTTCAAGGAAGATCTGGAAGCCTTCGTCAGAGCTTTCCAACTTGCTACAGACTTCATGAAGCGTAAATCAAGCGGAAACTCTTCCTATGGATCGGGGAAGGCCCCCACTTCCTGAGAGCTTCCCGATGAGCTTTGGTAGGGTATCCCTTATGGTGTTCGAATCCATACTGAGGATATACCCGGGCCCATTGAATCATCAGATCGTCCCGGTAAATCTTTGCCAGAATAGAAGCAGCCATAATTTCAGGTATTTTTGTATCGCCCCGTACGATCGCTTCACAGCACAAGGAGACTTCCGGCACAAATAATCCATCCACCAGTACTCGGTCGGGAGGAAATGGGAGGCCTTCGATAGCTCGCTTCATCGCTAGGAGAGAGGCTCTAAGAATGTTGTAAGCGTCGATTTCTTCGGGAGAAGCTTCTCCTATGCACCAGTAGGATTTTTCCTTGATCAAGGCGCACAAAGATCTTCGATCCTTATCGGACAGGGCTTTGGAATCGTTTAGTTTCTCTAGTGGGAAAGGATCAGTC
>OGCI01001491.1_pt1 | contig 19202 bp, 12 predicted proteins | sample 1570021 | NCBI WGS metagenome assembly OGCI01 (sample SAMN06264664, study PRJEB24512) | hot springs metagenome | isolation source: Hot spring water | place: South Africa: Tshipise | collected 2015-06-21 | reverse complement strand
CTTGACAAATTTAAAGAAGGGGAGTAAAATGAAATTAATTTTAGAGAATTTTTAATTTTTCCTTTTATACTTAAGAGAAATAAAAATTAAATAAAAGATCTCGGCCTAAAGAACCTCCAACTGAGGGTTTTTCTGATTTACTTTTTAAAATTAAACTCTTCAAGATCCAATCTCAAATACTTAAAATCGATCTCACACCTTAAAACCCACCAAAGAAAAAACATGAATTCAATAAAAATAAAAAATTTTGGCAAGGCTAGGGTTTTTCTTTCTTTGCCTTATCTTTTGGCTTTGGAAAAGGAAAAGTGGCAGGAGTTTTGGCAGAGGGATTTAAAAGAATTATTTGAAGAAATCTCTCCCATCAGAGATTATACTAAAAAAGAGTTAGAACTCTGGTTTTTGGATTACAAATTGGGAGAGCCAAAATACGAAACCGATTTGGAGGCAAAACAGAATAACGATTCTTATGAAGCACCCTTGCGAGTAAAAACGAGATTAGTCAATCTCAAAACCAAAGAGATCAAAGAGCAAGAGGTTTTTTTAACTGATTTCCCCTTGATGACCGAGAGGGGAACTTTTGTTGTTAATGGAGTGGAAAGGGCGGCCATTTCTCAATTAATTCGTTCACCAGGCGTCTTTTTTACTGCCCACACCCTAGCTGGCAAAAATTATTTTGGAGCAAAAATTATTCCCAATCGAGGAGCCTGGTTAGAATTTGAAACTGAAACTTCGGGCTTTATCGGAGTAAAAATTGATAGAAAAAGAAAGGTGGCGGCAACAACTTTATTAAGAGCTTTTGGAATTGATAATGATTTAGATATCAAAGAAAAATTTCAAGATGTTAACAAAGGCGAAATAAATTATATTGAGGAAACCTTAAAGAGAGACCCAAGCCATAATCAGGCTGAGGCCTTGGTTGAAATTTATCAAAGGTTAAGGCCGGGCGATCTAGCCACCCCGGATACAGCCAGGGAATTAATTTGGAACATGTTTTTCAATTTTGAGAGATATGATTTATCTAAAGTCGGACGTTGGAGAATGTATCAAAGACTCCCAGAGTTAACCAAACAAAATCCAGAAAAAATAGTCAAAAATTCAAAATTCAAGATTCAAAATTCAAAATTACAACTTAAAAGTGAAAATTTAAAAGAGGAAATTACTAAAGAAGAGCGGCTACTCTCTCCTGAGGATGTCCTGGCGGTTTTAAGGGAAATTATCCGTTTAAATAATACTCCCGGAGCTTCTCCTGATCAGATTGACCATTTGGGAAATCGAAGGGTAAGGACTTTTAATGAGTTGTTGATTAACAGGTTAAGGGTGGGATTAATGAGAATGGAAAGGATAATCAAAGATAGAATGTCAACCCTCGATATTTCTACTTTGACTCCAATTCAGTTAATTAATCCTCGGCCGGTGATGGCAATAGTTAAAGAGTTTTTCACTTCTTCCCAAATGTCTCAATTTATGGATAATGAAAATCCTTTAGCTGAGTTAGAGCATAAAAGAAGACTATCAGCTACTGGGCCAGGTGGACTTACTCGAGAAAGAGCTGGCTTTGAAGTTAGAGATGTTCAGCCTTCCCATTATGGTCGGATTTGCCCTATTCAGACTCCAGAAGGGCCCAATATTGGATTGGTCAGCCATCTGGCTGCTTTTGCCAGAATTAATCCTTATGGGTTTATAGAGACCCCCTATTTTAAAGTTGAGAAAGGCAGAGTTATAACTGAGCGGGAGGGTGGCCTTCAATACCTCAATGCCTACGAAGAAGAGAGGTATAATATTGCGGCTGCCGGCGTTCCGATTGATGAGAGAGGAAATATCATTCCCAAAAAAGTGGCGGTCAGAATCAAAGGTGAGCCAGGTATAGCCGAGAGAGATAAAATTGATTTTATTGATGTCTCTCCCGAGCAATCAATCTCAATTGCCACTTCTTTGATACCCTTTTTACAGAATGATGATGCTAATCGGGCTTTAATGGGTTCAAATATGCAACGCCAGGCTGTTCCCCTGGTTTCACCTGAGCCACCTTTAATCATGACTGGCCTAGAAGAGAAAGTGGCCAGAGATTCAGGTCGGGAAGTAATTGCTGAAGAAGATGGAATTGTCACTGAAGTCGATGCTAACCACATTACAATTAAACCTAAAAATCTAAAACCTAAAACCTATAACCTAAGAACTTTCATCAGGACTAATCAATACACCTGTTTTCATCAAAAGCCGTTGGTTAAAAAAGGCCAAAAGGTTAAAAAAGGAGAGCTCTTAGCCGATGGGGGAGCGATTTCTAAAGGTTTTTTGAGCTTAGGTCGAAATATTCTGATTGCTTTCCTGCCCTGGCGGGGAGGAAATTTTGAGGATGCCATTTTGATTTCAGAAAGATTAGTTAGGGATGATGTCTATACCTCAATTCATATTGAGAATTTTGGCTGCGATGTTAGGGAGACAAAATTAGGACCAGAAATAACTACCGCTGATATTCCCAATGTCTCAGAAGAAAAATTAAAAGATTTAGATGAAGAGGGAATTGTCAGAATTGGAGCTGAGGTTAATCCAAATGATATTTTGGTTGGCAAAATTTCGCCAAAGGGTGAAGCTGAATTAACAGCTGAAGAAAGATTATTGAGAGCAATTTTTGGGGAAAAGGCAAGAGAAGTTAAGGATACCTCCCTTTTAATGGAACATGGAAAAAGGGGGAGAGTAATTGGAGTGAAGGTTTTTTCAAGAGAATTGGGTCATAAATTAGAGCCAGGCGTGATAAAAAGAATTGAGGTTGAGGTAGCTGAAATTAGAAAAATTCAGTCAGGAGATAAATTAGCTGGTCGGCATGGAAATAAAGGAGTGATTTCAAAAGTCTTGCCAGTGGAAGAAATGCCATTTTTGGAGGATGGCACTCCAGTTGATATAATTTTAAATCCTCTCAGTGTTGTCTCGAGGATGAACATTGGCCAGATTTTAGAAGCTCATCTTGGCTGGGCCGCCAAAAAATTGGGATATTATGCCATCTCACCAGCCTTATCAGGAGCTAATGAAAAAGATATCAAAGGGGAGTTAAAAAGGGCAGGATTTCCTGAAGATGGCAAAGTGACTTTGTATGATGGAAGAACCGGTCTTCCTTTTCCCGAGAAGATTACGGTTGGTTTCATTTATATGATGAAATTAATCCATATGGTTGAAGACAAAATTCATATGCGCTCAATTGGTCCTTATTCCCTGATTACCCAGCAACCCCTGGGTGGAAAGGCTCAGTTTGGTGGCCAAAGATTTGGAGAAATGGAGGTCTGGGCTTTGGAAGGATATGGAGCCGCCCATTCTCTTCAGGAAATGCTCACTTTTAAATCTGATGATGTTCTCGGAAGAGCAGCCACTTATGAAGCAATCTTGAAGGGAGAGGAGATAAAACCACCAAATGTACCAGCTTCATTTAACCTTTTAGTCAATGAGTTAAAATCTTTGGGATTGAGTGTGGAAGTAAAAGAAAAACCAAAAGGAGGAAATAGTTTTTAGCGGTTAGCTTTCAGCTTTTAGTAACTGAGAGCTAATCGCTCTAAGCTGAAAGCTAAATTATGAGGGTAGAAGATTTAGAATCAATAAGAATAAAATTGGCTAGTCCGGAGGAGATTTTGAGTTGGTCACATGGTGAAGTAACAAAGCCAGAGACAATTAATTATCGGACCCAAAGAGCGGAAAAGGATGGCCTATTTTGTGAGAAGATTTTTGGCCCGGAAAAAGACTACGAATGCTATTGTGGAAAATATAAAAGAATTCGTTACAAGGGAGTGGTTTGTGATCGCTGTGGGGTAGAAGTAACTAAGGCCTCAGTCAGACGGGAAAGAATGGGCCACATTAAATTAGCCTCTCCGGTTAGTCACATCTGGTTTTTAAGAGGAGTTCCCTCAAGAATGGGAATGATTTTAGATTTGCCAATGCAGCAGTTGGAAAGGGTAATTTATTTTGCCGGCTATATTGTTACCGAGGTTAATGAGGAGGCAAAAAAGAAGATCTTAGAAGAGATTGAAAAGGAATATAAGAGAAAGCTCAAAGCAAAAAGAGAAAAAGGGAAAGGGAAAGAATTAAAAGAGGCCAGAGATAAAGCTAAGGAAGAAGTTTTATCAATTAAACCCCTGAGGATTTTATCTGAGACAGAGTATCATGATCTGGCTTTAAAATATGGCCAAATATTTGAGGCCGGAACCGGGGCTGAGACCTTGAGAAAAATTTTTGAAAAGATCGATTTGAAAAAGGAAATTGAAAAACTGAAAAAGGAAGGAGAGGAATCTACTCCTGAGCAAAAAAGAGGAATTTTGAGAAGATTGAAATTGTTTCAGGGTCTTCTTCGGGTAGGTCTCAGGCCAGAATGGATGTTCTTAACTGTTTTACCAGTTTTGCCACCTGATTTGAGGCCAATGGTTCAATTGGATGGCGGAAGATATGCCTCCTCTGATTTGAATGATTTATACCGAAGGGTAATCAATCGAAATAATCGTCTAAAATATCTCTTGGAAATTAATGCTCCCGAGGTAATCGTTAGAAATGAAAAAAGGATGTTACAAGAAGCGGTTGATGCCTTAATTGATAATGGAATGAGAAAGGGAACCCTGACCCAGGCCACTACTGGTGGAAAAAGATTACTAAAGTCCCTGGCTGATATGTTAAAAGGAAAACAGGGAAGATTTCGCCAAAATCTTTTAGGGAAAAGGGTTGATTATTCTGGAAGATCAGTAATTGTGGTTGGCCCGGAATTGAAAATTAACCAGGTCGGTCTTCCAAAAAGAATGGCCCTGGAGCTTTTCAAACCTTTTGTGATTAAAAAGATTTTAGAGAGAGAACTTGCCTATAATGTGAGGGCAGCCTCGAGATTAATTGAGGAAGAGACCGACGAGGTCTGGGCAATTTTGGAAGAGGTGGTTAAAGATAAACTGGTTTTACTAAATCGAGCCCCAACTTTGCATCGGTTAGGTATTCAAGCCTTCTATCCAATACTAATTGAAGGGGAATCAATTCGAATCCATCCTATGGTCTGTAAGGCCTATAATGCTGATTTTGATGGCGATCAGATGGCCGTTCATTTACCTTTATCTGAGATGGCTCAAAAAGAGGCTAAAGAAAGAATGTTAGCCAGTTTGAATCTCCTAAAGCCGGCCACCGGCACTCCCATTGTCACCCTTTATCAAGATATTGCTCTTGGCTGCTATTGGTTGACAAAGATTATTGAAGGAGCAAAAGGCGAAGGTAAAATCTTCGGCACACCAGAAGAAGCAATCTTGGCTTATGAATTCAGAGAGATAGATCTAAGGGCAAAAATTAAAGTCAGGCTAAAAGGTAATTTTTTAGAAACCAGCGCGGGAAGAATTATTTTTAATCAGGCCTTGCCTGAGGATTTTCCTTTTCAAAATGAACAAATTCGAGTCAGAGATTTGGAAAGAATTATTGCCAAAATTATTGAAAAATATCCCCAATTGGTGGAAGAGACTTTAGATAAAATTAAGGATTTGGGATTTGAGTATTCAACTTTAGCTGGAATCTCTTGGGGGATGGATGACCTCTTAATTCCGATTGAAAAAAAGAGAATTTTAGATGAAGCTGAGAAAGAAATTGAAAAGATTTTGGACCATTTCAAAAAAGGACTCCTCTCCAAAGAAGAAAAAACAGCCAAAGTAATTGAAGTCTGGTCAAAAGCAAAAAGTGAGATTGAGGTTTTGGTTCCTGAAACCTTACCCGAATCCGGTCCGGTTTTTCAAATTGTTGATGCCGGAGCCAGAGGTAGCTGGGGTCAACCAGTTCAGATGAGCGGGATGAAGGGTTTGGTAATTAATCCAATGGGTCAGATTATTGAATTGCCAGTTAAAAGTTCTTACAAAGAAGGATTTGATGTTCTGGAATACTTTATTTCCACCCACGGAGCTCGAAAGGGAACGGCTGACACTGCCTTGAGAACTTCCACGGCTGGTTATTTAACTCGAAGATTAATTGATGTCTCCCATGAGGTAGTGATTTCAGAAGAAGATTGTAAAACTAAGAGGGGAATTGAGATTTTTAGGCAGGATGCTGATGAAATTGGCCAGAATTTTTTAGAGAAAATTGTCGGAAGAGTTTCTTTGGAAGATATCCGGGGCATCTTAAAAAAGGGAGAGATTATTGATTGGGAAAAGGGAGAAAAAATAATTGAAAAGGAGGTTGAAAAAGTAAAGGTTCGTTCTCCCTTAACTTGTCAGTCCATAAGAGGAATTTGCCAAAAATGTTATGGCTGGGATTTGGGATATAATAAATTGGTCGGAATTGGTGAGGCGGTTGGAATTGTGGCTGCCCAGGCAATTGGCGAACCAGGAACTCAATTGACAATGAAAACTTTTCACACTGGTGGGGTGGCTGGAGGTGGCGATATCACCTTCGGCCTGCCAAGGGTTCAGGAAATTTTTGAAGCCAGGACTCCAGCTGGTAAAGGAGAAATGGCCTTAGCTGATGGAAAAGTAATTGAGATCACTCCCGAAAAGCTAGTCAGAATTAGGAGTAAAGTTGGAAGTAACCCAAAACCTAAAACTGAAATTTTGGAATACCAAATTCCGGCTCCGGCAGCTATCTGGGTTAAAGAAGGCCAAGAAGTTAAAGCTGGCCAACCTCTTTGTGAGGGAAGCTTGGATTTGAAGGAAGTTTTTAAATTGGCTGGTAAAGAAACTGTCTGGCGATACATGATAAAAGAAATCCAAAAAATTTATGTCTCCCAGGGAGCCCAGATCCATGATAAGCATTTAGAGGTGATAATCCGCCAGATGTTTTCGAGAGTAAAAATCAAAGAGCCAGGTGATTCTATTTTCACTGCCAGCGAGGTTGTCGAAAGGGCAAAATTTCTTGAAGAAAATGCCAGGCTGAAAAAGGAAAATAAAAAACCAGCCAAGGGTCTTCCTATTCTATTAGGGATTTCTCGAGTGGCCCTGACTACTGACTCCTTTTTATCAGCCGCTTCTTTTCAGGAAACCTCGAGAGTTTTAATTAAGGCGGCAATTGAAGGAAAGGAAGATGGTTTAAGAGGATTGAAAGAAAATGTGATTATTGGTAAATTGATACCAGCAGGAACCGGATTTCGAAAATAATGCTTCAAAATTCCCATTTTTAGGAAAATGTTTTCCTATTTTCTAGCCAAACAATGGCTAAAAAGAAAAGAGAAAAAAATTTAAAAGAACCTTTTTTAAAGGAAAAGAAAGTCGTTTGGTTTAGTTTGCCAGGGGAAGTTAAAAAGAGAATTTGGGGAATGATAATTTTTCTCATGGCAGTAATTGTGGCTTTAAGTTTTTTTGAAAAGGCTGGTCTAGTTGGTCGAATGATCTTTTCTGCTCTCAATTTTTTGATTGGAAAGACGATTTTTCTTTTGCCCTTAATTTTGGTTTTGGCTGGTTTGGTTTTCTTTTTGACCAAATATAAGAAATTTTTCTTTGCTGAGATCTTAGCCATTCTTCTTTTAATTTTGGGAATTAGCGGTATCTTTGGCGGTTTAAATCTTCACCTTAAAGATGGTGGTTGGTTAGGTTATTTAGCGGCCAAACCTCTTTTTCAACTTTTTGGTTTCTGGGTTAGCCAAATTATCTTTGCTGGAATAATTTTAATTTCCGGTCTAATTTTTTGGCATTTGTTAAAGCCGGCCACCACTTTTTTAGAAAAAGAAAGAAGACTGGAAAAAATAGAAGAGAAGCAACCTCTAATTACTCGAATATTCAGAAAAGTGGTGGGAGAGCCCTCCTTCAAAGTCAAGGAAATTGAACCAAAAATCAAAGAGATTTCCTTCAAAGAAGAATTGCCAAAATTGGAGTTAAAAGAGATAGCTAAGCCAGAAATTGAATATCAGCGGCCTTCTCTTGAGTTGTTAGATTCGGAAAAAGAAAGACCATCAGCTGGCGATCTCAGAATAAATTCAGCCATTATTAAAAAAACCTTGGAGAATTTTGAGATTCCGGTTGAGATGTCAGAAATAAATGTTGGTCCAACAGTTACCCAATATACTTTAAAGCCGGCTGAGGGAATAAAATTATCGAAAATCACTACTCTTTCTAATGATCTTGCCTTAGCTTTGGCCAGCCATCCGATCCGGATTGAGGCGCCAATTCCAGGGAAATCTTTAGTTGGTATTGAGGTTCCAAACAGAATTCGGGCCCAGGTCAGATTAAGGGATTTAATTTCCAATCCCCAATTTCAAAACTCTCTTTCTAATCTCACTTTTGTTCTTGGAAGGGATGTTTCGGGTAATCCGATCTATGCTGATCTGGCTAAAATGCCCCATTTATTAGTGGCTGGTAGTACTGGTACAGGGAAGACAATTTTTTTGAACAGCTTAATTCTCTCTCTAATTTATCGCAATTCCCCGGAAATCCTAAAATTTATTTTGGTTGATCCAAAGAGGGTTGAGTTCCCGATTTATAATGAATTACCCCATCTTTTAACTCCGGTTATTTTTGATGCCCAAAAGACAATTAATACTTTAAAGTGGTTAATTTTGGAAATGGAAAGAAGATTTGATTTATTAGCCGCTGAGGGAAGGAGGGACATTGCCAGCTATAATGAATTAGCTTTTCGAAATAATAAAGCCTTGATGCCCTATATTGTTTTAATCATTGATGAATTGGCCGATTTAATGGCTGCCCGGGGTAGGGAAATGGAGGCCGGAATTGTCCGATTAGCCCAGATGGCCAGGGCAGTTGGAATCCATTTGGTGGTTGCCACCCAAAGGCCATCAGTTGAGGTGATTACTGGTTTAATTAAGGCCAATATTACTTCAAGGATTACCTTTCAGGTTGCCTCCCAGGTTGATTCGAGAACAGTTTTGGACATGGCCGGGGCGGAAAAACTTTTGGGATTAGGAGACATGCTCTTTGTCTCAGCCGAAATTGGCAAACCAAAAAGAATTCAAGGTGCCTATGTTTCAGAAAGAGAGGTCAAAAGGGTGGTTAATTGGTTAAAATCAAAAATTCAAATGCCAAAATTAGAAATTGAAAAGGAAGGTTTAGACTACTACCCACCCACCACCCTCCCGCCTTCGGCGGGCCCCTACTACCCAGCCACCCCAGGCGAAGACTGGGCCTCGTTACCAGAAGAAAAACTAATTAGTTTCTCTGGAGAGGATCCTTTATATGAGGAGGCAAAAAGAGTGGTCACTGAGGCTAGAAAGGCCTCAGCCTCCCTTTTGCAAAGAAAATTAAGAATTGGTTATGCCCGGGCAGCCAGATTAATTGATATCTTAGAAGAAAGGGGAGTGGTCGGACCTGGAAAAGGAGCTAAACCCAGAGAAGTCTATATTAAAACCGATAGGGAAAATAGTCAAGACAATCAAGGCTGGCAAAAAATATAGAGAAGCAAAAATAAAACCCAATAAAAAAATTACAAAAGTTTAACCAAACAATTAAAAAAATAATTGTATCTCATTAATTTACGATCGTTGAATTAGTGAGATATATTAGGAAAGATGTTGGGCAAATATAAATATTATTTTCGAAAGCCAAAATCAGAGATTGTTAAAGATATTCTTTTTTGGTTAGCTGTTAGTGGAGCAGTTTTCGTTGCCGCAAGTTCTCCTCATTTTGTTTTAAATCTTCAAAAGCAATTTCGGAAATGGAGGAAATATAAAAGGCAAAGAATCTCAAATGCTTTTTACCGACTTAAAAAAGAAGGTTGTATTAAGATGGTAAAAAAGGATCACCAGATTTACATTTCTTTAACTGAAAAAGGGAAAAAGAAAGCCGGTTGGCTTCAGATAGATAGTTTAAAAATCAAAAAGCCTAAAAGATGGGATGGAAAATGGCGAATAATCATTTTTGATATTTCTGAACTTAAGAGACTTTGGCGAGACGCCTTTCGAGGAAAATTGAAGGAATTGGGTTTTTATCCTTTACAAAAGAGCGTTTGGATTTATCCTTTTGATTGCCGAGCTGAAATAGAACTTTTGAAAGAATTTTTTGGCTTATCTAATAAAGAATTGAGATTAATTGTTTGTGAAGAAATTGGAGAAGATCGTTGGTTACGAAAACATTTCAATCTACCCTAATTATATCTCATTAATTCGCGATCGTTGAATTAATGAGATATATTTGGTTTATGGGATAAGGGAGTGGGTTTAAATTTTAGTTTTTATTGACATTCTTATTAAAAATGGTATTTTTGAAAGATGGGAAAAAAATCGGAAAAAATTGAAAAAAGGGATTTGGAAGAAGCGGTGGAAGAGATAAAGCAAAGGTTTGGTGAGGGGGTGATAATGAAATTGAGAGAAGTAAAGCCAGCCAGTGTTGATGTCATTTCAACCGGTTCAATTTCTTTGGATTTGGCTTTGGGAGTGGGGGGAGTTCCCAGAGGAAGAGTGATTGAAATCTATGGTCCGGAAATGTCTGGAAAAAGTACCCTCGCCCTCCATATCTTAGCTGAAGCCCAAAAACAAGGGGGAGTGGGAGCTTTTGTTGATGTTGAGCATGCCTTAGATCCTGACTATGCTAAAAAAATTGGAGTCAATGTTGATGATTTATTAATTTCTCAACCAGATTCGGGAGAGCAGGCTTTACAAATTGTTGAAACATTAGTCAGGTCAGGCGAGGTTGATGTAATTGTCATTGATTCAGTGGCTGCCTTAGCTCCAAAAGCCGAAATCGATGGGGAAATGGGTGAATTCCAAATCGGGCTTCAGGCAAAATTAATGTCTTCGGCTTTAAGAAAGCTCTCTGCCCTTATTGCCAAAACCAAAACCGTTGTTATTTTCCTCAATCAGACTAGAATGAAAATCGGTCAAATCTGGGGCTCGCCTCTAACAACCCCTGGCGGATTAGCTCTAAAATTTTATTCTTCAGTAAGAATCGAATTAAAAAGAACCGCCCAGATCAAAAAGGGAGAAGAAATAATCGGAAACAGAATTAAAGCCAAAATTGTCAAAAACAAAGTGGCTGCTCCTTTCAAAACAACTGAATTTGATATTTATTATAATGAGGGGATTTCCAAATTTTCTGATCTTATCAATGCGGGAATAAAATTTGGCCTAATCCAAAAGGCCGGAAATTGGCTTCAATATGAAAACAAAAAACTTGGTCAGGGAATGGAGGCCGCTAAACAATTCTTAAAAGAAAATCCGGAGATAGAAGAAAAGATAAAAGAAAAAATAATGACAATGCCAAAATGACTCTGACAATCTCATTTTATGGTATATGGCAATAATCCTAAATATCTTGCTCTTTTGATGGCTTTGGCAAGTTTCCGTTGATGACCAGAACAAACTCCAGTTCTTTTTTTTGGCCGAATTTTGGCCAATCCAGAAATAAACTTTTTTAAAAGCTCAATATCTTTAAAATTGATTTCTTTGATATTACGCTGACAGAAATAACAGGCCATATTTAAAATGGCAAATCCTTGACATCAATTTCAGCCTCTTCCTCAATAATTGGAATTTCCTCAGGAGAGGGCATTTCCTTTTCAAGAGGTACGACCTTGCCAGCTGCCCGAGGACCTAACTGCATTCTTTCAGCTACTATTTCTGTTCTGCTCCGCTGATTTCCCTGGGCATCTTGCCAATTTCTGGTTTGAAGTCTTCCTTCAATTAAAACCAGAGAGCCCTTAGTTAAATACTGGGAGGCAATCTCAGCCAATCTTCGCCATAAAACTATATTGTGATATTCGGTTGATTTTTTGGTTTCACCGCTGGAATCTTTACCTATTCTATTGGTAGCTAATCCAAAACTACAAACAGTTTGACCAGAGGGAGTGGTTCTGACTTGGGGATCCTGAGTGAGCCGACCGATGAGAAAAACTTTATTTAAGTTCATATTATTCTCCTAAAATTTCCTCTAATTTTTTTTCAATTTCTTTTAATTCGACCTTTGGTTTTGGCTTAGGTTTGATTAAAGGTAGTTTGGGAGGTAAAACAACTTTTTTCGGTAACTCTTTGGCTAAAATTAGATAGCGAAGAATCTGATTTTCCGATTTTAATTTCTTTTCCAAATTTTCCAACTTTTCCGGACTGAATTGGAAACTCAAAGTACCCAAATGAGTAAAGGTTTTTTTCTTGATTGGATAAGCTAAAACCTTTTTTAAAGGCAAAGTCAGCTCATTTATAATTCCTCCCTCTTTTTCAATAAAAGAATTTATCTTTTCCTGAAGAGACTTTAATTCTTCTTCTGAAAGATCAGGTGATAATAAATAGGTGAGTTCATATAATTTCATATTTTTAAATTTTGAATTCAATTACATCTCCATCCTCAATTATATAATCTTTTCCTCTGGTTTTAATCCAGCCTAATTCTTTAGACCTGGCCCAAGAACCAGCCTTAACTAATTTTTGCCAAGGGATTACTTCCGCCCTGATAAATTTTTTCTCAAAATCGGAATGAACTACTCCACCTGCCTCTGGAGCTTTTGAACCTTTTTTCAAGGTCCAAGCTCTGGTTTCCTTTCCGCCAGCAACAGTAAAAAAAGTAATTAAATCAAGAATATTGTAACAACTCAAAATTAACTGGTCAAGCTGGGATTTAAAACCCAATTCTTTTACTTCTGACTCCGAAAGTTCTGAGATTTCTTCTTCATCTTTCAAATTCATCGCCAAATGTTTAAAACCCGACCTTAAACCTACTGGTTTTTTATTGGTGTTCAAGATGTAAAAAATTGGTTTTTGGGTCAAAAATTGATACTCTTTGATTTCAGATTTTTCTTCATCAGTTAAATTAATTTCTGAAATTAATTTGCCTTGGGAGATTGCTTCTTTAATTTTCTTTAAGAGTTCAAATTTCTTTAAGGCTTTTTTGTCTTTTTTTAGCTCTTTCTCGATTTTTGAGAGAAGTCCTTCTAAGGTTTCCAAATCCTTCAGGAAAAGCTCAGTTTTGACAATTTCAATTTCTTTCTCCGGATTTAACTCTCCCAAAACATTTTCCACTTTTGGATCTTCAAAAGCCCGGACCACTTCCAAAATGGCATCACAATTTCTAATCTGAGCTAAAAACTGATTGCCCAGACCTTCACCTTTGTGAGAGCCCTTGACCAATCCAGCAATATCAATAAATTCAATAATAGTGGGGGTGACTTTTTCCGGTTTGATAATCTCGGCAATTTTTTCTAATCTTTGATCAGGAACAGTAACAATACCAACATTGGGATGCAAGGTAGTAAAAGGATAGGGTCCAATATCAACTGGTTTTTTAGTTAAGGCCTTGAATAAAGTTGATTTACCAACATTTGGCAAACCAACAATTCCTACTGAAAAACTCATAAAAGTATGATACTATAAAATATATGAAAATCAAGATTAATCCCGAAATTTTCCGGGCCTACGATATCCGAGGAATTTATCCCTCAACAATTAATGAAGAAACAGCTTATCTCATTGGTCGGGCATTTGTAAAATTTCTAAAAAAACCAAAACCAAATATTGTTGTTGGTCGGGACAATCGGCTTTCCTCCCCAATCCTTTTTAAAAGCTTAATCAAAGGAATCACTGATCAGGGAGCCAAGGTTATTGATATTGGCCTTTCAATAACCCCGATGCTTTATTTTACCGTCGCCCATTTTAAATTTGATGGCGGAATCCAAATTTCGGCCTCACATAATCCTCCAGAATACAATGGCTTTAAATTGGTGAGAGAAGAAGCAATTCCAATTAGTGAAAAAACCGGCCTAAAAGAAATCAAAAAACTTACCAGCAATCTAAATAAGTCTGGAATTCGAACTTCCCTATTTACTCCGAAAATCGGCCAGGTAGTGAGAAAGAAAGTTTTAAGAGAATATCTAAAATTTAATCTGAAAGATTTTAATTTAAAGGTAATAAAACCCTTGAAAATTGTTATTGATACTGCTAATGCCGTGCCTGGGATTGTTGCTCCAGAATTTTTTAAGAAAACAAATTGTAAAATTTATCACCTTTTCGCTAAGTTAGATGGTTCTTTTCCCAATCATCCTCCTAGCCCTCACGAAGAAAAAAATTTAAGATGGCTAAAGAGAGAAGTTTTAAAGAGAAAAGCTGATTTGGGAATAGCTTTTGATGGCGATGGCGATAGAGTTATTTTTGTAGATGAAGGAGGTAAAATGATTCCCGGAGATCTTATTACTGCTCTCTTAGTTAGCTTGATTCTGAAGGAAAATCCCGGCCAAAAAATATTATGCGATGTCCGTTCAAGCAATCTGGTTAGGGATGTGGTTAAGGAAGCAGGTGGGATTGTGGTTATCGGTAGAATCGGACATTCTTTTATAAAAGAGAAAATGAGAAGAGAAAATATTATTTTTCAGGGAGAACTCAACGGCCACTATTATCTAAGGTCACATTATTTTTGTGAAGCTCCCTTTTATGTAATATTCAAAATTCTTGAAGAAATTTCTAAAAGCGGAAAGACCATTTCAGAATTAGTTAAACCATATAAAAAATATTTCCATTCAGGAGAAATAAATTTTAAAGTAAAAAATAAAAAAAGGATTTTAGAAACCTTAGAAAATAAATTTAGAGGAGGTAAAATTTTAAAGATAGATGGGCTACGGATTGATTTTGCCGATTGGTGGTTTAATCTCCGTCCTTCTCAGACTGAACCAGTTTTGAGATTAGTGGTTGAAGCCAAAACAAAAAAACTAATGGTTAAAAAGAAAAAGGAGCTTAGCTCCTTTCTAATAAAAAGGTGAGAGTCTAATTTTCACACTATTATGGCCATTTATGAGTTGCCAAAATTTGAAATGCCAAAAAGATTAAAGGCCCCTAAGTTTTGGTCAAGCCGAATCTTTTGGCTCATCATTTTAACCATTTTCATTTCTTCTATTTTTGGTTTCTTAGCCGGGGCAATTTCCGGAAGTTATTTTCTTGTTGGAATAAAAGATTATCTTTCAAAATTGAATATTGAAATTCCTGAACCGAGAATAATTGAAAAGGAAAAAATTATTGAAAGAGAGCCAATTTATCTTCCCCAGACCTCCCAGGAGGAGGCAATCATTAAAGTGGTTAAGGAAGTTTCACCAGCGGTGGTTAGTATCGTTATTACTAAAGAGATAGAAGAATATTGGTTTTCTCCTTTTGAAGAAATTCCCTTTCAGAAAAGAATTGAGAGAAAAAAAATTGGTGGAGGGACTGGTTTTGTTGTTTCAGAAGAGGGAATGATTTTAACAAATAAACATGTAGTTTTGGATAAAAAGGCTGATTACACTATTTTGACTAATGATGGAAGAAAGTTTCCAGCCAAGGTCTTGGCCAGGGATCCATTTCAGGATATAGCCATCCTAAAAATTGAAGGGGTAAAACCATTTCCAACTCTAAAACTTGGTGATTCTGATAAATTGCAAATTGGTCAAACAGTAATTACCATTGGCAATGTTTTGGGAGAGTTTCAAAATTCGGTTTCAGTTGGAGTAATTTCCGGACTGGGAAGAACCATTACTGCTTCAGGTGGCGGTTTGGTTCAAATTTTGGAAGATGTTATTCAGACTGATGCCGCCATTAACCGGGGAAATTCCGGTGGTCCTCTTTTAAACTTGAAAGGAGAGGTGATTGGAATTAATACCGCTATGGTGGTTGATGGAGAAAACATTGGCTTTGCCATTCCCATTAATAAAGCCAAAAAAGATATTGAGCAAGTCAAAACTTTAGGCAAAATTGTCTCCCCATTTTTAGGAGTGAGATATGTTTTAATTAATGAAAGAATTCAAGAAGAAAATAATCTCCCAGTCAATTATGGAGCCTGGATTATTGGAGGTAGGGGAGAGCCAGCCATTTTCCCTGGCTCGGCAGCTGAAAAAGTTGGTTTAAAAGAAGGAGATATTATTTTGGAATTTAATGGTGAAAAAATCACCATTGAAAATACCTTAGCCAAAATTATTAGGAAATATAATCCTGGAGACAAAGTTGTTTTAAAAATTCTAAGAGAAGGTAAGGAAAAAATCATTGAAGTTACTCTGGGCGGGAGAAGCGAATAAAAATTGGGGTATCTGGAGGAATGGGAAGTTTTTCTGAGGAGGTGGCCTTAGAATATTGTTGAGAAAGCAAAATTGAAAATTTTGAGTTACTTGATAAGTGGAGAAAAGGTTTTAACTGCTCTCGATGGGAGTGAGATTAATCTTGGAATTTTTCCAATCGAAAATTCAAAACCTTCTGGTCCACCAGTTGAGGTTGGGCTAAACTTTAAGGCCTAAAAATTTTAGAAGAAAATATCCAGGATTTAAAGTTCAACTTCACTTCTTTTTTGGTCGTAAAGAAAGAGTAAAAGAATTCCGTTGAATTTACCCCATTGCTAATCTTCCTAAAGTGGCCTCTCCGAGGTCATTTTTTACTCGAATAATACTCCAGAATTGGAAAGCAATTTTGGAGCTCACCATTGACGTTGATTTTTTAAAGATTTTATGATAAATTAAATAATGAAAGAACATTTGTCACTACTCAATACCCATTTCTCCTTCTCTTGTGAGTAAGATTTTTCAGTTTGTGATTAGGTCTTCAAAGACTGCTTTTAAAAGAGGCGTTCTTATTCGAAAGATAGACCGAAAAAAGATTGGTCCATATTTAATAGAAGTTGAAAGAAGAAGAGAACTTGGAGCAAATGGAGCAATTTCTCAAGTAGTAAGAACGCTCAAAAATGGGAGGACTGAGGAGAGCTGGCATATAGTAATAAAAGCTGGTAAAATTATCCACCAACATTTATTGAAGTAAATTTATGAAACCAGGAAATTTTTATCAAAAAATTGTTGAAAATCGGCTTAAAGTTATTTTAGGATTGATTAAAGAAAAGAAAGATATCCACTTAATTGAAAGAGAAATAGCTTTATTATCATTAGATATTATTGCTGCCCTTCAGACAAGGTCTCTTTCTCTTTCCCAAGGTTGTAAATGTTTTCGGAAAATTGATTATAGTCTTGATTTAAAATTGAGGGACCAATTCAGTGAAGAGTTAAGAGATCTCCTCCTTGAAGGAATCCTATTAGATGAATTGGGAACTCCTTATGGTCCAGATATAAATCTGATCTATCTAATAGCAACAAAGATATTAGAAAAAGAGAAAATCAAAATGAAACAAAAATTTATTGAAAGTTTAATTCCTGGATAATATGAATGGTCAATTCACTCACAAAGCTCAAGAGGCAATCTTATTTGCTCAGGATCTAGCCCGAGAAAGGGGTCAACAGCAAATTGATGCCTTACATCTTTTGTATTCTTTACTTTCTCAGGAAGAAAGCGTGGTTTTGAATTTGCTTCAGAGAATTGGAGCTGATATTGAGGGATTGAAAAGAAAGACAAAATTGGCTTTGGAAAGATTACCGGTCATTGCCACTCCCCAGACCTTTGGCCAGTTTTATTTAACTCAGGATATGGCCAAAGTTCTTGACCGAGCCAGGCAGGAGGCAATGAAAATGGGAGATGAATTTATTTCAATTGAGCACTTATTTTTAGCCCTTTTAGATAGCCAAACTAAGGCTAGGGAGATTTTAGATAAAACAACTTTTTTACAGCCAGGTGGCGGACCAGCCACTTTAGAATTTGGCAAATTGGATTATGAGACCTTTTTGAAACAATTGGCCCAAATTCGGGGCGGAGCCAGAATTACTGATCCTGAACCAGAATCAAAATATCAGGTCATTGAGAGATATGCCAGAAATTTGACCAATCAGGCTAGGCAGGGAAAATTGGACCCGGTTATTGGAAGAGAAAATGAGATTAGAAGATTAATGCAGGTTTTATCAAGGAGGACAAAAAATAATCCAGTTTTGGTTGGTGAAGCTGGAGTTGGTAAGACAGCCATTGTTGAGGGTTTAGCCCAGAGAATTGTTTCTGGCCAGGTTCCAGAATCATTAAAAGAAAAAGAAATTATTGGTCTAGATTTGGGAGCCTTGGTGGCCGGAACAAAATATCGGGGAGAGTTTGAAGATCGAGTCAAAGCCTTATTGAGAGAAATCAATCGGGCAGCTGGAAGGTATATTTTATTTATTGATGAATTACACACTTTGGTTGGGGCTGGAGCAGCTGAAGGAGCTATTGATGCCTCAAATCTATTAAAACCGGCTTTGGCCAGGGGAGAATTGAGGGCAATTGGAGCCACCACTTTAAAAGAATATCAGAGATATTTAGAGAGAGATCCGGCTTTAGAAAGAAGATTTCAGCCAATCTATGTTCAAGAACCCTCAATTGAAGATACCATTTCTATTTTGCGAGGAATTAAGGAAAAATATGAATTGCATCACGGAGTAAAAATCAAAGATTCAGCTTTGGTGGCTTGCTCGCAATTAGCGGCTAGATATATTACGGATCGATTTCTGCCAGATAAGGCGGTTGATTTAATGGATGAAGCTATGTCAGCCCTAAGATTAGATATTGAGTCAGAGCCAGCTGTTCTTGAGAATCTAAAAAAGGAAATTCAAAAATTGGAGATTGAGCAGACGGCAATAAAAAAGGCCAAATCTTCAAAAAAACAAAAAGCAATTGCTCGCCAATTGGCTGATTTAAAGGAGAAGGCAAAAGAAATTGAGGCCAGATGGCAATCGGAAAGAGAAACAATTAGTAAAATAAAAAATCTTAAAAAAGAGATAGAGATGGCTCGCTTTGAGGTTGAGAGAGGGGAGATCGAGGCTAATCTCCAAAAGGTCGCTGAATTAAAATATGGAAAAATTCCCCAGCTCTTAAAAGATTTGAAGGCAGCTGAAAGAAAATTGACCCAATTTCAGAGAAATCGGCCAATTTTGAAAGAAGAAGTTAGTGAAGAGGAGGTGGCAAAAGTGGTTTCCCGATGGACAGGAATTCCAGTTACGAGATTATTAGAAGAGGAAGCCAAAAAATTGGAAAAGATGGAAGAGATTCTTCAAAAAAGAGTTATTGGCCAAAGAGAGGCAATCTCGGCCATTTCCAATGCCATTCGCCGCTCAAGAGCCGGAATTTCTGAAGAAAAAAGGCCCCTGGGTTCATTTATGTTTTTGGGCCCGACTGGAGTGGGAAAAACTGAAACTGCCAGGGCTTTAGCTGAATTTCTCTTTAATGATGAAAATGCCTTAGTCAGACTGGATATGTCAGAATACATGGAAGAGCATACTGTTTCAAAAATGATAGGTTCTCCTCCGGGCTATGTTGGCTACGAAGAGGGTGGCCAATTAACTGAAAAAATTAGGAGAAGGCCATATAGTGTGGTTTTACTTGATGAAATTGAAAAAGCCCATTCAAAGGTTTTCAATCTTCTTTTACAGATTTTGGAAGATGGTAGATTAACCGATGCCAAAGGTAGAACTGCCTCTTTCAAAAATAC
>OGCI01001490.1_pt1 | contig 19208 bp, 17 predicted proteins | sample 1570021 | NCBI WGS metagenome assembly OGCI01 (sample SAMN06264664, study PRJEB24512) | hot springs metagenome | isolation source: Hot spring water | place: South Africa: Tshipise | collected 2015-06-21 | reverse complement strand
GGTTGGGTTAGACTATCACTTCATCCTACTATGTTGAATGATGAAATTTACTTTATTACTGATGCAATTAGAATGATTGTTCAAAATATTGATAATTGGGAAAAAGATTACAAATATGATAAGACTAAAAATGAGTTTTTCCATATAAATCATAATAATTCAGAATTGGAAAAAATTAAATCATGGTTTAGACTTAACTAAACCTGTGTAGAATAGTGCTTAGAACACTTAATAGTCTTCAAAGAAAGGAGGCACAAAATGTTAGCAATGGGAGCTTATGAAAAGTGTAAACGCTATATTGAATCTCACTCAGAAAAAACTTCTGATAAAGACAGGAAAAGAGAAATCTTTCCGTGTATAACAATTTCAAGGCAGACTGGTGCTGGCTCTTATGAGGTTTCTGAAAGACTGATCAAAATTCTGGATTCCAAGTCAAAAGATCCCGAACAGAAATGGACGTACTTTAATAAAGAGCTTATTCAGAAGGTGATCGAAGATCATAATTTACCAAAGATTGTTAGTGATTATATTGCTGAATCTAAGTACAGTCACATTAACGATGCAGTGTATGAGTTATTGGGAGTTAAGCCTTCTGATTGGACTTTAATTCAAAAAACTACTGAAACAGTTCTGCAAATAGGTAGAATGGGAAAAGCTATAATTGTTGGGAGAGGAGGAAATATAATTACTTCCAAATTACCAAATGCTTTTCATGTTAGATTGGTTGCTCCACTTGAAAAGAGAATTGAGCACGTTAAACAAGTATTTGGCTTCAATCGAGATAAAGCCTTAGAGTATATAAACAAAGAGGATAAATCACGAAATAATTATTTGAAAAGTCATTTTTTCCATAATGCTGATGAGGTAACATTATATCACATAATACTTAACACAGGGTTATTAAGTTATGATAATGCTGCTAAAATTATAGCAAGTGCAGTTATGGATAAATTTCCGGATAATTTTTTTAACTGAGTTATTTCCCATTCATTTTATTGATAATCTCTTATGTTATGATTAATTTTCTAAACGAATCAAACAAATAATTTAAAATTTTTATATGAAAATCTTTGGAATAAATATCGGTCGTAAGAAAAAAATCAGACCTAAAAAGCAAAAACCTGGTATAGCTCAGCCTCCCTTAAACTACACTCTATCATTCTTTGATCCCAAGATTGAAGCAGATAAATTAAAAGATAAAAAAGAAGATACGTCCGAATTATTAGAGATTACTTTGCCTGAGAAATCAAATGTTGACATTGATGATGATGCTCAAATTGGATTTGTACCGGAACCGGAAAATCTTTCAAATAAAGATGAAACTATTACTGATAGCACGAACCATTTTATCCAAGATGAAGTTTTGTCATCTGAAATTAATTCGGATGAAGATTGGTTAAATAAATATGATTCAACAAGTCCAGAAGACGTTGAAGTCAAATCTTCCATTGAAATGAAGCCGTTTCAGGATTTTGAAGAGAATCGCCAAATTTATTTAAATGAAAAAGATGAATTATTAAATGAGATAATTCTTCTTAATGAAAAAATAAGTGATTTAAGGAAACAGTCTGAAGAGTATGATAAAATAATTCAACAGAAGCAAGAAACATTAACTCTCCTTGAATCTAAAATAAATTCATTATCTATTGAACTCGAATCTGATATTGATAATAAACGCAATCTGATTAACAGTTTGAATGATGAGATTGAACAAAAGACAAACGATTTGAATAGTTTAATTGAAGCAAAAAATTCTGAACTGAATAGTATAATTAAAAAGATTGAACTGAAATCAAAAGAATTTCAAAAGCTTGAAGAAGAGAACAAGTCATTTCTAACTCAATCTGAAGAAGAATTAAATGAAAATATACGAATCTTAAAATCTCAATTAGAAGATTTGGAGAGGACAATTTCAGAGAAAAACGAGAAGAAAAATCAATTAGAATTAGAAGTAAATAATCTTAATTCTGAATTAGAAAATAAAATCGAGGCTAAGAAATCGGAGCTTAATAATCTTGAAGAAGAGATTAAACTCAAACAGGAAGAATCAAAAAAGATTGATGAAAATAATACTGCTCTGATTATTCAGACCGAGAAACAACTTAAGGACAAAATTCTTGAACTTGATAATATTATAAATCAGAAAAATGATGAAATTTCAAGATTGGATTCAGAATTGAAATCTCTTACAGAAACTTTTGAGATGAAAAAATCCGAAATTCAAAATTGGGAAGTAGAAAACAGAACTCATAAAGAAACATTACAAAAACATAAAGACGAAATTGCAGCACTTGAATTAAGGGTTATTGAAGTACATTCAGAAGCAAAGGAATTACTAAACACTAAAAATGAAATTTATTCGGAAGTATTAAAGCTACAGGAAGAACTTACTGAACTAAAATCTGAAAAAGAAAAAACCGTTGAGCTTATTCAACTATCGCAAAAAAGAAGAGAAGAGATTGAATTCAGCAATGATCAGTTGGAAAAACGTCTTCTTAGAATGATTCAAAAATTTGATGATGAAATAAAAGAACTTTCGAATCACAAAACAAACATTGAAAAGAAGATTGCTGAGCTTGAGAATAAAATCATCGAGAATGACAATATCATCAAAGAAAAATTAAATCTTCTCAAACAAACCGAAGATCAACTACGTTTACGTCAAACAGAACTAAGCTCAATTAACAATCTGATTTCAAATCTAAATGAGAAAGAAGATTTACTCTCAAGGTCTATTTCTGATTATGAAAAAGAGATTTCTTCAAAGAGATCTGATAATCAGGAATTAAGAAAAGATATTGATTTATTAACTCAGAAGAAATCAGCTATCGAAAAGATTCTTGAAGAATTATTCGTATCCTCTGAAAAAAGAATAAGCCAATTACGAGAAACTCATTTCAAAACAGAAAATGAAATAAGAGATAAAGAATTGTTGTACGAAGAACTAACTCAGAAAATTGATAAGGCAATTGATGAGCTTGTTGAGTTACAGAAGTCTGTTCACTCTCAGAAAATTGAGCTTGAAGATCTAAGCATTAAATCGGAGAACCTGAAAAGAATAAACGAATCTTTAGAAAAAGAAATTCAAAATAACAACCGTGTTTTAGAGCAGTTCAAGAAAATGAAAGAGGAAATTTCTGATGGCTTCGGAGAAATTCGCAAAGATTTCAGTAGAGAATTCGGAATAGATAGAGATAAGTTTGATTCTGATTCGAATCAGAAAAAAATTTTCCGATTATGATTCGTTAAATATGAATTCAATCAACTTTTCTAAAACTTAAGCAGAGATCTATTTGAGAAAAAATTTTTTTATCAAAAATATTAAATTCGTCTTGTTGGGGGTTTTTCTATCCTTTTCATTACTGTTTTCTCAGCCCACGAAAACTCCTCAATGGGCTTTTAATAAAACTATTTATGAAGTGAACATCCGACAGTTTACAAAAGAAGGTACTTTCGAAGCATTTGAAACTCATCTTCCGAGATTAAAAGAACTCGGAGCAGATATTCTCTGGTTAATGCCAATTCATCCAATTGGAGAATTGAATAGAAAAGGATCTCTTGGCAGTTATTATTCAGTAAAAGATTATCTTGAGATAAATCCAGAATTTGGGAACAAAAATGATTTCAAACGGCTTGTTGATAAAATTCATTCTCTTGATATGTATGTTATAATTGATTGGGTTGCAAATCATACTGCGTGGGATCATGATTGGACGAAATCTAATCCTGAATTTTATACTAAAGATAAAAAGGGGAGTTTTATTCCACCTGTTGATGATTGGACTGATGTTATTGACTTAAATTATGAAAACAAAAATCTTTGGCAGGAGATGATAAATGCACTAAAGTATTGGGTTCAGGAATTCGATATAGATGGCTACCGATGTGATGTGGCTGGAATGGTTCCAATTGAATTCTGGATTGAAGCCCGCAAACAATTAGATGAAATTAAACCTGTTTTTATGCTCGCTGAATGGGATACTCCTGAAATGCACAAAGCTTTTGATATGACTTATGATTGGGGATTGCATAAAATTATGAACCGAATTGCCAAAGGAGAGAACAACACAGCTGATCTAATTAAACACATTCAATCAGATAAAGAAAAATATCCGTCCCACGCTTTCAGAATGCAATTTACTGACAATCACGATGAGAACTCCTGGAATGGAACAGTATTCGAAAGACTTGGAGATGCTGCTGAATGCTTTGCTGCATTGACTTTCATTATTCCTGATATGCCACTGATTTATAGTGGTCAGGAAGCTGGTTTGAATAAGAGATTATCTTTTTTTGAAAAAGATCGGATTGATTGGCAAAACCACAAGTTTTTTGAACTTTACAAATCATTGAACGAGCTTAGAAAAACAAACGAAATATTATTCTGTGGAATCGAGGGAGGCGAGATAACTTTTATCACTAACAATAACCAACAAAATATTCTATCGCTCATTCGTGTAAAGAATAATAAAAAAATTCTTGCTTTATTTAATCTTTCAAATACTCCTTTAAAAGTTCTTTTAAACGATATTCGGATTTCAGATTCATATATTGATTTTCAAACAAAAGAAGAAATTTCTTTTTCTGAATCCTTAGAATTGGAACTTGAAGCATGGGGTTGGAAAATATTTTTAACTAAATAAGGACTTACAATAATGAAAAAATTGATTTTGGCTGTTTTCATTTTTGTCATTTCGTTCTCAACGTATTTTGCTCAATCAGCGTCATTAAATTTCACAATAGCCTTTCCGCAAGGTGAGTTTAAAGAAAAGGTTGATAACTTAGGATTTGGCTTGAATGGAGATATTTTATTTATCTCTCCAAAACCAAAATCGCCGTTTGGAATGGGATTAAATCTTTCTTATTACATTTATGGAAGTGAATCAAGAAGAGAACCGTTAAGTACAACTATACCTGATTTATTTGTAAGAGTTGACAGAACCAATAATCTTACAAACTTTCATTTGTTATTTGTGCTTGGCTTACCCACAGGAAGAGCGCGACCTTATATTGAAGGTTTATTTGGTGGCTCATACATTTTTACAACCACTTCTGTTAAAAGCGAAAACACAAGTGAAGAATTCGCTTCAAGCACTAACTTCGAAGATTTCGCATGGAGTTATGGTGCTGGCTTTGGTTTATCTTTTCTCATCAAAGGAGACCCAAATCAAAATGAAGATCTGCTCTTCTTAGATTTCAAGGGCAGATATCTTTACGGAACAGAAGCAGAATATCTCAAGCATGGTTCAGTCAAATTAGTTAACGGAAAAGTTCAATATGATATAAGCAGATCGAAAACTGATTTGTTAACTGTCCATCTCGGTGTTAAATATTATTTTCCCTCGAATGTTGGTGGCTAAAAAGGGAATTGTATATCTAAAAAAAGGTAAAGAGAAAATAATCAAATCAATGCACCCGTGGATATTCTCGGGTGCAATTGATAAAACCGAAAATGTTTCAGATAATGGACAATTAGTTTTAGTAAAATCTCACCTCAATGAAAATTTAGCAATCGGCTCTTTTTCAAATAGCTCACAAATTTCTGTACGGATTTGGAGTTATGATTGTTCTTCAATTATAGATAAAAATTTTTTTGTAAAAAGATTTAATCGAGCTTTAGAACTAAGAAAACTTATTTTTGACTCATCTCAAACCAATGCTTACAGAATTATAAATTCCGAAAGCGACTTAATACCGGGTTTAATTGTTGATTACTATGCTGGATATTATGTTGTACAATTTCTATCAGCTGGAGCAGAACATTTCAGAAATCAGATAATTGAAATTGTTTCAGAACAAAAAGATTGCTTAGGCATTTTTGAGCGATCGGACACGGAATCAAGAAAGAAAGAAAACCTATCTATCAGAAACGAGCTAATCTTGGGTGAATTTATTCCCGAGAGAGTTCTTTTCAAGGAGAATGGAATAAACTTTTACGCAGATTTGGTAAATGGACATAAGACAGGATTTTACCTTGATCAAAGAGATAACAGACTTCTTTTAAAAGATTTCTCTAACGATAAAAACATATTAAACTGTTTTTCATATACAGGAGGATTTTCAGTATATGCCTTAAAGGCACAGGCGAATTTTGTAACTAATATTGATTCATCTTCTTCATCATTAAAACTATCCGAAGAGAATCATCGCATAAACAATATTGAATCAACTAAATATCAAAATATTGAAGGAGATGTTTTCAAAATTTTAAGAGTCTTTAGAGATGAAGGGAAAAAATTTGATTTAATAATTTTAGATCCACCTAAATTTGCCGATTCTGCTGGCAGTATCAATAAGGCAGCACGTGGTTACAAAGATATTAACTTATTAGCAATGAAATTATTAAATGATAATGGGATTCTCTTCACATTCTCTTGTTCAGGTCATATATCAAGAGAATTATTTCAGAAAATTATAAGCGATGCTGCTCTTGACGCCGGGAAGGAAGTAAAATTTATTTCAATGCTTTCGCAAGCGAAAGATCATCCTGTTTCAAGCAGCTTTCCCGAATCTCTTTATTTGAAAGGTTTAGTCTGTGTAGTGAATCAGATTCGTTAATATATTTGAGTTGAACAAAAAACTTTAATGACAAAATCAAATCAATACTTTTTTTAGTGATTATTTTTAGCATAACTTCATTTGCTCAAACATATATGGGTACTTGGTCTGTGAAGGAAAATCAACCGGGATATAATCTTCATACTGGAAGCGGTGAAAGAATGACCACTTACAGTGTTAAATTTCCAAAACCATTCGAAAAAACACCTGAAATTTTCTTATCTGTAACGCAGTTCGATGCTTTTCATAATAACAACATCAGATACAATGTAGAAGTTATGTCTGTAAATACAGAAGGATTCAAGATAAAAATCAGAACGTGGTATGATTCAAAAATTTATAGCATCTCTGGATTTTGGTTAGCAAAATTAGATTAGAGGTTAAAATGAATTTCAAAATTTATTTGATTCTATTTTTGATTTTACTGCTAATAATTTTTGTTTTACAAAACACACAACCCGTTGATTTTACTTTTCTGTTTTTCTCGTTTAAGATTACTCAGGTATTACTTTTATTTCTGACTTTTGCTGTCGGGTTAGTAGTCGGAATTTTATTGCCAGATTTTATCAAAAAGAGAAAAGAAAATATTAACAATGAAGAAAAGAAATAAGATTATTCTTTTACTGTCAGTTTTTGTTTTTACCTCCTGCCTCAAAGAAATGCCGGAGAAAGGTCTTCAAATAACTGTTCCTGAAAATAATCCGATTCAAAATCTTCAGACACTTCTGCGTGATGAGGAAAAAACTAAAATATTATTGGTAGGCGTTCCTCCATTGAGTGTACTGAGTAATGACTTTTCACCTTTGCTAATCGAACGAATCATCAAGAGTTTGTCTGAATTCAAACCCGATGTAATTTGTCTGGATGCAGTTTCACCTGAAGAAATTGCATCCAATCTTGAATATATAAATGAACTGAAGTTGCCGGATATATCAAACCAAGAAGTCTCATATATCAAGAAATTACAAAATAAATTAAAACTCCATCCTGAGAAGGTAAATAATCAATTAGATTCACTTTTAAGTGAAGTAAAAACAAACAACACCATTGACTTTCGAACGAGAGAAAAAATAATTGAATTGTTCTTACTCAATTTTGATTTTTATAGTGCTGCATTGAATCTAAAATATTTGAACGAAGATGACATCAAACGTTTAAAGATTAACAAAGACATTTTGGACAGATTAAAATTATTGAACAACCAAAGTGATGAAAAATCTTCAATAGGTTTAATATTAGCACATCAATTAAATATGAACAGAGTTTATTCTATAAATGATATATCCGATAAGAAAAAGTTGAATAAAATATCAGATAAACTCTACCATGAAATGTTACTGAGTGATGTTTACAAATCTCACAGAAAAGAAATTCTCAATCAGGTAGCAGATGATAAACTCAAAGAAGGACTTGCTAAACAGGATCTGTTTGAATTTTTTCTGTATATAAATTCTGATCCTTATGCTTTAACATCAACAAATAACAATTGGTCTATCTACTTCAAAATGTTTCTGGAATCAGGATTAGATAGAACCAGGATAGCCCTGTGGGAAATGAAGAATCTGAGAATTGCTTCTAAAATAAGAGAAGTAAGCACTGATTATCCTTCAAAAAAAATCCTTGTAATTATTGATGTATCAAAAAAAATATTTGTTGAAGAATACTTAAAGAAAATGACTGATATTAAAGTATTAAAGATGAATGATATTCTAAACTAACTATTGTGAATTTGTTTAGTTACTTCAATACCAAGCTGTTCCATTCTGTAGCGAAGTTTAGATCGTGTGAGCCCAAGAATTTTAGCAGCCCTGACCTGATTTCCGTTTGTAATTTTCAAAGTATCTTCAATTAGTTTTCTCAACACTACATCTATTGAAACACCTTTAGGAGGAATTTTTAGAATGAATTTATCTTCCGATAAGTTATATTCATTGATTGATGGTTTAAGAAACTGAAGATGTTTTTCTTTGACTTCATCATCTTCCAAAAGAATTGTAACTCGTTCAATCACATTCTTTAATTCTCGGATATTTCCTTTCCATGGATATTCTTTGAGCAACTCCAAAGCTGATGGTTCATATCCTGAAATTTTTTTCTCGAACTTATTTCCAAATTCATTCAGGAAAGAGTAAGCAAGAAACAGAATATCTTCTTTTCTTTCACGTAGCGGTGGAATATAAACATAGCCGACATTAAGTCTGTAAAACAAATCCTCTCGGAAATTTCCTTTTTTAACTTCATCTTCTAATTTTTTATTAGTAGCAGCAAGAACTCGGACATCAACTTCAATTTCTTTTTCGCCTCCAAGTCTGTAAAACTTTTTTTCTTGAAGTACTCTAAGCAATTTCGCTTGCATTTCAGGAGAGAGTTCAGCGATTTCATCGAGAAGAATAGTTCCTCCGGATGCAAGTTCAAACTTTCCCATTTTAGTTTTTTGCAAAGCTCCGGTGAAAGCTCCTTTCTCGTGTCCGAACAATTCACTCTCTGCTAATTCGCGAGGAATTGCTGAACAATTTATTCTGATAAAAGGACCATCTTTTCTCGGACTTTGTTGATGAATAAATTTAGCAAACATTTCCTTACCAGTTCCGCTTTCACCTTCAATTAGAATAGTTGTATCATAACTCTTAGATAACTTTTCAACCGCATTAACAATCTTTTGAATTTTATTACTTTTCCCAAAAATTTCTTTTGAGATATAATCTTCCTTAATTATCTCCTGTAATTTTTCAACTTCAGCTTTGAGGTTTTTCGACGAAATGACTCTTTCAATAATGATTTTCAATTGATCTAAATCTAATGGCTTAAGCAAGAAATCTGTTGCGCCAAGTTTCAAAGCTTTAACTGCAATGTTAACATCAGCGTAAGCTGTAATCATCACAACCGGTAAGTTTAGAAATTTTGCGTGAATGTTTTTTAATACATCAAGTCCATTGGCAGAGGTCAGATAAATATCTAAAATAACCACATCAGGATAAAACTCTTCTATTTTTTCAATTGATTTTTCTGCATTAGTGATAAATTCTGTTTCGTAACCGAATTTTATCAGAATTTTTCTCAGAGACTGACAAACGAGTTCATCATCATCAATTATTAAAATTCTGTTACTCATAATCAATTAGTCCTTAATTGGAAATGTTATAAAAAACTTTGTTCCTACATTTACCTGACTTTCAAAATCAATTTTAGCATCGTATTCATCGAGTATTGATTTACACACGTTTAAGCCAAGTCCTGTTCCTTTTTCTTTATTTGTATAAAACTCAGAAAAAATTTTATCTCTTGCAGTTTCTTCAATGCCGATTCCTGAATCCTGAATTTCCCAAATCAACGAATGCTTTTCTTTCAAATAAGTTCTGATATATATATTTTTTTCTTTGTTCTTTGACTCGATCGCATTATAAATAAGATTGAGAAACACCTGAAGAAGTTTATCTTTACAAATTCTGATGGGAGGAATATTTTCCTGAAACTCACACTCAATTTGAATTCCAAGCATTCTTGCTTCAATCTGCGCGACTTTAACAGCAACTTGTGTCAGTTCATTAATTGAAACTAATTCATCATCTTTTGGAACTTTTCTCGCAAAACTCGAAAAGTTAGAAATAATATAACTCATACGAGTTACAGACTCTTTACAAGAATTTATGCTCTCCAAAACATCGTCGCTAAATTTTGAATCGTTCATTGAAATGTAATCAAGGTTCATCTTTATAACCGAGAGAGGACTTCTAATCTCGTGAATCAGACTTGCAGCGAGTTTGCCGAGAATTGATAATCTATTTGAAAATATTTCGTCCTTTTCCATAAAAGAAATATAAATAAACGAACGAAAATAATGAATTGTAGCCTGTCAGATTGAAAAGAATCTGACAGACTAAAAATGCTTAGCTACATCCGGTTGTAGCTCCACAAGTCATACATTTCAAGCAAGTACCGTTTCTAACCATTGTAATACTTTGACATTCCGGACAAATGTCTCCTGTGTAACCATTCTCGATTGCTTTTTTTACTTTTGTTGTCAAACCCATTCCGGAAGATTGAATTGATTCAGTATTTGAACGAGGAACTGTAGTGAAAGACTTATTGACGCTTGGATCTAATTCCACAACTCTTTCACTGACAATTTCTTCTCCGTAAAAGTCAGGTTCTGATACTTTTTTAACAATGCCTCGTGATGCTTTTGCATTTAATTCTTCATCAGTAACGTGTGCCAAATCGTTTCTGTTAAGATATGTAACTGCCAATTCTCTGAAAATATAATCAATAACAGAAGTTGCCATTTTAATTTTGTCGTTACCTGTAACAACTCCACTCGGTTCAAATTTAGTGAAAACGAAAGCATCCACAAATTCTTCTAATGGAACTCCGTGTTGTAATCCTAATGAAATTGAAATTGCAAAACAGTTGAGCAAACTGCGGAAAGCTGCTCCTTCACGATGCATATCAATAAATATTTCGCCAAGCTGACCGTTTTCGTATTCACCAGTTCTGATATAAACAGATTGCCCGTTGATCTTAGCTTTTTGTGTATAACCTGTTCTTCTGTCCGGGAGTCTTCTTCGTTTAGCAATGTATCTGTGAATAATCTTTTCGGCGATTTTTACTATATCATTCTTTTCTTTATCCTCGATAAGCGCTTCAGCTTCTTCTTCGGTGAGTGAACTTAAAGGTTGTGATAGTTTTGAAGCATCTCTGTAAACTGCATTTGCTTTTGTTCCTAATTTCCAAGATTGCAAGTAAGCTTCTTTGATATCTTCCACAGTGGCACTATTAGGGAGATTAATTGTTTTTGAGATTGCTCCTGAAACAAATGGTTGAGCAGCAGCCATCATTTTAATATGTGCCATTGGTTTTATAAATCTTGTTCCTTTTTTACCACATTTGTTTGCACAATCAAAAACAGGATAGTGTTCGTGTTGTAAAAATGGAGCGCCTTCTATTGTCATTGTACCACAAATATAATCATTAGCAGTTGCGATTTCCTGTTTGGAAAATCCTAATCTTTGAAGAAGGTCAAAATCAAAGGAATTAATTTCTTCTTCAGCAAATCCCAATTTTTTAGTTAAAAAATCTTTACCAAGTATATATTGACTAAATGCTATTGAGATATCAAAAAGTGAAGGTAAAGCTTTTTCTATCTTTGAAATAGCTTCTTCGTTAAAACCTTTTGCCTTTAATGATTGTGGATTGATATAAGGACATCCCTCAAGTGAACCTGAACCCTTAGCATATTTAATAATTTCATTAATCTGATCTTTATTGTAACCAAGTTTTTCTAATGCAGGAGGAATTGATTGATTGATGATTTTGAAATAACCACCACCAGCTAATTTTTTAAACTTCACTAAAGCATAATCTGGCTCAACACCGGTGGTATCGCAATCCATCACCAATCCAATGGTTCCAGTTGGAGCAATTGCAGTAACTTGTGCATTCCTAAATCCATAAAGTTCTCCCAGTTCGACAGCTTTATCAGCATCTTCTCTGGCAGCTTTTAATAAATCTGAAGGACAATGTTTAGGATTAATTCCAACAGGATAAATTGTTAGTCCTTCATATTCTTCGATTGGAACATTGTAAGCAGCTCGTCTGTGGTTTCTCAGAACTCTGAGCATATTATCTTTATTCTCCTGATATCTTAAAAACGGACCGACTTCTTTTGCGAGTTCAGCTGATGTAGCATAAGCCACCATATGCATAATCGCTGTAATCGCACCACATATTGCAAATCCTTCATTGCTGTCATATGGAATTCCCTGAAGCATTAATAATGAACCTAAATTAGCATAACCCAATCCTAATGTTCTATATTCATAACTTAGCTTGGCTATTTCTTTACTCGGGAATTGAGCCATTAAAACACTAATTTCCAGAACAATAGTCCATAAGCGAGAGGCGTGTCTGAATTCTTCGATATTAAATTTTTGCTTCTTTAAGTCATAGAATTTAACAAGATTTAATGAAGCAAGATTACAAGCAGTATCATCGAGAAACATATATTCACTGCAAGGATTACTTGCTCTGATTTCGCCACCTTGCGGACAAGTATGCCATTCATTGATGGTATCGTGAAATTGAATACCCGGATCTGCAGAAGCCCAGGCAGCATAAGCAATCTGATCCCACAGATCACGAGCGCGAAGTGTTCTGCACGGTTTAGGTTTCCTGTTTTCCTTTTTAGCTTTTCGTTTTTCTGTTCTCCAGTAAAGATGCCAATCACCATCATTTAATACTGCTTGCATAAAGCTATTAGTTACACGAACAGAATTATTTGAATTTTGTCCTGAAACAGTTGCATAAGCTTCTGAAGTCCAATCGGTATCGTAAATTGGAAATTCAATTGATCTGAATCCCATTTTAGCAAGTTGAATCACTCTTTCGATGTAATTCTGCGGGATCTGTGCTTTCCTTGCTTCCAGAATTGCTTGTTTCAATTTTTTATTGACGTGTTTATTAAATCTGTCATTTTCCGGATGTTCATCGTAACAAGCTTTCATTATCATATTGAGATGATAATTGCACAACTTGGAACCAGCAACAAGTGCAGCTACTTTTTGCTCTTCAACAACTTTCCAATTTATATATTCTTCAATGTCAGGATGGTCTAAATCCAGAGTAACCATTTTAGCAGCACGTCTTGTTGTTCCACCTGATTTTATTGCACCTGCAGAGCGGTCGCCTATTCTAAGAAATGACATTAATCCTGAAGATTTGCCTCCGCCACTAAGTGGTTCATTATTTCCTCTCAAGTCTGAAAAATTCGAGCCTGTACCTGAGCCATATTTGAATAATCTTGCTTCACGAACCCAGAGATCCATTATTCCGCCTTCATTAACAAGATCATCTTTTATTGATTGAATAAAACAAGCGTGAGGTTGTGGATGTGTATATGCATCAGTTGATTGAGTTAACTCTCCTGTTTCAAAATCAACATAGTAGTGACCTTGAGAAGGACCTGAAATTCCATAAGCCCAGTTCAATCCTGTATTAAACCACTGCGGACTATTTGGAGCAGCCATTTGATTAGCAAGCATATAAACAAGTTCATCATAAAAAGCTTTTGCATCTTCTTCAGTATCAAAATATTTTGCTTTCCAACCCCAATAGGTCCAGGTTCCTGCGAGTCTATGAAAGACTTGTCGGCTATCTTTTTCGGATGTATATCTATCGTGTTCAGGAAGTTCTTGTAATCTTTCAGTATCTGCTGTTGATGCTTGTAACCAAGAAGGAATTCCCTTCTCCTTTACTTTCTTTAATAATTTCGGAACGCCTGCTTTTCTAAAATACTTTTGTGCGATAATATCAGTGGCAACTTGAGACCATTGTTCCGGTACATAAACATCTTCCATTTTGAAGACGATTGAGCCATCGGGATTTCGGATTTCTGAAGTTCGTTTAACAAAATTAAAATATGAAAAAGGATCTTTCCCCTCTGAAGTAAATTGTCTAAAAATCTTCATTAAGTTCTCCTGAGGTTAAGTAAATTTTTAAAAAAATTATTTGATTAGTTAGTTAGTTTTCTTTATTTGTGGATTGTAAACTATGAAACAAAATTTTTTCTGGCAAATTAAATTTTAAAAATTTTTACTGCCTTGTTTCGAATTAGAATTTTTATTAAATGAAATTCGATTGCAACCAATTGATAAGAGAATTTGTTCGAATACTATAACGATTTAATTTAGTTTTAAGATTTAAACAATTTTGGATTTTCAGTGAATGAACAAATAAAAGTTATTGAAATAAAAAATCTCTCAAAAAGATTTAATAATCTCACAGCAGTTGATGAGTTAAACTTAAATGTATATCAGGGGGATGTTTTCGGTTTTCTTGGGCCGAATGGGGCAGGTAAAAGCACAACAATAAGAATGTTACTTACCCTTATAAAACCCGATAGCGGAAGTATAAAAATTTTCGGCAAAGATTTACAAAAAGAAAGATTAGAAATTTTGAAAAATGTCGGGTCAATTGTTGAAAAACCTGATTTTTACGGATATCTCTCTGCTTATAAAAATTTAGAAATTCTCGGTAGAATTTCCGGAATTGAAGTAAACAAAAATCTGATAATGAAGAATCTTGAAATTGTCGGACTTGCATCACGATATAAAAGCAAAGTGAAAACTTTCTCCCACGGAATGAAACAAAGATTAGGAATCGCTCAGGCTCTGCTTCACAATCCTGAACTGATAATTCTTGATGAACCAACAACAGGACTTGATCCGATGGGGATGAAAGAAATCAGAGAATTAATAATTCATTTGAGTAAAGAGCAGAAAAAAACAATTTTCCTTTCATCTCATTTATTGAATGAAGTTGAAATGGTTGCAAATAGAATGATCATAATCAATAAAGGAAAGACAAAAGTTGAAGGTGAAGTAAAAGAGTTACTTAATAAAAACAGACTTTTCGTAACAATAGAAGTTGAAGATGGAGATTCAGCAATTGAAATTCTAAAAAACTCAAGATGGATTGAAAACATTAGGAATCAAATTAACAACACATTTGAATTCAATGTTGATTCAAAGGAGATTCCTTTATTGAACAAATTTTTGGTAGAAAATGGCGTGATGATCAATTCCATTATTCCAAAACGCTCTCTGGAAGAATACTTTCTAACTATAACGAACGAGGCGGCGAATGCTTGACCTGATAAGTATTGAATTGTACAAAATTTTCAAAAAGTGGCGAACTTATATCGGCTTTATTGCTTTAGGAGTTCTTGTTCCTTTGATTCATATCGCAATGGTTCTTGAAGGAAAGAACACGATTAATTTTATGACAAGAAATATTCAGGAATCATTTGTGTTTGTTGGAAATCTTTTGAACACTTATCTGATATCCTATATTATTCTCACAAGTCTTGCAATCCACATACCTTTTCTTATAACTCTTGTTGCAGGTGATTTACTTGCTGGAGAAGCAACTTCTGGAACATACAGATTACTAATTACCAGACCTATATCAAGAACAAAATTGATTATTGTAAAATTTATTGCCGGGTGGATTTATACCAATCTTCTTGTATTGTGGCTTGCTTTTCTAAGTCTTGTGGTTGGTTATTTCATTTTTGGAACCGGGGAATTATTAATTATAGATGGGCAAATGATTGTAATTTTTGAAAGAACTGATGTTTTATGGAGATTTCTTCTAGCTTATGGTTTTGCAACTTTAGGAATGACTGCTGTTGCAAGTCTGGCTTTTCTTTTTTCGTCGCTGGTTGAAAATTCAATTGGTCCAATTATCAGCACAATGGCGATAATAATAGTGTTCGTAATTTTATCAGCAATTCAGGTCGAGTTTTTCCAGAACATCAAACCTTATTTTTTCACAACTCACATAATGTCGTGGAGATTATTTTTTGAAGACCCTCTTGATTTAAAGGAAATATTTAAGTCTGCTGCCAATCTATTAGCTCATATTGTGGTTTTCTTTGGACTTACTCTTTTCATTTTCAAAAAGAAAGATATTTTGTCATAAAAGGGATTTAATATGATTTTCATTTTAATAATTATTTTATTTGCTAACATACAAGCTCAAACAAATGATCCGAATGAAATTGTAAAATCGGTAATTACAAAATTCAGTCAAGTAAATGATTATGAGGTTGATATTGATATAAAGGTTGATGTTGAGTTTTTAAGAGTTCCTGAATCCCGTGCGAAACTTTTCTTCAAACAGCCGGATAAAGTTAAACTAAAATCTGAAGGTTTTGCTCTTCTTCCAAAAGATGGTATAGACTTTTCTCCTTCCTCAATTATTAAAGGAAACTACACCGCCATTTTTGAAAGGAAAGAGAATCTAAACGGAGTTCAAACTTCAGTTGTAAAAATTGTACCGATAAATGAAAATACAAACATTATACTCAGCACAATTTGGGTTGATGATAAGAATAGCATTATCAGAAAAGTTGAAAGTACGACAAAAACTCAGGGGACTTATACTTTAGAATTGTTTTATGATAATGACTTTAAATATCCACTTCCCAAACAAATGATTTTTTCTTTCAACTTAGATAAAATGAATTTACCTCAGACTTTTACAAATACAACTCCAAAATCAAGCAGGAGAAGATTTAAAGATGGTCCCGTGATAGGAAAAGTCTATGTTAATTATTCAAATTATAAAGTCAATAAAAATTTGAGCGATAAAATTTTTGAAGAAGATAAAGATTGAATCTCTACTAATTGAAATTGATTAAAATTACAGGAGCTTCTTCGCTCATCAAAACTTTTGCTTTGTTCCAGGATGGGGGTCCAAAAATTCCATTTGCATTATTTGAAAAGCCGTAATCTTCGATAGGAATTCCGAGAAAGTTAGTATCTAAATCATCGTTATCATTTTCATCGTGAAATGCTTTCACCGCATAATATCCGATTGGCAAATCAGGCAGAGTAATTTCCGCCTGATTGTTTCTAATTGGTAAATTCAATCCAATAAATGGTGATTTATGATTCTTGTAGTTCTCCGCTGAGTTACACAATGCAACTTTAACTGTACCTGTGTTGCTTCTCAATCCTTTAATTTTAATGGTGATTTTAGTCTTTGGATTTTCACCAGCTAAAAGATTAACATTTAATATGAATAATAGTATTAAACTCAGATATTTAATCATTAAAACTATCCTGTATATTTCTTAAATATTACTGTTGTATTGTGTCCACCGAAACCAAAAGCATTTGATAGTGCATAATTCACAATACGTTCCTGAGGTTTATTGAAAGTATAATTCAAATCACATTCAGGATCGGGATGTTCAAAATTTATTGTTGGTGGAATTTTATCATGAACAACTGCCAAAATTGTAGCAATTGCTTCTACCGCACCGGCAGCACCAAGTAAATGTCCCGTCATACTTTTGGTTGAGGATAAATTCATTTTATATGCATGTTCACCAAACACTTTTTTAATTGATTTAGTTTCAGCAATATCACCCAGCGGAGTAGAAGTGCCGTGCATATTTATGTAATCAATAGCTTCGGGTTGAATTCCGGCGGTTTTGAGCGCAATTTCCATAGATAAAATTGCACCCAAGCCTTCAGGATGTGGTGCAGTAATATGGTGCGCATCAGCAGATAATCCGACTCCTACAATTTCTGCGTATATTTTGGCATTTCTCTTCAATGCTATTTCTAATTCCTCAAGCAATAATGCTCCGGCACCTTCACCCATAACAAAGCCATCTCGTGTAGCATCGAAAGGACGACTTGCAGTTTCAGGAGAATCGTTTCTGGTTGATAAAGCTCTGTTTGCATTAAATCCACCAATTCCTATTTCATTGATTGAAGCTTCACTTCCGCCGGCAATCATTCTATCCGCTAAATTATTTTTTATTAAAAGATAGCTGTCAATCATATTGTTATTCCCGGTAGCACAGGCTGATACAGTACAGTAATTAGGTCCTCTGAATCCATACTGCATTGATATATGTCCTGCAGCTATATCAGGAATAAGCATAGGTATAAAGAATGGAGAAATTCTGCCGGGACCATCTTTGTAGTTGATTACTGATTGTTCATAGAAAGTTTGAATACCTCCAATTCCACTGCCAAAGATTACTCCAAATCTATTTTTTTCTTCTTCGCTTAAAGTTTCAGGTTTTAATCCGCTATCTTCCAAACACTGGTTTGCAGAAACAAGGGCGTACTGAGCAAATGGGTCTAATCTTCTGGCAGCTTTTTTATCAAGATATTTGCTGACATCAAAGTCTTTTAATTCGCAGGCAAATTTGGTATCAACTTTTGAAGTATCAAAAGCTTTGATTGGTGCTGCACCGCTTCTTCCTTCCATCATAGAATTCCAAAATTCCTCTACTGATAATCCTATCGGTGTTAAAGCACCCATTCCGGTAATTACAACTCGTCTGTTATTCATAATTAATCTTTAAAATATTTCGAATTTTGTTAGACAAAAATAGTATAAAAAGATATGTAATAATTGACAAATAATCAGAATTTATCTTCCTGAAGTCTAAAGATTATCCATTCGTTTAGAGGAAATGCTCCACGATTTTTATAAAATTCAATTGCTGAAACATTCCAGTCAAGAACGACCCATTCTACCCTTCCGAAATTATTTTCTTTGGCTTTATTTATAACTTCATCTAAAAGAGCTTTTCCAATTCCTTTACCACGAAATTCGGGTTTAACATACAAATCTTCGATATAGTAACCCGGTCTTCCGACAAAAGTGGAGAAGTTCTTGAAGAATATAGTTTGCCCGCAGATTTTATTGTCATATTCAGCTATTAAAACTTCAACAAACTTATTTTCTCCGAAAATTACTTTTCTGAGATCTTCTTCGGAAGTTTGAACTTTATCCAATAGTTTTTCATATTCAGCAAGCTCTTTTATCATAGATAAAATTTTGGGAATATCACTTTCTTCGGCTTGTCTGATTTTTAGTTTTGAGTGTTCCATTTTTCAAAAAGGCAGGTAGGGTTTAAATAAATTTTTAATTCTATCAAATCTTAATTCAATTTCAATTGATCCAAAGGAATAAGGTGCTATCTCATAAGGATCAAATTGAATTACAAGAAAATTCGGTTTGATATAAAAATCCTGTTCAGCTGAAATATTTATTTCATCTTCAAACAGACCAGCATCTGCTAAAGAATTGGCATTAAATTGTTTTAATATTTCCTGTTCACAAAA
>OGCI01001487.1_pt1 | contig 19265 bp, 18 predicted proteins | sample 1570021 | NCBI WGS metagenome assembly OGCI01 (sample SAMN06264664, study PRJEB24512) | hot springs metagenome | isolation source: Hot spring water | place: South Africa: Tshipise | collected 2015-06-21 | reverse complement strand
GCTCAGCCAAGGGGCTGTCGTAAAGGGGAGGAAATAGCTGCATGGAAGGCTATTTTATACAAATGCCTACCGCAGAAGAACGCACACCGGCAAGGTGCCCCCTACGCGATGTTGAGGCCGGCTCACCGGGATGTGCCGGTATGCTGTTCAGCCCTGATGCTGGCCTTGCTGGGATTGGCTACTTCCATGGCTTCCTGGCCCGAAGGCGAGGTGATGCGCTTAATGAAGATATCCACCAGCTTGGGGTCGAGCTTTTTACCCTTGAGACGGTTTAGTTCTTCAATAATCTCCTGGGGTTTCCAGGCCCGTTTGTAAGGGCGTGGGCTGTAGAGGGCATCAAAGGTGTCTACCACCGCAAAGATACGGGCCAGAAGAGGGATGTCCTGGCCTTTTAGGCCGTCGGGATAACCAGAGCCATCCCAGCTTTCGTGGTGGTAGCGCACCACTTCCAGGGTTTCGTGGGGCAGAAAGGGAACCCTCGAGAGCATCTCCCAGCCCTTGACCACGTGGCTTTTCATGATCTCCCACTCCTCGGGGTCGAGCTTATCAGGCTTGCGCAGGATGTGATCGGAGATGGAAAGCTTGCCGATATCGTGCAGATAGGCCCCCCAGCGGAGGAATTTACGGGTAGAGACATCCAGATTGAGGTCTTGAGCCAGTTGATCGGCCCAGGCCACCACCCGCTTGGTATGACCCTGGGTCTCGTGGTCGCGGAACTCCAGCGCCAGCCCCAACGCCCGCAGTGTGCCGTCGTAGGCGTCCTCGAGGTGCTTGAGGGCCTCCATCTGCCCAAGCTGGGCTCCCATCACCCGGGCCAGCGAGTTGGCCATGGCTTTTTCGTCGGACTGGAAGGGCTTGTTGCCTTCTCGGGCCAGAATTACCACTCCCAAAGGGCGCTTCTGCCGGGCCGAGACCGGTACAGCCGCCGAGGACCAGCCGGCGCTTTCCGGGATGCCCTCGAGGTAGTTTCCCACCACAAAGGTATCGGTGAGGCTGGCATGGGTGCTGAGTTTCTGCTGGGGTAGGTGCCGCCCCCGGTAGCGCTCCAGGGCCCCCCGCGCACTCACCACCACCGGCTTGCCCTCGCGGAAGCGCACAAAAGCCAGATGGGGTGCTATGTTCAGGCTGTGCAGGGCCGACATGGCGCTCTCGGTGAGCTCGAGCGGGTCGTTGGCGGTGCTGATGTTCAGGCTGCCCTCCTCGAGCAGGTGCATGAAGCGCAGCGAGTCCTCGAGGTGCTTTTTTGACTGCCGATCTCGCTCGCGCAGCCAGGCCACAAAGCCCAGTGCCACCAAGCCTGGTAGCATCGTGACCAGCAAGCTGTCCGTGCCAAGATTGATCTTGGGATACAGGTGCTGAGCGGTCGTGTAGGCGGCCATCAGGGGGACAACCCATTGCAAACTCTTCAGTCCGCTGTGCCAGACCCACGGAATCATAAAGATAAAACTGAAGGTCTGGTAGCTGTCCGGGAGGTAGATCATGGACAGCACGCCCCAGATGAACAGTCCCAGCAAGCTCAGTAGGTTCTGGTTTTTGAGAATCTTTCGATTGGTAATTCCCATAGTACGCACGTTGTGCTCAATCTAACACCAGGGAAAAGACCTGTTTGGTTATTTGACAGCCCCCTAGGCCATCGCATGGGAAACAGGTGCTGACACCCGTCTTTAGGCCTTTCCAAATTGAGCAAAACCAGGGTCGTTCACCCTGGCTTCTAGCTGCTCTTCTGTTTGCCTGGTGGGCTGTACAGGAATCGAACCTGTAACCCACTGATTAAGAGTCAGTTGCTCTGCCAATTGAGCTAACAGCCCAAGCAACACACAAATATAGTCACTGCGCGGTATTTTGTCAATATCCCGTTTGACCGTTTTGGCCTGCCATGCTATCTTTGAACTTGCGCTTTGGCTATCTGGCCTGGCGTACAACCGGGGAGTAGCGCAGTCTGGTAGCGCATCTGCTTTGGGAGCAGAGGGTCGCTGGTTCGAATCCAGTCTCCCCGACCATGCGCTCCAGGTGTGTGCTGATGCCCGTGGTACATCGTAGTGCGGTTCTAAAGGGGGCGCAAGCCTTACGGAGTGCTAAACGCGGGAGTAGCTCAGTTGGCAGAGCGTCAGCCTTCCAAGCTGAATGTCGCGGGTTCGAATCCCGTCTCCCGCTCCACCAAACCGCCCAGCAGGCGGTTTTTTTTGTGCAGATACCCAGGGTTCGAAGGAAGGTTTTTTGGTCGTGGTGAGTCTGCTAAACTGTCGCTTGCCCTTTCGTGGGCTTACATGCGCCCGTAGCTCAGTGGATAGAGCAGCCGCCTTCTAAGCGGTAGGTCGGGGGTTCGAGTCCTCCCGGGCGCGCCAGAAGCACTCTTGCCGGGCCAGGCTTGCTAGGCGAGCTTGTCTGGAGTTGCAGGAGTAACGCCCAGGTACTCCAGCGCTTTTTGTGCGGCGGAGCGGCCCATGCGGATCACCTCAGGAAGGCCCACCCCCTGGTAGGCGGCACCAGCCAGGTAGAGGCCGGGGAGCTGTTCGGCCTCGAGGGCCCGGGCGGCCCGCTCTAGGTGGCCAACGGTATAGCGGGGCAGGCCTTGCGGCCAGTAAAAAACCCAGGTGTGTAGGGGTTTGGGACGCCGCACCCACAGCCGAGTGAGGTCGTTGAGGGCCAGATGTGCCAGCTGTGCCTCCTCGGCCTGAACTCCGGAGAAATAGACCCGCACCAGCCCTAAACCCTCGGGAGCGCGGCCTTGCCACTTCTGGTCGCTCCAGGTAAACCCCCGTGCCCGAAAGCCTGCGCCTGCGGCCAGTAGCATGCCATGACCGGTTCTCGGCGGCAGATCCTCTTTGGCGAAAGCAAACGTAACCGTTGCTGAGCTTCCATAAGGAATTTGCTGCAGTGCCCGGGCGGCTTCGGGGTGAAGCCGTTTCAGGAGGCTTCCGCTAACCCCTGCTGGGGTTGCCAGGACAATGGCATCGGCCTCGAGGGCGCCTTCCAGGGTCTGCACCCACCAGCCGTTTTTGTGCTCGAGGCCCGTTACCTTGGTACCGAGTTGAAGTTGGACGTTTTGCAAACGGGCCTTCAGGGTCTCGACCAGCGTGCCCAGGCCGCCCTCGAGGGAGGCAAATAGCTGCCCGGCTTCGCGGCTGCCACGGGCTTTGCGCTGCGCCATGGCACCCCGTACCAGACTGCCGTACGCCTGCTCGAGCGCCTTGAGCTGGGGAAAGGCGGCCAGCGTGGAGAGTTCGTAGGGTTCGCCGCCGTAAATGCCGCCGGAGAGCGGAGCCACCAGCCGGTTCCAGATTTGCCGGCCCAGCCTGCGCTCGATGAAAGCCCCAAAGGCCTCGTCGCTTTCGGGTCCTTTGGGTAGCAGCAGATCCAGCAGCGCGCGAGCCTTGCCGAAGGGGCTGAGAAGCGGACTGCGGGCCAGTGCCAGCAGGTCGCCCGGAACCACCATCTGCAGGCCTGGCGGTATCGGCAGGGCTCTGTGTCCGTCGTGAATCATGGCCGAGGGCCTGGACGGAACGGTCCCCACCACGCGGTCTTCCAATCCCAGCTCGCGGATCAGATCCAGGGCCCATGGCTTGTAGCGCACCACCGCGTCGGGGCCACCCTCCACCAAAAAACCATTCTCGGCTACAGACACAACCTTGCCGCCCAGGCGGGGTTCGGCTTCGAGCAGCGTAATGTGTAGGGTTGGGTCGGCCCGGCGGGCCTGGTAAGCCGCCGCGAGGCCTGCAAGCCCCCCTCCGACCACCGCTAAGTGCGCCATCAGACCGACCTCTGGCCAAAGTGGGCCCACTCCTGCAGCACCAGGTCGCGCAGTACTTCAATGTAGTCGGGGTCGGCGTTCAGGCTGCGGGTGCGCAGTAGGCGCAGGCCAAGCCGGGCAGCGGTCTGCTGGGCTTCGTAATCAAGGTCGTAGAAGACCTCGAGGTGGTCCGAAGGAAAACCCACCGCCGTCACCACTACCTCGCGAAAGCCTCTGGCCTGGGCTTCTTGCAGCTTCTCGTTGACATCGGGGCCAATCCAGGCTTCCGGTGTCCGGCCAGCCGACTGCCAGGCCGTGTCCCAGTGGGCAAGGCCCAGTTGCTGGGCAACCAGCTTGGCAGTGGTGCTCACCTGAGCCTGGTAGCGCCCGTCCTGGGCGGCTTTTTCGGGAATGGAATGAGCCGTGAAGAGGAAGAGCGCTTGCCGGGGTTCCCGCAAACGCCAGAGCTGCTCGAGCACCCGGTTGGCCAGAGCCCGAAGGTAGCCGGGGTGGTCGTAGTACTCTTCAACCAGTCGAAACTCCAGTGGATGCCCCAGCTCGGATAGGGTTTGCTCGACCTTCTCCCGGTACTCAGCGATGCTGCGCGCGGAAAAGTGGGGGGCGGCCACAATGCCCACAGCCTGCTTGACCCCATCCTCGGCCATAGCCCGCACCGCCTCGGCAATGAAAGGATGCCAGTGTTTGGTACCGTGGTAGACGCGGGCCGGGCCGCGCACCCGTGGGCCAGGGGAGGCATCCAGGGGGTTCAGGTACAGCGGCAGGGTGGCGTTCAAAGCCGCCTCGAGGCGCACTGCCTGTGCAAAAGTGATCTCGTTCAGGGGGCTGCGTCCAATCAGGTGATAGCGCTCCTCGAGCTCCTGCAAAAGCTCCGGGCCGGGAGGGCGTCCCCTTCGAATATCGGTGTAATAAGGTTCAATTTCCTCCCGTTGGTAAGGGGTGCCGTAGGCCATCAACAACACGTTCATGCGTTACCTCATCTCGGATTCCTTGAGCAAGGGGGTTTTCATGCCAGACTCGGTCACCTCGTCACCGGATGGTAGCGAACTGATCCGACCAAAGCTGTCCGCGCGGCGGAGGGCCACACCGATGCATCCTCGGAGCGATACCGCTCTTTGGAAGGGAGTCGTTTTCTTTGCCGATCCACAGGGGAGACGCTTGTTTCACCGTCCATGGGGGGTGCTCCAGGGTTAAGGGTGCGCCGCATGGGGCGCAACCAAGCCTCTGAAGTTTTTGAATCCGGTATCAGGCTTTCCTCAGGCCAGGTCGTCCAGAACCTCCGGCAGCGTTTTCTTCACGCAGGTAAACATGGGGGTGTCCCGCAGGGTATACTGGCTGGCTTCGGTAAAGCGCAGGCGCTGCACCAGATCCACAAACTCCTGGGGGTAGTTGGAGTCGAAGGCCACCACAAACTCCTGGTCGTCGATGCCGTAGGAGTAGGAGGTGTTGAGCGTCACGCCGGTAAAGGGGGCCGAGACGTAGATGTGCTCATCCATCATGCCCTGACGGGCCTGGGGGGAAAGGTCGTACCAGGGCCGCGTCTTGATGAAGGGATAGACGAAGAGGTACTGACCCTGTCCCGGTAGAAGCTGAACGCCTTCCCCCTCGGGGTTGAAGCGGTCGACGTAAATGGAGCGTTTCTGCATCGAGAGGAAGGAGTAGGGCTGCTGCAGGTATCCGGCCAGGGCGGTGCGGTTTAGCTCGGCCTGCATGGCCTGGAAATCGGGCACCTGGAAGCTGATTCGCCAGAGCATGAAATCCACATCGGCCCTGAGGCCCACCAGGCTGTAGCTGCGCAGGATGAATCCCTGCCCCCGCTGGGCCCAACGCTCGCAAACCTCTTTGAACTCGGCCTTGGCCGCTTCGATAAACTCCTGGCTTTGTCGACGGAAAGCGGGGTCGAGTTTGAAGAAGGCATAGTTCATAAACTGCCGCTTGGCCTGATCGGGGGCTTTGCGGCTGACCAGTCCTGCGGGATCGAGGTCGACCATGCGCCGGGTTTCTTTTTCCTTGTAGTCACGGGTTTCTTTCTCGTTCATACCGGTTCCTCTTGGGCTCGATCGAACTGATGAACAACTTCCACCAGATGGGCCACGTGCTCGGGGGGCGTGGTGCGGATGACCCCATGCCCCAGGTTGAAGATGTGGGGGCCACCCAGACCCGCCCGCAAGACCCGCTGAGCCTCCTGGGTGATCACTTCGGGCGAAGCCAGGAGCACCGCCGGGTCGAGGTTGCCCTGCAAGACATGGCGGGGAAACTGTGGACGAATCTGATGCAGACCCATGCGCCAGTCCACGCTTACCACTTCGCAGGGCAGTTCGGCCATGGTGGGGTAGAGGTGGCTGGCCCCCACCGCCAGGTAGAGCCGGGGTATGCCGAGGTCGGCCAGGGCTTGGAGAACGGCCCGGTTGTAGGGCAGGCCAAAAGTGCGGTAGCTTAGGGGGTCGAGCAGACCGGCCCAGGAATCGAAGAGCTGGATGGCCTGGGCCCCGGCCTTGACCTGCGACCGGAGGTAGCGGATGGAGAGCTCGGTGAGTTTCTCTAGCAAGCGGTGGGCGGTGGTGGGTTCTTGCCGCAAGAAAGCCCGGAATGCCTCGTAGTCTTTGGAGCCGCTGCCCTGGATCAGGTAGGTTGCCAGGGTAAGGGGGGCCCCGCCAAAACCTATGGTGGCGACAGCGCGACCCTCGAGCTCGCGGCGCACCCGTTGCAAAGCCTCACCCACAAAAGGCGCAATTTCCTCGCTATTGGGCAGATGCAGGGCCTCGATCTGGGCCCGGCTTCTTAGGGGCTGCGCCACCACCGGGCCAGGGTTGAACTCGATCTCCACGCCCATGGCCGGCAAAGGGGTCATGATGTCGCTGAACAGGATGGCTGCATCCAGGGGGAACCGCCGCAGCGGTTGCAGGGTAACCTCGGCGGCCAGGGCCGGGGTGCGCACCATTTCCCAGAAAGAGGCTTTGGCCTTGATGGCCCGGTACTCGGGAAGGTAGCGCCCGGCCTGTCGCATCAGCCATAACGGGGCACGCGGGGTGTTCTCGCCCCAGGCGGCGCGGAGGAACAGGGAGGTAGAGGGGGGTGTTTGTACAGGGTTCACGGGTTCTCCTGGGTTACCTCGAGCCTTCTTCTTTGCGCTCCGGCTCGGGGGTGAAGCGGTAGCCCACCCCCCACACGGTATGGAAGTGCAGGGGGTTCTGGGGGTCGGGTTCGAAGAGACGGCGCAGGCGAACCACAAAGTTGTCGATGGTACGGCTGCTTGGAAAGACCTCCAGGCCCCAGACCCGATCTAAGATTTCATCCCGGCTCACCACCTCGCCGGCCCGCTCGATAAGCAGGCGCAAAATGGCCATTTCACGTTCGCCCAGCACCTCCTTGCGCCCATCGCGCAGCTGGGCTGTCCAGGCGCGGAAGTCGATCTGGTGGCCGGCAAAGGTATAGATCGGCGCGGTACGGGTCTCCTCGCGGCGACGCAACAGGTTTTTGACCCTGAGCAGGAACTCTGGCAGGTGGAAGGGCTTGCCCAGGTAGTCGTCGCCCCCTACGCGCAGCCCCTCGACGCGGTCCTCGGGCTGGCCTTTGGCCGATAGGAACAGGACCGGGGTCGTGAAGCCCAGATCCCGCATCTGGCGGCAGACCTCGAGCCCGTCCAGCCGGGGCAGCATTACATCCAGCACCACCAGGTCAGGGTTTTGCTCGCGCCAGCGCTGCACCGCCCTTGCACCGTCTTGTGCCACCTCAACTGCAAGGCCCTCGCCCTCGAGGTTATCGGCCAGAACCTGGGCCATGGCCGGTTCGTCCTCTACAACCAGAACCAGGGGTTTGCCGGGTGTGGTTGGCCTGGCCAGCGTCTTTTGGGGCTTCATGGGGAACCTCCCTCCGGTCGGGGCGCGCTCTCGGGAGGGCTTGTGGCGTCCGGGCTCGACGAGGCCAGCGGGAAGCGCAGGGTAAAACGACTCCCCCTGGGCAGGGGCTCGGCCTGCACGCTTCCGCCCATCAGCTCGGTAATACCGCGCACCAGATACAGGCCCAGGCCCAGGCCCCGGGCATCGCGGGTTTGTTCGTCGCCAACCCGGTAAAAGGGCTCAAAAATCCTGCCGATCTCATGTTTTTTCAAGCCAACGCCGCGGTCTTCTACTTCCAGCAGGGCTTGTCGGTCCTTGGCCTTGACCCGGATCCAGATGGGTTTGGAGTCGGAAGGGCTGTACTTGACTGCGTTGTCCAGCAGGTTGGAAAGCACCAGCCCCAGAGCCTCCGGGTCGAGCTCTACCGGCAGAGGCTGTGGGATGGCCTCCAGGTACAGCCGGGCTCCCCTGGCCTCGAGCGCCGGTCGCTGGCGCTCCACACAACCTCGAACCACCTCCCCGAAGTCCTGAGGGGACTTCTTCAAATGGTGGAGCCCCTGGGTCATCCTCGAGGTGGCCAGCAGGCGCTCGGAGAGGTCCTCAAGCCGGTCGATTTCGTGCCCCATGTGGGTTAGGTAGGTTTGCGCTTTTTCCCTGGGCAGCTCGCGCATCTGCAGGGTTTGCAGGATCAGCCGGAGGGTGCTGATGGGGGTGCGGAACTCGTGGGTGGCTGCCATCAGGAAATTCTGCTGGCGGCGTTTGAACTCCTGCTCGCTTCGCAGGCTGTGAGCGATGATCCAGAGTCCAGCCAGCATGACCAGCAAAAAGAAAGGGCCTTCGTAGGCAAACATTCGCAAGTGACGCATCTGCTCGTCCCGGTAAAGGGCCAGCCGTTCGGGGTTGACGAACACGCGCTCACCTTGCACCTCGAGGTACGGAAAGGCCTGCTTCAGGTCCCTCAGCAGGGCCTCGCGCTGGTCGGGTGCGGTCGCGGCCCAGAGCTGCTGTACAAGGGCCGCTTCTTGCAGCCAGGCGGTCTCGGCGTACTCGATGTTCTGCTGGATGTACTGTCGCAGAAAAATCACCCACCAGACCACCTGGACGATCAAAAAGCTCACCACCAGCCCAAACGCCGGCCAGACCCATCGCCTGGGGGCTCTCCAGTCCCTGAACCAACCCACCGGTTCAACCTCCTTCAGATCCATCCCTGCTGGAGGGCCTGGGGGGCGTGGTAGCTGATGATGAGATCGGCCCCGGCCCGCTTCATGGCCATGAGGGTTTCCCGCACGGCCCTGGCCTCATCCAGAACCCCGGCCTGTGCGCCCGCCTTGAGCATGGCATACTCGCCGCTCACGCTGTAGGCTACCAGCGGCAGATGAGTGTTCGGTCGCAGCCGGACCAGAATGTCTAGGTAAGCCAGGGCGGGTTTAACCATCAGCATATCGGCCCCCTCGGCTTCGTCCAGGGCTGCTTCCCGCAGGGCCTCGCGGGCGTTGCGAATGTCCATCTGGTAGCTCGAGCGGTCGCCGAAGCCGGGGGCACTCCTGGCCGCCTCGCGGAAGGGACCATAGAAGGCGCTGGCATACTTGACGGCATACGAAAGGAGGCCCACCTCGGTATGACCGGCCCGGTCGAGTGCCCGCCGCAGATGCCCGACCCGGCCATCCATCATGTCCGAGGGGGCTACAAAGTCGACCCCGGCCTCGGCGTGAACCAGTGCCATGGCGGCCAGCCGCTGCAGGGAGGCGTCGTTGTCGATGCGAACCCCACGGGGCGTTTCTTTCAGCACCCCGCAGTGGCCATGGCTGGTGTGGGCACACAAGCAGACGTCGGTATAGAGAACCACCTCCTCGCCAAAAGCTTTTCGGGCCTGTCGGATGGCCTCCGGTACTGTGCCGGCAGGGTCGGCTGCACGCAGGCCCAGGGGGTCTTTCTGCTCCTCGGGCGGTACCCCGAACAAAAGAAAGGAGCGCAAGCCCAGCCTCAGGGCTTGCTCAGCCTGTTGCAAAAAAGCATCCACGCTCAAACGGGCCACGCCGGGCAGGGTTTCGATGGGCTCTGCACGACCCTTTCCGGGAATCAAGAAAAAAGGAACGATGAAATCGGATGGATGCAGGTGGGTTTCCGCGACGCTCTCGCGCAGGGCAGCACTGCTGCGCAAGCGGCGGGGGCGCTTTTTGAGCGGAGTAGAAGGATTCTCGACCAGGGGATCGGGGTTCTTCATTTCAAGCATGGTTGACCTCGAGGGCCCGTCGCGCTTCGCCTACAGGCGCTGCACTGTGGGCTGCGGGCAGCTATCGCTGCCTTGATTATTGGCGGAGGCTTTCTGGGACATGATTTCTTGGATAGCATGCGCAATGGCTCCGATACCGGGTTGGGCCACGCTGCTGTGTGCAAAGCCCCGCTCCTCCAGGGCCTGGGCGGTGGTGGGGCCAATCGCCAGGCAGTGGGCTGATTGTCCTACCCACTCGGGGAGGGCCCAAACAGCAGAAGGGCTGGCCAGCAGCAGCAGGTCGGGTGCCGGTAGGTCCTGGGGCCAGGGCCGGGGCCGGGTTTCGTAGACCACGACGCTCCGCACGGTATAACCGGCTTCTTGCAGACGCCGGGACAGACTGGGTCGGGCCAGGTTGCCCTGGGGTAGCCCTACGAACCCGAAAGGCCGGATGGCCAGGAATGCCTCCGCCAGGCTCTCGCTGTTCTCTTGGGGGGACACCAGTTGAACCCGGCCTCCCGAGGCCTCGAGGGCCCTCCGGGTGGCCTCACCCACCGCACCCAGGGCCCGCCCCTTGAGGCCAAGGCCCAGCTCCCGGACCGCCCGCACGGCGGCCACGCTGGTAAAAAGCCACCAGCGGCAGTCCAGCAGGGGTGTGGGGTCGGCTCGCAGGGTCCGGGTTTCGATCAGGGGGACCCGCCAGACCTCGAGGCCCAGGGCTTGCAGCGCCTCCTGCAAACCCTCCAGGCGGCCTTCGGACTGGGTCAGCGCGACGCGCATACCACCTCCGGATTCTGGGCAGAAATCTGTCTAAAGACGCTATCAACCACTGTTTCGGGGGCATGAGCGCAAGCCTGGTAGGTGCGCCCTTTGTACCAGGCCCGCAGCAGCAAGCCTTCGGGCACCTCCACGGCGTAGGCCCCCAGGGCGAGCTGGCAGCCCCCTGCCAACCGGGCCATCAGGCCTCGCTCGGCAGCCACCGTCCTGCGGGCCGCTGGGTCGTCGAGCTGCTCGACCAGGGTTTTGAGCCAGAGGTGGTCGGCCCGGCACTCCAGTGCCAGGGCTCCCTGGGCCGGCGCCGGAACCAACTCATCGGCCTCCAACACCCGGACGTAAAACCGGCTCAGGTCCAGACCCAGTCGTTTGGCGCCCGCATACGCCAGCAGAATAGCCTCGTAGTGCCCTTTCTCAAGTTTTTCAACCCGGGTCGGTACGTTCCCCCGCAGCTCCAGCAGTTCCAGGTCGGGGCGCAGGTGCCGAAGCTGGGCCTGTCTACGAACTGCGCTGCTGCCGACCCGGATGCCCCTGCGCAGGGGCAGTACCGGCTCGGTGGGGTCTACAGCCGATGGCTGGACCAGCAGCAGCTCGCGGGCATCCTCGCGGGGCGGAACGGCCACAATCTCCAGCCCTTCCGGTCGGGCGCTGGGGAGGTCTTTGTAAGAGTGCACGGCCAGGTCGGCCCGACCCGCCAGCACTGCATCCTGGATGGCTTTGGTGAAAAAGCCCTGGCCTTGTAACTGGGCAAAGGGGGCTTTCTCGCGGTCGCCCTGGGTTTCGATGATTACCAGTTCGGCCCGGGCGCCGAGGGCCTCGAGGTGCCCTTTGACCCACCCGGCCTGCCAGAGGGCCAGGCGGCTGCCCCGGGTGGCGATGCGGATGGTTTCAGGCATGCATATCCTCCAAGCTCAACTCCCGTTTTTCGGGCGCTTCCCCGGTGCCAAACCTAAGCCCAGCCTCGCTCAAGAATGCCTGAGCAGCCTCTGCACCGTGTTTTTGGGCCAGGCCGCGCAGGCCCTTGGCTGGAAGATGTGCAAAGCGATGGGCCAGCCGCCGGATCAGTTCTGGCTCGAGGCGTTCGCCTACCGCGTCTTGCAGGGTGCGGTAGTAGGTCTCCCGCATGTGTGCAATGGCCTGACCCAGGGCTCGCTCGGACCATTCTGCCAGGGTCCCTTCCAGCTCCTCGAGCACAATCCCCTCGGCCCTGGCCAGGTCGGCTTGAAGGCGTTGCCGGCGGGCCTCGCCGAGGCGCTGCATCCACTGCAGGTCTATGAGCGCGGTGGGCTCTCGTACCGCAGCCGGATCCACATTGGGGGGCAGCCCTAGGTCCACCATGACCCTGAGATCGGGCTGTATTTGCATAAAACCGGATCCGATCAGGTGCGGTACGGGGGTTGCCAGCACCAGCCCGTCCAGCCTGGGGGGGGTGCTGAGGAAGGTTTCTAGGGCCATGGCGCTGGCCCCTAGCTCTTCGGCCAGCTCCCGAGCCTTGGCCTCGGTGCGGTTGACCAGCCATAGCTTGGCGTCGGCGATGGTTGCCAGGCTGCGGGCGGCCAGACGGCCCATCTTGCCCATGCCGACCACGGCAACCCGGGCGGGCCTGGGCAGCCGGGCCTCGAGCTCCGGACGGGCCAGGCTAAAAAGCGAGGTGCGTGCTGGGGCCAGCGGAATTTCCCGTCGCACCCGCTTGGCGATGCGCAAGGCCTGCTGGAAGGCAAAGCTGGTTACGGGACCCACCGTGCCCGCTTGCTTGGCTGCTGTGAAGGCCTCCCGAACCTGCTGCATAATCTGATCCTCGCCGGGGTTGAGCGAGTCGAGCGAGGCTGCTACCCGGCAAAGGTGCTCTAGGGCTGCTTCCCCAGCAAACGCATAACCCCGCGGCAGGTTGGAAGGGATCAGGGTAGCTCGCACGTCCTCGAGGCGCACATCCTCAGCCAGGGCCAGTACCAGTTCAGCGCGGTTACAGGTCGTTAGCGGAACCATCTCGCGGACCAGCTCCGCAGGCCAGCGCGGTCGACCTTGTATCCAGGTGCTCCAGGCTTGAAGGGCGTTGGTTCCACCCCTTCGCTGCGACACACCGACGACCGCGAGCACCCACATTGCAATTGATTATCAATAGCAGATGAGCTGTTAAGAGTGTCACAAAAGTGTCACCCGGCCACACAGCCAGAGCTGCATTCATCTGTTCTGGAGAGTGTAAGCACAACATCGGTCAGGGGCGTCTTTATCGCGGTTTTCACAGTGGCTCTGCCGGAGGGCTGAGTCATTCAAGCGGTCTGGATTGTCTTTCTCAAGGTGAACCTGACCGCTTGTTCGTGAAAACCGCTCTAGACTACGGAGGATTGCCGAAGCTGCGGGTTGAGTGCTAAGTTCAACGGTATGGAAAAGGCCATCGATCGGCGCTCGAGGGCATTGTTTGAACGCGCTACGGAGGTTATTCCCGGGGGAGTGAACTCGCCGGTGCGGGCATTTAAAGCGGTGGGCGGCACACCGCGCTTCATCGCTCGAGCCAGCGGGTCGCGCTTGTGGGATGCAGACGGCAACGAACTTCTGGACTATGTGGGTTCCTGGGGCCCCATGATTTTGGGACACAACCATCCCCAGGTTCTGCAGGCCATACAGGAGGCTTTGGCGGAGGGCCTTAGCTACGGGGCCCCCACCGAGCGCGAGGTTGCGCTGGCCGAAAAGATCCTGCAGGCTTACCCCGGCTGCGACCTGGTGCGTTTTGTGAGCAGCGGTACCGAGGCCACCATGAGCGCTTTGCGTCTGGCTCGTGGGTTCACCGGTCGCGACCTCATCGTGAAATTCCGTGGCAACTACCACGGTCATGCCGACAGCCTGCTGGTGCAGGCTGGCTCGGGGCTGCTAACCGCCGGTGGAGGTACGGCCCGAAGCGCCCCATCCAGCGCGGGGGTCCCGGCCGCTTTTGCCGAACTCACCCTGGTCGCCGACTACAACGACCCCGCCGGCCTCGAGGCGCTCTTTGCCCAGCACGGCGAGCAGATCGCAGCCGTTATTTTTGAGCCAGTGGTGGGCAATGCCGGGGTGCTCATCCCCACCCCAGACTTTATCGAGGCCTTGCACCGCCTGACCCAACAGTATGGGGCTCTGTTGATTGCCGATGAGGTGATGACCGGTTTTCGTCTGGCCATAGGGGGGGCAGTGGAGCTATTGGGCCTCGAGGCCGACCTGGTCTGCTGGGGCAAGATTATCGGCGGCGGGCTGCCCGTCGGGGCCTACGGGGGCCGTGCCGAGGTGATGCAGCAGGTAGCCCCGCTAGGACCGGTCTACCAGGCCGGAACCCTGAGCGGGAACCCGGTGGCCATGGCGGCGGGCCTCGCCACCCTGGAGGTGCTGGCCCAGAACCCGCCTTACGCCCGGCTCGATCAGTACGGCAGGGCCTTACAGGAAGGCTTGCAAGAGATATTTGATCGGGCGGGAATTCCCACCGCCATCAATCGGGTAGGCTCCATGATCACAGTTTTTTTCCGCGAGGGCCCGGTGACGACCTATGCCCAGGCGCTTGAATCAGACACGGAGGTGTTCAAACAGTTCTTCCACGGGCTGTTACAAAACGGAGTCTACTGGCCGCCCAGTCAGTTCGAGGCGGCGTTCTTCTCCACGGCCCATAGCCCGGGCGACCTCGAGCGGACCCTCGAGGCGGTTCGCCGGGTCGTGGCGCGCACCCTGGTCGGCTGAAACTGGAGGGTTGTTATGCACAATCGCGCAAAGCGTTCAAAAATCGAATGACGCTTTTGGCGACACAAGGGATTTGCACCGGTTATCCGGGTTCTTTTGTGAACACGATGGGGCGCTAACATTGACACCATGACAAGACCGTTCATATACTCTGCCCAGGTGTCCCAACACCGGAGGAGGTAGATATGTGGTTACGGGGCGTGCTCTTTTTGTTTTTGATAGTGCTGGGGACTGCGGTTGCTCAGCAACGAACCAATGTTCGCTTCACCCTGGACTTTGCTTTTCAGGGCCCAACGGCACCCTTTCTGTTGGCCCAGGATAAGGGCTACTACACCGCCGAGGGTCTGAACGTGAGCATTGACCGGGGCTTCGGCTCGGCCGATGCGATCAGCAGGATTGCCGCAGGCAACTACGACATGGGCTTTGCCGACTTCAACTCGCTGATTGAGTTCAACACCCGCAACCCCACCAACCAACTCCTGGCTGTCTTTATGGTCTATAACACCACGCCGGCAGCGGTGTTTGCCATCAAGGGCAAGGGCATTGCACGCCCGAGCGATCTGGTCGGCAAGACCCTCGCAGCTCCCGCTGGAGACGCCGGTAGGCGCCTTTTCCCGGTTTTTGCCGAGGCGGTGGGAATCGACCCTGCACGGGTTAGCTTCATCAACGTGGATGTACCCCTGCGGGAGCCTACCCTAGCCCGGGGCCAGGCCGACGGTATAACGGGCTTTTACTTCACCTCCTTCCTCAACCTCCGAAATGTAGGGGTCAAGCCCGAGGACATGGTCATCCTGAAGTATGCCGACTACACACAAGACCTGTACGGTAATGCGGTGGTGGTTCGACGCGACTTTGCCCAGGCCAATCCCCAAGCCGTCTCGGCCTTCTTGCGGGCCCTGGTCAAAGGCTTCAAGGATGTGGTGGCCAACCCTGACGAGGGCGTGGCGGCAGTAAAGCGACGCGATGGCCTCATCAACGAGGCCCTGGAACGCGAGCGCTTGCTGCTGGCCTTGAACACCCATGTGCTGACCGCCGACAGTCGGGCCTTTGGGCTGGGTTCGGTTCGCCGCGAGCGGGTTGAGCGCAACGTGCGGGCGGTTGCTAAGGCCTTTGATCTGCCCACAACCCTGAAAGTTGAGCAGGTCTGGACTGACCGTTTCCTGCCTCCCATCGCCGAGCGGCGGATAACTGGTCAGGCACGCTAGACCAAGCGGCCCAGAGCAGCTTTCGGATAAGTAAAGAACCCCGACCCGCGGTGCCCTGGCTACCGAGCAGGTGACCTCGAGCTTATCCAGCCTGCGGAGGGCAGTCCGAAAAGTGCCTGATTGCGCCGGCCATAGCCGATCCTCCAGGTCGGAAAGGTGGCCTCAGGCCATGCCATGCCTGAGCGCCTCGCCATTGGATCCTGGGGGATCGGCAGGCTAAAGATCAGTCCAGCTCCGGTTGGTTCGTTTCCATCCGATGACGAACTGGCCCGACCGGAGCAGGACATTCACTTCGTCGACCGCAGGGAAGGGTGGGGTGTGCCCTGAAAGCAAGCCCAGTACCCTTTTGCGCCGCACCACGGCAGGCGAGCCCCCATTTGGTGCCTAACCAACCGAAATTGGCTACGAGACACCTGCAATACTGGCTACAGAAGACCCCTCCCGACCGGTTAAACTGTGTGGAAGATGAGCGAAGTTAGCAAACGTATCGTGGTGCTGGGTTCGACTGGCTCCATCGGCACCCAGACCCTCGAGGTCTGCCGCTGGCGGGGCTACCGGGTGGTGGGCCTGGTTGCCGGTAGGAACCTGGAGCTGCTAGGCCAGCAGATCGCCGAGTTCCAGCCCGAGGTGGTCGCCGCCGATGCCGCCCTACAGCCCGAGTTACGCCAGCGATTCCCCTCTTTGCGTCTGGCTGAGCCTACCGAGGTAGCGGCCTGGCCAGCCGAAGCGGTGGTAGGGGCCATCCCTGGTCTGGCGGGTTTGCCCGGGGTACGAGCTGCGGTTCAGCACGGGCGCCGGCTAGCCCTGGCCAACAAAGAAAGCATGGTAGCTGCCGGGCCTTTGCTCTGGCAGGAGGCTGAACGCAGCGGAGCGGAGATTATCCCGGTAGACTCCGAGCACTCGGCCATCTTTCAGAGTCTGGTGGGCGAGCCCCTCGAGGCGGTGGCCGAGTTGATCCTGACCGCCTCCGGTGGCCCCTTCTTGCGCGAACCAGCCGACCTGAGCAAGGTCACCCCGCAGATGGCCCTAAAGCACCCCCGGTGGAAGATGGGGCCCAAGGTGACCATCGACTCCTCAACCCTTTTCAATAAGGGCCTCGAGGTACTGGAGGCAGTGCAGTTGTTCCGCCTGCCCATCGAACAGGTGCGGGTGCTGGTACATCCGCAGTCTTATGTGCACTCACTGGTGCGTTTCCAGGACGGCAACCTCAAAGCCCAGCTGGGCCCTACCGATATGCGGCTGGCTATCCAGTACGCCCTCACCTACCCCGAACGCCCACCTACCCCGCTGCGCGAGGCCCCTATCCCCGAGCGGCTGGAGTTCTTCCCCCCGGACCTGGAGCGCTTCCCGGCTTTAGCGCTGGCCTACCAGGCCGGGCGCATGGGAGGGCTGGCTCCGGTGATGCTCAACGCTGCCGACGAGGTGGCGGTGGAGGCCTTCCTGCAAGAGCAAATCGGTTATCCAGACATCGCCCGCATCCTGGAAATGGTGTTGCAGCAGACCCCCAAGGCCCCACTCACCTGGGAGAATATCGATCAGGCTGATCTCGAGGCCCGTCGGCTGGCCTCGGAATGGCTGAAAGTGCAGGCTCGAACATGATGGTACATAACTCTTCGAAGTCCGGTCTTTGGTGGAGAGCAGCATGAGCCTTCTGTGGTTCCTCCTGATTATCTCCATTAGTATCTTTGTGCATGAACTGGGGCACTACCTGGCGGCCCGCTGGCAGGGGGTGGGGGTCAAAAACTTCGGGGTGGGCTTTGGCCCCACCCTGCTGAAGTTCGACCGCTGGGGCACAACCTGGCGGCTCAATGCCATCCCGTTGGGCGGATATGCCGAGATCGAGGGTATGCTACCCGGCGATGCCCATGGCTACTCCCGGCTCTCCAGCCTGGGCAAATTCCTAATCCTGGTGGCCGGGGTGGTGATGAACCTGCTCCTGGCCTGGGGGGTGCTGGCCGTGCTGGCCTCAACCCAAGGGGTTCCTCAGACCCGCGCGCAGGTTACCGAAGTGCTGCCGGGCAGCCTGGCCGAGCAAGCCGGCTTCCAGGTAGGCGACCGCATCCTGAGCATCAACGGGCAGTCGCTGACCGCCTACGACCAGGTGCCCCGCTTTAGGCAGAGCACCGGCGAGAAGGTCTTTGTGGTGCTGCGCGGTGAGCAGGAAGTCACGCTGCGCTTCGACTGGACCAATACCCAGGCTCGGCTGGGCATCGTCTACCAGCCCGAGCTGGTGGGCTACGCCCGCCTGAGCTTCCTGGAGGGCTTAGGTCGGGCCATCGGTGAGACGATGGTGGTCGTGCCGCGTTTCGTTCAGGAGTTCGTAGGCAGCATTGCCCGCATTCTCTCGGGTCAGACTGCCCAAGGAGTTGCCGGTCCGGTGGGCATCGTGGGCATCGCTGGCCAGGCAGCACAGCAAGGCCTGAGCGCGCTGGTGGGCCTGCTGGCGGCCATAAATCTTTCACTGGCCGTTTTCAACCTGCTGCCTATTCCAGGGCTCGATGGGGGGCGCATCCTGGTGTTGTTCGTCAACACCATCCTCGGCGGACGCATCAAGCCCGAGGCCGAGGCCAGACTCGCCTACGGCGGCTTCGTCTTTCTTATTCTGCTGATCGTGCTGGTCACCATCAACGACATCCGCAACCTGGCTGGGGGTTAGATGAACACCACGGTTCTCATCCCCGCCTACAACGAAGCAGCCCGCATTGCTGCGGTGGTGACTGTGGTTAGGGAGGCGGGGCTACCGGTGCTGGTTGTGGACGATGGCTCGAGCGATCAGACCGCCTTGGTTGCTGAGCAGAGTGGAGCCCGAGTGCTTCGCCTGCCTCAAAACCAGGGCAAGAGCAGGGCCTTGGCCAGTGGGCTAGCTCAGGTAAAGACCCCCTATCTTCTGCTGTTGGATGCCGATTTGCTGGGATTGAAACCGCAGCACCTGCGGTCGTTGTTGGAGCCGGTGCGCAGCGGTAATCTGGACATGGCCATCGGGGTCTTCAAATCGGGGGGCCTGATGACCGACTTCGGCAACCGGGCTACCCCTTTCCTGTCCGGCCAGCGGGCCTGCCGCACCGACTGGCTCCGCAGCGTGCCCAACCTGACCCACCAGCGCTGGCCCGAGCCGGCCATCACCGAACACCTTGTCCGTAGCCATGCTCGGTGGGCTTACGTCGAGCTGCCGGGGGCCGCCCAGGTGATGAAGGAGCAAAAGCGCGGCTTCTGGCCGGGGCTGGCCCAGCGCCTTCGGATGTACGCAGATATTCTGCGCTACCGCTTCAGGAGCCCCAAGGCCTAAACTTTCCTGACACGGGGCCTCTAGCCTTGGGGCACTGGAGGTGTGTATGCGAGTCGAAGTGACGGTATTGATGCAGGTGCAGGTTCCCGAAGACACCAATCTCGACGACCTACAACTCGAAATAGACCCAAAGGGCGGCATCCGCTTTACCAGCCAGGGCAAGGCCGTAGCCAACGCCAGCGATATTGAGGACTACTACATCGACGATGTCGACACCGGCGAAGGGGACTGGGAAGAGCTCGAGGATAGCGAAGAAGACGACGAGGAGTAGCGACCCGCCTGCGCCCTCTCCTCGAGTCGGGCTCTCGCAGTGGATTCCGCCCGCGGGTTATTTGTCCTACTTTTTCAGCCGGTGCCCGTGTTTAAAATGCGCACATGGACGTCTTGAGCCGCGCCACAGCAGGACAACGACTTTCTGCCGGCGAATTACTTGAACTTTACTATCTACCCTTACCTGAAGTAGCGGCTGTGGCCAATGAACTGCGCCAACAACGCAGCA
>OGCI01001486.1_pt1 | contig 19279 bp, 15 predicted proteins | sample 1570021 | NCBI WGS metagenome assembly OGCI01 (sample SAMN06264664, study PRJEB24512) | hot springs metagenome | isolation source: Hot spring water | place: South Africa: Tshipise | collected 2015-06-21 | reverse complement strand
AGGCCTTCTTTCTTGTAAATTTGCACAAGACAGGCGGAAAGAACCGCGTGGATATTGGCGTCGTACAGTCGATCGAGCTGGCGCGCGATGGCATCGTCGTTGAACCAAGACGGCTCCAGCCCTGGCCGAATCAGCTTCGGCAAATCGATGTCATGCGCCCATTGTTCCAAATGAACGAGCGCTTGCCGGCCGCTCAAGATATCCAGAACGATTAGTTTGACGATATCGCTGGCTCGAGTTTGGCATTGCGGATCCACGGGAACGAGACGATCAATCAACCGAGGGAGGCCAAGATCCTTGAAAATGGTGCTTATTATATTCAAATAAGAACTTTCATAAATGGCACGGATTTGAACGCTCATGATGTAGAAACTCCTTTGCTTTCCTTGTGTTCCAAGGTTTTATTCGACAGGAAGATAAAAAAATCCTCCCGATTTTTGTCGAGAGGGTGCGAAATGTGAGTAATAATTTGAAACGTAACAATAAAAGTTATTTCAAAAATATAAATTTTCTGTATACAAGAAGGAGGGGCTTCCGTGGGGGATGAAGCAATTTTACGGGTAAAAAGCTTGAGAACATGCTTTTTTACAGATGACGGGGAAGTTCCTGCGGTGGATGGCGTAGATTTTTACATAAATAAGGGCGAAATTTTAGGTGTGGTAGGAGAGTCAGGGTGTGGAAAGAGTGTCACTTCCCTCTCGATTATGGGGCTATTGCCAAAAGGGATCGGTAAAATTACGGATGGTGAAATATGGTTTAAAGATGAAAACATTGTATTAGCATCAGAAAAACGGATGAAAGAAATACGCGGAAATGAAATTGCGATGATTTTCCAAGAGCCGATGACGTCATTAAACCCGCTTTTTACGATTGGCAATCAAATGATTGAAGCGATTCGTATACATCAAAAAGTGAGCAAAAGGGAAGCGCGGCAGCGGGCGATGGATATGTTAAAGCTTGTCGGCTTGCCTCGTGCTGAGGAGATGCTTGATGAATATCCGCATCAGCTATCAGGAGGGATGCGACAGCGCGTCATGATTGCGATGGCGATGGTTTGTAATCCAGCGCTATTAATTGCAGATGAGCCAACGACCGCTTTAGACGTGACGATTCAGGCGCAAATTTTGCATTTGATGAAGCAGTTAAATGAGCAATTCGGCACAGCGATTATGATGATTACGCACGATTTAGGAGTTGTAGCCGAAATGTGTCATCGCGTCGTTGTCATGTACGCAGGAAAAATCATTGAAGAAGGCGATGTTCAGACGATTTTCCGCCGACCAAAACATCCATATACGATTGGACTCATTCGTTCCGTTCCGGATATTCGTGACAGAAAGGAACGGTTGTATTGTATTCCAGGAAGCGTGCCAAAGCCAGGTTCGATTAAATATGGTTGTCGTTTTGCGGCAAGATGCGAACAAGCATTTGAGAGGTGCTTTTCCCAAAATCCTGATTTATACGAAGTAGAACAAGGACATCGCGCACGTTGCTTTTTGTATGAAAAGGAGGAAAGTGCCACCCATGAACGAACCGTTACTACAAGTTAAAGGGTTAAAAAAATATTTTCCAATTACAGCCGGTTTGTTTAATAAACAAATTGGTCAAGTGAAAGCGGTTGACGATTTATCGTTTGTTGTTTACAAAGGAGAAACGTTAGGCATCGTCGGGGAGAGCGGCTGTGGGAAGTCGACGACGGGTCGTATGCTTATGCGGCTTATTGAACCGACAGAAGGATCGATTTTATTTGAAAATGAAGAAGTGACAAAGCTATCGCCACAACAATTAAGAAAAGTGCGCCGCGATATGCAAATGATTTTTCAAGACCCGTTTGCATCGCTCAATCCGCGCCATACGGTAGAAAAAATTTTAGAAGAACCGCTTATCGTCCATGGGATCGGTTCAAAAGAAGAGCGACGAAAAAAAGTGCGTGAGATGTTAGAAGTCGTCGGACTAAGCAGCTATCATGCAAAACGTTATCCGCATCAATTTAGCGGTGGGCAGCGGCAACGCATCGGCATCGCCCGCGCATTGATGACGAAACCGAAGCTTATTATTGCGGATGAGCCTGTTTCAGCGCTTGACGTATCCATTCAAGCCCAAGTGCTGAACTTACTAGAAGATTTACAAAAAGAGTTTCATTTGACGTACATCTTTATCGCTCATGACCTTGGGGTTGTTCGCCATATTAGCGATCGTGTTGGCGTCATGTATTTAGGGAGAATGGTCGAGCTCGCTAACAGCGAAGATGTATATCGCAACCCGAAACATCCATACACCCAAGCATTGCTTGAAGCCGTTCCGATTCCCGATCCGGAATATAAAAAAGAAAAGCAACTGCTTACAGGAGATTTACCAAGTCCATCGAATCCGCCAGCAGGATGCGCGTTTCATACACGATGTCAAGCATGTATGGATATTTGTAAAACGACAAAACCAGAATGGAAAGAAGTTGAACAAGGGCATTACGTCGCTTGCCATCTTTATACATGAGGATGGCAAGTGATGAAATATATTATTCACTAAGGGGGAAAAGGAAATGAAGAAAAAGTGGTTACTAACCATGCTTACGTTTCTTCTTGTAGCGGCGACTGCGCTTGCAGGTTGCGGCAAGTCGGAACAAACAGGAGGAAGCAAGACGGAAGAGGGTGAAAAGCCAACAACGCTCGTCTATGGACGTGGCGGTGATTCTGTTGGATTAGACCCAGCGACAGTGACAGACGGTGAATCGTTTAAAGTCACGAAAAACATTTTTGACACATTGCTAGATTACAATGATGGCGACACGTCAATCCAACCGGCATTAGCAGAAAAATGGGAAGTGTCTCAAGATGGACTTACGTATACGTTTACGCTTCGTAAAGGGGTAAAGTTCCACGATGGAACAGATTTTAACGCGGAGGCTGTTGTCTTCAACTTTGAACGTTGGGCAAACGGTAATGCGGATACGTTCCCGTACTATGGCTCGATGTTTGGTGGATATAAAAATGATGAAGGGCATGTGATTAAAGAAGTAAAAGCATTAGATGAGCATACTGTGCAGTTTGTTTTAAAACGTCCGCAAGCGCCATTCCTAAAAAATCTCGCGATGGTGCCGTTTGCGATTGCTAGCCCGGAAGCCATTAAAAAATATGGCGATAAATTCGGTGAAAATCCTGTTGGAACAGGTCCATTCGTCTTTAAAGAGTGGAAGCGCAACGAGCGCATCGTGCTTGAAAAAAATAAAGAATATTGGTTAGAAGGACATCCGAAACTTGATAAGTTAATTTTCGTATCGATTCCAGATAACTCAGCCCGTCTGAACGCATTGTTAAAAGGTGAGATCGATATTATGGAAGATTTAAACCCTTCTGATTTAGCACAAGTAGAAGGAAATAAAGACTTCCAAGTATTTAAACGTCCGTCAATGAACGTCGGCTATGTCGGATTAACTGTGACACGTGGTCCGTTAGGCAATAAGCTCGTTCGTCAAGCGTTGAATCATGCAGTAGATAAACAGGCGATCATTGATGCGTTTTATGCAGGTCAAGCACAACCTGCGAAAAACCCTTTGCCGCCAAGCATTCCTGGCTATAACGATGCGATTCAAGATTATCCGTATGATCTAGAAAAAGCGAAACAATTGCTTGCGGAAGCTGGTTATCCAAACGGCTTTGAAATGGAACTATGGGCAATGCCAGTTCCGCGTCCATATATGCCAGATGGACAAAAAGTAGCGGAAGCATTACAAGCAAGCTTTGCGAAAATTGGGGTAAAAGCAAAAATTGTAACATATGAATGGGCAACATATTTAGATAAAGTAGCAAAAGGTGAAGCAGATGCGTTCTTGCTCGGTTGGACGGGCGATAATGGTGATGCAGACAACTTCTTATATGCGTTGCTCGACAAAGATAGCATTGGAAGCAATAACTACACGTACTATGCAAACGATGAGTTGCACGACATTTTAATCGAAGCACAAACAGTTAGCGATGAAAACAAACGTAACGAATTGTACAAAAAAGCTCAAGAAATTATCAAAGAAGACGCGCCATGGATTCCGCTCGTACACTCAACACCGTTATTAGCAGGTAAAGCAAACATTGACGGATTTAACCCGCATCCGACAGGAACGGATAAATTTACAAAAGTACAGTTTAAATAACATTTGTGTTGAGGGAGGGGAGGGAATCCTCTCCCTTTCCATCATGTCAGAAAGGAGTGAAACGTATGTTTTCATATACGATTAGACGCATCTTAACGGTCATTCCTGTGTTGCTCGGGATGTCGCTCGTTGTGTTTTTCATGATTCGCGCCATTCCAGGAAATCCAGCTCAAGTCATCTTAGGGCAAAAAGCGACGAAAGAAGCTGTAGAGGCGTTAACACATAAACTCGGACTAGACCAACCGTGGTACATTCAATACACGAAATATCTTGGTGGATTATTAAAAGGGGATCTAGGGGAGTCGCTTCGTACAGGTGTAGCCGTTTCGCAAGAAATTTGGCCATATTTAGCGGCGACATTAGAATTATCTTTGGCGGCGATGTTGATTGCCGTTGTGATTGGGGTCAATGCCGGGATTATTAGCGCATGGTTTCAAAATTCTTGGTTTGATTATGTGGCGATGGTGTTGGCGTTAGTTGGCGTTTCGATGCCTATTTTTTGGCTTGGATTGATGGAACAATGGATTTTTGCCATTAATTTAGATTGGTTTCCGACATCAGGACGAGAAGATGTGCGCAATCCGATTGATCCAATTACCCACTTGTATGTCATTGATACGCTCATTCAAGGACATACAGACCAGTTTGTTCAGACGTTGCAACATTTAGTGCTCCCGAGCGTGGCGTTAGCGACGATTCCGATGGCTATTATTGCCCGCATGACTCGTTCAAGCATGCTTGAAGTCATGAAATCTGACTATATTCGTACCGCGCGTGCGAAAGGATTAAGTATGTTTTGGGTTGTGTACAAGCATTCATTAAAAAATGCGATCATTCCTGTATTGACGGTCATCGGCTTGCAAATGGGATTATTACTTGGCGGCGCTATTTTAACGGAGACAATTTTCAGTTGGCCAGGAATTGGTCGATACATTTATGAGGCAATTGGATATCGTGATTACCCTGTTATTCAATCTGGCATTTTAATTGTTGCGATGATTTTTATTTTTATTAACTTAATTGTCGACTTATTATATGCTGCGATTGATCCGCGCATCAAATATAACTAAAAAGGGGGGAGCACATTGGCTGAGTTAGCACGAAACGAAGCAAATATCGTACAACAAGAAGAACAAGCCATATCGTTATGGAAAGAAGGATGGATTCGCTTTCGTAAAAATAAAATGGCCCTTGTTGGCAGTGGTATTGTTTTATTTTTCATTTTGCTTGCCGTCTTTGCTCCGTTTATCGCTCCGTATGATATGAACGATCAACAACTATCGATGCGCTTACAAGCACCATCGAAAGAACATATATTTGGAACAGATGATTTTGGACGAGATATTTTTTCTCGTGTCGTATATGGAGCACGTATTTCATTATGGGTTGGTTTTTTCTCTGTTCTAGGTTCCGTCGTGGTCGGTTCTTTGCTTGGAATTATTGCAGGCTATTACGGCCGTTGGATTGATGCGGTCATCTCACGTATCTTTGACATTATGCTTGCATTTCCAAGCATTTTATTAGCGATCGGAATTGTCGCTGTTTTAGGACCGTCATTAAAAAATGCGCTTATTGCGATTGCAGTCATTAACATTCCAAATTTTGGCCGTCTTATCCGATCGCGCGTATTAAGCATTAAACAAGAAGAATACATTACTGCAGCGAAGGCAATTGGTATGAGCGATGCACGCATTTTATTTCATCACATTTTACCAAACAGCATGGCCCCGATTATTGTGCAAGGAACACTCGCTATTGCAACAGCGATTATTGAAGCGGCAGCCCTTGGGTTTCTCGGATTAGGTGCACAGCCGCCGAATCCTGAATGGGGAAAGATGTTAGCCGATTCAAAAGCGTATTTAACACAGGCGCCATGGACGATGATTTTTCCAGGCTTGGCAATCATGCTGACGGTGTTGGGATTTAATTTAATGGGAGATGGATTGCGCGATGCGCTTGATCCGCGTATGAAAAGCTAAAAAAGATGTCCCGTTTCTTTGGCGGGACATCTTTTATTCTTGTTCGGGGGTAGGGACGGTATGCTCTTCTTTATGGTAATGGTGAAAGCTTTCAATAAGCGTGTCTAGATGTTCGAGTTGATGACTATATTCAATAATTGCTCCGATTAGTGGAAACAGCTGATAATTTTCCTGTTGGACGCTTTGCTCGACATAATCGTTTAAAAACGAGCGAATTAATCCTTTTTTTCCAGAACACGCTTCTGTCACAAATTGTGATTGTGGATCAGATTTTGCTTTCCCGATAAACTTCAACAATATTTGGTCGTGGTAATTTAATAAACAGTCCAGTTCGTTTTTTATTGCATTTTGAAGTTCAGCAGGTGTATGCGACAGCTCGTTTTCTAAACGATGCAGTAGCTTTAACGTCTGCAAGGCGCGGTTTGTTGCAACAATCATTTGTCGATACAGGACAAGTTTGCGCGACTTACTATATTTATGTTTACGAAAATACGTTCGTTCTTCTTTGTAGAGTAAATAAAGTTGGTCAAGTTTCATCATGTTTTCTTTAAACTTTTCAATATCTTCCTTCAACAGATGGTGCTCAGATGCATGGCGAATGTTCATGCGAATCCATTTTAAAATTTGTTCTGTATATTCGACAATTTTCGTATATAGTTTTTTCTCGTATTTCGGTGGAAGGAAAACTAAATTGACGACAAACGCGGACAACACCCCTAGCATAATCGTAGAAAAGCGAATAAGCGCAAATTCAATAAAGTGTTCCTCTGTATATTCCATAATTGCGATGACCGTTACAAGCGCGACAGAAATAGAAGATTCTAAACGAAGACGAAGAAATAACGCAATGACTAAAATGGCAGTTAATCCGATAATAAATGGATCGTGTCCGAAAATAAGTGTAAAAACAATCGCAAAAACCGCACCGATGACGTTTGCCTGCACTTGTTCAATTAAGGACAAGTATGAACGGTAAATGGTCGGCTGCATCGCAAATACAGCAGAAATGCCAGCAAATACAGGAGAAGGCAACTGCAACAATTTCGCTAAAACTAATGCAAATGTAATCGCGATCCCGGTTTTGAAGACGCGGGCTCCAAGTCTCATCGTCGCTCAAATTCCTTTCTTTTTCATCATCTTGTTAGAACAACAAACAAATATACATGTTTTTCATCAGTATATCAAGACAAAAGGAAAAAAATTAAAAGAACTGCCTCATTTTTTGAAGCAGTTCTTTTTATGTTTATTCTGTTGACACAGATGGATCTGCTTGTTCTTTTTTCGGGATGACTTGGAAAAAGTGTTGCTCCGGTTTTTGCAACAACGGTTGAAGCGTTGCTGCTTCGTCGTGCTGTTCGTGTTCGATAAGCAAATCAATATATGTGCGAAGCAGTTCTGTCACGTCCGCTTTTCCTTTTTCGTTAAGCGGTTGAATCGTAACGTTCGCTCCTTTGGCGATGCGACGTTCAAGCGCCGCTTTCGTTAAGCCCATTTCTGGCTGGTGGCGCAAATAAACGACACCGCCAGTCATTCCTGCACAAATCCATGGCCCTGGATCCCCGAGAACGAGCCCGCGTCCGTTTGTCATATATTCAAAGGCGAAGCCTTTAATGTTTGCGTTGACGCCGATGTTGCTATGTTCAAATTCAGGGATTGGCTTTGTCACTTGCCCTCCGATAATGATATCTGCTCCGGATAAGCGAATGCCTGCGCGTGCATCAGCATTTCCTTGAACGATTAACAATCCTTTTTGCGCTCCGTAACCAAATCCTTTTCCTACCGAGCCATTGTAAAACTTTCCGTCTTTTCCTTTTGATTTAAAGACAAAGATGCCGCCACCAAACGATGTTTTGCCAACGCCATCTTGTGCCCCACCATCGACATGAATATGAATGCCAGTGACGTTATACGCCCCAAGTCCATTGCCCGGAACAGAGCCGTCTTTATAGCGTAGAGAAATATTTGGCAGCTTTTTATACGATCCGTCTAATCGACCACGTACGCGATGGCACGCTACGCGGCTGCCGAGTACACGTTGTTCTGCTGTGACGGTTGAAAATTCACGTGAACGATGCAAATCTTCAACATGGTAATCCAAATATTCCGCGCCAGCTGCAACAGCAAGTTTTCCTTCTTCCGATGTCGCCGCGATTTCTTTTTGATACCATTGTCCGATATCTAACGGTTTTAATAATGTCGTCAAGTCCATGCGATCCCGTCCGCGCGTTTGCTCAAGTAAATCGGAGCGACCGACAAGTTGTTGTAAGTTTGTATAGCCGAGCGAAGCTGTGAGCGTTTTTAACTCCTCGCCGAAGGCTGTAAAGAAACGAACTAAGTTTTGCACAGCTTGCTCAAATTGTCTCGGAACGAAGCGGCGCAAACCGTGCTCTTTTGCTTGCGCTTCCGATTCAATTTGCGTGGCGATTCCGACGTGACACGTATCTAAGTGACAACCGCGGCATGTCGTACACCCGATTGCAATCATCGCTAACGTACCAAAACCGACGCGATTCGCGCCAAGCAGCATCACTTTCATAACGTCCATAGCACTTCGTATTCCACCGTCTGCCCAAATTTCTACTTGATGGCGCAATCCCGCTTCTAAAAGGGCATTGTGTGCCGCCTTGACCCCGATTTCTACTGGCAGGCCAACGTGTTGAATCGCATGGATGCGCGCAGCACCTGTCCCACCGTCAAAGCCGCTCAGCGTAATGATGTCTGCACCCGCTTTTGCAATTCCGACAGCAATTGTTCCGATATTCGGAACGACTGGCACTTTCACAGCAACCTTTGCTCGGTCGTTCGCCGTTTTTAGTTCGGCAATCATTTGCGCTAAGTCTTCGATTGAATAAATGTCATGGTTGTTTGACGGTGAAATTAAATCTGAGCCGATCGTTGCGTTGCGTGCCTCAGCAATTTTCGCTGTGACTTTGGACCCCGGTAAATGTCCACCTTCTCCCGGTTTCGCGCCTTGCCCGATTTTAATTTCAAGCAAATTGGATGAGTTGAGCAGTTCTGCATTGACACCGAATCGCCCAGATGCAACTTGCTGCCCGCGCGTGCGCGGATATTTGCCGAGCATATCTTTAATTTCTCCACCTTCGCCGTTTAAACTGATCATGTTGAGGCGATTCGCTGCTTCAGCATAAGCGCGAAATGCAATTTCGTTTTGGGAGCCAAAGGACATAGAGGCGATGACAAAAGGTAAACTATGTTCACCGACGGAAATGTCGACTTGCTCCTTTTTGGCTGGCGTGCTTGCCAGTTTTAAGTCAGTTAAATGACGAATGGCTGTTGGTGTCTCTGTTTCGATTTCTGTTAATTTGTCACGATAGTTGTCGTATGAGCCGGTTTGAGCTACTTCGCCAATCGCTTTCCAAATGCGTGGAAAGACGTGGAATGTTTTGCGCAACTTGGCTTGTTCTGTTTCAAAGTCTTTAGCTCGTGCGATCGCATCTTGTTTTAATGCCTCAAAATTTTGTGCAAGCGAATCCGAGCCAAAAAAGTTAACGATATTTAATACAGCCGCAACTTCTTCGTGTAATCCAATAGACGAAAAGAGACGGCTATATCCGCGTAATTCATGAATACCGATCGTTGAAATGACTTTTTCGAGCCCTTTATTTAACGCTTGATACAAATGAACGGCTGGTCGAGTTGATGAATCAGCAACTGTAGCAAACATCAAATATGGGCTAATGACGTTTGCTCCAAGTCCGTAAGCGACGATCAAATCGTGAAGTGAGCGAATCGCACCAGAACGAAGTAAGAGAGAACAATGTCTTCTTACATTGGCTTTTGTTAACGCTTGATCGATAGCTGATACAACAAGAAGTGGATCGATCCATAAATGCCCGTTTTGATGTGCTTTTGCATCGTCAATGATGAGCAACGTTTTTCCGCCTCCGACCGCTTCGCACGCTTCTTCACTTAACCGATTTAACGCAGTTGGAATAGTTTCTGTTTCAAAAAAGGTAGCCGATATAAAGTATATCAACTGTTTTTCTTCGAATGCATGAACAAGTTGGTCATATGATGGTTGCTGTAACGTTTCCGCACATTCATTGCCGAGTTTTCCTTCGATTAAAATAGGAGAAAGAAGCTCTACAGTGTACGGATGTTCTTCATTAAGTACGATGCTTGGTCTTTTTCCAACGACGACACGAGTAGAAAAGTGCTCAGTTTCCCGGTCGCGATCGATGGCTGGGTTTGTGACAACTGCCACGCTTTCTTTAATGAAGTCCGCAATATTTTTCCGTTCTGGATCGATCGCAGCAAGCGGAGCATCGTGACCGAGGGAGCGAATCGGTTCAGCTCCTTTTTCTGCCATTTGTTCGAGCAATTGAATATGTTCGCGATCCCAACCGAATGCAGCGTATTGTCCATTATGCACTTTTGTTGGTTGAGCAACGAGCACATAAGGCTTGAATGTCGGCGTTTGTAGACGTTGCCGCATATTCTCAATATTTAGCCGCTGTCGCATGCGGTTGTACACTTCCTGTTGATAGTCCGCGTACTCGTAAATCCGAATCGTTCCATCTCCTTGCCATTTTAAGCCGATTTTTTCCCCAGGAGCGAGCGGTTTTGGTTCGCCTGTGTATTCGCACGTTGGAATAATGCCTGGCTCAGATGCGAATACGTAACGATGTTCAGTCTCAATTTTCCAAAGTGGACGCAATCCGAGTGCATCGACGCTAAATACCGCTTCATCAGCATGGCGCGAAATGATTCCGGCAGGACCTTGGGCAAAATGTCCCCACGCTTCGCGAATGTAAGTATATAAATCTTGTAAATGTGCAGGGTAGTTTTTTATTTCGTTTACAATGGGCGGGAACAACAAATCCATTGCTTCAAATAACGTATATCCATCGCGATAAATAAGTGTTTCCATCGTTCGGCTCAAGTCTTGCGAGTCGCTTCCGCCGTTTGTTAGTGGCACACCGATCATCGTCGCTTCTTCACGAAGTTTGGCGATCGTATTAATTTCCCCATTATGACCTAGCACGCTGAACGGCTGCACCCGGAAAAAGTTTGAAAGTGTATTCGTTGAATAACGATTATGACCAAGTGTCATCGTCGATGCGACACGTGGACTCGCCAAATCGTGATAATATTTTGGTAAAATGTCCCCAGCGCCCATCACTTTATAAATGGCATGATGATTACTTAAAGAAGCAACATGAATATGTTCATCTTTTTCAATTTCAATAGTTAATTCAAATAACGTTTTAGCAAGAGATTCATTTTTGTTTGGTAAAAGGGCAATTTGCCAAAATACCGGTTCTTCACGTAAAGCGAGTGGACCGAGCGCTGAAGAAGATGTGACGCGATCAGATTCAAAAATAAGCGTGAGATGAAATTGAGCAAACAATTGGCGCATATGCGCTTTTTTTTCTTCCACATTCGTCGTTCGTGTAATAAATATATGGCCAACAGTAAAATCGTCGCGTTCGGCAAGTTGAGGATCGAGATGGATAGCGGCCAGTTTTTCTTTCCAAAGCTCTTTTGGGATATCGATATGAACGCCAACGCCATCTCCTTCTCCATTGATGAATCCAGCGCGATGATTCATTGTGACGAGGGCGTTAATACAGGTTGTAATATTTTCTTTTGTCGGAATGCGTCGTTTTTCAACCGCAGCGACAATTCCACACGCGTCGTGTTCATGTTCATAAAAATGTTGAAATGAAGTTGGATTCCACTGTTGTTTCATAGCATGCGGCTTGTAAGCGACTATCGTTCGCTTCTCGCCTTCGCCACCTCCCACACAAAAAACTTTTTTAAAAAATGAAATTTTCTAAATTTTATAGTTTATATTAACACGTTCGTAAAGGAAAATCAATTATTTATTCATGTTTTTGGATACGATATTCAAGTTATGTAACAAATCTTTCACGATTAATGTAAGCGTTTACATTTATTTTAAGCATAAAAAAACGAGGTGGAGAGTATGTTCCTACCTCGTTAGTTTTGTATATTTATTCATTTTTTAATGATTTAAATGCCCGTCTTACCGCTTCAATTGTATATTCAATATCTTCTTCTGTATGTGCTAACGTAATAAACCATGCTTCATATTTCGAAGGGGCAAGATTAATACCTTGATGGAGCATACGTTTGAAAAATTTTGCAAACATCTCCCCATCTGTTCGTTCCGCTTGTTCATAGTTTTCTACTTTTTCTGTCGTGAAGTATACGGTGAGAGCTCCTTTTAGACGGTTAATTGTCACAGGTATGTCGTATGTTTTCGCGTGTGTTAAAATACCTGCCTCTAACATGGCACCGAGATGGTCGAGATGCTCGTACACTCCTTCTTGTTGTAATACTTCTAAGCAAGCGATACCCGCTAAAATGGAAGCTGGATTTCCTGCCATCGTCCCTGCTTGGTAAGCAGGACCAAGCGGAGCTACTTGTTCCATAATGTCTTTTCTTCCCCCATATGCTCCAATTGGTAAACCGCCACCAATAATTTTCCCAAGTGCAGTTAAATCCGGCTCGATATGAAGTAAGTTTTGTGCCCCGCCATACATAAAGCGGAAAGCAGTAATGACTTCATCGTAAATCACAAGCGCCCCAACTGCATGAGCAATGTCGTTGATCGCTTGCAGAAAACCTCGTTTTGGTTCAACAATGCCGAAGTTGCCTACAATCGGTTCAACAAGCACAGCAGCTACTTCATGTCCCCAGCGATCCATCGCGTGTTTAAAAGCATCTATGTCGTTAAAAGGCACAGTAATGACCTCTTGTGCGATGCTTTTTGGTACGCCGGCGGAATCTGGAGTTCCTAACGTTGATGGACCGGAACCTGCGGCGACGAGAACGAGATCAGAATGTCCGTGATAGCATCCAGCAAATTTTACAATTTTATCTCGGCCGGTATAAGCACGGGCGACGCGAATCGTCGTCATCACCGCCTCTGTTCCTGAGTTGACGAAACGTACTTTTTCGAGGGAAGGGATGGCCTCTTTTAACATTTTTGCAAACGTAATTTCATACGGTGTCGGCGTTCCGTATAACACACCGTTCTCGGCTGCATGCTGAATTGCCTTCGTAATGTGTGGATGGGCATGTCCTGTAATAATAGGACCGTAAGCGGCCAAATAATCGATATATTTGTTGCCGTCTACATCCCAAAAGTATGCGCCTTGCGCCCTTTCCATGACGACAGGTGCACCGCCTCCAACTGCTTTATATGAACGCGAGGGGCTGTTGACGCCGCCGACAATATGCTCAAGCGCCTCTTGATATAGTTGTTCAGACTTCGTAAAATTCACGCGAAGCCTCCTCCTTTTATGTAAAATTTCTTTCATGGTGTTTATTTTATCACATTTATTTGAGCACACCATTTGTTGAGTTGAAACATTTTCGTTACACTATTAAATAGTGATTTTTTGAGAGGTGAGAAATATGTATGCGATTGAAGTAGAAAAACTGCGTAAAGAATTTAAATCGTACTCGAGCCGATCTGGTTTAGCTGGTGCGTTTCGCGATTTGTTTACGAGAAATTATAAAACGATTCGGGCAGTTGACGACATTTCGTTTACAGTGAAGCAAGGGGAAATGGTTGGCTACATCGGGGAGAATGGGGCAGGTAAATCGACGACAATAAAAATGCTAACAGGAATTTTAACGCCGACATCTGGACGAGTCGTTGTAAATGGGATGAATCCGCATAAAGAGCGGGAACGTTTCGTGCAGACGATCGGCGTTGTGTTTGGTCAACGCTCCCAGTTATGGTGGGATATTGCGGTGCAAGAATCGTTTCGGTTGTTAAAAAAAGTATATCGCGTTTCTGATCAAGACTATAACGAACATATGGATCATGTCATTGAAACGCTAGACATCGGTTCGTTGCTAGATAAACCTGTTCGTAAGTTGTCGCTCGGACAGCGCATGCGCTGCGAATTAGCGGCCGCACTCATTCATAATCCTCCGCTTTTATTTTTAGATGAGCCGACGATCGGCCTAGATGTGCTCGTCAAACTGAAAATTCGTCAGTTTCTAAAAGAGATTAACGAAAAGTACAATACGACCATTTTATTAACGACTCATGATATGACGGATATTGAGGCGCTTTGTGAGCGTGTCATTATGCTTGATGAAGGCAAAATTATTTATGACGGTTCATTGCAACGGTTAAAACAAAATTGGGGAGAAGGGAAGCAAATTCAGTTTCAATTTCGCGATGTTGTTTCCAAGGAGCAACTCGTTTCGCTTATCGATGTAACATGGGAGGAAGGGGACGATCAGCATAGTTGGATTGCGCATGTGCGGTCGGATGATATGGCTTATGTGATCGGAAAGATTGTGTCTTCCTATGAGCTTAAAGACATTCACATTCGTGAAGTATCGACGGAAGAAGTGATCCGCAATATTTACGAAGAAGGGATTCATCATGGGTAAATATATTGAAATGATTCGTATGCGTTTTTTAATGATGCTAGCCTACCGCACAAACTATTATAGCGGCATTTTTATTTATAGCATTAATATCGGAGCGTATTATTTTTTATGGTCGGCCATTTATGGAGGGCAGCCGTCTATTCAAGGAATGACAGTCGAACAAATGACGACGTACGTCGCTATTGCATGGATGGCAAGAGCATTTTATTTCAATAATATCGACCGCGAAATTGCAATGGAAATTCGCGAAGGGAAAGTAGCGATTGAGTTAATTCGTCCGTACAACTACTTAGTTATGAAGACGATGCAAGGGCTTGGCGAAGGAATTTTTCGATTGTTTTTCTTTTCATTACCGGGGATGCTCATTGTTACTTTCGTATTTTCGCTTCAATTTACAACGAACGCGCATACATGGGCATATTTCGTCTTGTCGACAATACTCAGTTTTATTATTAACTCCCAGCTCAATTTGCTTGCAGGGATGGTCACATTTTTTACATTAAATGGGGAAGGACTACTCCGAGCTAAACGGTTTGTTATTGATTTGTTTTCAGGACTTATTTTGCCAATCAGCTTTTATCCGGAATGGGCACAAGATGTGATGAAATATTTACCTTTCCAAGCGATTAGCTATATTCCGAGCATGATTTTTACGGAAAGTTTTACAGAGAATGAAGCGTTGCGAGGAATGATGTTTCAAGCCGTTTGGTGTATCGTATTAATTGCTCCAATTTATTTACTATGGAAAGCGGCTAAACGAAAACTCATCATTCAAGGGGGGTGAGCGCATGTTTTATATGTCTATTTTCTTTCAATATATGGGCCAATATGTAAAAACAAAGTTGCAATATCGGACAGATTTATTTGTCGAGTTTTTATCTGACTTAATGTTTCAAGGTGTGAATTTAATTTTTATTCTTGTTGTCTTTGGACATACGCAACTATTAAACGGATGGACGCGTGATGAAATTATTTTTATTTACGGCTTCTTTTTAGTTCCGTTTGCTTTATTTGCTTCGTTTTTTAACATATGGGATTTTAATGAACGGTACATCGTACGGGGAGAAATGGATCGCGTGCTCACCCGTCCGGTGCATAGCTTGTTTCAAATTGTGCTTGAGCGCATGGAGCTAGAGTCGCTTCTTGGAGGGATTACTGGCTTAGTCGTTATGGGTTATGCTGCTGCAAAATTACATTTGACGTTTCATTGGTATGATGTGATTTTGTTTGTTCTTTTTGTACTAGGAGGTACGTTCGTTTACGCAGGTATTTTCATTTCGTTAGCTAGCATTAGCTTTTGGTCTGATGCGCGCAGTTCGATTATGCCGATGATGTATAATATCGGAAACTACGGAAGATACCCCGTTGATATTTATAATCGCGTCATCCGCTACATTTTAACTTGGGTTTTGCCGTTTGCGTTTGTTGGTGTATATCCGTCGGCTTACTTTTTGCGCAAAACAGAATGGTACACGTATTCATTTTTAACACCGGTCATGGGAATCGTATGTTTTACTTTGTCTGTTTTATTGTGGAATGCAGGAGTCAAACGTTATCGCGGGGCCGGGAATTAATTGCGACATCCCCTCGTATATATGAGGACAGGAGGGGATGTTGTGATATATGTATTCATCGCGCTAATTGCTTTTATTATATGTATGAGTGTTTTCTCATTTTGGCAAACGAAACGTTCCGTCATCTCAGTAAAAAACTTCATTGCGATCATATTCGTTTATTCAACGACGATGATTGGATTTGCGCTTGTTTATACAATTTTGCATATAAATGGACATGTTGTTATGATGGAAAATGGGAAGAATATAGAGGCTTCTCATTTTTTACAATATGTTGAAACGAGTTTATATTTTAGTGCGGTCACATTGCTTTCCGTTGGTTATGGGGATATTGTACCAATCGGGATCGGGCGATGGATTGCAATGGTCGAAGCGCTGCTCGGCTATGCGCTGCCAGCTGCCTTCGTCGTTCGCATTGTTATGGATGTAGAAAGGAAGTAGGAGGGGGAACATGCAAGCACCTGATTTTACATTGCCAGCGAGCAATGGCGAACAAGTCGCATTGTCGCAATTTCGTGGGAAGTATGTCGTTTTGTACTTTTATCCGAAAGATATGACGCCAGGATGTACGACGGAAGCTTGTCATTTTCGTGACCATTATGAAACGTTGACTAAGCTCGGGGCGGTCGTCATCGGTATTAGCCCTGATTCACTTGAGCGTCATAAAAAGTTTATCGAAAAGCATAACTTGCCGTTTTTACTTCTTTCCGATGGAAAACAAGACGTGGCAAAAGCGTATCATGTATGGAAGTTGAAGAAAAACTTCGGAAAAGAATATATGGGTATTGAGCGTTCGACGTTTTTAATCGATCCAAATGGTCACATAATAAAAGAGTGGAGAAAAGTGAAAGTAAATGGGCATGTTGAAGAGGTGTTAGGCGCTTTAAAAGAGGCGATTGGCTCAAACGAATAACACGATCGTTGCGTACGATATAGTAGAGCACACCTCCTCAATGATGTATGCGGCGATTCTTTAAGAGTCGCCTTTTTTCTTACCTAAAAATACAATTGACAAACGGTTTCAGTTTTTTGTACACTATTTATAAAAATTATAAAGTAATAATTATAATTTTTATAAATGAAAGTGGGGTGCATGACGGTGACGCACGCACAGCAATTAAAAGAAGCGCTTCACGCGTTGAAAGAAACCGGCGTCCGTATTACACCGCAACGTCATGCGATACTCGAATATTTGATTCAGTCGATGTCCCATCCAACAGCGGATGAAATTTATAAAGCTTTGGAAGGAAAATTTCCAAATATGAGTGTCGCGACGGTGTATAACAACTTGCGTGTGTTCAAAGAGGTCGGTCTTGTCAAAGAATTAACGTACGGTGATGCATCGAGTCGTTTTGATTTTGTTACGACACATCATTATCACGTCATTTGCGAAGTGTGTGGAAAAATTGTCGACTTTCACTATCCGGGGTTAGATGAAGTAGAAGATTTAGCGGCACATGTGACAGGATTCAAAGTTAGTCATCATCGTATGGAGATTTATGGAACGTGTCCAGACTGTCAAAAAGGACATCATTAACATAAAAAGCTGGTAGCGGTATGCTATCAGCTTTTTATATTTCTTGTTTTTCGATTATATTTTTCATCAAACTCTTTTCCTTCAAGTGTCGGATCAAGCGTAAGTGGCTCGTTGCAGTACATGCATACGTCGACTCTGCCTAACATCTTTGTCACTTTATTACATGACGGACAAACGACTTGTACAGTTTTTGTGGATAACATCCCGATCCAAAAATAAACGACCGTGCTTGCAATAATAAACAATAATCCTAAAATCATAAATAACGTCATGACAATTGGGGATGTACGAAAAAATATTCCGGCATACATGACGAAAAAACCGATAAAAATTAAACTTAATGCAAATGTACGAATTTTATTGATCTTGCTTGAATATTTTACACCCACACTATCGCCTCCTATGTATAACTATATCATAAGTTTTAAATGATAAGCAGTAATCAGCAGGAGTTTTTTGAAAAATGTCGAATACGGTCAGACAATGTTGAAAAATGGAGGAAACGGTTATGGAAGATTTGTTGCGTCCGATTTACCAAGAGCGCGCTAGTCACCCTCATACGCTTGGAATTTTAATGGTTGAAAAAGGGTCGGATTACTCTCCGGAGACGGATTTATTTGACGTTATTTTATTTGTTATTGTTCAGAGAGGAGAGGAAAAAGTTTTTATTAAGCATTATGCATTTGAAGAAAAAAGCGCATCATTGCATGTCGTCGACGAACATCAAGTAAAAGAATGGGTGCTGCTTGGCTCAAATCGAAAAGTGATAAATTGGCTGTTGAACGGGAAGGTTTTGTTTGATCGAAATGAATACATTGAGCAGTTGCGACAACGTCTCTTGCAGTTTCCAGAAGAAGAGAGAAAAGTCAAGATGGGAATTGAATTTGCAAAATTAGTTCGTCGTTACATAGAGGGGAGAAGTTTTTTTGAAAAAGATCAGTGGCTTGATTCTTACAATCACATCCTTCATGCTCTTCACCATTTGGCGCGCCTAGCTATTATTGAAAACGGTTTTTATCCTGAGGTGACCGTATGGAATCAAGTGAAGCATATTGAACCGCAAATTTACAAACTATATGCCGAGTTAGTGGGAAGTGAAGAGCCACTCGATAAGCGATTGCAGTTATTATTTTTAGCAAGTGACTTTTTTATCCATTCGAAGCTCAAACAAGGGGCAAGCCATCTTTTAGATGTACTTACAAAAAGGGAGACATCGTGGTCTATGGCCGAATTGCTAAATGAAGAAGAGTTGGCGGTATACGGGGTTGATTTAGCTATTTTCCTTGAATTTTTAGTTGAAAAACACGTGCTTTCTGTCGAAAAAATAACAACGAAAGGACAAGGGGTGTTTCATAGACATTATGTAGTTGAAAAAAAATAAAGAAAAGGTGTTGACGTTTAGAAATGTTCGTGATATATTTTTAATCGTCGCTGCTGAGATGTGGCGACGGTTAAAATAAAAAGTTTGTTGTTGACATGAAACATACGATATGATAGTATAAAAGAGTCGCTTCAAAAAGTGATGTTGATGTTCCTTGAAAACTGAACGAAGCGAAAAGCGTAAGAAGCTAGAGATAAACTTTCTATGGAGAGTTTGATCCTGGCTCAGGACGAACGCTGGCGGCGTGCCTAATACATGCAA
>OGCI01001483.1_pt1 | contig 19337 bp, 14 predicted proteins | sample 1570021 | NCBI WGS metagenome assembly OGCI01 (sample SAMN06264664, study PRJEB24512) | hot springs metagenome | isolation source: Hot spring water | place: South Africa: Tshipise | collected 2015-06-21 | reverse complement strand
ACGGTAGATGCCGCCAGCACCAACCGCCAGGAACTGGCACGGATGATGGTGGGACGTGAGGTGATTTTCACCACCCGGAGGAAGCCGCAGACTCCCGGCGATCCTGTTTTGCAGGTGGAGCACCTCACCCTGCGCGAAGATCATGGGCGCGTCCGATTGGATAACCTGAATTTTGAAGTGCGCGAGGGGGAAATCGTCGGCGTGGCGGGAGTAGAAGGAAACGGGCAATTTGAACTGGTCAACACCCTGATGGGTATTCAACGACCTACCAGCGGGCGCATTCTCGTCCGTGGCAGGGATATCACCCATTGCGATATTCTTGAGAGACGCCGGATGATTTCCTTTGTCCCGCAGGATCGCGGCAAGATGGGTGCCAGTTTGACGGCTTCCGTTTGGGAAAATGCCATCATGACCCATCATCGTCTGAATCCAAACCTTTCGGGCTGGCGAGGGATATTGCTCAACACCCGATATGCGCAACAGTTTACCCGCCAGTTGATTGATGCTTTCTCCGTGGTGGTCTCATCGCCGCGCGCCACCTTTCGCACCCTTTCGGGAGGAAATCAGCAAAAGGTCATTGTGGGGCGGGAACTCATGCTCCAGAGTGATTTTGTCCTCCTCGACCAGCCTACCCGGGGACTGGATGTCGGTTCAATGGAATACATTCACGACCAGATTTTGCGAATTCGCGCCGAAGGGCGCGCGGTGTTGATGATTTCTGCTGATCTGGAAGAAATTTTCCTGCTTTCTGATCGGATTCTGGTGTTGTATCGCGGTCAACTGGTGGGAGACCTGCCCGTAGAGCAAACCACGCCGCAGGAAGTGGGAGCCTTAATGTTGGGAGGACACCGGACAAGCCCATGAAACAAAAAGTGTTGAACGCTCTGATTGGTATTCTGGTGGCTTTGCTGTTGGGGGCAGTTCTGCTTGTCCTGCAGGGTTATAATCCGCTGGAAACCTATCAAGCCCTCTTCCAGTTTTCTCTATTCGGGTATTACCCTTTTGCCACCACCCTGCGCAACGCTGTGCCGCTGGTGCTTCCCGGACTTTCAGCGGCGATTGCCTTTGCATCCGGGGTAGTCAACCTGGGACAGCCCGGTCAACTGGTAATGGGCGCTTTATTTGCCACGGTTGGAGGGCTTTATCTGGATTTGCCGCCCGCGTTAATGATCCCCGTGCTTGCCTTGCTGGCAATGCTGGGAGGTATGATCTGGGCAGGGATTGCAGCGCTGTTACGCCGATTTTTCGATATGAGCGAATTCATCGTCACGTTGATGCTCAACATGATTGCCGATTATTTCACTGCCTGGGCAATTACAGAACCATTCAAAGACCCTTCCGCTTTTTCTCCCATGACGCCGCAAATTGCTGCCAGCGGCTGGTTGCCCAAATGGGGAGAATTCAACTCGATGATTCTGTTCATGTTTGCGGCGGTACTGGTTTCGTGGTTTGTCTTCTCCCGCTGGAAAGCCGGTTACGAGTGGCGCATCACCGGTCAAAATGCTTTGTTTGCGCGGCTCGGTGGATGCGACATTAACCGGAATTTTGTCTCGGTGATGTTGATGACGGGCGCTCTGGCAGGTCTGGCAGGTGGTCTGGTGGTCATGGGAAGCACGCATCGTTTCATCCGGGGTCTGGGCGCGAATTACGCCTGGGACGGGGTCATGATTGCCATTGTTGCCAACAACGGCATCCTGGCGACTTTCCTGTATGGTTTATTTTTCAGTGCCATTCAAACCGGTGCGTTGGGGATGGAACTCATCACCAGTGTTCCCAATGAAATTTCTCAGGTTTTACAGGCAGTCCTGGTGCTGGTGATTGTCGCCAGCCGCGAATATCTCAACACGCTGGTAGAGCAACTGTCTGCCCGGCGCAGGGCACGGGAGGCGCGTACATGAAAATTCTCATCGGATTAATTAATGGCATGATTTCTGGCGCCACGCCCATTTTGCTGGCGGCGCTGGGCGGAGCCTATACTTTCTATGCCGGGGTGTTCAACATTGCCATGGAAGGGATGCTGTTGACCGGCGCGTTTTTTGCAGTGCTGGGTTCTTATTACACGGGGTCGTGGCTTGTGGGTATCCTGCTGGCGGTTTTGGGCGCCTTGTTGCTGGCGTTGATTTTCATCCTGTTTGCGGTGATATTGAAGACCGATGAATTTGTCACCGGCATTGCCCTTAACCTGTTTGCCGTGGGGGCAACCACCTATATGCTGCGTAAAATTTTCAGTGTCAAAGGGGTATTCTCCAATGCCGGGATTCAGCCCATCCCCTCTGTTCGCATTCCGCTGATCGAAAACATCCCTGTTGTGGGAGAAATTCTCTCCGGGCAGAATCTGATGGTCTGGGTGGCTGTGGTTGCTACCTTCCTCTCCTATTTTTTAATTTTCCACACCCGCTTTGGGTTGCGCCTGCGCGCAGCGGGGTATAATCCTGCCCGTCTGGATTCCAGTGGTGTGCCTTCCAGCCGTATGCGCGCTCTTTCTTTGCTTGCCAGCGGCGTGCTGTGTGGGCTGGGTGGGGCATTTCTTTCGCTGGGATACGTAAACCTGTTTGCCGAAAACATGTCCGCCGGACGGGGCTGGATTTCTCTGGCGGCGATTATTCTGGTCAACGGAAACCCGCTGGGGGTTGCCCTGATTTCTCTGCTGTTTGGTTTTTCAGATGGTCTGGGCTTGCTTTTGCAGGGCTATCGGGTGTCTGCTCAATTCACCGCCATGGTGCCCTATGTGGCAACTTTGATTGCGCTGTATTTCTACGCCGCTCGAAAGAGACAAATGAAATCTGCCTGAAATCCCCTGATGCTTTCCAGAAGATCTGGGAGAATCGCGATTTCATCGTGAACAAATTGGTGAAGGGGTGATTTTATTGGAGATTGATTGGGTACACATTGGCTTTTCCTAACTTGACCCGCTTAGCTGCATGTGTTATCATGCTAGGCAGAGGAACAACTGAACAATGACTGAGGATTCTCACCTTCCATCTTCCCTTTCTTCTGAGATAGAAGAGACAGGGGAGTCGGGGTTAGCCGCAGAGGAAACGCGTCCGGCATCGCGCTGGGCTTTGATCTGGGAAAATATCTTACGTCTGGGACTGGGGGAGGTTGCCCTCCGTGCCGGAACGGTAATTGTCTCCATTGCCCTGATTTTGCTGGTCATCTGGGTGATGGCGCGTTTCTATTTAAAGGGTGAGGTGCAAGCCGCTGAACAGGCTGTCCTTGCCGCTCCCCTTCCATCGCCAACGCCTACCGTGCAAATTCCCGTTTTCAAACCGGTTACGGTTTCTGTTTCTAACGGGATTACCCGCCTGGCGCGTCTGGATACCTATGTGCCGTCCCGCCCCCGTTTTGAGATCATCACCTACGAAGTACAAAAGGGTGATACGGTTTTCGGAATTGCCGAAAAATTTGGCTTGAAGCCCCAATCCATCCTGTGGGGTAACTTTGAAACGCTTGCCGATGATCCTCACCGCCTGCAGGTTGGCATGAAACTGAACATTTTGCCGGTGGATGGCGTGCTTTATCGCTGGCACGAAGGCGACAGTCTGTTGAAAGTCGCCGAATTTTATGGTGTGACCCCCGAGACCATCATTGACTGGCCCGGTAATCATCTGGACGCCGCTAAACTGGGCGATCTGTCCAAGCCGAATATTGAACCCGGAACGCTGGTGTTTGTCCCCGGTGGAAAACGCGATTTCATTTCCTGGTCAGCGCCCTTCATCAGCCGCCGCGATCCGGCAAAAGCCAGGATTTTTGGTCCCGGCTACTGCGGCACACAGGTGGACGGCTATATCGGCAATGGCTCGTTTGTCTGGCCCACCACTGAACGCTGGCTCTCGGGGTATGACTATTCCCCGGAAACCAATCACTGGGGTATTGACATTGCCGGACGCATTGGCAATCCCATTTACGCCGCTGATTCGGGTGTGGTGGTGTACTCCGGTTGGAATGAGAATGGCTACGGGTACGTGGTGGTCATTGATCATGGCAACGGCTGGCAGACCCTGTACGCGCACCTGAGCCAAATTTACGCCGGATGCGGCGCAAGCGTTTCTCAGGGAGATACCATTGGCGCAATGGGCAGCACCGGTCGTTCTACCGGTCCGCATTTACACTTTGAGATTATGAGTGAGTCAGGGGTCCGCGTCAATCCATGGAGTTTCCTGCAGTAAGGAGGTTCCCATGGTGGCAGTTTCCGACATCAGGCCTTCCCCCATTGCGGGGACGTGGTACAGCGGCGATGCTCAACGCCTTCGCCATCAGGTAGAAACGTACCTCAATGAAGCCCGGCTTCCCTCTCTGCAGGGGGAAGTGGTCGGGGTGGTGGCTCCCCATGCCGGACACCGCTATTCCGGACGCACTGCCGGACATGCCTTTGCCGCAGTGCGCGGACAAAGCCCTGAGGTTGTGGCGGTACTTTCTCCTTTCCATGCCATGCACTCTGCCGATTTAATCACCACCGCGCATCAAGCCTATGCCACACCGCTGGGAGTTGTCCCCGTCGATCGGGAAGCCGTACAAGCCCTGGAGCAGGAACTGGCAGAGCATCATCTTGCGCTGACGCGGGTGGCATACGATGGCGAGCATTCGCTGGAGATCGAACTGCCTTTCCTGCAGGTGGCGCTTCAGGGCGATTTCCGCCTGCTTCCGTTGATGGTGCGTTCTCATTCCCCGAAGGTTTTGGAGGCACTGGGGCAGTGTCTGGCAAAAGTCCTCAAAGACCGTTGTGCCTTGCTGGTTGCCAGCACCGATCTGTCTCACTTTTATCCGGAGAGAATCGCCCATCAACTGGATGCCGAGATGCTTCGACGATTGGAATCGTTCGATCCAGCCGCCCTGCTGGAAGCCGAAATGACCGGAAAGGGTTTTGCCTGTGGGGTGGGGGCGGTTGCGGCAACCCTGTGGACGGCGCGTGCTTTGGGAGCGAATCGCGTGGTCATTCTTCATCACAGTACCTCGGCGGATGAAACGGGAGATTCCACTGCCGTAGTGGGGTATGGCGCCGCCGCAGTACTCCGCACGGTATGAGTATTCTTCAGATCGGTTTGATTTTCTTTTTAATTGCGCTCAACGCCTTTTTTGTGGGCGTTGAGTTTGCTGTGGTGGCTTCCCGCCGGTCTCGCCTGGATTTGCTGGCTGATCCGAATCATCCGGCGCTTCAACTGGTGCATCGCTGGTTGGAGGATGAAGCGGCTCGCGACCGTTTGATCGCCGCTTCCCAACTGGGGATCACACTGGTCAGTCTGGCGCTCGGTTCGGTGGGTGAGAAAGCCTTTGAGGCGTGGCTTGAGCCTTTTTTTGAACAGGGCCTGCTTCCACCTCAATGGATGTTCCTGCGGCAGGCGGTGGAGGTTTTGCCGCTGGTGCTTTCCCTTACCATTGTCACAGGATTACATGTGGTGTTGGGAGAACAGGTGCCCAAGGTTGCGGTACTGCGTGATCCCGAAGCCTTTGCTCTGCGGGCGGCGCGTCCGATGAATGCGTTTGTCAGTGTTTTTCGGGGCTTCATTGATTTGCTCGACCGGGCAACCCGCACCATCTTGAAAATCCAGGGAATCCCGTCTACCGGGCATGCCCACGCTCTGGTAAGTTCTGTGGAGGAATTGCGTCAGATTGTCACCAGCCCGGAGGTGGAACAACTGGTGGACGACTCGGAGCGGGAGATGCTCACCGCGGTCATTGATTTTGGCGAGCGGGTGGTGCGGCAGGTGGCTGTGCCGCGCACCGAGATCATCGCGGTGGAAGCCGAACAACCCCTGACGGAGGCGGCAGAACTGGCAGTGCGGGAAGGCGTGACCAAGATTCCTGTGTATGAGGAGAATCTGGATCAGATTATTGGCATCCTGCACCTCAAAGATTTGATGGCGCGCTGGGTTGAAAATCGTCTGGAAAATGGGTGCGCTCGTGATCTGGTGCGCGAGGCTCTGTTCGTTCCAGATAGCCTTCCCGTCAACGATTTGCTCATGCTTTTCCGTGAACGTCGTCAGCATATTGCCATTGTGCTGGATGAATACGGCGGTACGGCAGGACTGGTCACGCTGGAGGACTTGCTGGAAGAAATTGTCGGCGATGTGCAGGATGTGTTTGATGCTGAACCTCCTGCCATTCAATCCCTCAAAGATGGCAGTGTTTTGATTGACGGTATGACCTTGATTGAAGACATCAATGAGACTTTTGGCTTGCACCTCCAGGACCCCAATTACGATACCATTGCTGGATACGTTTTAGGAAAACTGGGATGCATTCCTGCTGTTGGTGAGGAAGTGCTGGTCCCGGAAAACGGCGTCAGCCTGCGAGTAGAAGCCATGGACCGTCTGCGGATTGCACGGGTGCTGATGCGCCGATTGTCAAAACCCGCTCTACAGAGCGAACCTGTACCTCAAAAAACATCCCCTCTGCGAAAGGAACCCGCCCATGCCCATTGAAGTTGTGCATGCTGTCACCGATGAATTGCTGGAAGCCATGCAAAGGCTGATGCCGCAGTTAAATCCCGGACATCCCGTTCCTGACCGGCAGGCGCTGGAACGCATTGTCCATTCCGAAGCCAGCACTCTGCTGGTTTCCCGGGATGATTCCGGCAGAATCACCGGTATGCTCACTCTGGTGGTGTTTCATACCCCTTCCGGCACACATGCCTGGATTGAGGACGTGGTGGTGGATGCGGGTTCCCGCGGGCAGGGCTTCGGCGAAGCCCTGACGCGCACTGCAATTGACATGGCGCATGAACTGGGCGCTGATTCGGTTAATCTCACTTCTCGACCGGCGCGCGAGGCGGCAAATCGGCTGTACCAGCGCGTTGGGTTTCAACTCCGCCAGACCAACGTGTACCGGTATTATCTTCCCCCGAAATAAAAAAGCGGAAAGAAGGGGGACAGAAACAGCCTTCTTTCCGCTGGCGAAAAAGCGCTGAGAGTTAATCGGTAATGGCGCGGCGCAATTCGCGCGCCAGCCTTCCAAATTCGGATGTGTAGCGCATTTCCTCTTCTCTTGGACGGGGAAGGTTGACGTCCAGATCCAGCACCACCCGCCCGGGACGGGAACTGAACACCAGCACCCGGTCAGACAGTAAAATGGCTTCACTGATAGAATGGGTGACCATCAACACGGTCGTGCGGTGTTCCTGCCACAGGCGCAGAAGTTCATCTGCCATTTTCTCGCGGGTGAGCGCATCCAGCGCACCAAACGGTTCGTCCAGTAAGAGCAAGCCCGGTTCCTGAATCAGCGAACGGGCAATGGCAACGCGTTGAGCCATTCCGCCGGAAAGTTCACGCGGTAAAGCATCACCGAAGCCCTGTAATCCAACGATTTCCAGCCACACATCGGCTTTCTGGAGGGCATGGGCGCGCGGCATGCCCTGCAAAATCAACGGCAGGGCGATGTTCTCCCGCACGTTGCGCCAGGGCATCAAATTGGCATCCTGAAAAACAAGACTGATGCGCGAAGCGGCTGGAGCATAGAAAATCACCTCTCCATGGGTTGGGGTGAGCAAACCGGCGATGATGCGCAGGAGGGTGCTTTTCCCGCATCCCGATGGTCCCAGCACACAGACAAACTCGCGAGGATGCAAATCAAATTGCACCCCACGCAGGGCTTCTATCCCGCCGTTGTCGTTGGGATAGCGCATGCCTACGTCATCCACCCTCAGATAAGGTTGGAGAGCCGTTGAGGGGCTTGCTACCTCGAAAGTCATCATCGTCCGATTGCTCATCTTGTGTCTCTTTCAGGGAACAAATTCGTTCGTAAAGGCTTTGGAAAGGTCCTGTGGTTCGCTCAGCAGTCCCATGCTCAGCAGGACTTCCTGCATATTTTCCCAGCCTCTGGGATTGGAATAGCCCAGTCGCTCGGCTTTCCACAATTCAATGGAACTTGTTAACACGGCTTTCTGCACGCTTTCATCTGCCTGAGCCAGATTCTCAACGTGTTTTTTGCTCAACTCATAGGCTTCATCGGGGTTGGCAATGGTGGCGTCCAGCCCTTTGATGAGCGCGCGTACCATTCGCCTTACCCGTTCAGGGTTTTCCCGCACCATTTTTTCACTGGTCACCAGACCGTTGGACACCAGTTCCATGTAATCTGAAACCGCCAGAACGGTCAGGTCGTATCCCAGCGCGCGTAATTGCACGGGTTCGTTGGCAATATACACCACAGCGGCCTGTTCACGCCCTGAGGTGATGCCTTCCACCTGATTGAAACCAATTGCGTCCAGGGTGACATCCGACTCGCTCAATCCGCCTGCAGAAAGCAGAGCCTTTGCGCCAATGTAACTGGCACCAAACAGCCCGGGAATGCCAATGCGTTTCCCTTTCAAATCCTCGGGCTTGAAGATGTTTTCCGATACAGGGGCAACAATCCCGACCGGATACTTCTGGTACCATGCCATGACATAGACCACCGGCATGCCTTTGGCGCGTCCCAGCAAGACCTGATCGCCGGAAATCATGGCAAAATCCAGTTTTCCGGCAGCAATCTGTGCCAGGTTGTCCACTTCCATGTTGTAATCTACGCTTACGTCCAGCCCTTCATCACGGAAGTAACCTTTTTCAATGGCTACGTACAGAGGGGCAAACTGAACGTTGGGAATGTACCCCACGGGCAGACGGATGGGAATCAACGTTTCGGGGGTGGCATTTTGCTGCGGCGAGCAGGCGGACAATAAAAGGACAACGATGAACAACAAAGAGACAATTCTGGACTTCATATACCTCACCTTGGAATATTGGGAATCTGCCAGCGTAAAAAGCGGCGTTCGGCAAGCAACACCAGCCCGTAGAGAGCCAGTGCCATACCCACCAGAGTCAGCACGGCGGCAAACACCAGCGGATGATCGTACTGCCCCCGTGCCACATTAATCAGAAAACCTAAGCCCCGGTCGGCTCCCACAAATTCCCCTACCACTGCGCCGATGACTGAGAGGGTGGCGCCCACGCGCAGTCCCCCCAGAAAAACCGGCATTGCCGCGGGGATTTCCAGATACCATACCATCTGCCATGGGCGCGCGCGGAGACTGCGCATCAAATCGCGCAGGTTTTGCGGCACAGCCCGCAATCCAACCACCGTATTGACCAGCACTGGAAAGAAGACCACCAGCGCGCAGATCAGAATTTTTGAGGTAATGCCCGGACCGAACCAGATGATCAACAGTGGGGCGATGGCAACAACCGGCACTGCCTGGCTGGCAACCAGGTAGGGGGAAAGCAGACGTTCCAGTACGTGGGATTTGGCGATGAGATAACCCAGCACAGAAGCGGTCACACTGCCGAGGAGCAAGCCCGGCACAACTTCCTGCAGAGTGGCAAAGAAGTGACGCGGGATGGTGCCATCCAGCAGGGCGCGCCAGAAGCGTGCGGCAACCTCAAAAGGTCCCGGGAGAAGGTAGGCAGGCACCCATCCGGTGAGGGTGATGCCCTGCCAGATAAGGATGCCCAGCGCCAGAGAGAGCAGTACAAATCCCATGCGGTGCTGAAGCACATACTTCCGCAGAAGATGAGAAACCGGCAAAGAGGTTGCTTCCTGTTTTGTCATGAAAAACCCCGAAGGTTTCCCTTCGGGGCAGGATGACGGGGAGAAAAAATCCCGAAACCAGGGGTTTCGGGGCAATTTCTCAGCCTGTGATGCACAGGAACTGTTCTCACAGGAATACCTTCTTTCATCCGGACTGTACCGTCGACCCCGGAATTGCACCGGGTCGTGCCTGCGGCAAACAGGCTCGTGGGTTTTCACCACCGGTCGGGAATTTCACCCTGCCCCGAAGGTATGTTTTTGTTTTCACACAGTATAGTTTCAGTTAGGACCAATGTCAAGAGGAAAACCAAAAAAATCCCCTCACAAAGGGATGAATTTTCCCTTGTGAGGGGATGAAGGATGAAAATTGGATTTACCGGATGATCAACGGCATGAACAACGTGTAGGGTTCTCCCCGGCTGGTCAGGGTGCTTTCGGCAACGACCAATGAACGGGTCTGAGAAACCGCCCGGATGCGGTACACACTTTGCCTTGTCTGCAACAGGTTTGCCGGCACAGTTACCGTCACGGTGATGGTGCGGGTGGCGCCAGCGTTCAGAGTGACTTCACTATCCGAGAGGGTGGGCGCCCAGGTCTCGCCGCTTTGATAAATTGCGCTGAGGGTGTAGGTATCTGCCACTGTGCCGGAGTTCTCCAGCGTCAGTATATAGGTCAAGGTGACGCCGGGTCTGCCAGTCTTTTCATCTGTGGTGGGGATGAAGTTTACCCCCAGCGACTGAGCGGTTGTCGTCAGAGTGGAAGAAGCGCTTGTGCCAGTGTTTGCCTGAGAGGTGGCGGTCACACGAATCTGGCTGGTCTGCCCGCCGCTGGCAGTAGCGGGGATGCTCACCTGAACTGTCACATCCTGGGAGGCGCCTGCCGCCAGAGTCACCGGATCGGGCAGGATCACGCTCCAGTTTTCACCGGAAAGCAGTTCAGAACTAAAGTTAAAGGTATCGCTCATGTTGCCGGTGTTGCGCAGAGCGAGCGTAAAGGTGACCGTATCACCTGGAAAACCATTCTTTGCATCGCTGGTGGGGGCAAGGGTAACCCCGTAAGAAGTTCCCACACTCGTCGTCAGGGTAGAAGAGGCGCTTATGGCAGAGGTGAACTGAGAGGTAGCGGTCACGCGAATCTGGCTGGTCTGCCCGATGCTGGCAGTAGCGGGGATGCTCACCTGAACTGTCACATCCCGGGAAGCGCCTCCTGCCAGAGTCACCGGATCGGGCAGGGTCACACTCCAGTTTTCTCCGGAGAGCAATTCGGAGGTAAAGGTGTAGGTATCGCTCATGTTGCCGGTGTTGCGCAGGGTGAGCGTGTAGGTCACGGTGCTGTTGACCGCTCCAGATCTGGCATCGTTATCGGGCAGAAGACTTACCCCGTATGACCGGAAGTCCAGCCCCACCAGAATGGGATCATGGTCGGATGAACGGTAGGGATGGGGCTGGTACAGATCCACCGTCTTGAACTCGGTGTTGTAGTCAATCACCGAAGGTTCATCGGCATTAATGTGCCAGTGCCCGGCGCCGCTGACCCTGGCGGACAGCGAAGAGGTGACGAACAGGTGATCCAGTGCGCCTGCCATACCGTCGAACACGTATGAATAGGTATCCACGCCCTCATACTGTTTACCTGTGTTCACCAGCCCGCCAGATTCCAGCGTCAGAATGGGTTGTTCTGCACCGTAAGCGTTGAAGTCTCCCATGACAACGACATCCGGGTCTCCGGTGGTGGGGATGAGGGTGGTGTTGATCCAGTTCAGCAGGGCGTTGGACATGGCAACGCGTGTGGCATTATAGCACCCCACGCCTTCGCCCAGATCCACATCTCCGCCGGTGGGTGTGCCGGAACAACTCTTGGATTTGAAGTGGTTGACCACCACGGTAAAGACTTCCCCAGTGGTTTTGTCGCGGAAGGCTTGCGCGACCGGATAGCGGTACAGGTTGAACGGCGAAGCGCTGGTGCTGAGCGAATCGCCCACCCGTTCCACCGTTGCAGTCTTGTAAATCAGAGCAACTTTGATGGCATCGCCGCCCACACCCGTTGCCGGGTCGGGCACAGCGGCGTACACTGGCGAACCCAGATAGGTGTTCAGCGCACTGACCAGGTTGTTGACCGCATCGGCACCTGTCCAGGACTCAATTTCAATCAAGCCCACCACATCCGCGTTTAACCCTGCCAGCGCGCGCACAATTTTATCCTGCTGGCGGGTGAATTCGGTGGCGGTGTTGGCGCCGCGAGGAGTGTTGCTGGCATTGTAGGGCGAACCGGCTGGATATGGCGTTTGATTGAGGGTGACAAAGTAGTTCAGCACGTTCATTGCGGCTACTTTTACCGTGCCATTCATCCCTGTGCCCACAAGGGGTGGGGTTGGGAGGCGCGGATTCTGGCTCTCAAAGGTGGGCGCAAGCGTGGGATGGATGCGGTAGAACACGTCTGGGAAGACAGTGCCGGTGTTACTGCTGTTGACCCGTCCCTGATCCACGACGCCTGTCAGGGTTGGGATCACATCCCCGGCACGCACAGCGCCATCGCTGGCGTAGTAAGGAATGGGGGCAGGATTTTGAGCCGTAGCACCGTCATCCAGCACGATCATGCGGCGCAGATTGTCGGCATAAGAGCCTGTGCCGCTGTTGAGATGGGTGAAGATGCGCCCTCCTGTGCCCAGGGTCAACTGCCCAAAGCGCCCCAGGAAGTAATTCTGCTGGACGGTGAGCGGCTGGCTGATGGTCACCAGCATACCCTCATAGCGTTCCAGATAGGTCTGGGGATCGGCTTCTGCAGGCAGGGGCAGAATCAGCGGGAAGGGGGTGACCGTTTCGCCACTGGAGCATACATTCACGGTGGGAGAATCGCCAATCTGGGTCATCTGTGCCATAGCGCCATACGATCCGGAGTATTCCTGCGCCGTGCCGGAAACGCGCACCCGATCCCCCACATTGATAGATGCCGATGGGGCATACACAAAAATGCCTTCTGAGGTTGCCGGGTTGCTGTCAATAGCGCTGTTGAGGGAATTCAGGAAGAAGCCCCCCAGTTTGCCTGTCCCCTGGAACACTGCGGCTACCACGCCTTCTGTGGTCACGGTACTGTTCTGGTAAGGTGAGGTCAGTCCGCTCCCCTGGATGGCATTGATGGGAATGTACGGCTCGCCGCATACCAGTGATGGCGCAGTGGTGGCGAAGGTTGCCGTAAAGTCGGCGCTCATGGTCTGGATGGGCTCGTCCTGGTCGGCAACCGCGCTGGCGGTCACGGTGAGGGTGCAGGATTCCGAATAGACAAAGTCCACATCCGGGTTGAGGGTGTACTCGGTTGGTCCCCCCGTCACCACAGCCGTGTGGGTGCCTGAACGATTGCAGGACAGGCTGAACCATGGATCGCTGAGAGTGACCGGCTCGGAGAAGGTCACCTGCAGGTTGGCATCCAGGGCTACCCCGCTGGCTCCGTTTGCCGGGGTGCTGGCGGCTACGTAAGGCGCCAGGTCGCCGCTTAACGGCGTTCCGCTGATCTGAATATCGTCAATGCCAACCCATTCATCACTTCCACCCGCATCGGTGGTCATGATGCGAATCTGCACCAGCGGTTGACTGTTCACTGCCGCAGGCAGGACAACATCAACAGAGGTGACTCTACCGCCAATATTGGGACCATCGGTGGCATCGGCAACGAAGGCTGCGGGGACGTTGGTGAAGTTGCCGCTGTTGCCCACGCGGTAGTGCAGGGCTATGGGCTGAATCGCATTATCTGCACCGCTTTCCAGATCGCGCAGGTTGTACATGACCCGGATCGACTCATATCCCGTAGTATTGAGGTTGATGAGCAGAAATGGTGCTCTGGCAGTGCCCGATCCTGCCAAAGCCACAACGGGATCGGTGAGGTGAAACTCGGTGACACCCCCGGTAGTAAAGGTGTTGGGATTGGTCTGGTTGGCATTTACATCTACAGGTGTGCTGGTACCGTCAACCAGAACCGTTTGGGGATCTACTCCGGTTGTAGAGACAAGCCCATCTCCGCGGTACCCCGTGATTCCCGGTACCCCCGACCAGTTGTCATCTGTTGTAATCAGGCTGGTGTTGCTCCAGTCCTGCGCAAAGGGCAGGCTTTGCGCTGAACTGTCGGCGAAGGCAGGGGCAACGCCGCCCAGCAACACATAGGCAAACAATACCACTCCCAGGGCGAGGCGCGCCCAAAATCTTTGTGGTTTCATAAATATCATAAACTCCTCTCGTTGGATGGATTGAAAAGAAGGTAAGGGAATTATAGAATAAATCGGGAAAAGTCACGTCCAAACCATGTTAAGCATCGGTTAAATGGCAAAACGCCGGTCATGGCTTGCCGGCGTTTTGCTCCCATCCAATCACCTGTAAGTTCGTTCAGAAGGTTCCACCAGTATTCCCCGAAAAAACACCCTGAGAAGCATCCCTGAACTGCTTACAGGATACCGGATTTATCCGTTTTTTTCATCATCAAAAATGTTGATTCGCCTCTCACCCGTTTGGATGAAACGTGCCTTGCGGGAAGCGCAGAGGACGCAGACCATTGAAGATCACCAGGAGAGAAACGCCCATGTCCGCCAGTACTGCCATCCACAGCGTCGCGGTGCCCATCACTGCCAGAATCAGGAAAAGTGCTTTCACCCCCAGCGAGAAAGCCACGTTCTGGCGGATGATGCGCATGACGAATCGTGCCAGCCGCAGGGTGTAGGGCAGTTTACTCAGGTCGCCGCTTAACAGAACTACATCGGCAGTTTCCATGGCTTGAGCGTTTCCCGTGCCGCCGACGGCGATGCCCACCTGCGCCGCGCTTAATGCCGGCGTATCGTTGATGCCGTCTCCCAGCATGGCAAGCGTCCCGTCCGAACGTGCCAGTTCTTCCACTGCCTGTAACTTTTGTTCAGGAAGCAGGCTGGCGCGTACCTCATCCACACTCAACTGTCCGGCAACCCGCTGTGCCGCCGCCGGATGATCACCGGTGAGCATGATGGTGCGGATCCCCATCCGGCGCAGGTCTTCCATGACCTGACGACTTTCCGGGCGTACCTCGTCGGCTACTGCCAGGTAACCGCGCACCGTCCCGTTTTGCGAGAGGAGCATGGTGGTCTCTCCCTGTTGTTCAAGGGCTTCTACCTGCGTGCACAGTTCTGGGCTGTGAGGATAGTTCCCGTCGAACAGTGCGTGACTGCCCAGCGTAATCACATCCTGCTGGACAATGCCCTGAATACCCCCGCCGTTGAGGGTGATTAAATTCCGGGCGGTGGGGTACTGCTGATGTATCCCCTGCATTTGCGAGGCGGAAACCACGGCATGTGCCAGTGGATGGGCGCTGGCGCGTTCCAGCGCTGCTGCCAGAGCCAGCACGTCACGGCAGGCAGGGCAGGCGGAGCGGTCCTCACAGCCGGGGCAGTCCACCGCGCGGTGGTCGGTCAGCACGGGTTTGCCCAGGGTGAGGGTGCCGGTTTTATCGAAGGCGATCCGTTTGACCCGCGAGAGGGTTTCCAGATAGACTCCTCCTTTAATCAGCACCCCCTGGCGGGCGGCGGCGGTCAGCCCGCTCAAAATGGTCACCGGCGCGCTGATCACCAGTGCACATGGGCAGGCAATCACCAGCAATGCCAGTGCGCGGTACAGCCAGCCGTGTCCTGCCGGGGTATTCCAGAACGGTTCACCGAACAACACCGGCGGGATGATGGCAACCAGCAAGGCAATGACCACCACAGCGGGGGTGTACACTGCGGCAAAGCGGTCAATCCAGCGTTGGAGATGTGCGCGCCGTGCCTGTGCTTCGGTGACCATCTGGATGATGCGCGCCAGGGTGCTGTCTTTTGCCGGGCGGGAAACTTCAATCTCCAGCGCTCCACTGCCGTTGACCGTCCCGGCGAAGACCAGATCGCCGGGTTGCTTGCAGGCAGGCATACTTTCTCCAGTGATGGGTGCCTGGTTGACGTCAGAAGCGCCGGATTGCACCACGCCATCGGCAGGGATGCGTTCTCCCGGTCGTACCCGCACGCGGTCGCCCGGAGTCAGTGTCTGCACCGGCACCCAGCGTTCTCCGTCGGCTTCCAGACGCAGGGCATGGGTGGGAGTGAGGTTTTGCAATCCGCTTAACGTACGGCGGGCGCGGTCGGTGGTGTAGCCTTCCAGCGCTTCTGCCAGCGCAAATAAAAAGATGAGCGTTGCCGCTTCTCCGCTCTCGCCAATAATGACGGCACCGATGGCAGCAAGGGTCATCAACAGGTTAATGCTGATACTGCGATTGATGAACAGGTTTGCCAGAGCACTGCGGGCAATGGGATAACCTGCCAGCCCCAGAGCAAGCAACTGAATGGGGTAAACAAGCGGAGACGATCCCGCAAGTAATTGAAGCAAGGCTGCAAGAAGGAGCAACCCACCCCCGATCAGGGCAAGGCGGGTTTCCGCCTGGTCAATCAGATAACGTCCTAACCCCAGCCAGAAGGGTTCTGGTTTTGTGGTTGGGGGTTGATGCTCATCTTTCAGGCGGTAGCCCAGCGCCTGTACCCGCTGATGTACCGCGGATTCATCCCAGTCTCCCTCCAGAGTCAGGGTGGCTGTGGCAAAGTCAACCCGGGCGAACTGCACCCCGGGAAGTTTTTGGACGCCTTCTTCAACATGTCGTGCGCAATCGGCACAATCCATGCCTTCGATGAGGTAGGTTTTCTTCATACCTGGAAAGACTCCTATGGGTGTTGAACGGGATGTTGGTGGCGGACGTGTTCCAGCCCGCGTTGAAACAGTTCCCGAATGTGATCATCATCCAGAGCATAATAGACAATACGCCCTTCTTTGCGAGTGCGCACCAATCCCCATGCGCGCAGGACCCGCAGTTGATGCGAAGTAGCGCTCTGGCTCATCCCCAGCACGGCTGCCAGGTCATGGACGCATAATTCTTGCTTCAGCAGTGCCGAGATAAGACGTACCCGGCTGGGGTCTGCCAGCGCCTGGAACGCCGCCGCCAGGCGGGTTGCCGTCAAGCCATCAATCAGGTCTGCCTGTGCCTGCTGGATGGCGTCTTCGTGCAAACGGTTATCTTCACAACGCAAATTTGGGGATTCTTTTTTGAAAACATATGAATTATTGTTCATATGTTCAAGTATAGGAGCGAGAACCTTTTCTGTCAAGAGGAAGCAATGCCCGGAAATTCATCTATATGGCTTTGCAAACCTGTAAGGTCAAGCCCGTATCCAATTTCGTGAAACCGGGTTATACTACATGAAACCTGAGGTCATAGGCTTACTCCCACTGTTGTTTCGAACCTCATATGACCGGTTTCAAAAAGGATGTATCCCGGAGCAGTTCCACTGGCGTGTCAGGTCTGTTATGCTGGGGTCATCGGTAACGAAATTTTGTCACGCCTCTGGAAAGATGATTTGAAAATGGTATCTGAAAAACTGCTCTACTGGGCTTCCAAGCCGGTCGTTAAGACCTATTCCAATGTGATGCTGGATCTGGATGTGGAGCGGCGTGCCGCCCCTCCAGGCGGAGCCAAAATTTTTGCTCCGAATCACCCGACTACAACCGATCCCTTCTTTGTAGCCGCCATGGTGGGAGAGCAATCCTTCATTCTCATCAACAATCTGTTGTTTCAGGTGCCCATTCTGGGGACATATCTGCGCCGTTCCGGGCACATCCCGGTGAAAGCAGGCGAGGGCCAACAAGCCATCGACCGCGCTTTGGAGTATCTGGATAAAGGTTACAACATCATCATCTTCCCCGAAGGCGCTTTGAGTCCGGAAGAGGGTGGCTTTTGCAAACCACGTACAGGGGTGGCTCGTCTTGCGCTGGCGAGCGGCGCGCCGGTGATCCCGGTGGGCATTCATCTGGACAAAAGCCGGGTGCATACCGTGCGCTCAACCGTCAAAGGACAGGTGGAATACGGACGCTGGTATTTGCGCGGCCCGTATGCCATGACCGCAGGCGAACCCCTGTTCTTCCATGGGGATGCCGAAGACCGTGAACAGGTGCGTTCGGTTTCCAGCACAATCATGCATCATATCATTGAACTGGCGCGGGAAAGCGAAATCCGCCTGACGCGCACCCCCAATGCGCTGGGTACGCTGGCTTCGGCGTAAATTTTTACCAGACGAAATCCAACCCCTCAAGAAACCAGGTCTTGAGGGGCTTTTTTTTAATGAAAACTTCCGGGGAACTTTTTCTTCATGGATTCGTCATAAAGATTGATCCACAATCACACGGATATTCTGGAGAGTATTCCACAGGAGGATGTATGTTTGCACAATCGAAAAAATTCTTATCGTTTCTGGTGAGCGCGCTCTTGTTGAGTATGGTCATGCTCACCGCATTTGCCCCCACTGTTCGGGCAGATGGCGTTCCCACTATCACCATTCTGGAAGTGAAAGTAGATGAGTGGGTGAAAATTCGCGCCAGCAATCTGCCCAAGAACACCGAATTCACTGCTCGCATGGATAAGATGGGCAACTACGCCATCGGCGGCACGGTTGTCGGCACGGCGAAGTCCGGGGCAGATGGAATCTTTGAAGCCACCTTCAATATTCCTCAAAGCCTCAAAGGCTTGAGCCGGATTGCTCTGCGCATTGACAGCGCTTCTGGTTATTACAGTTACAACTGGTTTGATAACAAGACTGCTACGCCGACCGCTCAGCCAACCCAGAGCACGACAGGCAAACCCTCCATCGAGATTATCGCCGTAGAGAAAGACAAAGCCGTAACCGTTCAAGCCTATCGCTTCCCTGCCAACCAGACCTTTACCGTACGGGTTGGGCCATTCAAGACTTTCTTCAAGGATTATGTGGTCGTGGACAAAATCAATTCCGGCAGTGGCGGTTCCTTCAAGTTTACGGTTACTTTGCCCGAGTCGGTCAAGGGCGTGGACTGGATTACCATCCGGCTGGACAGCCCACAGAAGCAGTATGCTTACAATGCTTTCCGGAATGTCTCCAGCGGTACGGTGATCTCACCGACCCCGCCCCCATCCAGCGGCGCGGTATGCCAGATCATCAGTACCAGCCCGAGCAAGGCGCTCAAACCCCGTGAGGACTTTGACGCCATCTGGCAGGTGAAGAACACCAGCGGCAAGGACTGGGATCAACATTCGGTGGATTACAAGTTTGTCAGCGGCACATCCATGCACAAGAAGTCAATATATGACTTCAAAACCACCGTCCGCAACGGCGAAACTGTCAACATCATCGTGGATATGCTGGCGCCGGACAAAGCGGGAACGTACAGTGCCACGTGGTCAATTGTTTCCGGGAACAAAACCCTCTGCACCCTGCCCATCACCATCACGGTGAAATAGATCTTGCTGAAAATCAACGGACCAGCCCCCGATCAAGGGGGCTGGTCTCTTAACGAATGAGATTATTTTTCCACAGTGGGTTCCATTTCCAGATAGATCATCCCCTCATTGTCGTCGTAAGCCAGCACCTCAGCATAACGTCCCCAGTCTACAATCGTGTCCAATTGACGTTCTGCTTCGTCCGGCGGGAATTCCAGTTCCAGCGCGGCTTGCACAACATCCCATTCCAGACGCTGTTCATCCGCCTTGCGAAGCATACTGAGCAACCAGCGGAAGATAGGCAGGCGCCGGATGCGGGTGGCGAAAATCTCTTTTCGGGCAAGGATGCGCGCTTCGGCAAAGGTCTCACCCAGATCGGTCAGAATCACATCACCCTGTTGCACTCGAACAAACCCGAGCAGTTCTTCGGCTTCGATCAGATCCAGCAGGTGATCCGAATCGGCTCCAAGCGGCTCAGCAAGGCGGTAAATATCCTCGCGCTTTCCGGGAATTTCGACAAGGTGTTCCAGCAAACCGGTCAACTCGTTAATGCGCACCTGCGGCAG
>OGCI01001482.1_pt1 | contig 19351 bp, 10 predicted proteins | sample 1570021 | NCBI WGS metagenome assembly OGCI01 (sample SAMN06264664, study PRJEB24512) | hot springs metagenome | isolation source: Hot spring water | place: South Africa: Tshipise | collected 2015-06-21 | reverse complement strand
AGATATGACATTTACGGTTTTGATTTCAGCTATATTACTACTTCAGTCTTCAAGAATGGAGAAAATCATCCATTATCAGATACATTGAGATTTACCGTTCTTATCGGATGGGGTTCTGTTCCTGAATCTACAAGAGGATTACCAAGGGGTATTTAATTTTAATGAAAAATTTAATTGTTCTTTTATTCAGTATTTTTGCTTTGGGCAGTTTATCTGCCCAAAGTTTTAATGTTAAGCTCAACCCTTTTCCTTACTCTTCACCATTGATTACAGATTCTGTAAAAATATTAGCAGTAATGGTCAGTTTTCAGGAAGATAAAGACGCTTCAACTTTTGGAAATGGAAAGTTTGGCTCAATGTATTCTAAAAATTATGGAAACTCGATTTTAGATCCATTACCACACGACAGAAAGTATTTTGAGAATCATCTTGAGTTTGTTAAAAATTATTTTACGAAAGTATCAAACTCAAAATTAAACGTCGAATATTTTGTTTTACCGGATACTTTTTCTGTTTCAAAAACAATGAGAAATTATTCACCTCCACCAAAATCAACAGAGATTGCTCCGCTTGGTGAATTCGCTCAGGAAGTATGGACTTTAGCAAATCAGAAATATCCCAACTTTCAGTTTTCAGAATATGATTTGTTCTTGATTTTTCATGCTGGAGTTGGAAGAGATGTTTCTTTGCCCGGTAGTCTCGGAAACGAAAGAGATTTACCTTCAGTTTATTTATCTGAAAAAGCTTTGAAGTCAATATTTGGCGGAGGTTTTAACGGTTTCCCGGTTCAAAACGGAAGTTTTAGAATTAAAAATTCTGCTATAATTCCTTCAACTGAATCAAGAGAGCTTTCTACTATTTCCGGAACTAAATTAATTGAGCTAACTATAAATGGTTTGTTAGTTTCCACTGTTGCAAGCCATTTAGGATTACCTGATTTGTTTAATACAGAAACAGGTTTAAGTGCAATTGGAAGATTTGGCTTGATGGATGGACAATCAATTTTCGCTTATAATGGTTGTTTTCCACCTGAACCATCTGCGTGGGAAAAAATTTATCTCGGTTGGATTTCGCCAAATGAAATTCAGGTGATTTCACCATCGGAATTTGTGAAAGATATAACTTTACCAGCAAGATTAGCGGCTTCAAATCAGTCTTACATAGTCAAAGTTCCAATTAACTCATCAGAATATTATTTGATTGAGAACAAACAGCGTGATGCTCTGAAAAATGGCTCTGTGATTACTTACAAGATTGGTAATCAGGAATTCACAAAAACTTTTTCGAAGGATACCTCTGGCTTTAGAAGTTTCGATACAGATTCATTAGCTGGTGTAATCACAAACGTTGATGAATTTGACTGGGCAATTCCCGGCAATGGAATATTGATTTGGCATATTGATGAAAATATAATTTCACAAAGAATTTCTTCGAACAAAATTAATGTAGATAAAAATATGCGTGGAGTTGATGTTGAAGAAGCTGATGGAATTCAGGATATTGGTGAAAAATTTACTACAATTTTCGGTGATGAAGTTGTCGGTGAAGGAACAGAATTTGATTTATGGTATTCAGGAAATCCTTCTAATCTTTTCAAAAACAGATTTGACAAAAATTCTAGACCTTCAACTCACTCTAATTCCGGAGCAAACAGCTTAATATCAATTTATGATTTTTCGAAATCTGCAAATTTGATGTCTTTCAAAATTGCATTCAGAGACTCGATAATTAAACCATTGTTCACAAAAGATATTTCTACTTCAGAAGTCGCTAAATCAATCTCATCTTTTGATGACAATTCTTCTAAGCAGATATTATTAGCTGGTACTTCTGCTTTTGTATTTGATTCGCTATCAGAATTTAGAAATTTCAATTTTACTAATTACAAACCTGCAGTTGTAAAATTTGGTGGATTCACATACATAATCGGTGCAACTTATGACTCAAGACTATTGACTCCTTCGAGAATTAATTTTTTACGTTTTTCAGAAAGTAGCGTTGATTCAGGCGGATATAATTTACCGTTTTCTATTTCTGGCTCACCTGTGATTGTTAAAAATGTAAATGAAACTTATGACATTCTAATTCCTACTTTCGAAGGAAAAATTTTATTTATCGAATTGAATAATTATTTATCCGGTAATCTCCAACCGAGAAAAGAAATAAATGTTAATTCTGATTATCAGATTGAGAAAATTTCTTCAGAATCAAAAACATTTGCTTTAGCTAAAAAGAGAAACTCAAATGTCGAATACATTGTATATTTTGATGGAAGAATATACACATTAAAAAATCAGGTCGTATTTGATTTTGCTACTACAAAATTTAAGAATGAATTTTTAGCTATTGTATTGGTTGCTGAAAACGGAATCATAAAAATTAAAGTGTTTGATAAAAATGGTATCTATTCAGAATTTGATGTCAGCTATACTTCTAATAATAAATTCATTCTCTCTGATTTGAAATCTGATGGTTCTAATTACATAATTTTAACCGATAGAAACAAAATAGAAGCTTTTAATCTTCAGGGTGCAAGAGCTGATAATTTTCCGTTCTCAATTAGTAATGACAAATTTAATGGCTGGTTACTCTCTGCTGATATTGAAGGTGATAACAAATCTGAAATTATCGCTTTCACCGAAAAGGGCAACATTTATGCTATCAATGGGAGTACTGGAAAATTAGTTGATGGTTTTCCAATATCAATTGGCAAGAACAATTCAGCCTCGCCTTCCTTGTTTACTTTTGATAATAAAATATGTCTCTCTGTTATTGATCAGAGCAATAAATTCAGCAGCTGGAAAATTTCTTCAATCATATCGAAAATGGATTGGAGTGAATTGAATAGAAACAGGCTTAATCAAAATTTAGCAGACGAATATTCATCATCCGTCATTTTTGATAGATTCTTCCCTGAAGAAAGAGCATATAATTATCCGAATCCGGTTTACGAATCAACCACTGCGATTAGATTTTTCGTTTCAGAAGATGCAGATGTTTCTATTAAAATATATGATCTGGCTGGTGATAAAGTTGATGAGATTAATTCAACAGCTCGTGGTGGATTTGATAATGAAATTATATGGAATGTCTCATCAATTCAGAGTGGTGTTTATCTTGCCAGAATTGAAGCAAAAAGCAATAGTGGAAAAACAGAATCAACAGTTATTAAAATTGCAGTTGTTAAATAATCCGGAATATCCTGATTTATGAAAAAAATATTATTCATCATTTTCTTGTTTCAGATTTCATCTTTTGCTCAGTTCACTGAGTTTCATCCTCAGTTGAATTGGTTGACTATTAAAGGAAAAAATATTCAAGTTCATTATCACGAAGGTGCTGAAAGGACTGCGAGAGTTGTTGCAAAAATCGCTGATGAAATCTGGGAACCAATTTGTTCTCTTTATGAATATGAGCCAGAAGAAGTGCATTATATAATTAAGGATATCGACGATTATTCCAACGGAGCTACTTATTTCTTTGATAATAAAATTGAAATCTGGACAAGTGCATTAGATTTTGATTTGAGAGGAACACATAATTGGCTTCGCAATGTTATTTCACACGAGTTCACTCACTTGGTACAGATTCAAGCTAGTCTTAAATCTTCAAGAAGATTACCTGCCGTATTCCTTCAGGTTTTAGGTTATGAAGATAAACGACGACCAGATATTCTTTATGGATTTCCTAATCTTCTTGTCTCTTATCCATTGGCAATGATAAATATTCCTGCGTGGTTTGCTGAAGGCACTGCTCAATATATGCGTAAAGAATTTGATTATGATAATTGGGATACTCACAGAGATATGATTTTAAGAATGTACGCACTTGATGGTAATATGCTTACCTGGAATCAAATGGGAGTTTTTGGCAAAACAAGTCTTGGTAACGAATCAGTTTATAATTCTGGCTTTGCTCTTACAAGATATATTTCGCAGAAATACGGTGAAGACAAATTAAGAGAAATTTCAAAAGTTCTCGGTAAGTTTTATGTTTTTACTATTGATCAGGCATTCGAACAAGTTCTTGGTAAAAGCGGACAAGAGATTTACGATGAATGGAGTAATTTTCTTAAAGAGGATTACTTGAGAAGAACAGAAAAGGTTAGAACAAACTTGGTAGAAGGTGAAAAAATCGCTGATGTTGGATTCGGAAATTTCTATCCGACTTTTTCATCGGATGGCAAAAAGATTTATTATCTATCAAATAAAAATTCAGATTATTTCTCACCATCTTCGCTTTATGAATATGATATTGAAACAAAAAAAGAAACACTAATTAAAACAGGAGTTCGTTCAACTTTTTCTTTCATTCCCGGTACTAAGAAAGTTATTTATTCAAAAATCAGTGATGATAATCCAAATTGGTATAATGTTCACGATTTATATGTTTATGACATTGAAAAGAAAAAAGAGACAAGATTAACTCATAATCTTCGTGCAAATCAACCGAGTGTTTCAAATGATGGAAACAACATTGTCTTCCTTTTTCAAAAAGATGGAACAACAAATCTTGGAATTGTTGATATTGAAGGAAAAAATTTTCGTCAATTAACTTTTTATTCAAACGGTGAGCAAGTTTATAATCCAAAATTTTCGCCCGATGATTCCAAAATAATTTTTGATTATTCATATCACCACTCTCGCGATATTGCAATAATAAATTCAAACGGCGGTAAAGTTGAATTTATCTTGAAAACAGATAGTGATGAACGGAATCCAAGATTTATTTCTGATAATGAAATCATTTTTTCGAGTGATGAAACTGGAATTTTTAATGTTTATTCTTTAAATCTAATTTCAAAACAGATAAAAAGAATAACAAACGTTCTCGGTGGTGCTTTTATGAGTGATAAAAATTCTGATGGAGATTTTGTTTATTCAGGATATACTTCATCAGGATATAAAATCTTTTTACTCTCAACAGAACAAAAAAGAGAAATAGCTACTTCATCAAATTACGTTTGGATAAACAATCCGCCTTTGGATTTTGATAAGCCAAATGGAGATATTCAGAAATTTAACATCACAAGCTTAAGTAACTTTAATGATTACGAAGTTCCGGATTTTGAATCAAAGAGATATTCCGGTGCTTTTTCGAAACTTACATTTTTTCCTTTTATAAGATTTGATAACTACAACACTGGCAATAAATTTACTGAGAAACTTAAACCGGGAGTTTTCGTTACTTCAAATGATATGTTAAATCGCTATTCCATTTTTGCCGGCGGTTCAATCAATACGAGAATGGAAAGAGATTTATTTCTGCAGTTTGATTACAAAAACAAATTACCAATTGTTACAAGTCTTGGATTAAGACCAGAGCTGTCTTTAGAACTTTATAGTATCAGCAGGAAAGCTAATGTTGATGTTCAATTCGGAGCTGATACTTTGGGCGGTATTGTAACCTATGATTTCATAATTCCAACTGATGTAACATATGATTTATTCGAAGCTGACTTCATCATCCGACATCGTTTATTCACAAGAGAAGATAATCTGCAACTGAAGTTTGTTTATTCTACATATACTGCTTCACTCGGAAGTTTTCTTCTTCCTGATAATACGCTATATCCGACAACCAAAGATAATTATTTCATCGGGCGAAACTTTGAAGCAAAATATTATTACGAAGCAATCCTTCCAACTAAAGATAGCGACATCAATCCTGCAGGAATGCTTTTAGATTTAACTTATAACTATGAATTTAATAAGTTCAATTCAGAGGGCGAGTACACAGTTGAAGATGGAATCCTCAAACCACTTTATAAAGATTTTAACTTTCATAAGCTGGAACTAAAATCCGGATTTTTTTTACCGATTTTTAATTCGCATACCATAAACACAACGCTTAGAGTAGGTTCAATTCTTGGTCATACTGTTCCTGATTTCTTTGACTTTTATCTCGGTGGATTGATAGGAATGAAATCATATCCTTTTTATGCAATTAGTGGAAATGAAATTGCATGGCTGAATTTAACGTATCGTTTCCCTTTGTTTAGAAATATTGATACAAGACTCGGACACTTATACATAGATAAAATTTTCTTCTCTGTTAATGCGGACATCGGAAATGCCTGGAATGGTAAATTGCCTTCAATATCAGAATTTAAAAAAGGAATTGGAACAGAATTAAGAATCCAGATGAGTTCTTACTATTTGTTTCCAACAAGTCTTTTCTTTCACGCAGCGTATTCATTAGATAAATTCAGCAGAGTAATAAATAATCAGACTATTTCATATGGAAAAGAGTGGAATTTTTACGGAGGTATCCTATTTGATTTTTCAATTCTGAATTTCTTTAATAATAAAAAAATCAGGTAATTTTTTATGATAAATTTTTTTGTGATAATTTTTCTTTTATTTTCTGTTAAATCGTTTTCTCAGATTGATTATAATTTTCAGTTAACAGGAAATCTAAATGCTGACTCGAAAATATTATTAAGCAATTATAAATCTGATTTACCAGTTAATTTGAATATCATCCAAACTGAAAACAAAAAATCACCTTTACTCGCAGGATTATTTTCAGCAATCCTTCCGGGTGCAGGTGAATTTTATGCTGAATCTTATTACAAGTCAGCAATATTTTTTGCAATGGAAGCAGCTCTTGTTACTGTTGCTGTTATTTACAATAAAAAAGGTGACGATAAAACCACTGAATTCGAAAACTATGCAGACAATGTAACTGATAATTCAGGTTGGAGTGTGGTCAGATATGCATTGTGGATAAATCAATACAAAGGAAAAAATATTCAGATAAATCCGAACACAAACTTAAAACCTTGGGAAAGAGTAAATTGGAATGAACTTAATGCTGTTGAAAGAGAAATTAACGGTTTCTCACACACTCTTGCTCGTCACGGAGATCAACAATATTATGAGATGATTGGGAAATATCATCAATTCAGTCCGGGTTGGTGGGATTTCAAAGGTGGAAGCAACAATTTTGAAATTTCTCCAAGCTATGCTTATTACTCTGGTCTTCGTGGAGATGCTAATGATTTATATAATGTCTCTACAAAAGCGGTGGTAGGAATTTATGTTAATCACTTTTTAAGTGTCTTGGATGCAGTGTGGTCTGCAGTCAGTTTCAATAAAGACATTGCTTTAAAGTTCAGAATGGATGCTGTTCAGGTGGCTGAGAATTATGATATGTGTCCGACAATTTATTTGAAATATAATTTTTAATCTTTTGTGAAATTATTAAAATGAAATTACCGGTTGTTGCTATCATTGGAAGACCTAATGTTGGAAAATCAACACTCTTTAATCGTTTACTCGGTAAACGTGATGCTATTGTTGATGATGTAAGCGGTGTTACACGCGACAGAAATTATGGAGAGTCTGAATGGAATGGAAAAAAATTCAGATTGATTGATACGGGTGGCTATGTCCCTGAATCTTCAGATTTGTTTGAGACTGCAATTCGAGAACAAGTTGAAACTGCAATTGATGAAGCAGATTCGATTTTATTCTTAGTTGATTTCAAGTCCGGAATAAATCCAATCGATAAAATTATTGTTAGTATGCTCAGGCAGTCTGGTAAAGAGTTCTTCGTTGTAATAAATAAAGTTGATAACGAAAAACAGAAAAATTTCATTTCAGAATTTTTTGAACTTGGTGTATCTGATGTTTGGGACATTTCAGCTTTGAGCGGAAGAAGATTGGGCGATTTACTAGATAGAGTTACTCAGAATTTCTCTAAAGTCCAAATTCAGAAAGAAGAAAAAAGACTAAAGATTGCGATTGTTGGAAGACCTAATGTTGGCAAATCATCTTTAACTAATGCCCTTCTTGGTGAAGAGAGAAGCATCGTTACTGATATTCCGGGAACGACGCGGGACAGCATTGATTCTATATTGAAATATTATGGCGAAGAAATAATTCTGATTGATACTGCAGGACTCAGAAAAAAAAGCAAAGTACAAGAAAGCATAGAATTTTTTTCGAACATCAGATCTTATAAAGCTATTGGTGAATGTGATATTGCAATTGTTTTGATAGATGCACAACAGGGTTTTGAAAATCAGGATCAAAAAATTATAGATGAAGTAATACGCTGGCGTAAAGGTTTGATTATAGCTGTTAATAAATGGGACCTTGTTGAAAAAGATCAAAACACTGCTGTTAAATTTGAAAAGGCAATTAGAGCAAAATTGGGTACAGCAGATTTCGCTCAGATTATTTTTATTTCTGCTATCACAAAGCAAAGAATTTTTAAACTGATTGAATTGAGTAAAGCAGTTCAGACTGAGAGATTAAAAAGAATTCCGACAAGTGAATTGAATGAATTTTTATTGGGTGAGATTGAAAAAAATCCGCCCCCTTCAACTAAAACTGGTAAAGAAGTAAAAATTAAATATGTTACAATGGGTGGTCAGCATTATCCAGTTTTTATTTTCTTTACAAATTATCCGAAGCAAATCGCTGATCATTATAAAAGATTTCTTGAGAATCTGATAAGAAAACAATATGGTTATAATGGAGTTCCTATTACGTTAACATTTAAATCAAAGTTTAAAGAGGTTGAATGAACAATTTTACTTTAGTTGATCATCCTTTGATAAAAAAAGATTTAACAATTTTGCGGGATACCAACACGAGCACTGAATTATTCAGATCTGCTGTTTATAGAATTTCGAATGTTTTATGTGTTGAAGTGTCAAAAAAATTTTTATTGACTCAAAAGGAAATTGAGACACCACTTGAAAAAACAATCGGTTTCGAATTATCGAAGCAAATAGTTTTAATTCCCATTCTTCGTGCCGGACTTGGAATGGTTAACGGATTTCTGGAACTAATACCAAACGCAAAAGTCGGACACATCGGTTTACAAAGAAATGAAGAAACTTTAGAGCCAATCGAATACTATTTCAAAACTCCTCAGGAGCTTGAAGATTCTGAAGTGATATTACTCGATCCAATGCTTGCAACTGGTGGAAGTGCAGTTGAAGCAATCAACTATGTGAAAAAACGTGGGGTTAAGAATCTTTATTTCGTTTGTATTGTCGCTGCTCCAACAGGTATTGAGAAAATGCAAAAGCATCATCCAGATGTTAAGATTTTTGCTGCTGCTCTCGATAGACAATTGAATGATAAAGGATATATTTTACCCGGTTTAGGTGATGCGGGAGATAGAACTTTTGGCACACTTTAAAGCATTCATACTATCTATTCTATTTGCAGGAATATTATTTTCTCAAACTCATCCTGATTTAAAAATTGATAAAGCATTGAGAAATGGAATCTCCGAAATTGTCAAACAGAACTATCGAAATGCTGAAAAAATATTCGTAGAACTTGACGAAAATTATCCTAAGCTTCCAATTGGTAAAATCTATCTTGCAGCATCCTTAATTGCTGAAAGCTATGATTATGAAACTCCATTTGATGATGAAAGAATTACCTCCTTGTTAACTGAAGCAAAAAATTCTGCTGAGATTTTAATTAACAATAATAAACAAGATATTTGGCACAAGTATTACCTTGCATTGGTTACAGGATATCAGGCTTATTATGAAGCAATTAAAGGAAATCTACTAACCGCATTTTCGATTGGTCTTAATTCATATAATATGTTTGATGAAATATTGGAGCAGGATAGTTCTTTTCAAGATGCATTAATCGCAGTTGGTACTTATAAGTATTGGAAAAGTGATAAGCTTGAGTTTTTAAGCTGGCTGCCTTTTATTGAAGACGAAAGAGAAGTTGGAATTAAACTACTTGAGCGTTCTATCAAAAACAATAGTTATAACTCGCATTTAGCAATTTACTCTCTTATTTGGATTTTTATTCACAAAAAAGATTTTAACGGTGCGAAAAATCTTACAGAGTTTGCTCTGAATAAATTTCCGCAGTCACGAATATTCAGAGAAGCATATGCAAGAGTTTATGAAGAAATTGATTTGAATAAGTCAATTCAGATTTATAATCAGGTACTTGATTCATACGAAAATCTTGAGTTGGAAAATCGAGTCAGAGTAATTACTCTGAAACATAAAATAGCAATTCAGCTTAATAAAGCGGGAAGGAAATCACAGGCACTAAAAATTTGTGATGAGATTCTGTCAATAAATGATTTATCAAAATTTGAATACGAAAAATTAAAAGACAGACTGGAAAGAGTTAAAAAAATGCAAAGTGAAATCAGGCGATAAGCTCAAAGAGGTCGTAATAAATCGAACGAAATTTTCGTCCCTTTACCCACTTCGCTTACTATATTTATTTCTCCTTTGTGTGCGTTTACTATTTCTTTGCAAAGCACTAATCCTAAACCTGTTCCTTTTTCCTTGTTTGTTCCCATAGTTGTTAATGATGAATCAAACTTAAATATCTTTTCAATATTTTCAGGACTAATACCAATTCCATTATCAGCCACTTCAAAAATTATTTTATTATCTGCTGATTCAGAATTGATATCTATTTGCCCGTTTTCTTCAGTAAATTTTATGGCGTTTGCAATTAGATTATGAAACAGTGAGCGGAGTAAATTTTCATCTCCTACAATAAAATGACTTGGATTAACATTATTGTTTATTGTGATACTTTTCAGTTTGGCTGTTTGCAATAGCGGAGCGATGACAGTATCAATAAGTATGAAAGCATTTAGAGTTACCGGTGAGAGTTGCATCCTTCCTGTTTGGAAACGAGACCAATCAAGAAGATTTTCAATTAATTTGTAGAGATTTTTAGTGGACTTATTAATTTCTAAAATTTCACTTTTAATTTCTTCTGGAGATAAATCATCCAAATCTTCATATAATAGTTCCGTTAAACCCAAAATACCTTGAATAGGACTTTTTAAATCGTGGGAAATAATTGAGAACAATTTATCTTTAGTAGCCACTAACTCTTTTAGTTCATCAGAATAAGATTTTAATTTTTGTTCATCAGAAATTTTAGTGATTGCTAATGCAATTTGTTCGGAAACATAAGTCAAAATTTCTTTCTCTTCAATTCCATATGTGGTTTCGTCTTCATAATCCTGTACTACAAGAACGCCAATGACATCTTCATTAATTTTTAGAGGGACACCAAGCCAAATAGCGGAGGGTTCACCAATTAGTTCTGTTTCTCCTTTTAATCTAAGTTCTAAATCTTTTTTCTTATCAATTAGCATTGGCTCTTTCATTCGAAGAATGTATTCAGTTAGTCCACGACCGAGTTTTCGAGGTTGTGGTTGAGGATCGTATTTGTCAACAAAATATGGAAAAGAGATCATTGTATTATTTTCATCGACTAAGGCAATGAAAAAATTCTCGGCTTTCATCAAAGTCTTCATTATTTCGTGAATCTCTCCGAACAACTGCTGAAGATTTTCTACCCTCGTTACTGCTGATGAAATTTTGAAGAGAGCTTCAAGAAGTAATTGATTCTTTCGTAGTTCTGTAATATCTCGTGAAATACCAACTGTTCCAAAAATCTTACCTTCATTATCTTTCAGAGGAATTTTTGTTGTAAGAACCCACTTTATTTTTTTATCCCTGAAAGTTTCTTTTTCTATATTTCTGATAAATTCAACTTCTCCTGCAAGTAGTTTAATTTCATCATTTTTTGCTTGAGCTGCGTGTTCATTGTCAAATAATTCGAAATCAGTTTTCCCAATAATTTGATCAAAGCTCTTTAAGTTAAATTTATCTAAAGTGGCTTTATTAACTCTTATAAATCTGCTGAACTCATCTTTGAAGTAAATTGATTCAGGGAAGTAATTCATCAAGTTTTGCAGAAGTAATTTTTTAAACTCATTTTTTGATTGTAATTCAACCTCTTTACTGATATCGGTCATCGAAAATAAAATTCCGATTACAGCATTTTTATATTTTATCACATTCAAAAAAATATTAAGCCATTTTGATTTGTTCCCAAATTCAAACTTTAAAGTCAAATCAGTTTTGTGACTTTTGTTAGGATTCTTTTCTACTCTTTCAAAGAAATCATAAATTCTTTTATCATTAAAAAGATTTTTGAGATTTATTTGTCCAATAGACTCACGATAACTTCTAAATAAATCATCGAAGCTTGAATTAGATACTATTATTTTGCCTTCGAGATCACAAAGAGAAACAAATATTGCGGTATTATTAAAAATCTCAGTGAATTGAACTTCTTTTTTACGAAATTCTTCTTCTTTGTCAATTTGGTCTCTGATATCTTTCACAAGTACTACTGTGTAATTTTTATCGAGGAAACTGAAATTACCAACACTTACGAGTGTGGGAATGATTTTATTATCTTTGCTTATAATTTCGATTTGATACTGTTTTGGTGCAGATTTCCCGGCTAATTTTAATTCATAAAACTTATTGATGATGGGTTTGTACACCTCACTTACAAAATAATCTTTTGGCTTTCCGATAATTTCGTCAGTTGAATAACCAATCAAATCGGCGAGAGATTTATTGCAATACTCAATTACTGAATTATTGATTATCAAAAATCCATCTTCAAATGAATTCAGTGCTTTTTGTAAAATTAGATGATCTTTGTTTGTATTTACATTATTTGAATACATTTAAATTTGTTGCAACTTTTTCCTTGATAATATAATCGTTTTTAAAGACTTTTTCTTTAGTATTTAGCACGTTTTAATTCTAAATAGAATTATTAAGCAAAGAACAACTTTATAAAACCCTGCAATTTTTTTATATTTGCACCGCTTTTTCACAATTCTTGGAAAAAAATGAGCTTACTTAAAGAACTAAATCCAATACAGCAAGAAGCAGTACAATATTTGGACGGACCTCAGATAATAATTGCAGGTGCCGGTTCAGGTAAAACTAGAGTATTAACTTATAAAATTGCTTATCTGTTAAAAAAGAATTATACACCCGAATCAATCTTAGCTCTTACTTTCACAAACAAAGCTGCTAATGAAATGAAAGAAAGAGTCAAAGAAATGATTCCAAAACGCTCTGAAGCTCTGTGGATGGGTACCTTTCATTCCATCTTTGCCCGAATTCTTCGGATTGAATCAAAGCATACGGATTATAAAAGTAATTTCTCTATTTATGATACTATTGACTCTCTTTCTCTTATTCAGAATATAATGAGCGATTTGAATATTGATGCTGATAAGTTTCAGGCTGGTGCAATGCGTCATCGAATTAGCTTTGTTAAAAATCATATGATCTCTCCGGAAGAGTTCAGAAAAAATCACATTAGAAGTTTCTTCGATCAGAAAGTGGCTGATGTTTATGAAGAATATGAAAAAAGGATGCTCAGTTTTAATTCTATGGATTTCGATGATTTGTTGATTAAGTCCATTGAACTTTTTACTTCAAAAAAGAATATTCTTCAAAAATATCGTTCACAATTCAAATACGTTTTAGTGGATGAATTTCAGGATACGAACAAGGCTCAATATGAATTACTAAAAGTTTTAGTTCCGAAAAATGGTTTGATTTGTGTAGTTGGTGATGACGCACAAAGTATTTACAGCTGGCGTGGTGCTAATGTTTCAAATATGCAGGATTTTATAAAAGATTTTTCAAAAGTAAAAATCTTTAAGCTTGAACAAAATTACAGATCAACAAAAACAATTCTTAGAGCAGCAGATTCAATAATTAAAAATAATTCTAATCAACTTCCAAAAACTCTCTGGACTGAGAATAAAGAAGGTGAGCAAATTATGCTCATTAAATGTACTGATGAAAAAGATGAGGCTGCTCAGATAATTAAGTGTATCAAACATGAAATTACGACCAACAAATTATCCTTTAATGATTTCGCAGTTCTTTACAGAACCAACGCTCAATCACGAATAATGGAAGACATTTTCAGAAGAGAGAAAATTCCATATACGATTATTGGGGGAGTTGAGTTTTATAAAAGAAAAGAAATTAAAGATATGATTGCTTACCTGAGAGTGATTGCAAATCCTAATGATGAAGAAAGTCTCTTACGAATTATGAACTTTCCGCAAAGAGGAATCGGAAAAACGACAATCGAAAGAATGTTAGCTTTTGCAAAAAGACACCGGCTTACTCTTTTCCAAACAATGTCAAGAGTTTATGAAGTTATTGATATTAAAGAAAGAATTCAACGTAATGTTAAGAATTTCAGAATTGTTTTAGATAAATACATAAATCTTAAAACCGCATTATCAATTGGTGAATTAACAAGGTCTTTAGTTGATGAGCTTGAAATTGTTCAGACATTTAAAGAAGAAAACACTCAGGAATCTCTGCAACGATTGGAGAACATTAATCAACTTCTTATGTCAATATCAGATTATTCAAAAGAAAATCCTGATGTTAAACTCGAACAGTTTTTAGAAGAAGTATCTTTGCTATCAGATATTGATAATTATGATGAAAATAAAAACTCTGTTGCACTTCTGACTTTTCATAGTGCAAAAGGATTGGAATGGCCAATAGTATTTGTTACAGGTTGTGAAGAAGATCTTTTCCCAATAGCGTCCAAATTTAGTTTTGATACATCATTAGAAGAAGAGAGAAGACTTTTTTATGTTGCGCTTACAAGAGCAAAAGAAAAAGCATATATCACTCACGCTCGTTCAAGATACAGATTCGGAGAAGTTGCTTATCAAAGTCGTTCGCGTTTTATTGATGAGCTTGATCCATCAACTTATTATGAAGAAAATGGTTTATTGGGAAGGAAAGCAAATAGAAAGACTAAAAAAGAAATTTACAGAGAATATTTTCAGAATATTGATTACGAAGATTTCTCTCAGGAAGGAATCACTCTCAAAATAGGTTCTAAAGTTATGCACGATAAGTTTGGTTTGGGTCGAGTAACCGATGTGCAGGGAAGTGGTGATATGCTCAAAGCAACAGTCCATTTTGAAGGAAATAACGTTAAACAGTTAATGTTAAAATTTGCAAAGCTAAAAGTCTTAAATTAGAAAGGATTTAATTTTACAATGACAATTGCACCTAAAAAACTTGCGATATTAGTAGGCGGAGGTCCCGCACCGGGGATCAATAGTGTTATTGGAGCTGCAACAATCAGAGCTGCTGTTGAAGGTGTTGAAGTAATCGGAATTAAAGATGGCTTCAAATGGATAATGGAAGGAAATATTTCAAACATAAAAGAACTTAATATTCAGAATGTTAGCAGAATACATTTCCGCGGTGGCTCTTATATCGGAATCTCAAGAGCAAATCCAACAAAAAATCCTAAGCATCTCGAAAATGCCGTAACCTCATTATTAAGATTGAATGTAGATAAGTTAATTACCATCGGTGGTGATGATACTGCCTATAGTGCGCTGAAAGTGGATGAGATGGCAAGTGGCAGAATAAGAGTTGTTCATGTTCCTAAAACCATTGATAACGATCTTGATCTACCACACGGTATTCCCACCTTTGGATTTCAGACTGCACGTCATATAGGAGTTGAATTAGTAAAAAATCTTATGGTTGATGCTCAGACAACTTCAAGATGGTATTTCGTAGTTTCGATGGGTAGGAAAGCTGGCCATTTGGCTTTAGGAATAGGAAAAGCTACAGGAGCTACACTCACATTAATTCCTGAAGAATTCAGCTCGAAACAAATTAAGCTATCTCACATTGTGGATATTCTTGTTGGTGCAATTATAAAAAGACTTAGTTATGGTCGCTCGGATGGTGTAGCTATTCTTGCTGAAGGATTAGTTGAACATCTCGATTCTCAGGATCTTGAACAACTTGTAGATGTTGAAAGAGATGCTCACGATAATATCAGAATTGCAGAAATTAATTTTGGTGAAATTTTAAAGGCAAAGGTAATTGAAAGATTAAAACAATTTGGACTGAAAGCTACAATTGTTGCAAAAAATATCGGTTATGAATTACGTTGTGCAGACCCGATTCCCTATGATATGGAATATACAAGAGATTTAGGTTTTTCTGCCGCTCAATTTATTCTCAATGGTGGAAGTGGGGCAATGGTTTCTATTCAAAATGGTCACTTCGTTCCAATGTATTTTAAGGATATAATTGATCCTACTACAGGTAAAACCAGAGTCAGAATGGTTGACCCGGCTTCAGAAACATTTTATATCGCACGAAGATATATGCTTAGACTAAATCAAGCAGATTTTGATGACGCTCATGAGTTAGCAAAATATGCCGCTACTGCTAATATATCTCTGGAGGAATTTAAGAATCAATTCTACTATCTAATTGAGAATGATCTGTTATACCAATATCTAAAAGAAGGTAAATTAAAGTTAGCTTCCTACGATAGCAACTTCGCTTTCAAAAGCTTTCAGGAAACAAAAGTAAAAGAAAACGGTGATATAACAGAAAACTAAATTTCATAGGGCTTGTCGGATATTGAAAAGTCTATCTCAATTTTCGACAAGCTCTCATTCAAAAAAAGAGTTAATTATATTGGCAAATCATATTACCAACTCATCAACTATTAAAGCTGAAACTTACGAGCTAATTTGAATTAAAGTTAGATTTAATATCGAAAGTGAAATTTATTTTCACACAATGCATGAAGAAAGTCGAAGCAGACTAAATAGTAATTTTCATTTAAATTGTCAGTTGAGCTTGTCGTTAAGAACATACTTTGGAAAAACTGACAATTTAAAAGTTTTGAACCAGCCTCGACGGAGAATTTAATCTATAAAATTTAGCTGAAGTATGAGTTATTTATTTAATTTTTTCGATTCAATGTGTTTAATCGAAAAATATTCTTTTGTCAATTTTTTCAAAGTCCCTGATAATAATATTATTCCTAAAAGATTTGGAAAAGTCATAAAGCCTAAAGCAGCATCACCGAAAGCCCAGATGGCTTCAAGTTCTGCAATCGCTCCGATAAATACAAACACAATATAAATCCATTTATAAGGCAAAGTAGCTGTTTTTCCAAAGAGATAATTACTTGCTCTTTCTCCATAGTAAGACCAACTTATTGCAGTTGATACAGCAAATAGCAGAACACAAAGAGTAACTATTTTATCACCATAAGCAAAAAACCAGCTTAATCCTTTTTTAAATGCATATGCAGTTAAAATACTACTATTCATTAAGGGACCAGAAAAATTTGGATCAATTCTTTCTACATAAAATTTTGTATGAAACCAAGCATCAGTACTGATAATTACAAGTCCTGTTATAGTGCAAATAGTAATCGTATCAATGAAAGGTTCAAGTAATGCAACAGTTCCTTCACGAACTGCGTATTTAGTTTTAGCTGTTGAATGAGCAATCGGGGCGCTTCCTTGTCCAGCTTCATTAGAATAAAGTCCTCGTTTAATTCCCCATAACATAGTATTAAGAATTACTAAAAATGTACCAGCTCCAACGCCAGCAATTTCTGCCGGAGGATTAAATGCCATTTTGAAGATTAAAAAGAGACTGTCAATCAGATGTTGGAAATTGGAAATAAGAATTAATATTCCGGCAATTACATAGATTACGGCCATAAATGGAGAGAGAAATCCAGTTACATTTCCGATTCTTTTAATTCCACCTATAATAACTAATGCAACTAAAAAAGAAAGAACAACACCATTTATTATTTGTTGGATTGAAACAGAAAAATTTTCGAATACAGGATGTTTCTGAGTTAAGAAGTGATTGAGTCCAACTAATTGAGTTACCTCAGAGTAAATCTGATCAGAAACGGTGAAAGTTTGAATTGCATTTCCGGTTGCGAACGAGCAAATTATTGCAAAACAAGCAAAAGCAACTGCAAGCCATTTCCATTTTCTGCCGAGTCCTTTTTCAATTGTGTACATAGGCCCACCGGCTGTATTTCCGTACTCGTCAAACTCTCTGAAGTGATGAGCAAGTGTAACCTCAGAATATTTTAATGCAGTTCCAAAGAATGCAGTAACCCACATCCAGAATAAAGCTCCCGGTCCTCCGTAATACAAAGCCGTAGCAACTCCTGCAATGTTTCCAATTCCAACAGTAGCAGATAATGCAGTTGCCAAAGCCTTGAAGTGATTCAAATCTCCTTTGTCGTTTGGATCATCATAATCACCTTTTGTTACTTTTAATCCGTGTAAGAAATATCGTAACTGAGGAAATCCTAATTTAATAGTTACAAAAATTCCAGTGCCGAGAAGTGCAATAACCATCAGTGGTATAATTCCGATCGGATATTCTTTTGATGGAAAATTTTTAAGAAATTCAATGTTCCCCGGAAATGTCCAAACGGATTCAAAAAATCCGACACCTCCGATTATCAAAACAATTATAATAATTCCAAAAGAAATTAATCCGGCTACAGATCTTTTCATTATTTTTCTTTATGATTAGTGATTAAATAAATTAAGGATGACATATTTTTCTAAAAAATTCCTAATAGTTGTAGCAATACGAGAAAAATCAGCACTGGTGCGATGTATTTAACTAAAACAACCCAGGTAGAAATAATCCATCGAAATTTAGAAAATAAAATTTCGGATCCATTTTTAAGTTCAGCGAGAACTTTATCAATACCCCAGACGTAACCAACAAATATAGCTATTAACATTCCACCCAGAGGAAGCATCACATTTGATGAAAGATAATTTGCCATATCAAAAAAATTCATTTCAAAAATTTTAATATCCTTCAAAACATTAAATGATAAAACGCTTGGAATACCAACAAGGAATGCTAAAAATCCAAATAGTAAAACTGCATTATGTCTTTTCCATTTCTTCTCATCAACGAAATAAGCAGTAACAACTTCAAGCAGAGAAATAGCTGAGGTCAGGGCTGCAATAGTTAAAAGAATAAAAAAGATTATTCCAACAAAATAACCACCGGGCATTTTAGTAAATACAATTGGTAAAGTATGGAAAATTAAACCAGGACCTTCACCTGCATTCTGACCAGTAGCAAAAACTGCAGTGAAAATTGCTATGCCGGCGATAATTGCTATCAATGTGTCGAGAAAAACTATTTCTAATGAAGCTTTTGGAATGCTGTCATCTTTTGACATATAACTTCCATAAGTTAGCATTGCGCCCATTCCTAAGCTTAAAGTGAAGAATGCCTGACCTAACGCTTCAAGAATTGTGTTAGCGTTGACCTTAGTCCAATCTGGATTAAACAAAAATGCTAAACCTTCTTCACTACCCTCTAAAGTAATTCCTCTAATCATCACGATTAAAATTAAAATGAATAATAACGGCATCATAATTTTTGAACCTTGTTCAATTCCTTTCTGAACACCGGCATAAACGAAAATCATATTAAGGAACATAAACAAAGCGAGCATTCCAATTCCCCAATAAATATTTGAAGTTAGGCTGTTGAAATGCTCTCCTGCAGATTGCGGAGAATTAAATGTTGAAAAAACTCCAGAAGCAGCTTCATAAATATATCCGACAGACCAACCTGCTACTACTGAATAAAAAGAGAGAATCAGAAAACCTGCGAATACTCCCATTGCTCCAACTA
>OGCI01001481.1_pt1 | contig 19372 bp, 14 predicted proteins | sample 1570021 | NCBI WGS metagenome assembly OGCI01 (sample SAMN06264664, study PRJEB24512) | hot springs metagenome | isolation source: Hot spring water | place: South Africa: Tshipise | collected 2015-06-21 | reverse complement strand
ATCCGCAAAGAGGATATCGTCGAAACCGACCACGGCGAGATCGTCCGGCACCCGCACGCCGGCCCGTTGTGCGGCCCGGAGGAGGCCGATGGCGGTCATGTCGTTGTAACAGAAGGCCGCCGTGGGGCGGTCGGTCAGCTCCAGAAAGGCCTGAAAAGCCTGCTCGCCGCCGGCAGGGCGGCCGTTGCCCGGCCAGACCAGCGTTTCGTCGAAGGCGATGCCGGCTGCAGCCAGCGCCTCGCGATATCCGGTCAGGCGGTCGGCGCTGGGGCTGTGGCCGGGCAGGCCGGCCACATGGGCGATGCGGCGATGGCCGCGGGCCAGCAGGTGCTCGGTTGCCAGCCGGGCGCCGTGCGTGTCGTCCACCCGCACCGAGAACGTGCGTGGGACATGTTGCAGGCTGTGGCTGTTCAACAGAATCACCGGCACGCCGGCGGCGGCCAGCCGTTCCTGGTGCAGCGCGCCCACGCGTGACGAGGTGACGATGAGGGCATCCACGCGTTTCGAGCGCAGCGTTTCGACGGCGGCGACCTCGCGTTCCGGATCGTCCTGCGAGGCCGCCAGGATCACGGCATAGCCGTGGGCATATGCGGTGGCCTCGATCGCCTCCACCACGTCGGCGGCCCACGGGTCGGCGATGGTGGTGACTACGACGCCGATCGTGCAGGTATGGCCACGCACCAGGCTGCGGGCGCTGGCGTCGGGCGAATAGCCCATCTCCTGGGCCAGGCGACGGATGCGGGCCCGGGTAGCCTGGCTGATCAGGGGGCTATCGGCCAGGGCACGCGAGACGGTAGAATGCGAGACGCCCGCGGCGCGAGCGATATCCTTGATGGAAGTGGTCACGGCACTGCTTGATGCAAACGTGTGCAGAGCAGGTCACTGAAAATCACCGCCAGATGTGCCAGACATCTCGCAGAATGCCCGGCACATGGACACGGCTCGTTTTTATGGCATGTTGCGCGCCGATTGGCGCATGGACAGCTGAAAAAACGCGAGCGGGTTGGTCGCATCGGCTCTGCAAACGTGTGCAAGGAAGAGTATAATATGGGGTGGAGGGAGTTGTCAAATTTGAATTGTCCTGTTTGTATCGTCCATCAATAGGGAGGAGAATAGCCGGGGCGGCCGGTCCTGTGGGTGAGTAATTCCCGCATTTTTCGGGAAACAGAGCCCGGGTTGTGAGCGGGCTCTGTTTGCCATTGGCTGGTTCATCCTTTTTGCTGCGCCCTCAAGCAGCATCACCGGGCTGTCCGGCAAGCGAACCCGTTGGCATGAGGGGGCTCGGTTTACCACGCAGAGGGATCACTTTGCCCTGTGTGGGCTCAGGTTGAGTTGCTCTGCCCGCTTTTTCTCGGGCAGTTGTCATGAGTTCCTCGAGAGGAGAGCTTTGAGTAGAAAGAGTCGACCTCTCGGACTCCCTTAACTGCCACCACAGCCTGGCAAACCCTGCGCATACGAAGAATATGGAACCCCCAAACGCCAGGAGGATTATGCTTATAGATAGGGTCTTTGCCGCTAAAACGGATGCAGCCTCAAAGAAACGTGCTCGACGCTCACGAAAGTCGAGTTCCTGCTGATGGAGGGCTCGCCGAGCTTCAAGTTCAATCTGCCGAAGCTGAGCTTCATCGCGGTATTTGGCCCCTGCAGCATACGTCTCTACCTCAATTCGACGGGCGTTGGCGTTGGCGATGCTTGGGCTGAAAATCTCTGTGCGTGCCAATGTCAGGCCCAGCAGGCTGCCGAAGACGATGATCACTATCGCAAAAGTAGTTATGTCTCGCAACATCCCTCCACCTCCTCTTCCTACATCAATGCCGGACTAAAGAAACGCATTTGTTGCGGGTTTGAGCAATGGAATGAGGCCGAGCCGCTCCAGAGCCATGAGATGCGCACAGATGCCGCGGCGATTGTAGAAGCTGCAATCGCACTTGAGACTTCCGTTTTCGTCAACAATATGGTGTTCCCGGTGATTGCCTTTAAGCTGCCAGCCGTTGCTATTGTTTTGCAGCCGCTCAGGTTCGCTGGCATATTGAGCAGATTTGCCGATCTCGTTGATCATGCCCGAATCGTATTGAAGCATCATGATTCTGCCTCCTGCTTCTAGCGTAGCCGTTGTGCAATCAGTAGCCGTACCATCGAAAACGGCCCACAACAGAAAGATTCTGAACCCTATCAAACTGTCCCCGATCTGCAAGATGACACCCGGCGAGAAGCGGCGCCACGGATAGCCCAAGAGCAGCAAGAATCACATAGAGCCGACGTAGAATTCTCATTTCCGTATTTGCCATTCACACTTCGGAGTATAGCAGTTGCACCAGTATTAATCCATTCATCTTCCTCGGCATGAGTTCTCCAAAGACTTTGTTGTGTCTTGTCGGAACCTCACTCCATCCTAACAAAAAAAATCAGGAGAGGTAGAGACCTCTCCTGATTCTGAGGATATAAAAAGTCTGTTATAACTAAGCCACCGGCAGGGCATGCCATTTGAGCAAGCGCAGCCCCTCAAGCCTTAGCAGTTCTGGGAATAATGCCTTGTATACGTTGCAATAGGGGGACTGAGCAATGCTGCGGCCTGTGACGCGCTGCGTTAGCAACGGGCAGCCACCGGCGCACCAGTAGCGCCATTGACAATCGCGACAGCCCTCTTTTTCCTCGACCGAGGGGTTGCTGAAGTGAGCAGTATGTTGGCGAATAACCTCCAGCGGGTCCTCCGCCATTACATCAGTCACGCTGCGCTCGATCTCCATCTGGCAGGTGGCAACGCGGCCGTGATGATCTATGACAAGATAGCTGTGTCCGGCGCCACACGGCCGGTCGTGCGGGACAGCAAAATTGGACCGATCGAGGAGGGCCGTGATCAGGCTTTGCCGCGGCAAGCGTTCTTCGATAACCCGCAATGCTGCCCTACCCCCGGCGATCAACTGCGCGTCCTCTGCCACAAACGCGCCACGATCGGATCCAAAGCCGTGATCGCGATAGAAATTGAGGTTAAACAGCAGCTCTCTGTCCAGGGCAAACGCCACAGCCGCAGCCACCCTGTCCGCGTTGTGCCTGGTGATCGTGATAGACAGGTACGGTTTGATCCCGTGAGTCAACGCGCGGTCAACGTTCCGAGCGACCTGGGGCGCGCTGTTGCGGCCGTTGCTGAAAACGCGCTGCGCATCGGCTTCAGCGCCCACGTCGTCTAGCGAGATCATCAGCCGCATGCCGCTATCTCGAACGAAATCGAGCATCGCCGGGGTTAAGTAAACCCCATTGCTGAGGATCACTTCATGGAGACCGAGCCCATGCGCTGCCGCCTGCTCCTGGGCATAACCGTGCAGAAGCCGGATCAATCGGAAGTTCAACGTCGCCTCGCCGCCTGCATACTTGAGCTTGATGGCCTTGAACCCGTTGCGTTTCGCCGAGCGGACGACCGCGTCAACGGCAGCCAGGCCCGTGGCCTCGTCCATCGCCTCGGCGGCCTTGGTGACGTAGCAGTACGTGCAGCGGAGGTTGCAGGCGTTGGTTACATGCAACCAGGCGGTGAGCGTCTCTGGGTGGGGAAAAATGGGATGGGGTGTGGCGCCGGTCGGCCGGAGCAATCCAAGGTCGGCGAACTGACGGGAAACGGCATCCCCTATCGGCAACGCCTGGCGGTAGGAATCGAGGGCTACCAGGGCTTGTTGATTGACGACCACGACACCGGCGGGGCCCAGGGAATTGAACACGGCCTGATAGCCTTGCGTAAGAGGAGCACGATACTGCTCACGATGGGCTTGCCAAAGCGCGGCGGGGTCGTTTTGGCGTTCCAGGATCGGTCTGATCTGAGGTTCCGCGCAGGCGCAGTCGTCCTCGCTTGTCTCAAGCCCCGATGCCCAATAGACCTCAGGGCTCGGCTGAACATCAGCGCAGGCACAATCTTGCTCGGCGAGTCCGCCGGAAGGATCCCAGAGAATTACGGGAAGATCCCGAATTGAACTGCTCATAGCCATGTCCTCTCTCGATCAGCCACACTGACGACCGGTAACCTTAGTACACGCTCTAAGCCAATTGAGGCATTCGAACGGCCCGCGCGCAAGGCCGGGGGGTCGCAAGCCATTTCAACCCACCCCTCTCCGGCTTCATCTGTTACATAGAACCCGCAACGACTGAAAACCCGCACTGCACGATGATTGTCGCGCCGGGTGCGCAGCACCACGCGTTCCACGTCAGCAGACCAGGCCCACGCCAACGCTTTTTGTGCCATTTGCGTGCCGATCCCCCGGTCTCGATAGATCGGAAGCAGCCCGATACCGAGACTGGCAACGGTCCCTTGCACATCTGGTTCGCGAAATACCCGACACCAGCCAACCGGGGCATTTGTCCCGACGGCTAAAAGCAACAGATGGCAGCCGCAGTTGGGATCAGCCAGGGCATGTTCCCAGGCAGGGGTCGGTTCGAACCGCGATGTGCTCATCCAAAGGCCCTCGCCGCAGACGGCATTGATAGCCCGGATCAGGCCGGTCCGGTCCGACAACGCGTAAGATCGCAGTATCACCTTCATGCGAGGAGCCTCATGATAGAGTGTTGCTCGTGAGACCAAAGGACCTTTCCACAAAGACCTGCATACGGCTAGGGCCGCGTTGATCCAGCTTCAGATTCTTTGCAGTGCGCTTTACCTCCTCATAGACGATCTGGAATTCCTGGGGGTTGAGTCCCTTTAAGTCCCGATAGATGACATCCAGGCCGGCCCGCAGGTCGCGGAAGTGATCGGCAAAAAGCTCATCGTAGGCGAGGCTGAGCGCGAAATGGCGTGCCGCTTCTTGTAACAAGGGTATGGCCTCGGCGGTGTCGACGCCTTGTCGCTTGAGTCGCTCATACTGCGCCTGGTACTTCTCGAACGCGATTTGCCCCAGCAACAGCTTGGCTTTGCCCAATTGCACCCAGATAAAGGCGTTGGGATCAGCGATCGCAGGCAACTCGGGGGATTCGAGGTGCCGATATGCCTCGGCCAACGAGTACACTTCCCCCTCGATGATTTGCGCAGCGCCAGCGTCATCTTTAATGTAATGTCGCAGCCACGCCAGGTTGACCAGGGCATCCACCTCTCGATGCGGGAGCAGCTCATGGGCTTCCTTTGCGGCACGACGCAAGATATACTCGCCTCGCTCGGCCAATTCCTGCGGCTTAGGATCTTCCTTAGACTCATACCTGGGCCGTAGTCGTGCCCATTCGCGATAGATACAGCCGAGCTCGATCAGGGCTTCGATCAGGCGGGACTTCTCGGCCACTTCTCTGGTGAAGATATCCATGGCCTCCCGCGCATAAATTTCGGCCTGGCGCAACAGCGCGATGTTGCGTTGGATATCTTCCAGACCTGGTACCCTCGTCCTCCGTCGCAGCGCTTCGGCCAGAGCGATGCAGGCCAGCCCGACCCCGCGACGCTGTTCCAGTTCGTGAAAGATGGCTAATGCGCGGCGGCAATTCTCCTCCGCCCGGGTGGGTTGGTCGTTGCGCACTTGAATCAGTCCCAGGGTGTTCAGGCTCAAGGCGATGGGATAGCGCGGCCCCAAGCGCTGGCGCATTTCCAGGCCATCCTGGGCGTAACGCAACGCCTGGTCGAACTCGCCTACTTCGGCCAGGGCCCAGGCCAGATTGTTGAGGGTATTGGCATGTTCGGTTTCGTTCTTCAATGCGCGCCAGAGAGGCAGCGCTGCCCGATAGTGTTCGATCGCCTTGCGAAAGCTGCCACGCACTCGAAGCAGATACCCCAGGTTGTTATGGGCGTTGGCCATCAGAACCTGGCGGTACCAGGCATCGAAGGTTCCTTCGGCCGGTGCGAATTCCTCAAGGGCCTTCAGGCCGCGCAGCAACGCGCGCTCCGCTCGCTCCAATTCCTGGCCAAGGTAAGCGAACAACCACCCTTCCCAGATGTCCAGCTCTGTCTCGGCCAACGGCCCGGCAGCTTGCATCCAACCGGCGCATTCCGCGCGCAGCCGGCAGGCGATCTCTTGTGCCCGGCGATAGTTGCCCTTTACAATCAGGCGTTTGACCCAACGCAGGCCGGCGTCCCAGGTCGCCCGGGCCTGGATCGGTTGGGCTTCCTCTGGGGGGGCTTTCTGCAGAAACTGCAGCAACTCGTCGCGCACCTCCAGATCCAGGTCTTCGTCGCTAGACCGAAACGCCTCTTCGGCGCAGCGGTAGTATGCCTCGAGACCCTGTATCGGATCAAGCCGCAAACGATAGTAGACCTCGTCGGCCAGGGCCCGGCGCAAAGCCAGCCTCGCCTCGGCCAGTTCGGCGGACCCTGCCTCGCCCTGACCGGCGTAATAGGCCTTCTGAGCCTCCCAGTATTTCTGCCGTGCCTCTTCGACCTTCTCGTAGCTGTACTGCACCAGGATGTCAAGGTCGCTTTCCTTTTGCATCGGCAGAAGCTTGTCAAGGCAGTGACGTTGCAGCAGTTCGTACATCTCATCCTGCAGGAAACATACATTGTCGGGCGGCCGCACCTTGACAAAAGAGAGGTCCTGAAGTTCCCGAAGGAGCCCCCTTGCCGGCTCAGGCTCCACCCCGATCATCCTGCTCAACAGCGTTGCGTCCAACCCACGCCGTGCCCAGGCCAGGGCCAGGATGGCGCGATCCGCAGGCCGACCGGCCTCCTGGATGGCCCGGACGATGTCGGCCTCCACGGATTGCCGGATGTGCCCGAGTTGCTCCGGCATCTGGCTCTGCGCTTCCTGCAGTGACACGCGCACGGCAGGCAGCAGCCGGTCGGCGACGGTGAGATAGTCAATCATCAAGGCGAGGAGGATGGGCCGGCCGCCGGTGTAAAGGTGGATCACCTGCCGCGTCTCCCGGTCCAGGCTTTCGATCTGCTCGGCGACGCGCGTTTTTCCGACCGCGCGAGCGGTGTGGGCTGCGGCGTCGAAGTATTTGATGGTGTCGGATTCCTCCAGGGGGCCGAGAGACACTTCTTCTAAGCGGTTCCCTGCGGCTCGGCGTAAATCTTCTGCCAGCGCAGGTGGCTCGGGCCGGCCGGCCAGCAGCACCACAGTGTTCTCTATGGCCGGCAGGAATTCACCGATCAGCCAACCGCGAGCCTCGATGCCGGCTTCCTCCAGATCAAGTAACCGCTGAATGTCGTCGTGTTCGTACAGCAGCACTTCTGTCGTATCCAAAGCGAGAACCACCCGCCGATCATTTGTCAGGGCAGCAAAATCCGCAATGAACGCCTCAGATACCCGCCGCCGTTGTCTGCCCACTTCCCTTGAGTTCTCCAGGTCCTGACGATACCGCTCGAGCCGGTCCCTTTCTTTCAAGTAGTTGCCGAAATAACCGATCCCTGGTTTGAGCGCGGCGCGGATAGCGCGCATCAGCCCCTCTGGGCTGTGCGTTTCCATATGGTAGAGATCAACCTCTGCGGTGGCGGCAAGGATGTCGGGTTGATGCCAATCGCCATCTTTTCTCAGGTGTCTAAGCACCTCGCGCACCAGGTAGGTCTTACCCATGCCGCCGTCGCCGGTGATGTAAAACACATAGGAACGCGATCTGTCGAGGATTGCCTGGTGGATCTTTTCCAGCAGCGGCTCGCGGTTGACGAAAGGGACGCGCAAGGCGCCGGCGTATTCTGCGCGGAAGCTTTCTTCCATGGTTAACTCTCCTCCTGGTCTTGCAGTTGGGGGCAAGCATCCGTGTCTTCGCCAACCGATCTCAGTCTGGCGGCATGATAATCGGCCTCGGCCTGAAGGCGTGCCCGTGCCTCGGGATAGCGCTCGCTCCACCCCTGGTACAGGCGATACGCTGCGCAGTGCAGGGAACGCCAACAGTCTCTGCGTCGTTCCAACAGATCGCGCTCCAGCAGCGTGCGGATAACCTCGTCCACCACATAGGCAGCCCGGCTTTTGTCGTACTGCACCAGGTTGGTACGCAGCAGACGCACAATCACGTCCCCTGGCGACGGGCTCTCCGTCTTGCAGTCTCGGCAGACATCCTGACAGGCAGCCAGCAGGCCCTGTACCTGCCGCTCATGGAAAAACCGCAGCACGCAAAGCAACTCCAGCAAGCGACGTCCCGTCTCGTCAACACCTTTCAGAAGTTCATCCAGTGCGCTTGCGGTGTCGCAGCCCACGGCAAGCAAAAGACCGGCCAGGGGATTTCCTTGCGAGATATCAATGATGTCGTTGGCCGAATTCGTGATTTTATAGCCCCCTGGTTGTTTCAGCCTTTCCAGCTGATCCTGCGTTGCCAGCAACATTTTGGAACGATCCGGTTGAAAAACGTCCGACGCTGTCGTCGCTGGCTCGCCCAAGCCGTGCAACCAGTACTCATCAGCACGGATGCGCAACTCCGGCGCCTTCCACGGGAAGCCACGGCCGCGGCCGGCCATGATGATCATGACTTTGGGCAAGACCGCCAGCGGCGCCAGGAGCCGGTCCTCCAAGAGTTCCAAAAGCTGCGGAGAACTCTCGTATACGTGGTCCAGCAGCACCGCCAAGACGTGGCCCTGCGAGAGGTCTTTCGCCTCGCCCACGGCAAGACTGCACAACTCCGCCAGAGACAGATCGGGGACGGCAGAGAACGGAGGAGATGTCTTGCGCCACTGGCCGATCTGGTTGCGCAATCCGGCGATGATCTGTTTGACAGCGGCCTCCGGCGCATGGTTATCGAACGACGACAAGCTCACATACCACGGACATACGCCGCGGATCTCGCCCAGCCGGCGTCCCTTGATAACGACATCAGGCGGATCCTGCTCACGAGCCAGGTGGCGCAGCAGCCACGACTTGCCACACCCCCGCTCCCCGCGAAAGATTATGGTGCGCCGGGGGATCACCCTGCCGTTGGCCAGATCCTGCGCCAGTTCGAGGACCTTGCCGATTTCGAACTCCCTATCAACAAACAATTCGGGCTCGTACTCCGGAGGCTTTGGCGGAGAACTGATGTGCGGGACGTTCATTCCTCCTCCTTAGCTGGCCCCAGACAACCGTTTCAGGCAAAAAACAACAAAGCACTGCGCACGGTCAAAGCGCAGTGCTTTGTCGGTTGGTTGTCGGCCCTGACGAAGTGCAACATGGGGCACATGGACGTTCACCGTCAAGTCATGAGGTTGGGCTGCTCTGCCTGTACCAAGCCGATGCTCCCTGGAAATCAGCGATGCTGAGGCGCCCCTTCGGGCCTTTGTCGCGCACATGTTCCAAAAACATGCGTTCTACAAAGCGGAGCGCCTCACGCGGATACGGCCGGATTGCCTTCACTACTCGATCTTCGATATTGAATAGCTCCAGGTCGGCGAGCAAGCTCAATCCTGCCGGCGTTATGCCACTGACCGCTTCCAATCGTCTCTGCAACAATAACTTGAGAGCATCGGGTGTCCAATTTATTGTACCCCTGGTCACATCTTTTGTCAATGGGGAGGATTCCGCCATTTCAGAAGGCAGAAATGCTTTAACAAATACTCTTTCATTAGTCCAGTGGTTGCGCTGAGCGAGGATCGGTTGCAGCAGTTCCCACGCCCGTGACGGTTGATTGAAGGTCTCCGGGAAAGCATCTACGCCATCTATCAAGAGATATATTGCGTCAAACTGGAGCGCCTGTCGAACTACTTTCACGCAGTCATCCCACGTGCCAACATTATCGCGTTGATTTTCGGCAGGTCGAAGCTCACTCAGAACAGCCCGGAATCGTTGTAGCATGGCTTTGTCAGGGGGGTTAGGTAGGCGCGCCGTCGGGTCGTAGCCGCGAGAGATTTTTGTCAATGCCTCTATGTCTGTTATCTGATTCAATAGCTCGTCAAGAGATGTCGGCAACCAACGTTCCAATAACGCACGAAGGCTTTGCTGGTAGTCCGAGGTAAGCCTACTCAACTCATTGGGATGATAGGCTAGCCATAATAGCAGCTCAAAAGCAAGTGCCCGCAGCATGGCTTCCTCATGCGCGCGCCAAAGTTCATGGGGCGACGCGGTGATCACTGCAGGCGGTAGAAGATAGATCACGGGAAATAGTCGGCGGCCACTCTCTCCCACGCGGCAGGCGCGGGCAAGCCGAACCCGAAAAGCTGATTTTCCTCCGCCGGCAGGGGCGAACAGGAAGGTATGTGCGGTGCTGTGAAGGACATCGAACATCTCATGATCTATCATGTACTCATGAAGATGATTGTCCTGCGCAGCATCCAACTGACGGAAAGGATCAAAGGACAGGCCAAATTCTAGGGCGAGCCATTCGTCTATCTCTCTCTCAGGTTCATCGCGGTCGTCGTCTGAATCCAGGCGCGCAGGTCCGTCAGGAGTTGCTATCGAAGGCGTCATAAGAGAGTCTTCCTGGTGACCACCAAAGCGGTTATCTGGCCGGAGACAGCCGAATAGGAAAGTCCGCGGGATTTTTACCGCGGGCAAAACACCAAGCACATCTGCTCTCCTTGGGCTCTGTTAACTGTTTACGAGCACGAGTGAACCGAATTGCAGCGTGCGACCTCAAACGCTTCTGTCCCTGTTTCAGCCCTCTCTTTGATATTAAAAATTATATTGCAGAATCAACTGAAAAGCCGTTCATCTGGCTCGCAGATTCCTCACGGCAATCTCACCACTTACCAGGCATGATCCAACCTGACTCCCCGTTGTTTAACGGTGACGATCAATAGGTGCTGTCTCGGATCTGGTTCGATTTCCTGTCGTAACCGCCACAAGGCTGTGTCCAACATCCCGGCATACTCGGCGCGTTTGACATCGGGATCTGGCACGCTGTCTGGATATGCTTTCACATAAACATCATAGAGTTCTCGCCATGAACAGATCTGTCCGCGTTTGCGATACAAGTGACATAATAGAGCGTAGAGACCGATGGGAAGGTTTTCGATTGTGCGCAGCCCGACCGTGATCTGACCGGTAGTTTCATCCAAAAACAGACGGGGCGCATGTTGGCGCTGCACATCACGACACACCTTCTTCGGTAAAGGTTGCCATTGTCTGCTCGTTTGGACGGCCTGAAGATAAGCTGATACGAACGGACGGATAAATTGCAGCCAACCGCGCGGAGAATAACCGCCACAGCGTTGTAGCCACTGGGCCAGGTTGGGGAGGTCGCACAAGTCTTGAAATGTGAATTCTGCCCGCTCGAAAGCCCAGGCCAGCCTCCTTTCTGTGATGGCCTGCAGTATATCGGTTTGCCACTGCAAGCGCAACGAGAACACTTCTGCCCTATGGCGGACTATCCCGCCAGCCGAGCCCAGTCGCGGCTCCAGAGCAGCCGGCAAGAGCATCTTGTAAGCGAAGCGCGGATGTTCGAACAGCGCGAGGGTAGTTAGAAAGGCATGCATGGTCCTTGCCAGCGCATGGCCATCTGCTTGCAGCCAGGGCTCGAGGTCCGAGACGAATACCCACACCCCTTGGAGTCCCAGCCTTTCAAGAGCACGTATCAGTTCAGACATCACGAGGGTCGGAGCGGCCTCAGGATACAGGACGTTCTTGACCGGAGCTGTGATGAGGGCCTGCAGGAGCGCGCATCCGTCGGCAGTTCCTTCCTCTTGTAGCATCCCGACATAGTGCATCAGGTCGCCGTGGAAATAATGATGGATGAACCAGGCTAGCGTTTCGTGCGCCCAGGTAGGAGCGTCCCCCCATCCCTCGGGCCATCGGCCCAGATGTTCGATCAGGGCGCGCGCAACGGCATCCAGTGCCATGCGGTACTGCTGCTGGACAAGAACGGTCCCGGTTGCCGCCGTCGTAAACCATGGCGCCAGCTGCCAGCGGGCCAGTAGCACATGGGGCCTTTGGCCTGGCGCCCAGACGCGGCCTTCTAGCGCCAGGCGCAATGCTGTATTGCCCGTACCCGGTTCGCCGAAGATCACAGCTGAACGCCAGCTCGCCATCACAGAAAAGTCCGGCGGCGGCACGTAACATTCCGCCAGCCAGGGCTCATCCTCGGCGCGGAGGGTCTCAAATGCTGACAGGGTCCGGGTAGAGTCGTTCACTTTAACTTCTCAATGATAGTTTTCAACTCTGCCGTGTTGAAGCGTTCTTTCTCGGGATGGTTTTTTGCATGGTCTGCCAGCAAGGCATTGCCTAGACGGACCAGATGACGTGGGGCATCTTCACGTCCCAAAGCGGCATGAAACAGCATAGTTTCTGGATTATCCCCTTGTAGCGCGCTGTCGAATAACTCGTTGAAGATGACCTCACAGTTGTCTCGCTGGAAACGGCCCTTTAGCATGTTGCGGAGGTGCGCTTCCTCCCACCGAATGCTGACCTTCTGACAACTTATTGGCAGTGAGATATAAGGCGCAAGTTGAGCAGGAACAAATAGCTTGAGGTAGATTCCCCATTCAGCCAGTGGATCGGCCAACTCAACAAGAGGCGCCAGCCCTTGTGCAACCCGGCCCTCGGGCTCTGAATACGGCGGCGATGGAATGTCAATCAGAATGTATACATATCGAAACCCTTGCGGCACAGCGCTCATCACAAGTTCCGGCCACACATCACGGTTGAAAACACACGACGTGGTAATATCCCCGGCTAGCCGCTGCATCCTTGCGAACACATGGTCGAGATAGTCCTTAGTATTCGCCCGCCGCAGCGTACCCGCAACCATGTTCCAGGATCCAAGGCTCGTGATCAGCATATCCACCAGACAAGCCTGTTTGGAATCGGACATTTCCAGGAAGGTTTTAGGGACTGCGGTAATTAGCTTGCATAGCCAGCGGCTGGTCGCAGCGGAAAGGCAGCACAAATGCGCGTGTTCGCTTGTTGTGGCAGCAGAGAGAAGTGGCGGCACGTAATACACGGGAAAGGTTTCGCTCTCGCGAGGTTCCAGCAACGGATTGGCGCAATCATAAGCAAGCGTCAGCGCCGCCGCCGTTCGTCCGGCTCCGGGCGCGCCGAATACAAGCACCGGTCGCCTTCCCTTTGCACCTGAGAAAACGTCCGGAACCACGAAGTCGGGCAGCCGATCATCTAGCTCGGCGCGCTCCGGGCCGAAAGGATTGAAATCAAGAGCCTTTGTTGACCCGAGCCAGTTCTTGATTTCCGGTGGATCTTCCGGCCGAGGAGAACGCCACAGATAGTCTCGCAGCCAAGGGCGCGGATTATCCCGTATCTCTTTCATCGCCTTGGCTAGTTCTCGGGCCTGTGATGGTGCGGTGTGGTTATCCGCCACTGTTTGTAGCGGTTTTTCGAACTCTTGCCGAGTCAAGAGCACAGATCTTTGGGCATCACTCATTCCGGTGATGGCTTTACAAGCTGCCTCAATGTACTTCTCCTGACCGACAAGATGGGCCAAAGGTCTGATAAGCGCTGCTCGACCCGGATAGGCTTGAGCGCCGAAGACAAGGGCCTCAGCCACCTTTTCCGCTCCCAAGTCCTCAACTATCTTCCTGTAGTTCTCCTCGCTCTCAGGCTCAGAATAGGCCAGAGCCAATTTAATTGCAAGAAGGAGCGGGTCTTGGCCCTGCGAAGAATCTGCAAGTTCCTGAGCAATTTCGTGGAACAACCTGGCCCGCGTGGTCTCTCTTCTGTCTAGTGCTTCCAATGCAGCAGGAACTAGCTGCTGATACTTTAGCTTCAATATCTTTCGGCATTCATCGAGGCGTGCCAGCAGGTCCTCTGGCCAAAGCTCCTGTTTGGCTCTATTCCGTACGTCGTTGTATCGCAAAACTCCAGAGGCAAGATCCTCTCTTAATGCCAGCACCGTCTGATTTATGACGGACAAACGTTCCTCTCGCTTCTGGCGTTCTCCTTGCCACCACTGCCACCCAAACCCGATCAACGTCCCCACCAACGCCAGGATCGGCGTGGCCGGCCCCAGCAGCAGGCCCCAGAAACGGCGCCACCAGGCCGCATAAGGGCTCTCCAGGCCGATAGCGATGTCGGGCAGCGTTTGCCAGGGGGCATCTTCACCCCCCGCCTGCACCATGAGGCCGATCTCGACAGGAGCATCGGTCGCACTGTCAGATGCCCGTCGCACATACAATGCCGCAGGTTCAGACGATTGCCCTGCGGCGCGCATGACAATCTGGGGCATGACCGGGACGCCTTTTTCGTCGGTGAAGACCAGTCCGCTGCTGCGAGGACGGAAGGCCAGCGTGATCGAGATAACGTCCGCCGGCGCCAAAACCGCACCAGACGCCGCCGTATCAGGCGTGGGCGTGGGAGTTGGTGTCGAAGTGAAAGTGGGTAGCGGTGTAGGTGTTGCTGTGGCTATTGAAGCAGTCGTCGTAACGGTAGCGGTGACGGCTGGCGTCGCTGATGGTGCTTGTGTCGCAGTGGGTGTAGCTGTCGGGGTGATGGTCACACCCTGAAGATACACGAAGATCGGCAATCCGGGCTGGTCTATTGCCTGCAGTGGCGCCTGCGCCGGGAAGGAAATCGCCAGCGTTACCGGTGTCGCGTTGACGGCGAATGTGCGAGTGACCTGCATCTGGCGGCTTTGCCAGCGCGCCGGCGCGCCCGCTTGATAGGCCAACGATGCCGCGTAGACCAGCACGGCCGCAAGCACCAACGCGCCCCAGAAGTAATGGGAGTACCGGGGTGCCGCGATCTGACCGAAGACGTTGATCAGGAACACCAGCGCAATCGTGCCGGCGATGACTGTAACCCATGGCTCCCATCGGCGGCATAGAAAGATGACTGCAATGACAACAGCGCAGCCAATGATAAGGTACTGCCAGAAAGTAGCCTCTTTTGCTTGCTGCTGTAACCAGCCCAAGATCTCGGCTTGGAGCGGTCTGTTGGGCGGGCTCTCGGTCGCCGGCAGAGGCGGAGACGCCGGCGGTTCCTCCGTCTGCGGGACCACTTCTCCCGATGGTTCGCTGTCAGCCATGGTACCCGATCCTCAAATTGGCCACGGATTTGATCAGGTCAACAGAGCACAGGTTGAAAAGACGGAAGTTTTCGGGCATCAAGGTGTGACACCCGACACGAGCGGCTACGGCAACATTGTACTACAGCTTGGTGGCAAGGTCAATGCCCGTTGACTGACGATAGTGTATCCCGATCGGTTGAAATTCGCCCCGGGGTGGGAACCTGCTATGGTAAGATCGCAAAACGATATTACACCAGGAGACCACTGCATGCGCAGCTTACTGCCAGAACAACGTCATGTCAATGACCATGCGCTCATCGAGGGGGCCATTTCCACAAACTTCGTAACATCCGGCAAGCCATTCGCATGGCCGATAACCTGCCCCCTCATAACGCAAACGCCAGCGCCGCCACATCTTTTACGACTTCGTCGCCATCTTCCAGCCTAAAGAGACCGTTTGGGAATTCACTGCTCGGCGGTTCGCAACCACAGCAATACCTGCAAAGCCCTGATTTCGGACTATCAAATTTGACACGCTATTTCTACAGTAGGTGCATAATCAACATACAAGCCGGCATGAGTCCGGTTTTCCCAAGCGTCCCTGGTGGGCTAGAATGGGCTAAAGACAATCTTCGTCCGCCAGGAGCATTACAGCCGTGCCGCACCTTAAGAAGTCAGAGACAGTTCTCAAGACAACTTACCGACCCGAGCAACGTTCGTGTCCCATCTGCCGCAGCGTGCTGAAACGGGATCACATCCTGTGGCGCAAGTACATGCTGTTTTCCACAGGCGCCCAAGTTGTGACGAGTTGGGCCTATCGTTGTCCACAAGCCGATTGTCCTGAAAACGCCCGTGTTTACCGCTCGGCCGCGGCCGAGAAGTTGCACCTGCGGCAGCGGCGCTTCAGTCGCGAGTTAGTCGTGCGGCTGGGCTATCGCCGCTTATGGCAACACGACACCCTCGATGAGCTTCACGCGTGGCTGACGCAGGAGTTGCAACTCATGATCTGCCGGCGCGAAGTGGCTAACCTGCTCCTCGATTTTCTGGCTTTATTGGCGGCGGCGCAACCAGCCAGAATCCGGACGCAACTCAGTCGTTTGCCAGGGCTGCTGATCGCCATTGACGGGATGCAGCCGGAGAAGGGCAATGACTGTTTGTACATTGTGCGTGAGCTGCAGAGCCGGGTTACGTTGCTGGCCGTGAATCTGGTCGACAGCTCAGAAGATGCCTTGTGTGAGCACATCTTCGCCCCGCTGCAAAGCTTGGCGCAAGAACTGCGGCTACCCTGGCAGGGCGTAGTCAGCGACGCCCAAGAAAGCATCCGCTTAGCCGTTGCCCAGAGCATGCCAGGCGTGCCCCATCAGGCGTGTCAGTCGCATTGCTTACGGGCTGCCGGCCAACTCACCTTTGAAGCGGACCGGGCCATGAAGAAGCAACTCAAAGCGGCGTTTCGGCAAGCGTTGCCGCGTTTGCGGCACCGCATCGAGGCCATCCCTCCCACGGACCCGTTTCGCTCGGTGCTGTGGGACTACACAACCGCCCTCCAGTCAGTCCTGCCCGAAGGTGGTGTGGCCCCATTTGAGTTAGGCGGGCTCCGGGTCTTTGAGGCCCTAGCCGATCTGGAGGCTGCGGTGCTTCGTTGTCAAAAAAAGGGGATCACAAGCTGTTACGCCGCTTGCTCGCCCTGACGAAACGGCGCCTGCCCTTTGCCGCACGGGTTGAACGCTACCGCCGGCAACGGCAGTGGCTCATTGACTTGGAGCACTTGCTCGACCCGGAACGCGAGCCACCCAAAAGTAGCGCCAGTGTCAGACAGGCGGTGGCTGACTATTTGAGCGACCTGATCACCCGCAGTACGCACGATGCTGAAGACCAGCAGGTCGCCGAGCACATCTACCAAAGTTTTCGCAGCTTCGGGTGGGGCTTGTTCACCTGTTACGATGTGCCAGGCTTGCCGCGCACCAATAATGAGTTGGAAAGGTTCATCCGTCAGATCAGGATGGGCCACCGCCGCGTGACAGGACGCAAAAACGTGCATGACTTCATCATTCGCTATGGCGCTTATGCAGCCTTGGTTGATCCCAGCGAGAGTCTGGATCAACTGCTGGAGCGGCTGGCTGAAGTCGACCAGAACGCGTTTTTGAAAGAACGAAACCGCTTGCGCCTGACCCTGTTGGATGAAGCGAAGGCGCATCGCTTCCGTTATCACCAGCCTGATTACTTGGCTGAACTCGAAGCACGCTGGGAAGCCGCCGTCGCTCAGGCTAAATCGCAAGTTGTCTGACGACCTTGTATGTTGATTATGCACCTACTGATTAATTTACGGATAGGTTCTTACTGCTGATGGCGATCTTCTCCTTCGCCAACGGCTTGCGCTACAGCCGGCCCACCAGCACAACGATCCGCAATTTCGCCGAGCTGTTGTTGGCCATCGGCTTCTTCTTCGTGCTGGTGAACACGTTGCGCCGTCGGGCAGACTTGGATCTGTTGGCGCGGTTGATCATGCTGGCCGGCGGGGCCGCCGCGGCCATTGCGGTCATCTTCTACGTGATCCCCGAGACGTGGACGATCCGGGTGCTGGACGCGCTGGCCCGCTTCAATTATCCCGGCGGCGCGGGCGCGCTGCGCTACATCGAGGATGACCCGGCCAATCCCATGCGGGCCATCGGCACCATGATAGATCCCAATGTGCTGGGCGGCTTCTTGATCCTGGTGGCCAGCCTGACCGCGCCGCAGGTAGTCGGCCCGACGCCGCTGTTCCCCAGGCGATGGGTGGCCCTCTTCTTCGGGTTGGAACTGCTGGCACTGTACCTGACTTACAGCCGCGGCTCGCTGGTAGGCCTGGCGGCCGGCCTGCTGGTGATCGGGCTGCTGCGCTACCGCAAGCTGCTGGTAGCCGCTGCCATCGGCGCAGCGCTGCTCCTGTTGCTGCCACAAACGCAGGCATACGTGGCCCGCTTCATCGAGGGGATCCAGCTGCAGGACCGGGCGACGCTGATGCGCCTGGGAGAGTACAAGGATGCCCTGGCGCTGATCAGCCGCTACCCGGTCCTGGGCGTGGGATTCGCCGGCTCCCCTGACGCAGACCTCTACGTCGGGGTTTCCAACCTCTACCTGCTGATGGCCGAGATCATGGGTGTGGTCGGGCTGGCCGCCTTCCTGGCCGTGATCGTCGGTTACACGGGCAGCTTGTGGCGCGCCTGGCGACGGGTTACCGATCCAGGGCTGGAGGCGTTGTTGCTCGGCCTGGGCGGGGCGCTCATCGCGGCCCTGGTCGGCGGGATCTTTGATCACTATCTGTTCAACCTGGTTTACCCGCACATGTCGGTGATGCTGTGGAGTCTCATCGGCCTGGGCATGGCAACGACGCGACAGGCATGAGGCCGCCCGGCCGCTCACGTTTCTGAGATACGCGACGTGCCCGACGTGGGCGCAAGACTACGGCTGCCTGCTCGCGCACGAGCTGGCTGTCACACAATCTACACTTTGGAACAAGGAGAGGCTCATGACCCAAACGCTACCTCGCTGGGATCTGTCTAACGTCTATCCCGGCCTGGAGTCGCCGGAGTTCAAGGCCGCGATGGCCGATTTCACCCGGCAGTTACAAGAACTGGAGGCTTTCTTAAGCGGCCGCGTTGCCGGGGCCGATGCTCACACGCCGCTTGCAACCCTTGCCGAGCTGGTCGGCGAAGCGATCCTCCGCTTCAACGCAGCCTACGAACTGGCCGATACCATCAGGCCATACATCATCTCTTTCGTGGCCACCGACTCGCGCGATGCCCTGGCGCGCCGGCGCCTTTCCGAGTTCGAGCTGGTCGCAGTGCGGCTGCGAACCTTGGGCACGCAGTTCCAGGCATGGATCGGCCGGCTGACGCCGGTGCTGGAGGAGGTGATCACAGCAAATCCCACGGCCGGGGCCCACGCGTTCGCCCTCCGAGAGGCCGCGGAGCAGAGCCGCTTCTTGATGAGCGAGGTGAAGAGGCGCTGGCCGCCGAGCTGAGCCTGACCGGTGCCAACGCCTGGAACAAACTGCACGGCACGGTCACCTCACAGCTGGCGGCCGACTTTGAACTGGACGGCGAGGTGAAACGGCTGCCGCTGCCCGCGCTCATCAACCTGCACTCACACCCCGACGAAGCGGTGCGTCGCCGCGCTTACGAGGCTGAGCTGGCGCTGCTGGCCTCGGCGCGCGAGCCGTTGGCCGCGGCGCTCAACGGCGTGAAAGGTGAAGCGATCACCCTCAACCGCCGACGCGGGCGGGAGGATGCCTTGCACGCCGCGCTCGACATGGCGCGCATTGACCGGCCCACGCTGGCGACGATGCTGGCAGCCATGGAAGCCTCCTTCCCGGCCTTCCGCCGCTACTTCCGGGCCAAGGCGCAACGTTTGGGCAAGGAGCGGTTGGCCTGGTGGGATATCTGGGCGCCGACCGCCACGGCCGCCCGGGGCTATAGCTGGGACGAAACGCGAGACTTCATCCTGAAGCAATTCGCCACCTTCGACGACGAACTGGTAGCCATGGCGCGGCGCGCGTTCGATGCCCGCGTAGCCATTGCGCTCAGGATGTTGCACTGGCGAGAAGAGCGCTTCGGTACCGACCATTAGCGCTAAACGCACCACC
>OGCI01001480.1_pt1 | contig 19372 bp, 18 predicted proteins | sample 1570021 | NCBI WGS metagenome assembly OGCI01 (sample SAMN06264664, study PRJEB24512) | hot springs metagenome | isolation source: Hot spring water | place: South Africa: Tshipise | collected 2015-06-21 | reverse complement strand
TTGTAGCGCACCTGCCGGGTCTGCACGTCCCTATTGTAGCGTACGGTTATGGTCAAGCTAAAGACCGCCAACAACGCGGCTTTTCGCCTTTTCTACCATTTGGTTTTAGTCACGAAATATCGGCGCAAATGTCTGAACGCCAAGATGCTGGAAGAGTTGCGCGACCTGTTCGCCCGGACTTGCCAGGCATGGGGCTGCGAGATGGTGGAGTTTTCGGGGGAGGCCGACCACATCCATTTGCTGTTCGAGGCTACCCCCACCGTGGAGCCCGCCAAGTTCGTCAACAACGCCAAGACCGTGACCAGCCGGGCGATACGCAAGCATTACGCCGCACACCTCGCCAACTTCTACTGGAAGCCCGTCCTTTGGTCGGGTTCGTACGCCATCATGACGGCGGGCGGAGCGCCTTTGGAGGTGCTGAAGCAGTACATCCAGGGGCAGCGCAAACCCACGGAATACTCGCCCAACACCGGGGCGACGTGGGGCTATCCTTCCCCGACCAACCCAACTACGGTCTGGTCGGGGACTGCCGCCCCACACCCCTTGAGTTCAAATATCCGGCAGATCCAGGTCGGGGATGCGGCTAAAGGCAATGCGGGTAACGGCGCTCTGCTCAGTGCGGTGCATACCCGCAAAGTAGAGGGCCTGGGGACCATACTTGTGGTTAGCCTGGTCCATGGCCTGGGCCAGCCGCGCCAGCTTCTGGTCGGCGTCAAATAGGGGCCAACTGAGCTCCCGGTCGGGAATCAGACTGCCCAGCGCCACCCCCAGCTTGATGGGCACCCCCTCCGGCTTCTGTGCCCACAGCTCCAGCGCCACCCGGAGCAGGGTCAGGGTGTCGTGGCTGGGCTGGATGCGGCGGTAAGCATCCCAATGGCGCTTCTCTGAATCGTCCCAAAAACGCGCAAACAGGGCCACGGAGCCCGTCCAGTAGCCCTCGTGGCGCAGGCGGGCAGCGGCCCGGTGTACCAGCCTGGACAGCACCGCGCGGGCACCGGCCTCGTTGCGGAACACCGGGGGCAGCACATGCGAGTGGCTCAGGCTGCGTCGGCGGGTGGGGGTTTCGGGCAGGTCGGCCCCGCGCAGGCGGTGCCACCAGGCAAAACCGTGTACCCGGCTGCCCCAGACCTGGGCCAGTTGCAAGCTCGAGAGCCGGTATAGCTGTTCCACAGTAGTAACACCGTGCTTGAACAGGCGACGTTCCATGCCGGGGCCGATGCCTGGCAGGTCGCGCAGGTGCAGCGGGTAGAGGCGGTGGGGCAGGTCGGATAGCTGCAGCAGGGTCAGGCCGTCGGGCTTGTGCATCTCGGCGGCCACCTTAGCCAGAAAGCGGTTGGGCCCCAGGCCCACCGAGCAGCGCATCTGGGTACCCACCCGCCGATAGATGGCCTGTTTGACCTGGCTGCCCAGCCGCAGGGCCTCGGCAGGCTCTTTTTCCCGGCCCATCAGCTTGCAGACCATCTCGTCTATCGAGAGCACCGCCTCCACGGGCAGTACGGTGTCGATGGCCTGCAAAATCTGGTGATGGATTCGGATGTACTCCTTGGGGCGGGCCTCGACGAGCTCGAGCCTGGGGCACAGCAGCCGGGCGTCGCTAACCAGCGTTCCGGTCTTGATTCCAAAGCGCTTGGCCTCGTAGCTGGCGGCAATGCAGCAGGTGGTCTCGGCCAGCATGGGCACCACCGCCACCGGCTTGCCGCGCAGTTCGGGCCGGAGCTGTTGCTCCACCGAGGCAAAGTAGGAGTTCATATCCAGAAACAGGTAGTTGACGCCCATGCAAACCTCCGGGATGTGGGGATGTACCTCACTGAAGCGGTTCAGTGATTATGTATATTACATAATACAATTGTCACTTTTTTGCAATAGCAAATATCCCAACCCTCTGGGCCGGACACTGGGCGTTGGGGCCAGTGCCGCTCAGTCCAGGGGGTCTCTGGCGGTTGCCTTGGTCTCGGGAGCGAACCCAGCAAACACAAACACTTCGTCGCCCTGGTCGCTGAGGTGCAGTTCGGCCAGCCCTTTGCGTACCATCTCGCGTAGGTAAGTGCGAGCCTGCTCGGTCTCCAGGTGGCAGTACAACACCGCTTCGGCCAGGGTCACCCGGCCCTGCATCTGTTTGGCCAGGGCCAGGATGCGCTGCTCCGGCAACTGGGCGATGCTTCTGGGGGTCTTGGCGGTGGCCAGGCGGTAGCCCAGCACGCCCACGATGGCAAAAAATACCGCCAGACCCGCCACCACTCCAGGTTCAGCTTCTTCCGAAGCGCCCGAGACCAGGTCGCCGAGGGCCGCAATCACAAAGAATCCGCTAATTGCAACGATGAACCACCCCAGGAAAGCCCGCATTGAGAAAAATTATAGGGGCTGGCTTGGCCTGGTATGGGTCAACAAAGAAGGAGCCTCGAGGCGAGGGCTCCACGCGCGCCCAGAGGCGCGTACGCCCAGGGCAGCGGCGGAAGAGCCCTTGAGGCGAGGGCTCTGCAAGGGCGAGGACGGGCTAGAAGTTGAACTTCAGGCCAGCCCGGGCCCCCAGGCCAAAGTTGCCGCCCTGCTCGAAGCGGGGGTTGCCTTCCACGAAGAGACCCAGCGGGCCAAACAGGTTGAAGTCGAGCCCCACGGCGGCGGTGCCGTAGATGGGGTTGGCCAGGGCCGGCAGGAAGCGGGCCCCCACGCCGGACGTGAAAGAGTGTGACGAATCCAATAACCACGGCTTCTGAAAGGGTTTCGCAACCTCGAGGCCAGCGCGGCACCCGCCCCACCGGCATTTCATGAAAGCGAAATAATGGCTATATGAACGCAAAATTATAGAAATTCCGCGTATACTTACGCTTGTATGCGCATATTTGCTGTGTTGCCCTGGCTCATTGCCATGGCCCTGGCCCAGAGCACGCCAACCTACACGGTTCAGCGGGGCGACACACTGTTTTCGATTGCCAAACGCCACGACACCACCGTGGAAATTCTCATGCGCCTGAACAGCCTGAACGATGCCACCCTGAGCGTGGGGCAGGTGCTGCAACTGCCGCCCCGGGTGGTGCAGCACACCGTGCAGCGCGGCGACACGCTCTTCTCCATCGCCCGGCGCTACGGCTCCACCGTGCAGGCCATCCAGCAAGAAAACGGCCTCGAGGGCACCACCCTTGCGCTGGGGCAGGTGCTGCGGATTCCCCAGGTGAGCGTGGCGGCCTCCAGCAGCCCGCCGGCCCCGAACCCCAGTCCAGCCCCCCCTGCGGGCGCTTCGGCCAATCTGGTGAACTCGAGCCCGCTGCCCAATCCCACCCCACCCCAGCCAGCACCTGAACCCACCCCGCAGCCCAGCAGTCCCCCCAGCCAGCCCTCCGACACCGACTACGACCCCAGCCACCCGCTGATCCAGGTGGTGCTCAGATACCTTGGGCTGCCCTACGTGTTTGGGGCCAGCTCCGACCGCGCGGTAGATTGCTCGGCTTTTGTCCAGCAAGTCTATGCCGAGGTGGGCATCAAGGTGCCCCGCACCAGCCGCGAGCAGTGGGGAGCCTTTACCACCGTGCAGGGGGCCATGCGCCAGGGCGACCTGGTGTTTTTCAGCTTCGGGGGCGCTCAGATCGACCATGTGGGCATCTACCTGGGCCGGGGCGTGTTCGCCCACGCCAACAGCTACGGCAGCCGGGTGGTCATCGAAAGCCTGGACAGCCCCTTCTACAAGCGGGTCTACCGAGGGGCCAAACGGGTGGAGGCTTTGCAGGCGGTACGCCCGTAGCTTCGCTCAATGCAGCCTCGTAAAGAGGCCCTTCAGGGTTTCGGGTCTGGTGTCATGGGTTGGTGAGTCCTGTCGGACTTTCCGCTGTCTGGTATCGGCATGGTGTCGGGGTTTTATGCGGTGCTGCGGGAAGGGCTTTCACCCATCACCCAACTGCTGCAGAATGGCTTCTTAGCAACGCTGTTGCACACGGATCAACTTCAAAAGAGCCTGATACCTCCCTGCTAGTACTCCGTCAACCGCAAATATTAATATGTGTCTAAAATCCCGACCGTCATTGCGAGGAGGCCCCGGGCCGACGAGGCAATCCATTGGGGCTGTGAAGACAGTATTGCCTGGCGGTGGCTCTGGATTGCTTCGTATCCTGCGGATGCTCGCAGTGACATTTTGACTGTGTACGGCTGGTTACAAGAACCGAACGACATCGGTTGACAATGTGCTAGAAGCTGTACATCTCGGAGTTCGCCAGGAGATTCACGACAAGCTTTGTCGCGCTCGAGGCCCACACTATCGGGCGTGGAAAACATCCACCGCATCCCAAGTACCCCTGTTGGCACTGGCAAAAAGACCCCCGGCTGGCTGAAAGGAGGTATTGCACTGTTGATGGTTCTGCTGGCCTTGGCGGGACAGCCCCATGTTGGAGCGGCTGCCCTACAGCCTATGGCCGGGGATGGGCCCAAGTGCTGCGCTGGCGGATAGCGCAGGCTGGCCAGAAAATCCGTCAGGGAGGCCATATGGCCTCCCTGGATTGTTTATTATGAGCGGGTGCCCAGACCGGACATCCGCAGCAGCCTGGATGCCCTGCTCGCGCATCACCCGGCCAGGTTGGTTCAGGTGTTGACTCGCATGACCCGCGAGGCTGATAGCTATACGGCTGCGAAAAAGCTGCTGGAAGAGGTTTTCGCACGGCTAACACTCGCCTTCATGCAGCAGCACCCCGAGGTGGTGGGGCTATATGCCCGCACCCTTTGCAGCGCACGGATGCCCCAGCGCTTGCTCGAGCTGACCGACACCCCCGATCTCCCCAGCCTCACTCGAGCCAAGCTCTGGCTGTATCGCAGTTGGGCGCTTGTGCGCACCCAGCGGGCTTCCGAGGCGCTTGATCTTCTGGAGACCATCGAAAGCGAACTGGAGCCCGAGGATCGGGGTCTGTGGCTGCGTTTCCGCGCCGATGCCCTGGCCTATTTGAACCGGCCCGGTTGGGCAGAGGTCTTTGCCCAGGCCCGGCAACACTTGCGTGGCGGGGCTTTGGGCCGTTGCTTGATGGACTGGGGCAACCACCACTTCCGTCTGGGTGAGGTGGGTCTGGCCCGAGGTTTGTGGGCCGAGGCCCTGGCCTACCTCGCCCATGACCGGTACTACCGGGCCTGGCTGCACCACAGTCTGGGCATCACGGTACTGCATTCGCAGCCATCCGAGGCCGAGCAACACCTGCTGCAGGCGGTGGAATTAAGCAAAAGCAGGGAAGCAGAGGCGTTCCGTGCCAGAGCCCTCTGCGGCCTGGGGGCGGTGCGCCGGGTGTTGGGGGAATGGGAGCGGGCTTTGTTTTGCTACCAGCAGGCCGCCAGGGTCGCGGGCGAACCCGACGACCTGCAAGAGGCCTACTGGGGCATGGGTTATACCTACCGTCTGAGCGGCCAGCCCGCCGAAGCGATGGGCTGTTTCTGGCGAGCCCACGCTGCCGAGCCTGCCGATACGCTTTATGTGGATATCGCCATCACCCATCTGATGCTGGGCAACCCCGGCAGCGCCGAGACCGCGCTGAGCCAGGCCCGCCAGGTTGCCGGGCGCGATGCCCTAAAAGCCCAGCTAGCCAGGGCCGAACTGGCCCGACAGCGGCGGCAGACAGTGACCCTCGAGGCTATTTTGCCCACATTAGACTGGCAGCAGCCCTGGCTGCAAGAAGAGCGTTACTGTTTACCGGCCCTGTTCGCCGAGGCAGAGCGGAGGGGGTATCTCGAGCTGCCCCGGCGCAGGCAAAGGCCTCTAGTGGTCGAGGTTCGTGCCACGGGACTTTTACGGGTAAAGGTTAATGGCCGGGAAATTCCCCTGGCCCCCACCAGCCGGACGGCGGAGGTGTTGGTGTTGCTGCTCGAGCACCATGGAGAGGCCACCCTCGACCAGCTCATGGACAAACTATATCCGCAGGAATCGAAGCGCAGGAAGGCTGCTCAGGCCCTCTGGCCGCACCTCAAGCGTCTGCGCGAAGCGCTGGGATGGGAAAAGAGTGTCGAAGCCCTGAATGGAACCTATCGCCTGGATCCACGGGCACGCTGGCGCTACGACCTACATGCCCCCGATACAAAAAAGGGCGCATTCCTGGAGGGTGTCTATAGCAACTGGGTGCAGGCCCGCCGCGAGGAGTTATCCGAATAATCCGGCGGGCTCGTCGCACATGAGTGCACCAATATCAGCTTTTCTGAGCACAAATATCTCTTTTTGGTAATTTCGACATCCTTTCGACGCTGAATTTATAAACTGAAATTCAAGTTGGGTGAAGCCATATGCGCCGTGAACCACGCCGGGCCAGTGCCGGTCACAAGAAATCGCTTCGCTTGATGGAAGCGCGGGACTTGCTGGCGGCCAAGCCCTACACGGCCCAGGAGCTGGCCCAGGTCTTGGGGGTGGACAAGCGAACCGCTCTGCGCTATTTGTTGGAGGACTTGCAAGCCATCGAGGTGGCCAAAGAGGGTCGTTCGCCCCGGTACCAGTTGCTATCCAGTCATGAGCTGAGCCCGGTGGAAGCCCTGGTGACGCACAGTGCCTTGCGGATGCTCTACCACCACACCCCCGGCTACGAGCCCACCTACCTTTCGGCCCTCAGGAAACTGGCCCGGCGGCTGCCCTCACCGGCCCAGGAGCTGGCGCTCAAGAGCACCGAAGACCTCGAGCGTCGCATCCTTCAACATCAAGATGAAGGGTTCGCCATGGCCGCGGTGGCCGAAGCCTGGTTCAAACGCCAGGTGATCGAGTTCGACTACCATAAGCCCGGTGGCTCGGGCAGGCCGCGCAAAAACGTGCTCGAGGTCTACTTTCTCGAGGTGGCCCGCACCAACCTGGGCATGTATGTGATCGGGCACGAGCGCGGCTACCACCAGGCCTTGCGCACCTACAAGCTCAGCCGGATGCGCCGGGTTCGGGCGGTGGGCGAGCCGGGGGCCTATACCATCCCTCCCGACTTCGACCCCCGGCACTACCTCTCCAATGCCTGGGGGGTGGTCGGGAGCAGCGGCGGAGCCCCGGTGAAAGTCCGGCTGCGAATCCGCCCCGAGGCCGCCTACCGCATCCTGGAGGGCGGCTACCCCAACCTGGATATTGCCTCGAGGCTCCCGGACGGGGGTCTCGAGGTTTGTATTACAGTGGGTACGACCAACGACAACTTTCCACTCGAGCTGCTCTCGTGGGTGCAGAGCTGGGGGGCGCGAATCGAGGTACTGGAGCCAGCCAGCCTGCGGCAACGGTGGCTCGAGGAGGCGCGGCAGGTGGCGGCGTTGGGTGACAAGGATTGACACGGTAGAGCGCTAAGTTGAGGTGAAGATGCTTTCGGAAAAGGCTCGAGCCCTCTGGGCTAAAAGTGATCGGGATAAACAAGCGGGATCGTGGCACCCGCTTATTGGGCATTTGCTGGACGTGGCGGCCTGCGCCAGTGTGATTCTCGAGCGCGAACCCCAAAAGACCCTCGAGCTGTACGCCCGGGATCTGAATCTCGAGCCCCAGCAAGCCAAAGCCTGGATATGCGCCCTGGCGGGGCTGCACGACCTAGGCAAGGCCAGCCCGGCCTTCCAGCAGAAGTGGCCCGAGGGTAAGAAGCTAGTCTGGGCCGCAGAGCTGACCTGGTCGAGCGACCCAACCCCGCCGCCCAATGATGTCTCCCACAGCGTGATCAGTGAGGAGGTGCTGCCCTCGCTGCTAGAGCGCAAAGGCTGGGAACCTGGGGCCGCTGCCCACGTCGCCGCTGCGGTGGGCCAACACCACGGTTTTCGGGCAACCCGGGAGGAACTTGACGGCGTTACGAGTAGGGAGAAGGGCAAAGGCGCTTGGGATGGGGTGCGATGCGAGCTGTTCAACGCGGTGCTGGAGGTGCTCGAAGTAGGTGAGGCACCCCGGGTCTCCACCTATGGGGGTGCGGCCTTCGAACGCCTGGCGGGCCTGACCAGCTTCGCCGACTGGATCGGCTCGAGCCTCGACTTTTGCCCCCTCGGCGACGGCTTGGCCGAGTATTACCAGAACGCTAAAGTGCGGGCCGCGCAAAAGCTCGATAGCCTGGGCTGGTTCAAGCGGGAAACCCTGATGCTCGAGCGGCAAAGCCTGGAAGATGTGTTTGCCTACCTGAGCAAACCCGACCAGCCGTTCCAGGCTCGCCCGCTGCAAACTGCGCTCGAGGGCTTGCTGGAGGGGGTCAACGCCCCTGCCCTGTTCCTGATCGAGGCCCCCATGGGCGAAGGCAAGACCGAGGCCGCCTTCTATGCCCATCTGCGCCTGCAAGCGGCCAACGGGCACCGGGGGATGTACATCGCTCTGCCCACCCAGGCCACCGGCAACCAGATGTTCGAGCGGACTAAGGCCTTTCTGGCCTGCCACGGAAAATCCCGCAGGCTCGACCTGCAGCTCCTGCACGGGGCTAGCGAGCTGGTAGAGGCGTACCAAGAAATCCTCGTGCGCCCCAACACGGCCGACCAGAAGGAGGAAGGGGTAGAGGCCCAGGTCTGGTTTTCCCACCGCAAGCGCGGCCTCCTCTCCGAGTATGCGGTGGGGACGATAGACCAGGCCCTCCTGGGCATCCTGCCCACCAAGCACCAGTTCGTCCGGCTATGGGGCCTGGGCAACCGGGTGGTGGTGCTGGACGAGGTGCACGCCTACGACACCTACACCAGCGGCCTCATCGAGACCCTGGTGCGCTGGCTGCGGGCGCTGGGCTCCTCGGTGGTGCTGATGAGCGCTACTCTTCCCAACGCCAAGCGGGAGGCCCTACTTAAGGCCTTCGGGGCAAAAGACATCCCCCAGGCTGCTTACCCCCGCATCACCCGGGTTCTCGCGGGCAATCCCAACCCCATGGCCCAAACCTTCGCGGCTCATAGGCAGCTCAAACTCACCGTAAAGGCACTGTCGCTCAAACTGGACGATATAGCCAAAAAAGCCCTCGAGCAGGCCCGGCCAGGCGACTGCGTGGCCTGCATCGTCAACACCGTGCAGCGGGCGCAGGAGTTGTACCAGAAGCTGAAGGATAACCCGGATAAGGTGGAGGTCTATCTATTCCACGCCCGCTACCCCCTCGAGGAGCGCCTGCAGCGCGAGCAAACCGTCCTCTCCAAGTTCGGCAAGGAAGGCCAGCGCCCCCAGAAGGCCATCCTGGTCGCCACCCAGGTGGTGGAGCAGTCCCTCGACCTCGACTTCGACGTGATGTTCACCGATCTGGCCCCGGTAGACTTGGTGTTGCAACGTGCCGGGCGGCTGCACCGTCATGCCCGCGAACGACACCGCCACGTCGAGCCGGTGCTGTGGGTGGCGGGCCTGGAGGCCGAAGGCGTGCCGGATTTCGGTTCCGCCGAGCGAATCTACGAGCGCTACGTTCTGCTGCGGAGCTGGCTCGCGCTGCGGAGCCGCACCCACATTGATCTTCCGGGCAACATCGACCGCTTGGTGCAGGAGGTGTACAGCGAGCCGCCGCCCCAGGGGCTTTCGCAAGAGTGGGAAGAGGCCCTTGATAAGGCCAAAGCCAGCATGGAAGGCCGGGACTCAAAGGCGATCCTCGAGGCGGCTTACGCCTCCTTCGGGGAACCCGATGAAACCGACTGGCTCGAGCCCCGAACCTTCCCTAAACTCCCCGACGACGAACCCAACTCCGACGACGACCCCAGCCTGCTCCACACCCGTAAGGGCACCCCCAATGTCACAGTGGTGCTGCTGCACAAGGTGGAAGGCAAACTCTACCTCGACCTTGAAGCCCAGCACCCCGTTAAACTCGACAGCAAGCTCGAGCTATCCCAGGCCAAGCGCATCTTTGCCCGCTCGGTCAGGCTGAGCCACCCCGAGTTGACGCGAGACGACTTCAAAGCCCTCAAAGCCCACCGCGAGAGCCAGGACCTGACCGCCAAGCCCTGGAGCAAGACCCCCCTGCTGGCCCATGCCCACCCGGTGGTGCTCGAGGGGGGCTGCGCGACGTTGGGGGGGCTCGTGCTCGAGCTTCATCCCGAGCTTGGGGTTGTTTATAGGAGTGCGCTATGATGGGCAGTGTTCCTCGCCTAAGCGTGGATGAACCATTGGTAGTACAGAGGGTTATATGTCCCCACACTCGTGGGGTTACTACACTAAAATCTAAGTTGGTCGTACAGAGGGTCAGGGAGATTGACAAACTATCTACCCCTCGCTACAATGCCTTAAATCCGAAGAACCTCGCCCGCCGCCAAGCAGAGAGAGGTTCCTCGGTGAGTCTGGAGGTGTCTCCGTGCTCTACGGCATTTTAGCGAACGAAAAATTAATTGAGTTAGTAATGGATGCAGCTCAAGCTGCAAACATCGCCGACACTAAAAATCTCAGGGCCGAACTCGAACTCAGGTTGGCCGAGTACAGGCTACTTGAGCAGTACGGCTCGCTCGATGAATGGGATTGTGATAGCTCGTGAAGGCCATATTTTTTGTTCTCAAGCTAAAGGAGGTGAGCTTTGACCACGTTTAATCTGATAAACCAGCCCTGGATTCCCGTGCGAGAGGGAGACGAGTTGAGGCTCGTCAGCCTGGAGCAAGCCCTGCTCGAGGCCCGCCAGTTCAACCGCATCGAAGACCCCAGCCCCCTCGTCACCATAGCTCTCCACCGCTTGCTGCTGGCGGTGTTGCACCGCGCGCTGGAGGGTCCGAAAGATGCCTATGAGGCGGCAGAATGGTTCAAGAAGGGCTTCGACGACCAGAAGATCAGGAATTACCTGTGCAAGCACTGCGACCGTTTCGACCTGTTCCACCCTGATAAGCCCTTCTTCCAGGTGCCCGACTTCGCCCTCGAGCACTCCAGCCGCTCCTGGACAGTGCTGGCCCCCGAGCTCAACTCGGACAACAGCAAGGTCCTCTTCGACCATACCCTCACCACCAACCCCCCGCCCCTCCACCCCGCTGAGGCGGCCCGCTTGCTGATAGCCCACCAGACCTTTGCCCTTTCTGCCGGCAAGAGTGTGCTCTGCCACACCGCTACCGCACCCGTGGCAAAGGCAGCGCTGGCGGTTGTGCTGGGCGAGAACCTGCACGAAACGCTGTGCTTGAACCTGGTGAGCTATCCCAGAAGCGAGTACGAGAGCGATTTTGCCACCTGGGAGAAGAACTCGCTGCAGGAATCCGACCTGAAAAATTGCGAGGCCGCCAAGGCCACCCCTAGCGGTATCGTTCATCGCTACACCTGGCTCTCCCGCGCGGTGCGTCTGGTACCCCAGGAGGAAAACGGCCAGCTGGTGGTGCGCTGGATCGCCTACGCCTCGGGAATTCGCTACGAGGAAGCCGCAGTGCGCGCCGACCCCATGGTGGCCTTCCGCCCTGACCCCAAAAACCCTTCCAAGCAGTATCCGCTCAGCTTTCGCAAGGATCGGGCGCTCTGGCGGGACTTCGCCTCGTTGCTGCCCAAACCCGGCTCTGAATGGAGCTTGGGCGTGGTGGATCACGCCCGCAACGTCTACAACCACCTAGGCGCTTGCTTCAAGGGGCAGGGCATTACCGTGATGGTCTCGGGCCTGGCCAATGACCAGGCCAAGATCGAACTCTGGCGCGGGGAGATCTACCGCCTGCCTGAGGCCGTCCTGGGTGATAGAGATATCTGGAGCTTTGTTAGAAGGAACCTGGAGAAAGCCGAGGAGATGGGCAAAGCCCTGAACAAGGCGGCTCGGAGCCTGGCCGAGGGGCTTCTGACCATGGGAGATCGGAAACCCCACAAGGACGATGTGAGCAGGCTAGCGCAGAGCTTTCCCCATCAGACCGCCTACTGGTCAGCGCTCGAGGGCCAGTTCGCTGACTGGGTTCAAAAACTGGGCCTGGATTTCGAATCCAAACAGAAGGGGCTCGAGCAAGCCTGGCAGGAAACTCTTCGGCGCGAGGCCTTGCGGGCCTGGCAGTTGACCAAGCTCGCCGCCGGAGACGACGCCAGGGCCCTGCGGGCCATCCACAAGAGCGAGGGAATCTTGTTGGCCCACGTCTACAAAGGAAAGGAGGAAACGGGTGCAAAAGGCAATTAACAGTAACAGACAACAAGCTTTCGTGCGGCACCTGCGCCGCCTCAGCGAACCCGCCGACCTAGCGCGGATGCGCCGCGCCCTGGGCGATCCGGGCCAGGAGGTGATCCCTGTGGTCGAGGGGTTCTTGGGCCGCATTCAGGGCGAGCGTGAAGACCGCTGGGAGCGGCTTTGCTACTACCTGGTGGCCGGGTTGTGGGCCACCATGGTGTCTTCGTCGGAGCTGGAACATTTCCGCCAGCAGTCCGAGGAGGAACCGGAGCCGGCGCAAGCCGAGGAGAAGCCGGTGGAGGCGGGCTACCGCCGCACGTTGGGCCACGCCGTCGCCCAGCTTTACCTCGCTCGCGACCGGGCCAGAAGCATCGAGCAGCGCTTCATCGCTTTGCTCGATGCCGACGAGGAGCAGCTCCCGTACCGGATGCGCCAGATTGTGCGACTGCTCAAGAGCGAGGAAGGCATTCACATCTACTGGTCGGAGCTCTTGCGCGACCTGCTGGCTTGGAACCATGAGCATAGGCCAGTGCAGCAGAAGTGGGCCAGGGCTTTTTACCGCACTGTGGGAAAAGAAACGGAAGAAGGAGAGGAAGAATGAAGCACCTGCTCGAGATCCACATCCTGCAAAACTTCGCCCCCTCCAACCTCAACCGCGACGATACCGGCAGCCCCAAGGACGCCTTCTTCGGTGGTTACCGCCGTGGGCGCATCAGCAGCCAGTGCCTCAAGCGGGCTGTGCGGGAGTATGTGCGGGAGTGTGTGCGCAAACACCCCAACAGCCCGCTTCATAAGGCGATGGGTTTGCGCACCAAGCGGCTGGTGGAAGAGTTGGTAGAACAGCTCAAGGAAAAAGGCCGGAGTGAGGAGGAGGCCAGGCAAAAGGTAGAGCAAGCCCTGGGTGGGATGGGCCTGAAGGTAGATGAAGAGGGCAAAACCGAGTACCTGCTGTTTTTGGGTCAGCAAGAGGTAGCCAAAATCGCCGACCTCATTGACCAGCGCTGGGACGACCTGGTGGCACCCCAAACCGAGGAAGAGGGGAGTAAAAAGAAAGCCAAGGACGCGAAGAAAGCGGCTAAGGAAGCCGTCCCCGACGAGATCAAGGAAGCCTTGGGCGACGCGCTGGATGGGGGAAAGGCCCTGGATGTCGCGCTCTTTGGCCGTATGCTGGCCGATTTGCCCAAAAAGAACCAGGACGCGGCCTGTCAGGTGGCCCATGCCATCTCCACCCACAAGGTGGAGCGCGAGTTCGACTTCTACACTGCCATAGACGACCTCAAGCCCGATGAAAACCCTGGGGCTGACATGATCGGCACGGTGGAGTTTAACTCCGCGTGCTTTTACCGCTACGCCGCTATAGACCTCGAGAAGCTCCGGGAGAATCTCCAAAAGGATTTCGAGCTGATGCTAAGGGGCCTCGAGGCCTTCCTAAGGGCTATGGTCAAGGCTAAGCCCAGCGGCAAGCAAAACTCCTTCGCCGCCCACAACGACCCAGAGTACGTGGTCGTAACGGTTCGCACCGAGGCCGACCCACGCAACCTGGCCAATGCCTTCGAGAAACCGGTGCGGCCAAGCCAGGACAAAAGCCTCACCGAGGCCTCGATAGAACGCCTCGAGGCCAAGTGGAAGAAGCTGGCCGAGGCCTACGGACAGAATGGAAAGACCTTCGTGCTCAACCTGACCGATCTTTCCTCTACCGTCGGCGAGAGGGTGGAGAGCTTAGACCAGTTGCTGCGTAGCGTCCTGGAACAGGTCAGATCTAATCTAGCTAATTCGGAGGCCTGATGCCTACGCTGCTGCTGCGTTTGGCGGGCCCCATGCAGTCATGGGGCACCCGCTCTAGGTTCGACGAGCGCGACACCGACCAGATTCCCTCCAAAAGCGGTGTGATTGGTCTATTGTGCGCTGCGATGGGCGTAAACCGTGAGGATAGCAAGCGGGTTCTCGAGCTGGCCAAGCTGCGCATGGGCGTTCGGGTAGACCAGCCGGGCGTGCTGCGCTACGACTACCAGACCGCCCAGAAGGTGATTTCTGCCGATCAGACTAAGAAGCACGACACAGCGGTGACCATGCGGTACTACCTCGCCGACGCGGTTTTTCTGGTGGGCCTGGAAGGGGAGAACCGGGACTTGCTGGAACGGGCCCATCGCGCGCTCAAGAACCCGGTCTGGCCTCTTTTCCTGGGGCGCAAGAGCTACCTGCCAAGCCCTGGGGTGTACCTGCAAGACGGCCTGCGGAAGGAGTCCCTGGAGGAAGCTCTACGCTACCGGTTTCTTGGGCATGGCGGGCCTAAGGATGAAGGGGGCGAGGAGCCGGAGGTCATTCCCTTGCCTGTCTTCTTGGAGAACCGTACCTCGAGCGAGGGTTCGCTGCGTATGGACCAGCCCCTCAGTTCTTTTGCCGAGCGGCGCTTTGGGGCGCGCTTTGTGATTCCTGGCACGGTGGAGGTGAGGCGTGTACCTGAGCCGAATCTATCCTGACCTCAGGCATAAACAGGCCCGCATCGACCTGGCCAACCCCTATCAGCTGCACGCCACTCTTTGCTGGGCCTTCAATAAACCCGACCAAAAGCCTACGCGCTTTTTATGGCGCTTAGAGGATGGCAAGGCCCCGCATGTTCTGGTGCAAAGTGCAGAGGAGCCCGCCTGGGAGGTTTTGCGCCAGCGGTTTCCAGGTTACTTTGCCCAGCCTCCCCAGTCCAAACCAATCCCCCTGGACCGCCTTCAACCCGGCCAGGTGTTGCGCTTTCGTCTTCGCGCCAACCCCACCGTGACCAGGAAAGATCCCAAAAACCCCGAAAGCAAGAAGCGTAAGCGCCACGGTTTGAAAACCTTTGAGGAGCAGCTCGAGTGGCTGCACCGCCAGGGAGCCAAGGGGGGCTTTGCGGTGCTGGGGGCCATGGTGGCACAAAGTGAACGGGTCAGGATGTACAAGCACAGCGGTGGGGATCCAATTGTGGTGCAGTCTGTACTCTTCGAGGGCCACCTGAGAATCACCGACCTCGAGGCCTTCAAGCAGACCCTCAAGGCCGGTCTGGGCCATGCCAAGGCGCTGGGCTTCGGCCTGCTCTCTGTCGCCAAGGGGTAAGCCGTGAAGTACGAGACCCGCAACCTCCAGGAGCTGCCCAAGTTCCGCGACGGGCTTTCATATATTTACCTGGAACATGGCCGCCTCGAGCAACAAGACCAGGCCGTAGCCTACTACAGCCAGGAAGGTGTGGTAGCCATTCCGGCTGCCGCGCTCGGCGTGCTGCTGCTTGGCCCTGGCACCTCCGTAACGCACGCTGCCATCCGCCAGCTTGCCAACAACGGCTGTTCGGTGTTCTGGGTGGGTGAGGAAATGGTGCGCTTCTATGCCAGTGGGATGGGAGAGACCCGCAGCAGCGCTAACCTAGTGCGCCAAGCGCAGGCCTGGGCCGACCCTGGGACACATCTGGAAGTGGTGAAGCGCATGTACCGGATGCGCTTTCCCGAAGGACTTCCTACCGACCTCACCTTGGAACAAATTCGAGGCCGAGAGGGGGTGCGAGTACGCGATACCTACGCCCACTGGAGCCGCAAGACCGGGGTGGAGTGGAAGGGGCGAAACTACAACCGGGGCAACTGGGCCGAGGCAGACCCCATCAACCGCGCCCTCTCTGCGGGCGCAGCCTGCCTGTATGGGCTGTGTCATGCGGCCATCGTATCGGCGGGTTACAGCCCTGCGTTGGGCTTCATCCATACCGGTAAGCAGCTATCCTTCGTCTACGACGTGGCCGACCTCTACAAAGCCGAAACCCTGATCCCAACCGCTTTCATGGTAGTGGCCGAATCGGAGTTTGGTGTGGAAAAACGGGTGCGCCAGACCCTGCGCGACCAGTTCCGGGAGGTCAAGTTGTTGGAACGCATCGTCTCCGATTTGCATCTGCTGTTCGATGCCCTGGATCTCTCCGATCCCTATGCCGAAGATGCCTCTGCTCCCGGCGAACTATGGGATCTGGACGGCACGGTTCCCGGCGGGGTGGCCTACGGCGAACCCGAGCAAGACGACCCCGACTGAACTATGGTTGTGATTGTCTTGGAGAAAGTGCCCAAGCGTTTGCGCGGTGAGCTATCGCGCTGGATGGTGGAAGTAAGCACGGGTGTTTTCGTGGGTAGCATGTCGGCGTTGGTGCGCGACTTGTTGTGGGAGAAGTGCAAAGAGAAAAAGACTGTAGGGCGCTGCTGCCAGATGTACCGCACTAACAACGAGCAGGGTTATGCAATCCGAACCCATGGCGACAGCACCCGCACCCTTGTAGACTTTGATGGTCTTACGCTGGTCGCCGTACAGAACGCCGAATGGCAGCGCATCCATGCCAAACGGAGGAAGTCAAGAGCGACCGAGAACCTTGAAAAAGAAAATCTCGACCTATATGCTCGGGATTCGGACACTTCAGACGGGGTTAGCGACTGAATTTGCTGTTATGATCAAGTCTATTCCCCGCACACGCGGGGATGAACCGAGGCAGGGTGTACTCGTCCCCCTCCAGACCCACTATTCCCCGCACACGCGGGGATGAACCGCCCATAACGCACCGAACGCCCGTCAAGGCCAACTATTCCCCGCACACGCGGGGATGAACCGAAGGTCTTATGACTCGCTTAGCTCGAGGTCTTCCTATTCCCCGCACACGCGGGGATGAACCGTGAGGGAGTAATGGTTCCAGCGGGATCATTTCCTATTCCCCGCACACGCGGGGATGAACCGGAAATCCAAGTGACCTTGCACCAGAAGTAGATCTATTCCCCGCACACGCGGGGATGAACCGACTTCAATCGCTTTATACCCATCATCCAACAGCTATTCCCCGCACACGCGGGGATGAACCGGTTTCGTCGTGTTCTGGGAGTTCACCTGGCAACTATTCCCCGCACACGCGGGGATGAACCGCTTTTGAACGCGCAACCGCGCACCTGAACCGTCCCTATTCCCCGCACACGCGGGGATGAACCGCCTACCCGGTGCCCGCCCTCGGGGTCGTGGTACTATTCCCCGCACACGCGGGGATGAACCGGGCCCCCCCCCGCCCAGACCACCCAGGGAGAACTATTCCCCGCACACGCGGGGATGAACCGGCTGGGCTGGTGGGCTGGTAGAGGCTAGTTGCCTATTCCCCGCACACGCGGGGATGAACCGTCCTCCCCCGCCCCGGAAAACCAGCAGCTCATCTATTCCCCGCACACGCGGGGATGAACCGCCCAGCTTTTGGTCATGTGCCGCCAGGCCCTGCCTATTCCCCGCACACGCGGGGATGAACCGGTAAATCTGTTCAGGTAATTATCTCACCTGCACTATTCCCCGCACACGCGGGGATGAACCGGCGACCCTGCCGATCCCCTGTTCCAGGCCTACCTATTCCCCGCACACGCGGGGATGAACCGACAGCGCTGCCTGATGCAGTCCAGGCAATAGGCTATTCCCCGCACACGCGGGGATGAACCGGGTACTACCTGCACCTGCCCGAGGAGGCCAGCCCTATTCCCCGCACACGCGGGGATGAACCGTACCGAATGTTGGCGGTGTTATCGGCAGCGTTGCTATTCCCCGCACACGCGGGGATGAACCGGCTACCACATGGCTGACGGCAAGCCCGAGGTTCTATTCCCCGCACACGCGGGGATGAACCGCCGCCGAAAGAGCAGGTCGGTTCAGGCCCACTCTATTCCCCGCACACGCGGGGATGAACCAGCCGGAACCCGTATCCAGGTGCCAAATAAGAACTATTCCCCGCACACGCGGGGATGAACCGTTGACCACTGCTTCAACAACTGCTTCAACAACCCTATTCCCCGCACACGCGGGGATGAACCGCGCTCAACGCCCGACGGAGCGCTATTGTGCCCCTATTCCCCGCACACGCGGGGATGAACCGACCAGGGACGCTCGCCAGCTGCTCCTGATACCCTATTCCCCGCACACGCGGGGATGAACCGCGCTCAACGCCCGACGGAGCGCTATTGTGCCCCTATTCCCCGCACACGCGGGGATGAACCGACCAGGGACGCTCGCCAGCTGCTCCTGATACCCTATTCCCCGCACACGCGGGGATGAACCGGAGCGTGAGGAGCTCCGCCGTCGCCATGCCCACTATTCCCCGCACACGCGGGGATGAACCAAGCAGACGTGCCTCAACGAGGTGATGGGCTTTCCTATTCCCCGCACACGCGGGGATGAACCGGTGCTTGGCATGTTGGCGGGGGATAAGGTGTCTATTCCCCGCACACGCGGGGATGAACCGAGGTATCCCGCGGCCTTGCGTTCCCGCAAACCCTATTCCCCGCACACGCGGGGATGAACCGTTCCCTTTTGTGGCTATCCTGATCCAGTTCACCTATTCCCCGCACACGCGGGGATGAACCGGGAATTTCGAAGAGACTGCTTAGGCGAAAAAGCTATTCCCCGCACACGCGGGGATGAACCGGAGCGTGAGGAGCTCCGCCGTCGCCATGCCCACTATTCCCCGCACACGCGGGGATGAACCGTCATCGGGAGCAGGGAGGCCATCGCCCCCTTCCTATTCCCCGCACACGCGGGGATGAACCGGCCCAATCCAGGCTCACATCAGCCAAGGCGTACTATTCCCCGCACACGCGGGGATGAACCGCCTAGTAGGCCCCGGCAATCGCGTCGGGGCCTCTATTCCCCGCACACGCGGGGATGAACCGTAACTCAGGTCAACCCGTCTATTCCCCGCACACGCGGGGATGAACCGCGCTCAGTGCTGAGGAGATAGCAGCCCTGGCCCTATTCCCCGCACACGCGGGGATGAACCGTAACCAACGGTTCATCCTGGGCGGTGCGGTTCCTATTCCCCGCACACGCGGGGATGAACCGGGGTCGGTTGCCTCGGCGGTGGTTGCCGGAGCTATTCCCCGCACACGCGGGGATGAACCGCCAACGACATGCGAAAACTGGCCAGCGCCAGCCTATTCCCCGCACACGCGGGGATGAACCGTTCTGAAGTATTTATCCAGGGACAAAGAAACCCTATTCCCCGCACACGCGGGGATGAACCGCGCTTCGCCAGGCGCTGGAGGTGCATGATGACCTATTCCCCGCACACGCGGGGATGAACCGCAGGTAATGACCTGATATTCGAACTCTTGATATTCCTCACACATCGGCGGATGAACCGCCGAGCGAACTGAGGACGCCAGAAATCCGGCTATACTGCTAATACATGCTTTGCACTTGGTCTTGCTTGCCCCACCAGGAACCGCCTACGCGCTCGAGCCCTCGCTGTCATCAAAACTCATGCCCATGATGCTGTAACCTGCGTCCACATAAACTGTCTGGCCGGTGGTGCCGCTGGACAAAGGCGAAAGCAGGTACAGGCCCAGGTTACCCACCTCTTCGTGGGTAATCATCCGACCCAAAGGTGCAGTGCTGTTGTACTTGGCCACCATCTTGCGAAACCC
>OGCI01001479.1_pt1 | contig 19377 bp, 10 predicted proteins | sample 1570021 | NCBI WGS metagenome assembly OGCI01 (sample SAMN06264664, study PRJEB24512) | hot springs metagenome | isolation source: Hot spring water | place: South Africa: Tshipise | collected 2015-06-21 | reverse complement strand
CACGATGACCAGCGGCCAGACGTGCCAGGCACCCTCGCAGGTGCCTGGCACGTGGACACACGATGACCAGCGGCCAGACGTGCCAGGCACCCTCGCAGGTGCCTGGCACGTGGACACACGATGACCAGCGGCCAGACGTGCCAGGCACCCTCGCAGGTGCCTGGCACGTGGGCGATAATCTTGCGGCGCACTCTGTTTTGACAGTCCGCTCGATCCCGACTATAATATTACTTTGGTACGGCCTGTGCAGGGCCGTGCCATCGCGTTATCGGCCTGATTTCACGCCGTGCGCTGCCAAGTCGAAGTCTCATCGTCCCCTCGGCGGGCCATGATGGGCGCAGCGCGCAAGGAGGAACCAAAGGATGTATGCTGTGGTGCAGACCGGCGGCAAGCAATATCGCGCCGCGCCGGGAGAGTTCATTGATGTCGAGAAGCTGTCGGCCGAGGTCGGCGACTCGGTCGTGCTGGACCAGGTGTTGCTCGTCGTGGACGGCGAGAACGTCACGGTTGGCCGGCCGGTCATTGCCGGCGCCACCGTCACGGCGAAGGTCATCGGGCAACGCCGACGCCGCAAGGTGCTCTTTTTCCATTACGTGCCCAAGAAGCGCGAACGCAAACGCCACGGCCATCGCCAGCCGTATACCCGTTTGTTGATCGAAGATATTCACATGTGAGACGAGGAGAGAGAAATGGCCCACAAGAAAGGCGGCGGTTCAAGCCGCAACGGTCGCGATAGCGTCGGTCAACGCCTGGGCGTGAAGCGGTTCGGCGGCGAGCTGGTCAATGCGGGCAGCATCATCGTACGCCAGCGCGGCACGATTTTCCATCCCGGGCTGAACACCGATCTGGGGCGGGACTATACCCTCTTTGCCACAGCCAGGGGCTACGTCAAGTTCGAAACCAGAGCCGGCAAGAAGGTCGTCAACGTCTATCCTGCTGAGATGTGAATCAGGACTTGCCATGAAAACCAAGATTCATCCGAAATACTATCCCAACGCGCGGGTCATCTGCGCATGTGGCAATAGCTGGACGACCGGCAGCACCCTCCCCGAAGTCAAGGTGGACATCTGCTCGTCGTGTCATCCGTTTTACACCGGCGAGCAGCGCATTGTGGACACCGCCGGTCAGGTTGATCGCTTCATGAAGCGCTTGGAGCGCACCGCCGAGACGGCCGAGCAGGTTCGTCTGCAGCAGGAGGCGCAGCGCCGTGCTGCGCAGGAAACGCGCCTGGCCAAACGTCGCGGCAACGCGTAGCCGGGAGCCGGGAACCGGGAGCTGGATGCTGGATGCTGGAGGCAGGTGGCCGGTATCCAGCTTCTTTTTTGTCCGAGAGCGATTGTTCCGAGGTTCCTATGCCCTACCTACAGCCAAGAGGCGGTTGGATTGAACTGATCTGCGGCAGTATGTTCAGCGGCAAAACCGAGGAGTTGATTCGCCGCGTGCGCCGCGCAGAGATCGCCCGGCAGCGGGTTCAGGTCTTCAAGCCGAAGATAGATGATCGTTATTCGGCCACAGAGGTCGCATCGCACAATGGCCTGCACTGCGTGGCTGAGGTGATCGAGTCGGCGCGCGAGATTCTCAACAAGCTGCGGCCCGATACGACCGTAGTCGCCGTGGATGAGGCCCAATTCCTGGACTGGACGATCGCCGATGTCGCGCGAGTGCTGGCCGATCGCGGGTTGCGCGTGATCATCACCGGGCTGGATTTGGATTTTCGCGGGGAGCCGTTCGGCCCGATGCCGCTCCTGTTGGCCGAGGCCGAACTGGTGGATAAACTGCATGCCATTTGTGTGGTGTGCGGCGCGCCGGCCAGTCGCACGCAGCGTTTGATCAACGGACAGCCGGCTCACTATAACGATCCGGTGATTCTCGTCGGCGCCAGCGAGGTGTATGAGGCGCGCTGCCGGAACTGTCATCAAGTGCCCGGTCGGCCTGCGTTCGGGGTGTAGTGGATTGGAGGGTAGCTCCTCACCCCAGCCCTTTCCCCACAGAGGAGAGGGAGGTGGTAGAGGATTGGGCTGTGTGAAGTGCCAGCCGATTGAGCGCTGCTTGTAGATCGGCCGGCAGAGGCGCGCTGAACTCGACTTCCTGGCCGGAACCGGGCAGGCGAAAACGAAGGCGCTCTGCGTGAAGGAACTGGCGCGGGCAGTCCAGTGTGCCTTTGCGGATGCCACCATACACCGGATCGCCGACGATGGGGTGGCGAATGTAGGCCAGATGGACGCGAATTTGATGCGTGCGGCCGGTTAGCGGATGGCAGGCCAGCAGGGTATAGCGCGGTCGGCCGGCGCCTGATGTCCGCGGCCCATCTGTTTGCTCGTAGAATCCTCGTGCCTCGTAGCAGGTGAGGGCGGGTCGGCCACGGGCCAGCGTCGTCACGGCCATGCGCTGCCGATGACGCGGATCACGGCCGATCGGCGCGTTGATCTCTCCGCGCGACGGGCTGATCCAGCCGTGCACCAGCGCCAGATAGGTCTTCTGAATGGCGCGCTCCTGGAATTGAGCTTGCAGCGCTCGCTGCGCAGCATCGTTCTTCGCCACCAGGATGAGGCCAGAGGTGTCTTTGTCCAGCCGATGGACGATGCCCGGCCGGTGAACGCCTCCTATCCCTTCCAGCTGTGGACAATGGTGGAGCACTGCGTTGACCAGCGTGCCGCGCCAGTTGCCGGCAGCCGGATGCACGACCATCCCGGCCGCTTTGTTGATGACGATCAGGTCGTCGTCTTCGTAGAGGATGTCAAGGGGGATCGGTTCTGGCTCGACCGCGAAATCGGCCGGCGGCGGGATGACCACGACCAGCTCGTCGCCGGCCGTAAGCCGGTAGCTTGCTTTCAGGGCGCGGCCCTGCAAGGTGACCCGCGCTTCGGCCACCCAGCGTTGGATCTCGGAACGGGAGTGCTCCGGCAGCTGCTCCGCCAGCCATTTGTCCAGCCGCTCGCCGCCCGTCGCCGCGCGCAGCGTCAACGTGACAGGCGGGAGGTCCCAGGCATCGTCTGTTTCGTCAAACAAAACTTCGGGAGTCTCGCGATCTCCCGAAGCCGCTTCCCCATTTATCTCAGCCTGCCGGCCCATCGTGCCCATTATTCGACCGTGGAAAGCTGTTTTGCCTGTCGCGCGTCAAAACGCAGAATTAACAGTGCCATCAGGATCACGCCCACCGTAATGCAGCTGTCGGCCACGTTGAAGGCCGGGAACTGGAGCATGCGATCGGAGACTGGCGCCTGAAACAGCAGGAAGTCGGTCACGTGGCCCAGCCGGGCGCGGTCGATCTGATTGCCGATGGCGCCGGCCAGGATCATGCCGACGCAGAGGCGGACCGCCGCGTGCTGGACGGGCAACTGCCTGGAAAAAAGCAGCACGACGACGATGAGCACCAGCGCCAGCGTGGCCAGCACCCCGCCCTGACCCTGAAGCAGGCCAAAAGCCGTGCCGGTGTTGCCCCAGTGCACGAGCATGAAATAGGGATCAAGCGCCGGGATCGGCGCAATGCTGCCGCCCAGGGGAATCGCGCGCTCGATCCAGGCCTTCGATGTCTGGTCTGCGGCCAGGATCACCCCCATTACCAGGAGCACCCAGCCCCAGCGCGCCAGAAAGGCCCGAAAGCGGATGTGCAGGGCCGGATTCACAGCTCGGCCACCCTCTGACAGGTCATGCACAGCGCGGCATGGGGAATCGCCTTGAGACGGGCGAAATCAATCGGCTCATGGCAACGTTCGCAGATGCCATAAGTGCCGTCGGCCATGCGCGCCAGCGCTCGCTGGACTGCGGCCAGCGCGATCTGATGGCCACGCTGCAGTGAGACCGCAGCGGCCTGATCGAAAGCCGCTGTGGCGTCCTCGGCCATGTGATTGCCGGTGGTAATGTCTGCTTCGCGCGAAGTGATTTCCAGATTGAGAATTTGTTGCCGCAGTCTGGTTTCTTCCTCTAGGAGATAACGACGCAACCGTTCGATCCGTTCCGCTGATAACATCGCATGTAATCCTTCGGTGTGCACTTCGTCTGCCGCCGTGATTCATTTTGATCGGGTATGCCAGGCTGCCGGGCCTGAACGCGTCCGGCAGCGCTATTCTATCGCACTATACCGACTGGAGCAAATGGCGGGAAAGCCAGACGCTCCTTTCGGTTGCTGTTTAAGCCTTCTTGATGCCGATCTGCACCTCTTCGCCGTCCAGGCGCAGGCTTGTGGTCCAGGCATCATTTGGAATGACACCCACCTCGAACGCGACCGACAGAGTGTCGGCGGCGATACCGGCTCCGTGCTGCTGCCACACGGGCGCCAGCTTAGGCCCGGCCTGTACCGTCGTGCGGATGCGGTCGCTGATCTCGAGGCCCGATCGTTTGCGCAGCTCTTGGATGTTGCGGCTGATCTCGCGGGCCCAGCCCTCCCAGCGCAGCTCGTCGGTGAGCGCGGTGGTGATCGCGACCAGGTAACCGGCTTCCTCGGCCACGGTCAGGCCGGGCTTGGGGCTTTTGCGTATCTCCACTTCCTCCGGCAGGACCTGAATCGTTTCGCCATCCACCATCACCGTCACGGGCTGATTGGCTTCGACAGCCGTCGCCACGGCCAGCGGATCGAGCGCCAGCAGCGCCTGTCGGATGGCCGGGAAGCGTCGGCCATGTTTGCTGCCCAGCTGTTTGGGCAGCGGGTGGACGACGACGTTCACCAGATCGCTGGAGGCGGTGACCGTGCGCAGGGCTTTGACGTTCAGCTCTTCCTTCACCACGTCGGCCAGGCGCAGGAGCGCCTCGGCCTCGCGCGCGGTGGGCACGCCGATGATCGCCTCGGCCAGTGGCTGGCGCAGCTTCAACGACGCGGCATCGCGGGCCGCGCGGCCCAGGCTCACCACGCGCTGGGCGAGCGTCATATCGGCCACGAGCTGCGCGTCGGCATAGCCGGCTTTTGGCTCCGGCCACTTGCTCAAGTGCACCGACGTCGGCACGGATGTGGCTGCGTCGGTCTCAGCCCTGGCGTAGCAGACCAGGTTGCGGTAGATCGCGTCGGCGATGAACGGGGTGAACGGCGCCAGCAGGTGGCTGAGCGTGCCCAACACCTCGTACAACGTCTGGTGCGCGGCGAGCGAGTCGGTGGACAGGGAGACAGGTAGACAAGCAGACACGGCTTCCCCTTCTCCTCCTCGTTCCCCTGTTTCCCTGTTTCCTTGTTTCCTTGTTTCCCTATTTCTCCGTTCCCCTATTTCCTCCCCCGTGTTCCAGAAGCGCCGCCGGCTGAGCCGCACGTACCAGTTGCTGAGCTCGTCCACGAAGTCGGCAATGGGCCGGGTGGCGCCGGTCACATCGTAGGCTTCCAGCGCGGCCGTGACCGTTTCGACGAGGCTGTTCAGCCGCGCCAGCACCCAGCGGTCGAGCACCGGCCGTTCGGCCAGCGGCACGGCCGGCGCGGCCGGATCGAAATCGTTCAGATTGGCATAGGTCACGAAGAAGCTGTAGCTGTTCCACAGTGTCAGCATGAATTTGCCGACGATCTCTTTGACCAGGTTGGCCGAGAAACGCCGCGTGTTGCCGGGCGGGCTGGCGGTGTACATGTACCAGCGCGTGGCATCTGCGCCCTGCGTGTCAAAAACCGACCATGGGTCCACGATGTTGCCGCGGCTTTTCGACATTTTGCTGCCGTCTTCGGCCATGATATGGCCGAGGCAGATGACGTTTTTGAAGCAGGGCTGATCGAACAGCAGCGTGCTGACCGCATGCAGGGTGTAGAACCAGCCGCGCGTCTGATCCACCGCCTCGCAGATGAAGTCGGCCGGGAACTGCTCCTGGAAGGTCTCGCGGTTTTCGAACGGGTAGTGCCATTGCGCCACGGGCATGGAGCCGGAGTCGAACCAACAGTCGGCGACCTCGCGTACGCGGCGCATGGTGCCCTGGCCGCACTGCGGGCAGGACCACGTCACGGCGTCCACGGCCGGCCGATGCAGGTCGAGCGGTTCGGCGTCTTCTTGTTGGGGATCAGGCCATTCTCCGCGCTGCTCGGCCAGATATTTGGGCAACATGAAGCGCCGGCCGGTCCTCGCGTTCAGCTCGGCCACCGAGCCGATGCACTCCTGATGGCCGCAGGCAGGGTTGTCGCAGATCCAGAACGGCAGAGGGGTGCCCCAATAGCGCTCGCGCGCCAGGCCCCAGTCAATGTTGTTTTCCAGCCATTCGCCGAACCGGCCCGTTCGAATGTGTTCCGGAACCCAGTTGATCCGGTTGTTGTTGGCGATGAGCTGGTCTTTGAAGGCGGTTGTCTTGATGTACCAGGTGCTGCGTGCATAGTAAAGCAGCGGCGTGTCGCAGCGCCAGCAGAACGGGTAGGTGTGCTCGTAGATGCCCTGTTTGAACATCAGCCCGCGATCGGTCAGCTCCTTCTGGATCAGCGGGTCGGCGTCTTTGACGAAAAGGCCGCGCCAGGGGGTGGCCGCGTCTACGAAGCGGCCCTGCGCATCTACCGTCATCAAGGTCGGCAGGTCGTATTTCTGGCCGACGGCCAGGTCATCGGCGCCGAAGGCTGGCGCGATGTGCACCAGCCCGGTGCCTTCCTCGGTGCTGACGAAGTCGCCGGAGATGACATAACAATAATCCTGGGTGACGGGCAGGAAAGTGTAGAGCGGCCGATAGTGCCAGCCGAGCAGTTCACGGCCTTTGGCGTGGCGCAACACCGTCACGTGACCAGCGTGTTCCTCGAACACCTTGCCCATGAGCGCCTCGGCCAGCCACAGCTTGTCGTCGCCATGCTGGACCAGCACGTAGTCCACGTCTTCGCCGACGGCGACCGCCACGTTGCCGGGCAGGGTCCAGGGCGTGGTCGTCCAGACGAGCAGGTAGACGCCGGGCTGATCGCGCAACGGGAATTTGACGTAGATACTGGGGTCTTTGGTGCCTTCTTGATAGCCCTGGGCCAGCTCGTGGCTGCTGAGCGGCGTACCGCAGCGCGGGCAGTAGGGGACGACTTTGTAGCCCTGGTAGATGAGGCCCCGTTCCCAATATTGCTTGAGGATCCACCACAGCGACTCGATGTAGTCATTGGTAAGCGTCCAGTATGCCGTCGGCAGATCCACCCAGAAGCCCATGCGGGCTGTCAGCTTTTCCCATTCGTCCACATATTCGTAGACGCTCTGGCGACACATCTGGATGAAAGGCGCGACGCCGTATTCCTCGATGGCCTTTTTGCCCGAGAAGCCGAGTTTCTTTTCGACTTCCAGCTCGACGGGCAGGCCATGGGTGTCCCAACCGCCTTTGCGCGAGACGTAGAAGCCGCGCATGGTTTTGTAGCGCGGAAAGATGTCTTTGAACGCCCGCGCCAGCACGTGATGGATGCCCGGCCGGCCGTTGGCGGTCGGCGGCCCCTCGTAGAAGACGTAACGCGGGCCGTTGGCCGTCTGTCGCTGCGACTGGCCGAAGATATCGGCCTGTTGCCAGAAGCTCAGGATGGCCTGCTCCATCTCGGGAAAACTAACCTGAGGTGAAACATCTTTGAATTTAGGCATGAGGTAACCTCACTGATCGTGCTGGGTCAATACGGGTTTCCACGATGAATTTGTATGCACAAGCACTAACACCGAACGAATTGGGCCTCTGCACGTGTTTTTTGTCTACTCGTTTTCGACCTCGATATAGATCCTCTTGTTGATCGCACCCTTTGATTTGTAGTCCGTGACACGTATTCGACCAACCTCGCGCGTGTTGGCGACATGGGTGCCGCCATCGGCCTGCAGGTCGAGCCCGACGATCTCGACGGTGCGCACCTCGGTGATCTCCGGCGGCAGCAGGTTGATCTTGGTACGGATCAGGTCGGGGATCTGGAACGCTTCGGCGCGCGGCAGGATGCGCACGCGCACCTCGCGGCCGGCGGCGACCTCGGCATTGCATTTCGCTTCGATCTCGCTCACGAGTTCTCCGCGCAGCGTCGCGAACTCGAAGTCCATGCGGCCCTGCAGCGGATCCATGTTTCCGCCCGTCACCTGGGCGCCGTAATCGCGCCAGACGACGCCACAGAGGATGTGGAGCGCGGTATGCGTGCGCATCAGCGCGTAGCGTCGGGGCCAGTCGAGCCGGCCGACGACGACCGTGCCCTCGGCCGGATACGGTGCGAGGCGCGCCGACCCCTCCCCTGGTCCCTCCCCTAGGGGAGGGGAGAGGTGATGCCAGATGAGGTCGCCTTCTTTTTTCACCTGAATGACCGGCCACGTTATTGGGCGCGGTTCGGGGCCGTCAACGGTCTGGATCAGCGTCCCCACGTCGCATGGCTGTCCGCCGCCGCCCGGGTAAAACGCCGTCCGATCCAGCGCCACGCGTCCGGCCTGTGCGTCTGCCGCCACTATGGTTGCGTTGAATTCGCACCGATAACTATCGGTCTGATACAATAATTCCGTCATGCGCACCTCGCATCCCCTTCGGTTTCCGGCCGCTGACCTTCGAAACAAAAACGCCCTCATCCCACGTGGGGACGAGAGCGCACACTCCCGCGGTACCACCCCGCCTGACATGCACGGGCCACAGCGCGCAGGCCGCCGCGGAAAGCTCCCCGGTCGGCGACGGCTGGCCGTGCCTGTCCACTCGTTGAGGCGCCATCACGCCTCTGCGCCGGTTAACGGAGCGCAACTCCGGCGACGTCTACTTCGCCCGGATTGAGCGGTTCGGGTCGCAGCTCCGGAAGGATTTTCAGCGGCAGCGGCGCATCCGGCTTCCACCGCCCCGGATTCGCTGGGCGACCGCGCGTCCGCTTACTCGTTTCCATCATCGCTTTTGTGAAAAACAATATAGCATGAAGAGGTCTGTTTGTCAAACAGATAAAGACATCAATAACCCGACAACACGCCGTCATCGGCTCTGCAAACACGCCTCTTGGAGCTGCTCGGTCTCTCGTCAAGTGTGTATACCTGAGTGGCCAAGAATTGCGCAAAGTCATTGCGCGAATGGGCAGTTTGTTATTGTCTTTTTGCATAAATTATGCTAAAATCATCGCGTCCCTGCTTGATTCTCTGGACAAGTGATCCGCCGGCAATCTTGCCCAGTGCTCTTCCTATCACCCTGGTTATCCCACGGAAGTGTATAGGAATCGTATAGGCTGCGGACAGGTGTTTTCGGCTATAATCGGTGGTGATCCCTGGCCTTCGTTGGGCCTTTGGATCAGGCTTTTCCATCCCGTAAGTCATCAGATCGTACATTCGGCTCGCTTCGTTCATGCCGGAGGTTCCCATGGCTACCCGGTTCATCCACAAGCTGTGCTCCCTGGTCGTGCTCTTCTCCCTCGTGATCCAGCCGCTGGCGATCGAGGCGCAGGTAAACAAGGAAACAAGGAGACAAGGCCTTGTCGCGCCTGCGGCTCCCGGTTTCCTGTTCCGTGCCACCGTGACCGCCGACACCCCTGCGCGGCGCGCGCGGCTGGAGAAGCTGGGGGTGGTGGTGCTGGCACGACACGGAGAGCACGGAGGCCACGGAAGCACGGCCGCGGTCGTCGCGCAAGAAGAGTCCGTGGCCTCCGCGGCCGCATCCGTGTCGGGCGAGTTTGCGGCCGTCTCCCTCGTCGTCCTCGCCGACGCGGAGCAGCTGGCCGACCTGGCGCGGCTGGGGTTCCGGCCGCAGGCAGCCGATGAGTTGGGCGCGTTGATCGTTGCGCAAGGGCCGGCGCGGGCCTGGCTGGCGGCGAGCCTGGCGCCGCTGCTGGCGCGGGCCGCGGCGGTGGCCGCGCAGCAGGCGCAGGCCGGGGTCGCCGGCGCGGTGGCCGCGACTGACGCCGCATCGGTGGCCGCGCTGCGGGATGCGATGGCCGCGCTGACGTCGGAGCAGATGGCAGGGATTGCCGCGCTCCCCAGCAACGATTACGACGGTGACGGGCTGACCGATACCGAGGAGGCGTGGTGGTGCACCAATCCGGCCAACCGCAACTCCGACGGCGATGCCCAGGGCTACACCGACGGCCAGGAGGTGCGGGCGTTGCTCGACTTCACGCAGCCGCGCACCGTGCGCTGGGGCTACGGCCCGCCGTTCGGCCCGCCGGCCGCCTGGCCCAATTTCAACAATCGCAACGGCACCGGCGTCAACGTGTGCAACGACGGCGACTACGACACGATCCCTGACTATGCAGAGGCCTACATGGTGGGGACGCGCGTGCCGGAGGAGAGCACCGACCGCGACAAGTTCGACGACGGGCAGGAGCTGTTCGGGATCACCTACTGCCCCGGCGCGCCGACCAACTGCGGCTACGGCAGCTATCCGGCGGTCGAGTACTGGAACTTCATCCAGGCGCGCGTGCCCGACTGGGTGCTGCCGCCCGGCGACAGCCCGCTGGTGGCGGCCTTCCCCGTGCCCGAGGTGTACGTGACGCCCGGCTCCTGGCGCGTGGAGCGGGTGACGACGATCACGACGTCGCAGGGGGAGATGACGCAGACGAGCCACAGCTATGAGACCAGCGTCACGCGTGGGCAGAGCACCAGTATTGCCAACACGGTAACATGGAATAATTGGGAAGAAGTATCAGAGTCAATCGAGACCCCGCTTGCTACGAGTGCATTTATAAGTTCGGGTGTAGCCAGCAGTTGCGCACCAGCAGGTTCTTTGAAATGTCGCGCTTGGGGCGGGTTGCAGATCATAGGCGGAGCAGCAGGCCTTGGACTTGCAGGTCTGGCATGCACAACATTTTTGGGGTGCGCTATTGGGGGTGTAGCAGCCATCCCTCTTTCAAAAGTAGTAGAAAGCGGGTGGAACGATTTAACAGGCAAGAACCAGGTACAAGCCAGCTATCCCATCAACATCTATAACAACAATACCAACATTGCTAATGCCTCAGCAAATGCTCAAGCCCAGGCATCGGCCATGGTGGTGAACAATATTGACTTCCAGGGTGTCATCAATTCCCTCGACGGGGTACAATATGCCATTAATAAGCAGGGTGAGCTGCTCGCCCGCGGCCTCTACGACATCAGCTACCAGCTCTCCCGCCCGCGTTACACCCAAACTCGCACCAATGGCCGTTCCTGGGGCGGCGCACAGACCACCACCCACGAAGTCTATGAAGAACACACTATCTCCGAAGGCCAGGCCTTCACCACCGGCCAGAACTGGAGCACCGCCTGGGCCGTGGACTCCAGCCACGCGGCCGACCTGACCTTCGAGTTCACGGTCAAGAACACCGGCACGGAGTACGCCCGCGAGCTGTCGGGCATCGTGGTCAACGTCTACATCGGCGATGACACCAGCCCGACGATCTCCTATCCCGCCTGGGAGAAGTTCCCCGGCGGCAAGCTGGAGAACCTCTTCCCGGTCGGCCCCAACACCCCGCCCGGCCAGTTCAGCCAACGCACCTTCGTCACGAACCGCATCCCCCTCTCCCTGGAGCAGATGAAGCGCATTGACCTGGGCGAGCGGTTGACGGTCAAGGTAGAGAGCTACAGCTTCGGCGCGGACGAGCTGTTCTACACCAACGCGGTCATGGGCGGCGTGACGGTCTACATCGAAGACGGCGTGGAGGACGGCGACGAGACGGTGGACTCCTACGTGATCCCCACCTGGGGCGTCGAGACGGTGCAGGATGTGCTGGCCCGCTACTTCCGCTGCCCGCCGGGCCAGGTCTGCACCGATGCGGCGGGCAACCTGAACGCGCTCTGGACGCCGGAGTTCGACGGGGTCAACCCGCCTACCTGGCGCGAGCACTACCTCTCCGACATCGCCTGGTGGAACGTCTACCTGACGCAGGCGGACGCAGGGGACACGCCGCTGAAAGCCCTGCCCGCGCGGGCCGGCTCCGGCATCCTGTTCCGCTTCAACCGCGACTCGGATCGGGACGGCTACAACGACCGCGCCGAGTTCCGCTACTATTGCAGCCTGCCCGCCGACGACCCCGACCGGCCGCGCTGTGCCGACGCCCACCTGCGGCCGGAGATCTATCCCCAGCCGGAGGTGGCGGCCGGCTACGTGGTCGAGCGCAGCGGCAACGTGGTGACAGTGAAGCTGGCAGTGCAGAACACCGGCACGTTCGACGCCTACGGCATTGATGCGGTGATGTACTCGCCCGACGACACGACCACGGTCGGCAACAACACGGTGGGCGGCAACGGCCGTGTACGGCCCGGCCATCACGTCGCAGTCGGCAGCCTGATCAAGCCGCCCGACCTGACCCAGTGGGGCGCGTCCACGGCTAGGCCCTACGCCGGCGGCCAGTTCTCCGGCGCAGCCGACCGCACCTTCACCTTCACTGCGGAGACGCCCGGCGTGGTCGGCCAGGGCAGCACGGCGGTGCGCTGGAGCGACGGCGCGGGCGGCAGTGCGGTGATCCCCCTGGGCGCGAGCTACCATGCGCCGCTGCCGGTGGACGTGGCCCAGGGGGTGCAGATTGGCTTCAACACCGGCACCATCGCTGCGGGCGCCCGCTTCACCGTGCAGGCGCTGACCCCGCGCGACACCTTCACCTACACGGTGAACAGCGAGCCGCACACCCCGCCGGTGATCGTCGTCAGCTACAGCGACCCGCAGGGCAGCCACCGCTTCGTCACGCCGGTGGCGCTGTCCCGCCTCGACGCCAGCATCCCGGCTGGCCAGATGCTGGAGGGGCTGAGGCTGGAGATCGTGACCCCCGCGGCCTTCAACGCGACCGGCGCCAACACGACGAACCTGGTGGTCAACAGCCCCCACCCCGCCACGATCCGCAACGGCCATCTCCACCTGAACTTCGTCTCCGATGGCAAACTGGTGCTTGAGAAGTCCTACACGCTGGACATCCCGGCCGGCCCGACCGTCTTCCCGGCCACGTGGTCGGCCGCCGAGTTCTCGGCCGACTACCATCCCGCCGGCGACAACCTGCTGATCGCGTTCTGGACCGACAGCGAGGGCAACATCATTGACAGCGCGGCCCGGCCCCTCTCCAGCTTCCAGGAAGACCCCAAGCCCGTTTTCGCCATGTCCGCCGCCGATGAAACCTGGGACTTCGGCACGGCGCGTCAGGGCATGGTGCTCAAACGCACCTTCACCTTCGCCAACACCGGTTACGGCGAGCTGCAAACCTACGTCAGCGCGCCTGCAGGGCTGACCGTCTCGCAGACCGGCAGCCGCCGCGTGGGCGCGGCCGACATGACCATCTACGAGATGGTGTTGAATACCGCCAACCTGAGCGTTGGCCCCTACGAGGGCACGATCACCATCCGCACCAGCGACCCGGCCAACCCGACGCGCACGGTGCGCGTGACGGGCACGGTGACGGCCGGGACCGCCGACACGCCGGCCGGCGCGCTGCAGCGGCCCCTCGATTGGCCCGCGACCGTCTCCGGCACGCAGGGTCAATGGGTGGAGTTCACCCACACGCTGGGACCAGAACCGCAGACGTTGCATCCGGTGAAGGTGTACAGCCAGGACTACAGCACGCTGAAGGGCGTGGGCAAGTACGCGACGCCATTCGGAGCAGGGACGGCATCCTACGACATGTTCGGGGATGGCCGCGATGGGGTGATGCCCTCCAGCGGCAACCTGGACAACAACAATGGCGTCGGCGTTGGCGTGGTCAATAGTGGCGGTGCCGGCTCATACACCCTGAACGTCACCGATGTCTATGGCGTCTGGCGGATCAACCCTGGCGATGCGGTGCTGATTCACCAAACGCAAGGCTCCGGCGCGGGCTGTTGGGAGATCAACAGGGCGGTATCCGACTTTGGCGGCGGCACGGCGACGTATCAATTGCAGAACCCACTGAAATGCAATTACGCCAGCGGTGGCAATAACCATGCGCAGATTCAGCGCGTGCCGCAGTATACGGATTGTCCGGTGAGCGGGACAGTGACGCCGCTTGCAGCCTGGAACGGCACATGGGGCGGGATATTTGCTTTGATGTGCAATGGAACCATGAATCTGACGGGGAGTATCAATGGAATTGGATATGGATTCAGAGGCGGAGCGCGCGGATACCCCAGTACTGTTTACGGCGGACAAGGTGAGTCACTCGGCAATCCAGGAGGCTATAACTACGTTGCCAACACAGGTGGTGGCGGCGGCGGCAAGTATGATACCGGTTCTTGCCCATCCGGTGGCAAATGTGTGGGCGCAGGTGGAGGCGGTGGCGGTTATGGTTCTAATGGAGCGAATGGGACAAGTGATGGCGATGCCTGGCGTCAGCCAGGGTTAGGCGGCGTCACTTATGGCTCGGCAGATCTATCAACGGCGCTGCATCTGGGATCTGGCGGCGGAGGTGGTGGATCAGATGATTCCGCTGGGGCTCCCGGCGGTCTCGGTGGGAATGGTGGCGGCATCGTTGTTCTATCTGTTCGTACCCTTTCAGGTAATGGCAGGGTTGCAGCTGGTGGGTCGAACGGACAGACAGAACCCGGTTCAGATGATGCAAGTCGCAGCGGTGGTGGTGGCGGCGGGGCCGGAGGTTCAGTCCTTCTAAGGAGTTCCTCTGCCAACATTGGCAGCGATCTGGTAACAACACTGGCGGGCAATGGCGCTCCTGGTAATAGCAAAAAAGGTGCTCCCTATGGAGGTGATGGTGGCAATGGCGGTCTTGGACGAATCCGCATTGAGTATTGCGAATCCGTCTCCGGTTCAACTAACCCACCTGCAAATACCCAGAAGCTTGACTGCTATATCGTGAATCAAGCCATAGATCCAACACACGGCTTGCTCCAGTTGCCCGAATCCGGCGACCACACCTACCAGGTGCAATACGGCCGCAAGCTCAACTGGGGCGGCGCGGCCAACCAAGTCACGACCCTGCGCGTGCCGGCCGGCCTCTTCACCTCGGTCACGCTGCAAGCGCTGATCAGCGACCTGCCGAGCAACGCCTGGTTTGCACTTGACATCGGCAACACCGGCGTAGACTCCTGGAACGGCACGGTGGGCAACAACAGCGAGAACACCAGCCCCAACCTGGCCTCCTTCTTCAACGCCTACTGGGCCAGCCATGGCGCGCCCACCACGGGCTATCTCGACGTGCCGGTGCGCGTCTACCTGGATCGCGCTGGTCAGGTGTTGCTCACTAATCTGCAGGTCACGCCGACCGGCAGCAAGACCCGCACCATCCGGCTGTCCGCCCGGCCGCAGGGGTACAGCAACGTCACGGCCAGCTTCACGGTCAGCGGCGGCAGCGGACCGTTGACCGTCGGCGTGGATGTGGGCGCCGACGGCTCCGTGGAATGGTCGAAGCATGTCGCCTCACCGACCTACCCCGTGCGTCTGACCACCGGCAACCTGGCCGCGGCGGTCAACGCGTACCTGGCGGGGAAATCCGGCGATGTGGACGTCCCGCTCCGCTTCACCCTGGCCCCCTTCGCCACGCTGACGCTGACCGGCTTCACCGCGACGCCGGTCGCCCGGCCAGACACCAGCATCGGTTCAGGGGATATCGGGTTTGATGGGATGATAGCCCGACACGGAGAACCCGGACACACGGAACTCGCCGACGAGCACGGAGACTCCATCTCCGACCCCTCCGTGGCCTCCGTGCCCTCCGTGTCTGGCCCCTCCGTGTCCGGCTCTCCATCAACCGCGTTCGCGCCCCATTCATCCGTGGCCTCCGTGCCCTCCGTGTCTGGCTCTGGCTCTGGCTCCCCTGCCACGAGCGACCCCACCGAAGGCGACACCGTCACCATTCGCGCCGCCGTCCACAACCCCAGCAGCCTCGACACCGGCCCGCTTACCGTCGCCTTCTACGCCACGCCTTCCGGCGGCACACCGTGGTATATCGGCGGCGTGTTTGCGGCCAACGTCCCTGCCGGCGGCGCCACCACCGTTTCTCTGCCCTGGAACACCCTCGGCTTCACCGGCGCCACCCCCGTCCGCGTCGTCGTGGACCCGTACAACCGCGTCGCCGAGCTCAGCGAGACCAACAACGTCGCCACCGCCACCCTCACCATCCGCACCCGGCCCGACCTGAGCATCCCGGCCATCGCCCTGTCCGACGCCGCGCCGGTCGCGGGCAAGCCGGTCACGGTGACGGTCACGCTGCGCAACAACGGCGAGACGGCCGCGGGGACGCAGACCACCACGCTCTACAACGGCAACCCGGACGCGGGCGGGACGGCCATCGGCAACCGGAATGTGGCCGCCATCGCGGGCGGCGCGACGCGGGCCGCGACCTTTACCTGGACGCCGGCCAAACCCGGCCCCTACCGCCTCTTCGCCCGCGCCGACCGGGCCGGCGCAGTGGCCGAGTCGGATGAGGGCAACAACGACGCCTGGCTGGATGTTTACGCCGGCCTGGCGGGGCCGATCGCGATCGACGCGGGCGCAGCGACCGACCGGCCATATAACGCAGCCGTCGGCTTCGGCTATCTGAGTGGCGGCACGCGTATCGTCGCTTGCGGCGGGAGCAGCGCACCGGACGCCACGCTGCGCGCTGCCAATACCAGCACTCTGCTCTATCGTTTCGACCACCTGATCCAGGGCCGCTTCTACCATCTCGATCTGACCCTGCGCGACTGCGACGGCACTCGGGTCGAAGAGGTGTGGGTGGACGATATGCGCGTGGCCACGGCCACCGACCTGAGCGACCGGCAGCCACATCGCCTGTCTCTGTTGCTTGACCCGGCCTTCTATCGTGATCGCACGGTCACGGTCGTCATCTCCGAGACGCACGGCCTGGACGCGTACCTGGCTGAGATCAGTCTGCACGATGTGGACTATCGCTACGCCGACGCCGGCCACTCGAACGACCCGGCCGATCCCGCCGACCCGCGCTACCCCGGCCCGGCATCTGCCCAGGCGCGCGGCCGCGCTTACGGCTGGCTCGACGGCGCGCGGCTGGCGCCCTGGGGCGACTTGCCCGGCCAGACCGTGCGCGTGGACAGCGCGGACAGCGACCCGACCGACGACCCGGATAGCGAGCTGCGCTATCGCTTCGACGGCCTCGACCCGGCCCGGCGCTATCGCCTGCGCCTCACTTTCCGCCAGCTCAGCGGCGCGGCCGTCATCCAAAAGGTACAGATTGACCGCATGGATGCCACGCGCAGCTTCACCCTGCTCAACAGCCAGGCCTATTCGTTGACCGTGCCTGTGCCGCCGATGGCCTACGCGTCCGACATGAGCATTGTCGTGGGCATCATGCGCATGGACTGCGCGGCCAGCGATGCCCAGGTCAACGAGATCGCGTTGGAAGAGGAGACGTTACCGCCGGAGAACCCCTGTCAGGTGCGGGCGACCCCTAACCGTACCATCGCCACCGGCAGTGTGACGATCAGCGGCGCGCCTGCGCCGATCGGGAGCGTGATCGAAGCGATCAACCCGCGCGACGACGTCGTCGGCTGTGCGGTGGTGAGTACGGCTGGTGCGTATCCGCTCATGCATATCTACGGCGAGGACCCGCCTTCGATCCCCGGCATGAGGGACGGCGAAATCATCGAATTTCGTGTGAACGGCATCCCGGCCGTGGCCCAGCCGCCGTTTTATTGGAAAAACGATGCCACCCCACACACGATCAACCTCAGTACCGGCACCACCGAAGGACAATGCTCATGGTTGTCGTCGGGCTGGAATCTCATCTCGGCCCGGCTCGAGCCGGCCGTCCCGACCGTCGAGCGGGTGCTCGGTCCGATCACCGGCCGTTATTGCCAGGTGTTGGCCGAGAAAGGCGCCTACGATTGTCGGCTCGATCCGATCTATCGCAACCTGAAGGAGCTTCGGGCTGGCCAGGGCTACTACCTCAAACTGGAGGGCGGCGCTGGCGCCAACCTGCGCATCGAGGGCGTCACCGTGCCCGTTACCACACCGATTCCGCTGCACACCTACTGGAACTGGGTTGGTTACCTGCCGTCCGTGGCCCAGCCCATCACGGCCGCGCTGCAAAGCATTGCCGGCCGCTACCTGCTGGTGCTCAGCAGGGACAAGACCTACGATCCGAACAATCTGAGCCGCAGCACGCTGTGGACGCTCGAACCCGGCCAGGGCTACCAGATTCGCGCCACCCAGGCTGTGACGCTGGTCTACCCCTCCACGGTGAGCGCCGCCGACATGTCGGATGTCGCCCACGTGCCAGGCACTTTCCGAAGTGCCTGGCACGTCGAGACTGCGTGCCCCACCCTCTCCCCCACCCCTTATCTGACCCTGCTCTATGGTCAGGCACGACTCGGTGCCGCGCCAATCCCTGCCGGCGCGCTGATCGAGATCGTCACCCCGCGCGGTGAGGTGGCCGGCTGTGCGTTTGTGCGTGAGGCCGGCGAGTATGGCTACGTACACGTCTATGGAGAAGATCCGACCGACCCGGCCATCCCTGGCTTCCGGGCCGGCGAGTCGCTGGCATTCCGGGTGAATGGCCGACTTGTTACAGCCACGCCCGCGTTGATCTGGCAGAATGACCGCACGCCGCATGAGGTGAATCTGGAGATTGTAGGGTGGTCGGTATATCTGCCGATGGTGGTGAAGTGACCGCCTCCGCTGGTCGCAGCCGTCAACTTGCGCTGCGACCAGGTTCCCAAATGAGACAGAAGTTATTAATGAGGCGTATCTCTTGAGGCATCCATGCGGTACTGGCCCATTCTTCTCGCAGGTGCTTGTATCGGCGTCATATTGGCTATTGGCCAGCCAGTCGCTTCCATGCCGATGGGTCTGGCTGCACTTCACCACCAGGCCAACGCCTGTCCGGTCGTTCCTAACACACCCAAATACACTTTGGCGGCCGGCGCAGTCCAGTTCGATGGTGCCTCGGCCCCGGCCGGAACGCTCGTGATCGCCCTCAGCCCGCGCGGGGAACTGGTCGGTTGCACCGAGGTGAGCGTTCCTGGTCACTACGGCGCGATGTATATCTACGGCGAAGACACATCGGCCAGCCCGTCCATCCCCGGAATGAGGGAAGGTGAATCGGTGGGCTTTCGGGTCAATGGACTGGTCGCTGTCGCTTCGCCCGTCCTCATCTGGTATAATGACTGGGTTGTCCACCCGATCACTCTGACGGCGACCAGCCCGACGCCAACCCCGACGCCTACTCGCACTCGCACACCGACCGCGACTCGGACGCGTACGCCCACGCCGACGAACACACCTACACCGACCAGCACCTCCACCGTCGTGGCCCGACCCGACCTGATCGTCAAAAGCATCCAGGTTGGACCGGCGTCGCCTGTAGTGGGACAGACCCTGGTGGTTACCGTCACCATTCGGAACCAGGGCACGGCTGGCGCATTTGATCTCTTCTACACCGATGTCTATGTCGATCGGGAGCCGACAGGGTGTAACGATCTGGGCTGGGCCTATCATGAGACCAATGGACTTGTTGCCGATGCTGAGGTAACCCTGGTGTTCGGACATACTGGCTTCGATGCAGCCGGCACGCATTTCCTGCGGGCGTTTGTGGACTCATCCTGTCAGATTGTAGAGGCAGACGAGAGCAACAACGTCGGCTTATTGCGTGTCACGGTGCATAGCGTTGTCACGCCGACCAGCACACCGACGGCGACGCGCACG